>Ga0210396_10004760_pt1 | contig 13210 bp, 11 predicted proteins | sample IncBWH17OmetaG_FD_155466 | JGI IMG/M metagenome (GOLD analysis project Ga0210396, IMG submission 155466) | Forest soil microbial communities from Barre Woods Harvard Forest LTER site, Petersham, Massachusetts, United States - Inc-BW-H-17-O ...
GTTCTTCCAGGCAGAGAAAGTTCTTTAATTTATTGTTCACTGATTAAAATTTGGGATGCTATGAACGTTAACATTCAAACCGTGCACTTCGATGCAGACGGAAAGTTAGTAGAGTATGTTACCAAAAAAATGTCAAAATTAAACACGTTCCATGACAGAATCATCAAAGTAGACGTATTCCTGAAGCTGGACAATGTGGTTCACACCATCAAGGACAAGATCGCGGAGATCAGGGTCCATGTTCCCAGACACCATTTTTTCGTAAAATGTTCCTCCAAATCTTTCGAAGAGTCGTTTGACAGTGCGTTCGACTCTTTGGTAAATCAAGTAAAAAGAAGAAAAGACAAGCAAGTTGCCTAAGTGGCTCAAAATATCGTAAGACCTCCGGAAGGGGGTCTTTTTTTTTTGTGGTGGGGAGCCGGAAAGCGGGCGGGTGTTGGTCCTGGTGGATGGGCTGTTTACGGCGCCGAAGCGGCGGCGGAGGGTGATCCCGGGGGCCGTGGGCATCATGAACCGCCCCGGGCGGTTCGTCCGCCAAATAATTATGGGAGAATAACTTAAAAAAACGGGTTTAATTTTTTTGATTTTCACAATAATACCTACCTTTGCCTTCCCAAAAAAAGCAGTAGATCAGTGTGATGTGCGTTTGGGATGATGCGGTTGGGGAGCGTTACAAGCCGGAGTAGCTCAGTTGGTAGAGCAACTGATTTGTAATCAGTAGGTCGGGGGTTCGACTCCCTTCTCCGGCTCAGGTGGAAGGGATTGAGACCTTCTTTTTTGAAAGCAATGGGCGAGTAGTCAAGTGGCCAACGACGACAGACTGTAAATCTGTTCTCTTACGAGTTCGGTGGTTCGAATCCATCCTCGCCCACGAGTCTTAGTGTCCCGAAAAATGAAATTTTTCGGGGGTTATGTCCGGAAAAAGGGTTTTTCCGGGTTCGTACATGCGGAAGTAGCTCAGTTGGTAGAGCGACAGCCTTCCAAGCTGTAGGTCGCGGGTTCGAACCTCGTCTTCCGCTCAGGAGTGATCGTTTGAAGAGAAGAGTCTAATGAGAATAGGGGATTCAACCAGCCGTTGTAGCTCAGGGGTAGAGCACTTCCTTGGTAAGGAAGAGGTCGTGAGTTCAATTCTCATCAACGGCTCTGATCGTTAAAAAAATGTAACAGGTTTCATCGCCGGAGCACGGTGGGGGACCTGATAGATTCATAAGGCCGCCTTGCGGCGGTTGTTTGAAGGACAGAAATTAAAAACACAACTTAAAAACAGATAACAATGTCAAAAGAGACCTTCAAGAGGGACAAACCCCACGTTAACGTTGGTACGATTGGTCACGTTGACCATGGTAAGACCACTTTGACTGCTGCTATTACTACCATCCTTTCCTCGAGAGGTTTGGCTGAGGCAAAAAAATATGACGAGATCGATGCCGCGCCGGAAGAAAAAGAACGCGGTATCACCATCAATACAGCGCACGTTGAATATGCGACAGCTAACCGTCACTATGCGCACGTCGACTGTCCGGGTCACGCTGACTATGTAAAAAATATGATCACCGGTGCTGCTCAGATGGATGGCGCTATCCTGGTAGTTGCTGCAACGGATGGTCCCATGCCCCAGACGAAGGAGCATATCCTGCTTGCCCGTCAGGTAGGTGTTCCCCGTATCGTGGTATTCATGAACAAGGTCGACCTTGTTGATGATCCCGAGCTGCTGGAACTGGTTGAAATGGAAATCCGTGAGCTGTTGACCTCTTATGGGTTCGATGGTGACAATACGCCGATCATCCAGGGAAGCGCTACCGGTGCTCTGGCTGGTGAAGACAAGTGGGTAAAGAAGATCGACGAGCTGATGGCAGCTGTCGACAGCTATATTCCCCTGCCTCCCCGTCCGGTGGATCAACCCTTCCTGATGTCTGTTGAAGACGTGTTCTCCATCACGGGTCGTGGTACGGTTGCAACGGGTCGTATCGAGCGTGGTCGTATCAAGGTAGGTGAAGCTATCGAGATCGTCGGTCTGCAGGATGCCCCGCTGGCTTCTACGGTAACGGGTGTGGAAATGTTCCGCAAGCTGCTGGATCAGGGTGAAGCTGGTGACAATGCCGGCCTGCTGCTGCGTGGTATTGAAAAGACCCAGATCCGTCGTGGCATGGTACTTTGCAAACCCGGTAGCATCACTCCGCACACCGAGTTCAAGGGTGAAGTTTACGTATTGAGCAAGGAAGAAGGTGGTCGTCACACTCCTTTCTTCAACAAATACCGTCCTCAGTTCTATTTCCGTACTACGGACGTAACTGGTGAAGTTACACTGCCCGCAGGTACCGAGATGGTTATGCCTGGTGACAACACTTCGTTGTCTGTGGTACTGATCCAGCCGATCGCCATGGAAAAGGGTCTGAAATTCGCTATTCGCGAAGGTGGCCGTACGGTGGGTGCTGGTCAGGTGACTGAGATTATCAAGTAAAAATCGGAGGATTTTTATATCTTTGTGAAACTGAGAGCTGTTCCCGATGGAATAGCTCTTAGCTTTAACGCCGGAGGCGATTTGGCTGAAGGCCGGTCGTCAGCGGGATACGGGCATAGTATAACGGTAGTACAGAGGTCTCCAAAACCTTCAGTCTGGGTTCGAATCCTAGTGCCCGTGCAGCGGTCGGATGTTGTCCGACGAGCGTGAATCAATAGCCGGGAGCCGGTGGCGGTCCGGTTGAAAATATAATTAACATGAACAAAATCACGACGTATTTCCGGGAGTCATACAGGGAGTTGCTGGAAAAAGTGACCTGGCCTTCGTGGCCGCAATTGCAGCAGTCGGTGGTGATCGTGCTGGTCGCCACTTTGCTGATCACGTTTATCGTAGGGGTCATGGATGCGGCGTCCGGCGCGGTGTTGCATCTTATCTATTCTTTTTTATAGCTAACGGCCGCTCTTTTATACTTAACGACACTTGCGTGATTTTGCCAAAATCTCTTTTATGACGGAAACAGTCAATCAAACAGAAACCAAGGCCCCGGAAGGCAAACCTCAGCCGGAGACCAAGTGGTATGTCCTGCGCGTAGTGAGCGGCAAGGAGCGGAAGGTAAAGGAATACCTCGACAAGGAGATCTCGCGTGGTGGTTGGAGTGAGATTGTAAAACAGGTTTTTTTGCCTGTGGAGAAGGTGTACAAGGTGCAGAACGGTAAGAAGGTTATGCGTGAGCGTAACTATTATCCGGGATATGTGATGGTGGAAGTGACGGAGGGCAAATTAGGGGATGACCTCAAGGAGGTGATCAAGAACACGAATAGTGTGATCCATTTCCTGGGTAAGGAGAATCCCATTGCGTTGCGTAAGGCGGAGGTCAACAAGATGTTGGGTAAGATGGATGAGATGGCGGAGTCGGGAAGCATGAGTATGAGCGAACCTTTTATTATCGGCGAGACGATCAAGATCATCGAAGGGCCTTTCAATGATTTCAACGGTATCATCGAAGAGGTGAACGACGAGAAGAAGAAGCTGAAGGTAACGGTGAAGATCTTCGGTAGGAGTACACCGGTAGAGTTGAACTATATGCAGGTTGAAAAGATCGCCTAAGATATTCGAGTGATGCTATAAATAAAGAAGCCTTCCGATCGGAAGGCTTCTTTATTATGTATAGATCTTAATTTCCATTGTCATTGTCGAAATCGAAATGGGGAGGAGTGGGCTCGTCAAACGTACTCGTGGTTGTTTCCGTTATGATGATCGCCTCTACGGGTGCCGGAGCGGGCTTCGCTTTTTTGGGAGCGGGTTTCTTTTTGGCGGCTTTTTTGGGAGCGGCTTTCTTAGGAGCGGCTTTTTTGGCGGGGGCTTTTTTCGCAGCTTTCTTGGCGGCTTTCTTCACAGCTTTCTTTACAGCTTTTTTCGCTGCTTTTTTAGGAGCGGCTTTTTTCTTAGCAACTTTCTTTTTGGCCGCTTTTTTAGGAGCCGCTTTTTTTACCGCTTTTTTGGCTGCTTTTTTAGCTACCTTTTTAGGTGCCGCTTTTTTGGCCGCCTTTTTCTTAGACTTTGACATAGTTTGTTGAGCGTTTTAAGTTGTTACGAGAATTGTAATGGATTATTAACGGAAAAGTTAATCAGAAAAATCCAAATATAAAAAAATGCCCCGAAAAATTCTTCACAAAATGCTCGTTTGGAGGTTGATATCCGCAGGAGAGTAGAAAAGGGAGGGGCGGCAGGCCGGAGAATTCGGTTGAGGTAGGTCGGGAGGAACGGTCGGGGTTAGGTTGGTTTTGGGGGATGGCCATGCGGGAGGGCTGCGGGGCGGTATGTGTTGGGCGCCGGGCAGGGGGCATGCGATGGGCGCCGGGCACGGGATGGGGAGCCGGGCTCCCGGGTGGAGTGGCGGCGGGCGGTAAAAAACTTGGGTTTTAGGCTTGTGCTTTGCGAATTTTTATTAACTTTGCGTCCCCAAATAGATAGTTCTTAGTAAAGAAGGCTTTGGGAGTCGCTGTTCAAAGACAGGGACGTTAACACCAAAAAACAGTAACATGGCAAAAGAGATTTCCGGTTATGTCAAGTTGCAGGTCAAGGGCGGACAAGCCAATCCTGCACCGCCTATCGGTCCGGCGTTAGGTTCCAAAGGCGTGAATATCATGGAGTTCTGCAAGCAATTTAATGCGCGGACCCAGGATAAGATGGGGAAGGTCCTTCCCGTCCTCCTCACGGTTTACACGGACAAATCGTTTGAATTCATCATCAAGACTCCTCCTGCAGCGGTCCAGCTGTTGGAAGCCGCCAAGCTGCAAAGCGGTTCGAAGGAGCCTAATCGTAACAAAGTTGGAAAAGTGACCTGGTCGCAGGTAGAGGCCATCGCCAAGGATAAGATGCCTGACCTGAATTGCTTTACCGTCGAGAGTGCGATGCGCATGGTGGCCGGTACGGCCCGTTCCATGGGTATCACCGTCGATGGCAAGGCGCCTTTTCCTGTTAACTCCTAACTTTTAAACTTATTACGATATGGCTATCACGAAAAAAAGAAAAGCAGCCGCTGCTAAGGTTGATAAAAATAAATTTTACACGCTGAAGGAAGCTTCCGCGTTGGTGAAGGAAGTGAACACGACGAAGTTCGACGCTTCCGTGGACCTGCATGTTCGTCTGGGTGTCGACCCCAAGAAAGCCGACCAGAGCATCCGCGGAACGGTCAATCTCCCCCATGGTACGGGTAAGACCAAGCGGGTATTGGTGCTTTGCACGCCTGATAAAGAGGCGGATGCCAGGGCTGCCGGCGCCGATTTTGTCGGTCTGGACGAGTACATTCAGAAGATCGAAGGCGGGTGGGTCGATGTAGACGTCATCATCGCTACGCCCTCCGTAATGCCTAAGATCGGCCGTTTAGGTAAGGTCCTGGGTCCCCGGAACCTGATGCCCAACCCGAAGACCGGTACGGTGACCAATGATGTCGCTGCCGCTGTCAACGAGGTAAAGGGTGGTAAGATCGCCTTCAAGGTGGATAAGGCGGGGATCATCCATGCCTCTATAGGCCGGGTAAGTTTTTCGTCCGAGAAGCTGACGGAGAACAGCCAGGAGCTGATCAGTGCCATCATCAAGGCGAAGCCGGCCACGGCCAAGGGTACATATGTCAAGAGTGTGTTCATGGCCAGCTCCATGAGCCCTGGTATTGCCCTGGACGCCAAAGCGTTTGCACAATAAATTTTTATCGGGGGCGGAACTCCAATGACCAACAGCCGGAGACGGCCTCTACAAAGCGAATGTTATGAACAAAGACCAAAAAAATGAAGTGATCGAACTGTTGAAAGACAAGTTCAACCAATATAACAACTTCTACGTCACCAATACGGAGTCGTTGACGGTGGCACAGGTGGGCAAGCTCCGCCGTATCTGTTTCGACAAGAACGTCGAAATGAAGGTGGCCAAGAACACCCTGATCAAGAAAGCCCTGGAAAGCATCGACAGCACCCGGTTTACGGGTGTATACGAATCGCTGAACGGCGTTACGGCCCTGCTGTTCTCGGAGAACGCCAAGGAGCCGGCGATGATCCTGACTTCTTTCCGCAAGGACGGGAACCTGGAGAGGCCCACGCTGAAGGCGGCGTTTATCGATGGAGACGTGTTTGCGGGTGATGATCAGCTCAAAGCGCTTACTACGCTTAAGAGCAAGCACGATCTTATCGGTGAAATTATCGGGCTATTGCAGTCTCCTGCCAAGAATGTCATCAGCGCGCTGAATGCCGGCAACAAGCTGGCCGGGTTGATCAAGGCGCTGGAAGCAAGGGCGGAAGCTGCGGGGAATTAAGAAAAATAGGGCGCTGCTTTGCAGCGTCTGACGATAAGGCTTAAGTCAGGGAGCCTAAGACCTGGCGAATTTTTTTAAACGCTCCGCCGGAGCTAAAAAAGCAGTGAAGGCGGAAAAAATTTACAACTATGGCAGACTTAAAAGTATTTGCTGAGCAGTTGGTTGGACTGACTGTAAAAGAAGTTAACGAATTAGCTAAGATCCTGAAGGAAGAGTACGGTATCGAGCCTGCAGCTGCCGCTGTGGCGGTTGCTGCCGGTCCTGGCGCTTCTGCTGCTCCTGCTGCTGAAGAGAAGACCTCCTTCAACGTCATCCTGAAGGCCGCCGGCGCCAACAAGCTGAACGTTGTCAAGGTGGTTAAGGACCTGACCGGTCTGGGCCTGAAAGAAGCCAAGGACCTGGTTGACGGCGCTCCCAAGCCCATCAAGGAAGGTATCAGCAAGGCCGACGCTGACGCGCTCGTAGCCAAGCTGAAAGAAACCGGTGCTGACGTAGAGATCCAGTAAGGATTAAGGTATTGATCCGGGCTGGCGCCCGGGTCGGGTCTTCCGGGTTGCCGGGGGCCTGAACGGAACATTGAGAAAAGAGGCCGCCCCACTTTTAGCTGTTTTGGGGCGGACCTCTTTTTTTTGCTGTTTTGTAAATATTCGCTATTTTTGCGGTCCGTTTCCCCATTTTGATTTAAACGTTGATATTGAGTTAGATATGTAGATAGTTGATTATCAACGGCAAAGGTTGGCAATTCGAAATATAAAAAACCGGTTTTAAAGAATATGTCTTCAACAAAATTGCAAAACAGGATCAATTTCGGTAAAATCAAGCATCTTGCTGAAACTCCTGACCTTCTCGAAGTACAGATCCAATCCTTCAAAGAATTTTTCCAGTTAGAGACGACACCGGACAAACGCAACATCGAGGGTTTGTTCAAGGTTTTCAAAGAAAATTTCCCGATCACCGATACGCGGAACATTTTCATGCTGGAATTTTTGGATTACTTCATCGATCCCCCCCGTTATACGATCGAAGAGTGTATGGAGCGCGGTTTGACCTATGCGGTTCCGCTGAAGGCCAAATTGCGTCTGAGCTGTAACGATGAGGAGCATGTGGATTTCCAAACCATTGTCCAGGACGTTTTTTTGGGCAATATCCCGTATATGACTCCCCGCGGTACCTTCGTGATCAACGGAGCCGAACGGGTTGTGGTATCCCAGCTGCACAGAAGCCCCGGGGTATTCTTTGGTCAATCGATCCATCCCAACGGCACGAAGATCTATTCCGCCCGGGTGATCCCCTTCAAGGGCGCCTGGATGGAGTTCGCCACGGATATCAACAACGTGATGTATGCCTACATCGACCGGAAGAAGAAATTCCCGGTAACGACCCTGCTCCGTTCCATCGGATATGAGACGGATAAGGACATCCTGGAACTGTTCGGGATGGCCGACGAGGTGAAGGCTGACAAGAAAGCCCTGCAGAAGTTTCTTGGTAAGAAGCTGGCTGCCCGTGTGCTGCGTACCTGGGTAGAGGACTTTGTGGATGAGGATACCGGCGAGGTAGTTTCCATCGAGCGGAATGAGATCGTGCTGGAGCGCGATACCATCCTGGATGAAGAGGCCATCGAAATGGTGGTAGAGATGGAAGTGAAGAGCGTCTTTATGCAGCGCGAAGATGTCGGCGGCGATTATGCCATCATCTACAATACCCTGAATAAAGATACCAGCAACTCCGAACTCGAGGCCGTACAGCATATCTACCGCCAGCTGCGCGGTGCGGATGCTCCGGATGACGAGACGGCGCGTGGTATTATCGATAAATTATTCTTCAGCGACAAGCGTTATGATCTCGGCGAAGTGGGCCGGTATAAGATCAACCGCAAGCTGAATCTGAACCAGCCGCTGGATCAGAAGACACTGACGAAGGAAGACATGATCGAGATCATCAAGTATCTCGTTCGTCTGACCAATGCCAAGGCCGAGATCGACGATATCGATCACCTGAGCAACCGTCGTGTCCGTACGGTAGGCGAGCAGCTATATGCGCAGTTCGGTGTAGGTCTGGCCCGTATGGCCCGTACCATCCGCGAGCGGATGAACGTCCGGGACAACGAGGTGTTCACTCCGGTGGATCTGATCAATGCCAGGACCCTGAGTTCTGTGATCAACTCTTTCTTTGGTACTTCCCAGCTGTCGCAGTTCCTGGACCAGACCAACCCCCTGAGCGAGATAACGCACAAGCGTCGTATCTCTGCCCTGGGACCTGGCGGTCTGTCGCGTGAGCGCGCCGGCTTCGAAGTTCGTGACGTGCACTATAGCCACTATGGCCGTCTTTGTACGATCGAAACCCCGGAAGGTCCGAACATCGGGTTGATCTCTACGCTGTGCGTACATGCGAAGATCAATGAGATGGGCTTTATCGAAACGCCGTACCGTAAGGTGTCGGATGGTAAGGTCGATCTGAAGAAGCTGACGTATCTGAGCGCAGAAGAAGAAGATATAGCGAAGATCGCACAGGCGAATATCGCGTTGGATGAGAAGGGTAACTTCGTCGAAGAAAAGATCGTGTCGCGTCAGACCGGGGACTTCCCTATCCTCGATAGGGGTGAGGTAGAATATATGGACGTCGCGCCCAATCAGATCGTGGGTCTCAGCGCTTCGCTGATCCCCTTCCTGGAGCATGACGATGCCAACCGTGCACTGATGGGATCGAACATGCAACGTCAGGCGGTGCCCCTGATCCGTCCCGAAATGCCGATCGTCGGTACGGGGCTGGAAGCCAAGGCTGCCCGTGACGCGCGGATCCAGATCCATGCCGAAGGCGAAGGAGTCGTAGAGTTCGTGGATGCCAACGAGATCCATGTACGGTATGACCGCAGCGAACAGCAGAAACTGGTCTCTTTTGAAGAAGACCTCAAGATCTATAGGCTAACCAAGTTCATCAAGACCAACCAGGAAACCTGTATCAACCTGAAGCCCGCCGTGAAGAAAGGCCAGAAGGTGAAAGAAGGCGATTTCCTCACGGAAGGTTATGCCGTACAGGATGGTGAGCTGGCCCTGGGTCGTAACCTGAAGGTGGCATTCATGCCCTGGAAGGGTTACAACTTCGAGGATGCCATCGTGATCAGCGAGAAAGTGGTCAAGGAAGATCTCTTTACTTCGGTGCACATCTCGGAGTATGAATTGGAAGTACGGGATACGAAATTGGGTGAAGAAGAGCTTACGCCCGATATTCCCAATGTGTCTGAAGAAGCTACCAAGGACCTGGACGAGAACGGTATCATCCGTGTAGGCGCGCAAATAAAAGAGGGGGATATCCTGATCGGTAAGATCACGCCTAAGGGCGAGAGCGATCCGACCCCGGAAGAGAAACTGCTCCGGGCCATCTTCGGCGACAAGGCCGGGGACGCCAAGGATGCTTCTTTGAAAGCGCCGAGCGGAACGGAAGGCGTGGTGATCTCCAAGAAACTGTTCCAACGCGCGAAGAAAGATAAGAATGCCAAGGTGCGCGAAAAGGCCGCCCTGGAGAAGATCGAGAAGGTGCATGAAAAGAATACCGCCGATCTGATGGATGTGTTGTTGGGTAAGCTGACGACCTTGTTGAAAGACCATGTATCGGCTGGGGTTAACAATAACTTCGGTGAAGTACAGATCGGCAAAGGCGCCAAATTCACCGCCAAGAACCTGGCAGGTATCGATTATCTGAACGTCAACCCGCTGGGTTGGACCGGGGATGCCAAGACCGATGACTCGATCAACATCCTGCTGCACAACTATAGCATCAAGTACAACGAAGAGCTGGGCCGTTACAAACGCGAAAAGTTCAATATCTCCATTGGGGATGAATTACCGGCGGGCGTGCTCAAGCTGGCCAAGGTTTACCTGGCCGTTAAACGGAAGCTGAAGGTAGGGGATAAGATGGCGGGTCGACATGGTAACAAGGGTATCGTAGCGAAGATCGTCCGGGCGGAGGACATGCCGTTCCTGGCCGATGGAACGCCGGTGGACGTGGTGCTGAACCCGCTGGGTGTACCCAGCCGTATGAACCTGGGTCAGATCTATGAGACCGTATTGGGTTGGGCCGGTGAAAAGTTAGGGGTGAAATTCGCTACGCCGATCTTCGATGGGGCTACCGTTGAAGAGATCGCCGAGCATATCAGCAAGGCAGGTCTGCCGAGCTTTGGTCACACGCATCTCTATGATGGGGAGACCGGCGAGCGCTTTGACCAGAAGGCTACGGTGGGTATCATCTATATCATCAAGCTGCACCACATGGTCGACGATAAGATGCACGCGCGTTCTATCGGGCCGTACAGTCTCATCACACAGCAGCCGCTGGGTGGTAAGGCACAGTTTGGTGGCCAGCGTTTCGGTGAAATGGAAGTGTGGGCGCTGGAAGCTTATGGCGCTTCGAACATCCTGCAGGAGTTGCTGACCCTGAAGTCCGACGATATCATCGGTCGTGCGAAGACCTATGAGTCGATCGTCAAGGGCGACAATATTCCGAGGGCGGGTATACCGGAATCCTTTAACGTGTTGGTACACGAGTTAAGGGGTCTGGGGCTTGATCTGAAGTTTGATTAGTGAATCAATTGGCTCCGCTAACTGATGAATAAATGCAAAGCCACCTGAGTGATCGGGTGGCTTTTTTGTTGGTTTGCAAATACGGGAAAAACTGTATATTTTGCCATGCCCTTGGGCACCCCAATACTCTATAAAAATGCAAAATCCTATGCAACTTGATAAAAGCCACCGCTTTATGCGGTATTTGGCAATCCATGGACTCTTGATCCTGGTTCCGGTGTTCTTTTTTAGCTCCTGTATAAAGTATTCCATTCCCATCCCGCCTCCACCGGGTTCGACGACGACGGGCGACAGTTCGAACGGCTCGGGCTCGTATGATACCAGCTATAATGTCTTGTGGCAGGCCTCTGTCAATGGGCCCGACCAGACCACCGGTTTTATCCAGACCTCCGATGGCGGTTTTGTTTCGGCCGGACAGGGAAATAACGATGCCAATGTGTTCCGGTTGGATGCCGGCAGGAATGTCTTATGGCAAAGAAATCTGGGTGGTACCTATTATAGCGGGGCGTGGAGCGTCGCGGCCGCCGGCGACGGCGGTTTTGTGACGGCCGGTTTTACGCAAGCCAACGACGGAGACGCCACGGATAACCATGGCGGTTTGGATGGCTGGGTGTATAAATTGGATGCCAACGGCAATGTGGTCTGGAAACATTGCATGGGCGGAACGGGAGACGACCAGTTCTTTAGTGTGCTCGTCAATAGCGACGGTACGATCATGGTGGCAGGTCAGACCAACAGCAATGACGACGATGTGAGCGGCAATCATGGTAGTACGGACCTGTGGCTGGTCAAGCTGGATGCCAATGGGAATAAGCTATGGACGAAGTGCTATGGCGGTTCGGGCAATGAATATACCGGAACGGTGCAGGCTACTTCAGACGGCGGTTATGTGCTGACGGGATCCTCCGGCAGCACGGACGGCGATATTCCCGGCAACAATGGGGGATTGGATATCGTCTTGTTGAAGCTCGATGCGAACGGGAACAAACAATGGGTAAAGAACTATGGCGGTCCGGCTGACGAGGGCAACGGCGCTACTATCGTGAATTCGGATGGCAGCTTTGTGATCGCCGGTGAGACCGGCGGAAATGGCGGGGATGTCAGCGGGTTTCACGGCGCCAACGATATGTGGACCATTAAACTGACCAATACCGGGACTAAGGTATGGCAATGCGCCATGGGTGGCAGTGATGACGACCAGGCCATGGGCCTCGTTGCTACATCCGATGGCGGCTTTATGGTCGGTGGCTATACCTATAGTCTTGAGATCGATCCTACGCTCAATGGCGGGCGGGATGCCTGGCTGGTAAAGCTGAGTTCCAGCGGGAAGCAGGTCTGGCAAAAGACCTATGGACCCGGAGGCAGCGCGAATGTACTTACCGAATGGCTGATCAAGGCGGCAGACGGCGGCATTGTTAGCGGAGGGGCTAACGGGTCTGTTGCCTGGTTGTTCGAGATCAAATAAACCGGGTTGCTTTTTGTTATCGCGGCGACCGCATTGCCGGAGCATAGTCGTATATTGCTTCTTATGCTTATTCTTGGGATCTCCGCATTCTTTCATGATTCGGCCGCTGCGCTCATCGAGGATGGGCGTGTGTTGGCGGCTGCGCAGGAAGAACGGTTCACGCGGATCAAGAACGACGCGGCATTCCCCATACGAGCGATCCAGTGTTGTCTGGAATATGCGGGCGCCACACTCGACCAGCTGGATGCGCTGGTGTTTTACGACAAGCCTTTATTGAAACTGGAACGCATCCTGGAGTCGTATCACTCCGATGCGCCCGCGGGGTTACGGTCTTTTCTCACCTCGATGCCGGTGTGGATGAAGCAGAAGATGCTCCTCAAGAAGGTCATCCGGGACGAGTTGTATGCGTGGCAGCCTTTTGACAAACGCCGGCTCAAGCTCCTTTTTACCGAACATCATCTTTCGCATGCGGCCAGCGCTTTTTATCCCAGCGGTTTTGAAGAGGCCGCTGTGCTGACGATCGATGGGGTCGGCGAATGGGCCACGACGTCGATAGGGGTGGCCCGGGGCGGGGAGATCAAATTTCTCCGCGAAATCCAATTCCCGCATTCGCTGGGGTTGTTGTATTCCGCTTTCACCTATTACTGCGGGTTCGAGGTGAATTCCGGCGAATACAAGCTGATGGGGCTGGCGCCCTATGGTGATGAAACTTCGCCGCAATACCTGGACTTCCGGCAAAAGATAACCGACCATTTGATCACCGTCTATCCCGACGGTTCTTTTTTTCTGCACCAGGAATATTTCAATTACATCACGGGTTTGCGGATGACGGCCGACAAAAAATGGGAGGCGCTTTTTGGCTTCCCGCCGCGACGGCCAGAAGCGGCATTGGAGCAGCA
>Ga0210396_10004761_pt1 | contig 13205 bp, 9 predicted proteins | sample IncBWH17OmetaG_FD_155466 | JGI IMG/M metagenome (GOLD analysis project Ga0210396, IMG submission 155466) | Forest soil microbial communities from Barre Woods Harvard Forest LTER site, Petersham, Massachusetts, United States - Inc-BW-H-17-O ...
CCAATTCGGTCCCACCGCGACATTTGCCGGGCCCGTGACATCGTCCAGCGGCGGCGTAACCTTCAACAGCTCCATCTTCAACGGCACCGTGAACGCCACGAAGACGGGCTCCACCAACGACCAAAGCCCCGGCAACAACACCTTTAATAGCACCAGCACCTTTACCAACAGCGGTTCCGGTTATCTGGAAATGACCGTATCGGGCCCTGATACGTATAACAACAATGTCACCTTCATAAAGACGGGATCCGGTGCGCTATCCCCTGATTACAACAGTACCGGCACGTACAACGGCAATATGACCATTGGCTCTCCTTCCGCTTCGGCGATCACCTTTGGGTCCGGCAGCGGTACGGCGATCTTTTCGGGCGCCTCCACCCAGAACATCAATGCTATCGCGGGAAGCGCCACTCCTGTATTCACCCGCCTCGTGATCAACAACACCGGCGGCGCCGTGACCCTGAACAACACCCCGATCAATGTGTCGGGCACGCTGACCATGACCACGGGTCTGCTCAATACCACGATGACCAATATCCTGACGATGATGAACAACTCCACCACCACGGCGGGGACAGCCCTCTCGACGAGCTACGTCAACGGTCCGATGCGTTATCAAAAATCGGCGGCGGGAACCAGCACTCTGAACTTCCCCGTGGGAACGGCCCCGGATTGCCGCCCCGTGATCCTTACCGTCAATCACAGCACAGGTACCCTATATAACTATACCATTCAGCTGTTCGACGCCGACGCCGCAGCCCTGGGTTATACCCTGCCTCCCTCGGTCCAGAACGTATCGTACCACCACTATTATATTCTCGGCCGGACCGACGCCTCCGGCACGAGCCAGCCGATCGCCGGCCTTAGCGGCAATCAGCAGATCCAGATCTTCTTTGGCGCGAACGATAATGCCAGCGACGGCAGCACCCTGACGATCGTCAAGAATACCTATTTGGCGCCTACCGCGTGGATCGATATCGGTGGGACCGGCGGACCCGCCTCCATGGGCGGTGCGAACCTCACCGGCAGCATCACCTCGACTTCCTCGCCCACGGCCTTCAATTCCTTTTCGACGTTCGCCCTGGCCAATAAGATCGGTGGATCCAATGTATTGCCCACCGAGCTCCTGTACTTCAACGCAAAACCCGACAATACCCAGGTCGACCTCACATGGGCGACCGCCATGGAAGCAAACAGCGATTATTTTACGGTGGAGAGAAGCGCCGATGGCATCGGCTTCGATTCCGTGCTGCGGGTAGGCACTCTGGCGCCCGGCGGTAACAGCAATATCAAACTGGACTATTCGGCCTTTGACCTGACACCATTGCCCGGCGCCAGCTACTACCGGCTAAAACAAACCAACCTCGACGGGTCGACGAAATATTCGGGCGTCGTATCGGTGAACTTTACGCGACAGACGCCCCTCACCGTATATCCTAACCCCAGCAGGGGAACGGTTTACGTCAGCGGGCTGCCGGCCAATACGGCAACGATGCAGGTCACCTGGTATGATCTCGGCGGCAAATTGCTCCTGCAACAGGTGGCGACGCCACAGGGAGGCCTGCTGCTGTTGAGCACGCATTTCAACAACGGCGATTATATCCTGAAGCTCCAGGCGCCCGACGGCACATGTACCACCCGAACGGTGATCATGATGAAGTAACACGGGCTCCCGCCAGCCGGTAGACCAGCCCGGCGACGACAAAGGGGACCGGCGAGACCATGAACTCATACACCGAGATGATGAGATCCCTAAAAGGGACCGAAAGCCCCTGTGTCCAGAAATCATAGATCCCCAACAGGAGCAGCAGCCCGAGGATACCGAGGTAACCGATATGCCATAGCTGCACCAGCCATACCGGGTAGACCCGGTTAAACACCATCAGACCGATGCCATACGTGAGGAGCATGGTTGCGAACCGGATCACGTGCCGCACGCCCCGGGACGTGGCTTCGACAAAGTGCAGATTATCGAAGTATAAGACGAAGGCTGTATACAACAAAGCAATGGCCACCAACCCGGCGGCAAAACGCCATCGTTTTTTATCCTGCAGTAACATGTACTTTCAGCTTTTGAGTGAAATCCAGGTTCCTGGAGAACAGGAACCATAGCCAGAATATGAACGCATAGACCAGGAACGTGAACAGATAATGATGGGAGAAATCCAGGTATTCAGGATGCGTCAGATAGATCTCCGCCAGCGCGGCGCACCGGATCACGTTCAACACCTCGATGCACACGATGCCCGGCAGGATAAAGAGCAATTTTCGCTTGACCGTCGCCGGCAGACAAAGGATCAGTCCCGCATAGAGCACCATCACTTCCAACCCGTTACAGACATCGGCGATCGACAGCACCCGATCCTGGAACCGATTGATGTGCATTACGCGTTCCTCTACCCATGTATCTCCGTCTCTTTTGGGATTCACACCCGCCACCGTCCAGTAACCACCGGAAGGGTTGACGGCGTTAAGGGTCTTGGTCGTTCCGACTCCTATCATATAGGTAAGCGGCTGATCCAAGACCCTTCCCGGCAAAAGAACGAGCAGATACAAGGCCTTCCAGGCAACAAATAAAATGACGGCTTTCAGCGAAAATAGCTTAACCGGACCTGGAATCTGTCTCCACTTTGCAACAATAGACATTACCCGGCAGTCTCGTTGTTGTCTTGTTTCGACGCTTTGTTCCTGGCCATGGCTTTCTTCACACCCAACCCGAGACCTGCCGCCAGCAAAAGGCTGAGACCGCCATCGATCGGCGCATTCTCGCCACCACCGGGCACGTTCGGCGGAGTGACCACCGGCGCTCCGGGATCGTCATTTCTGCCAAAGCGATCCCCACGCAACGACTCGTACCGTTGAAGATAGGTCTGCTCTGCATCTAAATGACCGCGGCTGTTGTCATGGGCGTCACGGTATCTTTCTCTATCCTGGAAACCGTAGGCGGGAACTGGACCACCAGCTGAAGCGCTCAGGGGAATTAACACAGGGAGAACAAATGCGGAGATCACGAGGAAGCATAGTAGCTTTTTCATAAATAATAAAGTAAGAATTAAAAAAATGTAATCCGAAAGGCTCCTCGTAGGTATGTGGAGATTTAGCAGGATGTGGAAGATAAAGGCGAGTTCTAGCGTAGGAAAATGGAAGGGAGTGATTTCGAAGTAAATGTAGAAAATATCGTGCCTGCTCCCAAGCAATACTAAAAAAATGTTTCCACTTAGCCGGGGCGGCACTTGCATTAAAAAAATGCGCGCATGGCAATGGAATTGCACATGCGCGTAATATCTACAGATGTAGAATTAGTTACCCATTATGATACTTCAGCAAGTGAATAACGCCCGGCGCCGGCGCTTCAATCGTCGTCAGGGATGCATCTGGCGTTCGACGCGTGCGAGATCGATCTGCCCCGCTAACCGCCGGAACTCCGGCTGCTGCCGCAGCCGGTCCTTGTCGTTAAAGCCTGAATTGACTGCCGTAAGCAAGTCCCCCGTCGCCGCACGTCCATTCCCTTCCCGGGCATCCAGGACGGCGGAGAAATACCAGGCTTCGCTATTGCTGGGATCGGCCATTTTATAAAGCTCCACGAAATGCCGGGCGCCTTCATTCTGATTGCCGTTGATGAGCTGATTGCTCAGGGAATAAAAGGCGAGTGACAAATACGCCAGCAGCCGTTGATACATCCCGCTCGCAGCTGTTTTCGCCGCGACCCTGGCCTTGAGCCCATCGATCGTCGTGGTCCAGTAATGCATATCGCCCTGCTGAAAATGCTGCATATACTCTGCTTTGGTGTTCTCTTCGACGGCAAGCAGCTGCTGCCGGGCATCGCGCTGTTTGACATACTCCGCGTTCCGGTCGAGCGCGGCGGCCTGTCGTTTGAACCAGCTCGTCTCGCCGGAAAGCCCATCGAGATAGCTCACCGCCACATCGCACTCCTGCCGCGCGCCCACCCAATCCTTCGCTTGTATCCCCGCGTTGACACGTTGTTTGCTGCGGCCGGCAAACGCATCGATCGCCGCGGCATCCCTGGGCAGCAAACCCATTGCCATGGCATCGAGATCGAGCCCGGCAAAGGCCGTCCGCATGGTGGACGCCGGCGCCCACTCGTGTTTGCCGGTAAAAAACAGGATACGATGACGGGTCCTGGTCTTATCCAGCTCGCCGGTCAGCGCCGCCAGCTCGGTCATGTTCATATCACCGTCCCCGGCAATGGCAGTAAAGGCAAAGGAGAAATCGCCGGCCGAGACACCGTCGGGCAGCCCTGCGCCACCCGCGATGACACCCTTGATCTGGGGATGCTCGATGGCGATATAGCTGGCCACCTTGGCGCCGCCCGAAAAACCGCCCGTATAGATACGCTGCTCATTGATCTTTAGCCGTTTCCGCGTATCGGCGAAAAGCCGGTCCCAGATCGCCGCCGTAGTGGGCCAGTCGTTGCCATTCCTGGAGTTATTGCTGCCGACCAGGATAAACCCATAGGCATCGGCCAGCGCCTTGTATTTCCTCAGCGGAAGCGACCCCACGCCATGCGAATCGAAAAAATAGACGACCGGTAAAGGCTGCCGGTCGCCCCGCACGGGGATATACAAGGCATAAGACTGGGAAGCATCGGCCAGACAGCTGATCTTGTCGATGACCTTACCGGCGCCCTGGTCGACGACCTGGCCCACGCCCCGGCTGCCGGCATCACAGAATAGCACCATGCCAACGATCAATTTTTTTAGCATGGCTGCAAGTTAAACAAAAGCCGAATTCCCCAAAAGCCGACGCCCATGGCACGGGCGTCCCGATCACTTACCCGCCGGCCCGGGGCCCGTGGTCGTAGGGATCACTTTGCGGATCGTGCCGTCCGAATTGTAATAAAGCTTATCCACACAGATCGACCGCAGCCAGTCGAAATGAGAAAGCGCGCTGGTATGATAGAACGCATACCACTGCCCCTTGTATTCGACGATGCTGCCGTGGTTGGTATAGCTGTCCGTGGGATCCATGAAAATGCCCCGGTAGGTCCAGGGGCCCAACGGGGAGTTGCTGGTGGCATATTGCATCCGGTTGTGCCGGCCGGCGGAGTCATGGTTATCGGAATACGACAGGTAATAGACGCCATTCCGTTTGTGTACCCAGCTCGCCTCGTGGAAATCCTGCAGACCGGACATCGGCTGCATGGTCCCATCGATGGTCATCATATCGTCCTTTAATTTCCCTCCCTTGCAGACACCGCCGCCGCCATAGTACAGATAGGCCTGGCCATCGTCGTCTACAAAAACGCAGGGATCGATTAGCGACTCCAGTCCCTCGATATAGCCTTTGACTTTAAAATCGCTGGCCGGTTTCGTGCTGGTGGCCACGCCGATCTTCCAGGTCTTGTTCCATTCCGTCCCGCTGGGATGAGGGAAATAAAAATAATAGACGCCATTTTTATATGCACAATCCGGCGCCCACATAAAACCTCCTTCTTTACGGCCCCAGGGCACGTCACTGGCCTGCAGGATCACGCCATGATCCTTCCAATGGACCATATCATCGGTGGAATACACATGGTATTGATCCATCAGGTCACAGCCCCGGGGAGGAGCGACATCATGAGACGGATAGACGTAAAGCCGGCCGTCGGCCCAAACATGCGCCGATGGATCGGCAGTATAAATATCGGTGACAAAGGGATTCTGGGCATGGCCGATCCCGGTAAAAGCGATCGCCGCCAGTAGAAGGCAAGTAGTTCGTTTCATGTCCGCAATTAACGATTTCCCGCTTAATTTGCGCTTAACAGGTCATTAATAAAGCGGTTAATGCGAATCATAGGTCCGTATAATGTTGAATTTATACCCACCGCTTTCGCCCTTGCTGAGGCTATACTGGACCGTCCGGGTGCCCCCGGTGGGTGCGTCATCCTTATCGCCCGGTTTGAAAATGGGGAACCGGAGCAGTACCGTGCCCTCTAACATGCTGAAGACATCATGGCCTTTGTACCCGGTGTTGATCTTTCCGTCGAGCGCGGGATCAGGGAGCCCGGCGGGCATGATGTTTTTATCATCCTGCGACACCATCACGTATACCGTCCCATGCAACGCCGCCGAATCCGTATAGATAAAGAGCACGAGATCGGCGAGCCCGTCGCTGTTCAGATCATCGACCATCGCAGCGGACACCCGGCCGCGGACGGGCAGGTTCATGCCCTGGTTGGCGGGACTCTCGAAACCGATGGGCCGTATCGAAAGCGAATTGGATTTGATCTCCTTGTTCCGGCAGCTGACTTTATACCCGTATTTCCCGATCTTCATGGTGGTATCGATCTTTTCGAATGTAACAGGCTGGGCATGGATCTTTCCGATAAACAACAGGCCGGCGAGCGACAAAAGGTATTTCATCTCCTAAAGATAAAGGGGTCCCCCGGCTTTTTTGCCATTTTTTATGGAAAATCGGCGAATCGGGCTGTAACATCCGGGCTTGCCATCCGTCATTTTGCGATAGGAGATCCCGGATATTAGCCGGATATTTAATTTATGATCAAAAACCTGCTTCTCGTCGCACTGCGCAATTTCAAGAGAGACAAATGGTACAGCCTGCTCAATCTCCTGGGCCTGACCATCGGCATCACCTTCAGCCTCTTCCTCATCTTCTATGTCCGGGATGAGCTCAGCTTCGACCGCTTCAACGAGAAGGCAGACCGCATCTATCGCATCGACGGCTTCATCGAAGAGGCGGGTAAACCGCCGTTCAAAGTCGCCTATACCCAGACTCCACTGGCCCCCGCCCTGCAAAAAGATTATCCTGAAGTAGAGGAATCCGCGCGGTTCATAGGCGCCGGCAAGAACATGTACAAACATGGCGAGCTGCATCTCTATGAGGACAAGGTCTTTTATGCCGACAGCAATGTCTTCCGCGTCTTCACCTTCCCGTTTATCCAGGGCGACCCGAACACGGCGCTCAACGAGCCCAAGACAGCCGTGCTCACCGAATCCGTCGCGCAGAAATTCTTCGGGAACGCGGGCAAAGCCCTCGGCCAGTCTCTCGAAAACGCCAACGGCGACGTGTTCAGGATCACGGGCATTATCAAAGACGTCCCCACGAATGCGCATATCCGGTTCAATATGCTGCTCTCGGCCAATACCCTGCCACGCAACAACGACGTCTGGGGGAATTTCAACGTCTATACCTATGTACTCCTGAAGCCGCATACCGATCCAGCCGCCTTCGAAAAGAAACTGTTGCCCATGTATGAAAAACACATGGCCGCTATCTTCCGGCAGTTCAATGTCAAGATCCACTACATGGTCCACCCCATCACCTGGATCCACCTGCATTCCGATCTGCAGCTCGAAGCGGAGGATCCCGGCAGCATCTCCTACGTCTACATCTTCTCATCCGTGGCCTTCTTCATGCTGATCATCGCCTGCATCAATTATATGAATCTCACGACGGCGCGCTCCGCGCGACGCGCGAAAGAGATCGGCATCCGCAAGGTCACCGGTTCCACCCAACCACAGCTCATCGCCCAGTTCCTGCTGGAGTCGACGCTAACGGCCATCCTGGGCCTGGTGCTCAGCATCGGCCTGATCGCCCTGCTCCTGCCGACCTTCAACCACCTCGCCGGCAAATCCATCCCCTTCTCTGCCCTGTTTCAACCCGGAACGCTCGGCATCCTGCTCGCCATCATCCTCTTCGTAGGTATCCTCGGCGGCAGCTACCCGGCCCTTTATCTTTCCAGTTTCGATCCTATCCACATTCTCAAGGGAAATCTGGCCAAAAGCTCGAGCAACGTAGTGCTGCGGCGGGTGCTCGTCGTCACGCAGTTCTCCATCGCCATGGTCATGCTGATCTGTACCCTCGTGGTCTACAACCAGCTCAACTATTTACGGAGCCGCGATCTCGGCTTCAACAAATCGGAAGTCGTTACCATCGTCGCCAATTCCAATAAAGACATCAGCAGCTCGATCCGGACATTCAAAACCGAGATCCGCAAAAACCCGCATATCCTCGCCACCGCCAGTTCGGATACAGAACCCGGCGGCCCACCCATCAGCTACAGCCTGTTCCATATTCAAACCAAAGACGGCTATACCGATAAGGCCGTGGACAACTATTCCGTGGATGAGAATTATTTTAAAACGCTGGGCATGCAGATCACCACCGGACGTCCCTTCACCGGTCCCGGCGATACGCTGCACAGCATCATCGTCAACGAGAACTTCGTCAAATATTTCGGGTGGGATAATCCCATTGGCAAACGCGTGAAGTTCCCTGCCGATACATCCAGCAGGTATTTTGAAGTAGTGGGCGTCGTCAAAGATTTCAATCAGAAATCACTCTATAACCCTATGGCCCCCTTGCTGCTGTTCTACCAGCCCAATCCCAACCACATCCAGCTGAAACTGGACGGCCAGGACATCCCCGGAACACTCGCTGCTATTCAACAGGTCTGGCACAGCACCATCCCCGAGCTGCCCTTCGAATACACCTTCCTCGACCAGGGCTTCGATTCGCAATATGCCGCCGACCAACGCCGCGGGAAACTGTTCACGGCGTTCTCCGTACTTACGATCTTCATCACCTGCCTGGGTCTGCTGGGTCTCATCTCCTTCATCACCCAGCAACGGCAAAAAGAGATCTCGATGCGCAAGGTCCTCGGCGCCGGTGTAGGTGAGCTCGTGACGCTGATCACCCGCAATTTCATTTTCCTGGTGGGTATCTCCTGTCTGTTCGCCTTCCCGGCGGCCTGGTGGTTCATGGGCAAATGGCTCAAGGAGTTCCCCTATAATACGGGACTATCGGTCCTGCCCTTCCTGCTGGCCGGGTTAACCGTATTGCTCATCACCCTGGCGACCGTGATCTATCATACGATGCGTGCGGCCCTGGCGAACCCGTCCCGGAGTCTGCGCAGCGAGTGAGGCCAAGGCCGCCCCGTTTGAAAAATCAGTTTTTGAAGATGCCGTTGAAAACGGCGTAAGGGACCATGTCTTTGGCGAAGGTAAAACTGCCCTTGTCATGGATCTCTTCGGCGGCCCGGAGAAAAGCGCCATAGGCGGCCCGCGCCAGCGAAGAACCGAGGCTGACGCGACGTACGCCCAGGTCGGCCAGCTCGCTCAGCGTAAAAAAACCCTTGCTCAAACCCATGACGACATTCACCGGTTTAGGCGCCACGGCGCGCACCACGGCGGCGATCTCTTCCCGTGTCGTCAACCCCGGCGCATATAACACATCGGCGCCGGCCGCGGCAAAAGCCTCCAGCCGGCGGATCGTATCGTTCAGATCGGGACGTCCATGGATCAGGTTCTCCGCGCGTGCGGTCAAGGTAAAAGGAATAGATAAGCTATGCGCAGCCGCGACTGCCGCTTTCACCCGTTCTACCGCCAGCTCCAGCGGATAGATGGGATCGGCGGGATCACCGGTGGCATCTTCGATCGATCCGCCCACGAGCCCGGCGGCGGCCGCAAGCCGGATCGTCTCCGCACAAGCTTCCGGCTCATCGCCATAGCCATTCTCGAGATCGGCTGTCACGGGGAGATCCGTCGCCCCGACGATCGTCCGGGCATTGGCCAGCGTCTCTTCCCGCGTGACCACCGATAACCCATCGGCTTTGCCTAACGAGAAAGCCAGCCCCGCACTCGTCGTCGCCAGAGCCTCGAACCCGAGATGCGCCAGTAACCGGGTCGAACCCGCATCCCAGGGATTGGGGACGACAAAGATGCCCTGTCTGCGATGCAGGGCCTGTAAAAGCGCTCCTTTATGGGTTTGTGTGCTGCTCACGGCTGGCGGCTGGCGGACCGATCGTCTTTTTCGTAGATCTTTTTCGCCCTCGCTATTAAAGATAGATATTCCCTTTCAATAAAATTGTTGCCCGGAAAGACCATTTTGTTCAATTTCTGCACTTCGTTCCAGCTTGCCTCCCCGGCATAGCCGTCGCCCCTGAGCTTCATGCCGAACAGCGTCACCCCGACTGCCCGCCGCTGGCAAAGCGGCGCCCGGTCCCAGCTGACCCATTTCCCGGGACAATCGTAGCTGATCCGCTCCGGGACCGCCCGTCCCGGCAGACAATAGTTGATCCCGATCCTTGCAAAGACACCCGTGGTATCTCTTTTCGGAACGTATTCGAACACCGCCATCAAACTCTGACCCGAAGCGACGCTGCAACGCAACAATCCCGTATCCCCCGGTATCCCGGGTTTGTTGTCGAAACCGATCAACCGGTAACCGCTCCCCAACGTGGTGTCGAATTCCGCGGTGACCGAGACATCATTGGCGATCGTGCCGACTGCCAGCTCTTCCAACAGGGTCCTTTCCCCCTGCTCCTCGTCCACCACGGGAACAAATCGCCCCCTACCTTGTTCCGCAAAATAGGGCAGCTCCCTGCTGGTGCTGTCGTCCGTGCCGACGCCGATACAGGAAAGCCTGATCCCATCAGCGCTTTGCTGGCCGATATAGTCTCCAAGCGATTCTACTTCCGTCTTCCCATTGCAGATATCCCCATCGGTGACGAAAATAATGCGGTTATTGCCGCCCGGTATGAACTGATGCCGCGCGACCCGATAAGCCAGTTTAAGCGCGTCCCCGCCCGGCGAAGGACCATTCGGCTGTAACTGCTCGATCGCGCCGCTAAGCACCTCCTTGGCCGAACCCGGTATGCCGGCCATCACCCGCATATTCGTACCGAACTCCACGATGGAGACCGTATCCTCCTCCCGTAAATTGCGGATCAACGGCCGCACACTGGCCTTGATCAACGGTAATTTGTTGGGCAGGTCCATGGAACCCGATACATCGACCAGCAAGACCAGGTTCCTGGGCGGTATCTGATCCATATTCGCCTTACGCCCACTGATGTTCACCAACAGTAACCGGTGTGCATTGTTCCAGGGACAGCTCAATAAGGCCGAGGAAGCATGAAAACAGGTCGGAGAGTCCGGCAACTCATAAGTGGTATTGAAATAGTTCACCAGCTCTTCGATCTTGACGGCTTCGGCCGGGACCGTACTGCCCATCTCCAGGAACCGCCTGACCAGCTGATAGGAGATTCCATTGGAATGATCGGCAAAGGAGACTTTTGTCGGGCTTTCCTGCAAAGAAAGCAGCGGCGCCTTTTTCGTATCCTTGGAAGCCCCCATGGTATTCAGTGTGATCTTCAAAACGTCCGTCGAGTGTATCCTCGTCGTATATCGTTCGTAACCATCATATTGAAAGGTGATGGTATCTTCGGGTTGGCGGGAAGTAATGGAGAAAGAACCGTCGGCACCGGTCCGAAAAACGGAGCCTGTCGATAGCACCGTGATCTGCACATGCTGTAGTTTATCGCCGTGCAAACCCTCCACCTCCCCGGTAAAGTAGTACTGGGAAAAGGCAGATACATATGCCAAAGCAAGCAGCGATATCAGGGCGGTCAGTCTCAAAATGGTTTCTAAACTGTAGGTCCCTCTCCCAAATTACAACAATATTCGGGAAACCGGAATATACCTGCAATTCTTACGCCATGGGCATGGCGCGTGCCCGCCGGCATCTCACTCATTCCGCAAACTGTCGACCGGATTCGCTAAGGCGACGCCCTGATCGGCCCGTGGCCGATCGGCCGAAGGCCAGATATTAGCCCGCGCCTTGGCGGTTCGCGGCATCTCACTCATTCCGCAAACTGTCGACCGGATTCGCTAAGGCGACGCGAACCGCCTGATAGCTCAGGGTCAGCAAAGCGATCAGCGCGATCCCCAGCCCGGCCAGCGCAAAGATCCACCAGGATAGCTCGACCCGATAGGCGAAATTCCCCAGCCAGGAACGCATAGCCAGCCACCCCAGCGGACCGGCGATGAGGAAGGCCAGCATCACCAGTTTTAGAAAATCCACCGAGAACAAGGCGAGGATCTGGTTCAACGAAGCACCCAATACTTTCCGGATGCCGATCTCCTTGGTTCGTTGCTCCGCCGCAAAGAGGACCAGCCCCAACAAACCCAGACAGGAGATACCGATCGCGAGCGCGGCAAATAGAACGGAGAGCCTGGCCGTGGTCATCTCGCTGTTGTACATCTTTTGATATTCTTCGTCGACGAACTGCCAGGCAAAAGCCAGATCCGGTTCTATCCCTTTGTAGACCGCGGCCATGCTGGCCAGCGCTTCTTTCGTCTGGCCGGGCTTTGTCTTGATCAGGATCAGCCCGAAATATTCATATTCCTTGACGTCGAGCAGCAGGGGACGTATGGGGTCACGCAGACTGCGGGAATGATAGTCCCTGATCACGCCGATAATATGTCCCTTTTTTTTCCAGGCCTGCACCCATTTGCCTATTGGGTCCTTCATCCCCATCTCCCGGACCGCCTCTTCGTTGACCAGGAAACCATCCGACGAATCCGTGGGATTCAGCGGAGAGAAATCACGGCCCTGTACGATGGTGAGTCCCATGATCCTGACAAAATCGAACCCCACACTAGCCGGCTCGACATATACTTTGGAGTCCGCCGGTTTGCCTTCCCAGCTTATCTGGTCGTCATTCACATCGAATTTCATGGAATGCGGCGCCTCGGTGCAACGGTCCACCAGGGCGATCCCCGGCATGGATGACAGCCGTTGTTTAAAGAGCTCGTAGTTCTTCATTTCCTGCAGCTTTCCTTCAATGCGCACATAAAGCAGGTTCTCCCGGTCGTATCCCAGATTGGAATGCTCGATATAGCTGGTCTGACGGCTGATGACGATCGTGGCGATCAGCAGGAAAACGGACAAGACGAATTGGAATACCGTGAGCCCCTTCCGGAAAAGGATCGACCCGCGGGTGAACCGCAATACCCCTTTCAAGGTGCGGACCGGCTGCAACGAAGAAAGATACAGTGCCGGATAGCTCCCCGCGACGATACCGCTGATCATGGCGACCCCGATCAACGCACCCCAGAAAAGCAGTTGTTCCACCGGCAGCTGGATCTGTTTTCCGGTAAACCCGTTAAAGGCCGGCAGCAGGAGCAACAGCAACCCGATGGAAAGCAGCAATGCAAAAAAAGAAAAAAGCAGGGACTCGCCGATGAACTGGCCGATCAACTGTCCACGCGAAGAACCGATGACCTTCCGCAACCCTACTTCCCTCGCCCGTTGCACACTCCGGGCCGTGCTCAGGTTCATGAAATTAATACAAGCGATCAGCAGGATGAAGAGGGCTACACCGCTGAAGATGCGGACATATTCGATGCGGCCCGTCGCCGGCCGGCCATTCACAAACACATTGTACAGATATTGATCGC
>Ga0210396_10004763_pt1 | contig 13202 bp, 8 predicted proteins | sample IncBWH17OmetaG_FD_155466 | JGI IMG/M metagenome (GOLD analysis project Ga0210396, IMG submission 155466) | Forest soil microbial communities from Barre Woods Harvard Forest LTER site, Petersham, Massachusetts, United States - Inc-BW-H-17-O ...
CGTTGCAGGCCGCGTAGCTGCTCGCATGCGCGGGCAGGTGAACCTCGCCCAACCCGGCCAGAAGAGACCGCAGCGGGCGGGGCTGGTCCATGCTGAGCCTCCGAAATGGGGACGGCAGCCGCTATCCCGCGGCTGGGGTGCGATCGGCGGCGCCGGCCGCCCGGTCGGCTTCGACCAGGTCGCGGGCGACCTCCAGGGACGAGGCCCACATCTGGTCGAGAAACTCGCGCAGCCCCGCCAGCCCCTCAGGGCGGGCCCGGTACAGGCGGCGGGTCGCCACCTTCCGTTCAGTCAGCAGACCTGCGTTCTTGAGCACGGTCAAGTGCTGGCTGACGGCGGTCCTGGTCACCTCGAAGCAGCCCGCGATCTCGCCCGCGGCGAGCTCGGTGTGGGCGACGAGCCGCAGGATGGCGCGGCGGCGAGGCTCGGCGAGAGCGCGGAGCGCCTCGTCCATGTGGTGTTCCCGGTCGTCCATGCCCACCCGTCCGCTAACGTTCGTCACTGCTAACGTTAGCGGCTGCTTACATTTAACGTCAAGCGGTGGACAGCTACGGGATCAGCCCGAACACGGTCGCCGGGGAGCCTGAGCCGGCCCGGATCCTGAGTCCCCCGATGATGATCCAGCCTCCCATCGGCGGCATCTGGTTCAGCCCGCACAGGTTTTCCAGATGCAGGCGATGGTCTTGAAGGAGCAACTGGTTGGCGGCGTAAGAGGTGTCGGTGCCTGGGTCGATCCCCATCGTGTCGATCCCGAGGACGCCGATGGAGCGCTGGTCGATCAGCCAGCGCGCGGCTTCGGCGCCGAAGCCCGGATAATGCAGCAGACCGGCGGAGTCCGAGTTCAGGTAGGAGGCCGGGTCGTCCCACCGGTCCTCGAAGCCGGTCCACATGATGACAGCGCTGCCGGGCGGGATCGGGCCGAAGGTCGCCTCCCACTGCCTGATCTCCGGGACGCTGAGGGTGAAATCGGCGTCCTGGCCGGCTTCGGCCCGGACATCAAGCACGACCGCGGGGCGGAAGAAGTCGACGGGATCTAGTTCGTCGGCGGACATCTGACCGACGTGGAAATGCGCGGGCGCGGCCCAGTGCGTCCCGGCCTGCTCGCCGAACGTGAGCGACTGCAGGTAGTAGCCGTCCTGCTGGATGACGGCGGCCGGACGGATCTCGACCGGCGGATCACCAGGGAACACCGGCGTGCCAGCGTCGATGACGTGGCTGAGGAATACGACCCGGCCGAAGCCGAACGGGACGGTGCCCGTCACGACGCGCGGTTGGACCGGAGGGTTACCCGCATCAGGACTCGTCTGGTCCGCCAGGATTCCCTTCTTCGGGAGGCGCGGTCCGGCCCTGGCCGGCGCGGCGCGGGAATCCGGTCGGCCTGTCGCGGCCCGCGGCACCCGGCCGGGACGGCGCGCCAGGTGGCAGGCCCTGAACGGTGTGAGAGGCCTGAGTCCCGGTCGGCGGTCGCCTCGGCAGCCCGCCGGCCGGCGGGCTGGCGGTCGCGGCCGAGCCGACCGGACCGGGTGCCTCGCGGGTGCTCCGGGTCCAGCCTGACTCGACCTCGTCGAAGATGGGTAGCCGACGCATTGTCCCCTGGCTCTCCGCCTGGGGTACGACCACGCCAAGGTCCCCGCCCGGCGCGGCGGGGCGGCCGGCACCGGAGAGCCGCGCGGTGGCCGACTCGGCTTGGACCGAGGGCTGCGGGCTGCGAGCCGACCAGGCCGGACTGGGCTGGGCCACCGGTTGGTCCATCCGCGCCGGCGCAAAGGCCGGGGAGCTGGCCGTCGCGGCGCGCGGCGCGGCGGCAGGGTGGCCGGGATCGGCGGCGGCTGAGTAGTGGGTGAGGATTTCGTCCGGGAGCCAGACGAGCGCCGTGAGGCCGCCGAGGTCGGCCTGGTTCAGCCGGACTCTGATCCCGTGCCGGGCCGCCAGCCGGGCGACCACCAGCAAGCCCATCCACTTGGGGACATCGATATCCGGCGGCGGCGGATTGTCCAGTTGCTGGTTCGCGTAAGCCATCTCGTTGGCGGGCATTCCGATGCCCCGGTCGGTGACGTCGACCAAGGCGCCGCCAGTGGTCAGAACGTGGCCTTTGATATGGACCGGCATATCGGCCGCCGAGAACGACGTCGCGTTGTCGATCAACTCGACGAGCAGGTGTACCGCGTCGTGGACGGCAGGCCCGCGCACCGCGATGTCCGGCTGGATCTCGTAGGAGACCCGTTCGTAGGCCTCGACTTCGGACAGCGCGGCCTCGACCAGACGGGCCAGCGTCACCGGCTGATTCCAGCCTGTGGCTGGCTCTTGACCGGCCAGAACGAGCAGATTCTGCGAGTTGCGGTGCATGCGCATGGCGATACGGTTCAGCCGGGACAGGCTGGCCAGGCGCTGCCGGTCCTGCTCGCCGTGCTCGAGGCTCTCGATCAGGCGGAGCTGCCGTTCTACCAGGGCCTGGCTGCGACGGGATAGGTTCACGAACATGGCGTTGGACTTGCCGCGCAAGGCATCGTCGCGGGCCGTGGGCAGCGACAGGTCTCGGCGCGTCTGGTCGAAGGCGCGCGCCGCCTGATCGGGCCGCTCGAAGGAGTCCACATCGGCCGGATCAGTCCCGATCCGTGCGACCGCAGCAGGAACGGATTGCTCTCGCGCGGCAGGTTCGCGGGAGAATGCGTGGATTCCGGCACCGCCGCGCTCCCGCTCGCCATCATGCGCATGCTGGTCGGGCTGCCCGATCGATGCCTCGTTCGGCATCCGCACTACGTCCACCGTAATCAACACGGCCACCGCGAGGATCAGGACCAGGAAGAGGATTCCTCCTAGCATGCTGCTCACATCCCGCCGCTCGTCGATGGATCTAGGCGCCCAGCTTCGGGGGCCCGCGAATACCGCTCCAGCGGAATCAGCATGACCTCCCCTTCCCCGCCCCGCCTATTCTGCGCGCAGAAGCAGAATAGATTCGACGTAACTCTAATCGTTCAACCACTAGCACACGTCCAATACGCGAGGGAAGCCGGTAATGTCCGGATGCCGGATTCAGTTTGCAGCCTTCTCGTTGATCAAATTTACTCGGCGCGCAGCCGGAGGCGGGCCGGCTCGTGCGCGGTCCACGCCGGTGGCCTCGATAAACAACTCACCACAACGCCGTGGCCAGGTGCGGTACCGCTCGTCCAGAACCGGCGGCTCCGGTGTTACGCCGTCGGATCGGCGTCCTTGACCGGGGCCTCGACGTCCGTGACCGCGCCGGCCGTGCCGCCGACTCCCGCAAGGGCCGCTGCGACCGGCTCGGTGACCTCTTGCTTGCGCGTGCTGCTGCCCAGGAGGTAGAAGACGATGCCGATCACGACGATGACGAGCAACGGGACGATCTGGCTGAGCTCATACTCCAGCCGCTCGCCGGAGAAGCTGAGCGCGGCGAGACTGTCGTTGGGGTTCCCGCCCGCGCCGAACCAGTTGACGCCGAACCCAGGCCAGATCAGCGCCACCGTCGCCAGCAGCGCCCAGAAAGTCGGAACGACCGAGCAGATCCACGCTCCTGCCATGCCACCCGGCACCCGGTAGGGCCGCGGAACATCGGGTCGGGAGTACCTGAGCTTTATCAGCGCCGGGAAGATGAACAAGTACGAGATCGTGGTGGTGGAGATCGTCAGCCCCAGTACGGCGGCAAAGTACCTGCCCGAGTTGGCCCCGGTGATCTGGAACGCGGCGATCATGAGGACGGTCGCGACCAGCCCGGAAAGCACGTTCATCCCCGCCGGGGTCCCGAAGCGCGCCGAGAACCGGCCCAGGATCCGCGGACCGCCGCCGTCGAAGGAGGCCACGGCCTCGGCCCGGTCCGCTCCCATGATCCAGGTCGTCCCGGCGCTGGCCAGGGCGAAGATGAATACGACGGCCGCTATCCGGCCCAGGAGCAGGCCGCCTCCGGTGAGTGTCGCGGTCCCGTCGGAGGCGACATGACCGCCGTAGACGGTGAACACGGCCTTGATCGCGTCTAGGAACCCGGTCAGTCCGGATACCGCGCTGGACGGGAGGACGATCAGGATGAGCAGGATCGGGAGCCCGTACGCGACCATCACCCCGGCGCCCGACCAGAGCACCGCGAAGGGCACATCTCGCCGGGGATTGACCATTTCCTCGCCCGCAGCCGAGGGCACCTCCAGGCCGGCGTAGTTGAAGAACAGGACAGGGACCACGGCGATGAATATCGCGTACGTGGGCACGAACGCGTGACCGCCGAAGCCGTGTACCCCATGCTTGGCCGCGTACAGGATCACGGTGATCGCGAAGAACGCGATGATCAGCCCGCGCGCCCAGGCGCCGGCGGTCGGCACCCACTTGCCATACTGCAGCGACACGATGGCCGCCGTGATGGTGAACCAGATGAAGACCAACGCGTAGACGTACTTCCAGCCGCCGGGCACGTTCCCGAAGAACTCCTCGATCGCGGCGAACGACACGATCGTGAGCGACCCGCCCACCCAGATCGGATTGGAGATCCAGTAGATGACCGCGTTGACGGCCGCGATCTTGCGTCCGAACGCCAGCCGACTCCAGACATAGGGGCCTCCCTCCTGCGGAAACGCCGACCCGAGTTCGGCAATGGACAACCCGTAGGGCAGGAAGAAGAAGATCCCGAGAAAGATCAACCAGGTGAAACCCTGCGCTCCGTTGGCCGCGACAGCGCCAATGGTGTCGAGCGTAACCACCGTGCAGATCAGGTAGAAGAACATGTCGAAGCGCCGGAAGTTCCGGCGTAGCTTCTTCTTTTCCTCAACAGCAGTGGCGGTCGTCTCGTAGACGAACTCGGCGCCGGTTGTCTGAGACACGTCGCACCTCCGGAGATTCCGGTGACATCAAATCAAAGGGGAAACATAGCCGCAACCCCCGATGGCGGTCACACCCAGTAACAATCCGAGCAACAGCGGTTTTCGCGGGCAGGCATCAGCGCGGGCTGCCGCACGCAAGCGCCGTTCGCGAGGTGCTTATCTGGCTGCGCTCTCCCGTCTGATGCCGAAGAACTGGGAACGCAGGATGAAACGGGCGGCGAGCATCAAGAGCACGCCAGCGGCGACGACGCCGATCAGCGACCACCGCTGCGATTGGGGCGCGTTCTGGACCGACTTGACGACGATCCAGACCAGGAACCCGGTGGCGGCCAGGGGAAGAATGCCGATGAGAACCGCGTCCCAGGCATTGCTGAAAATGCGGCGCCGGTAATACACGATGGCGGAGGTCGCGGTCAGCAGGTAGAAACTGGCGTACAGCACGCCGCTCACGTCGATCAGCGCGGTGAAGGCGTTCGCGACCGAACTGGCCAGCAGGTACACCCAGGTGACCACGATGAGGATCACGCCGATGACGATGCTGGCGATCGCGGGCGTGGCGAAGCGGGTGTTCACGTTGCCCAGGATGGCCGGCAGTACCCTGTGACTCGCCATCCCGTAGAGCATCCGGGCCAGGATGACGATGCTGACCCCGGTGGACGCGATCACCGACAGGGCCAGGGCGAGCGCCATGGTCTTGGCCGCGCTGCCGCCGCCCAGTGCCTGCGCGATGAAGACCAGCGGCGCGGTCGCGTTGGCCTGCAGCTTGGCCGGCGACACCACTCCCTGCAGGCCCATCTGACAGAAGGTGTAGATGACGATGAGCAAGGCGACCGCGATGACGGCGGCCTTGCCCGGGTTCTGCCGCCGGTGCTTTACTTCCTCGTTGACGTAGACCGTAGCGTCCCAGCCGGCAATCATGAAGACCGCGAAGAGCAGGGACGCCGCCACGTTGCCGTGCCCGCCGATGCCGCTGAGGCTGAACCAGCCCCTGGTTATCGGGACCGTGCCATGGTGGTGACCGAGCACCTCCACGAACCCCCACACCGAGAAGCCGATCAGGATCGCGTACTCGATCAGGCCCATTGCGACCTGGCTGCGCGCGGTCAGGCGGATGCCGACGACGGCGATCACCAGCAGGACCAGGATGACGGCCGTGCTGATGATGATGTTGGGCCAGGTGCTTGCCGCGGCGGCGCCGGCGATCGCGAGGACCGACGGACCGAGAACCACCACGCCGGAGACGGCCGCGATGAGGCTAGCGGCAATCATCAGCCATCCGGTCATGAACCCGAGGTACGGGTTGATGGCACGGCCGACCCACTCGAACGACGCGCCGCAGTTCGCGCTCCACAGGTTCAGCCTGCGGTAAGCGTTGGCGATGATCAGCATGGGGATCCCGCACAGAACGATGACCGGCCCGCTGCCGTAGGCCGACGACGCGGCGAGGGAGGCCAGCACCAGTCCCAGCGCCACCGTTGGCGCCGAGTTTCCCATGCCGATGATGGTGTCCTGGGCGGCCCCGATCGCGTCGGGCTCCAGCCGGGCCGCGGGGGCCTGACCGGCTATGGGGATAGCAGTTACGGTTCGATCCGCCATCTGTTCTCCTGAACGATATCCCCGGCCAGCCTGACCTGTGCATACGGCGTCGCAAAAACCGAGGCTAACTCTAATACGTAACCGGCGGGAACATTTCGTCATCATTGGCGGTCAGCCATCGCCGATGTTGGCCAGACTCTGGCGGACCGTCTGAGTGAGCGGGTCGTCAGGCGGCAGGACCCGCTCGCAGCGGACGGCCGTCTCGTGGAGCAGGGCCACGGTGTCTCCTACCCGGCCTACGGCGTAGTACAGGTGGGCCAGGTTCACCACGCGGGCCAGCGTATCAGCATGGTCGCTGCCGAGAACGCGCTCCGAAGCCGCGCGGCACCGCTCGGCCAACTGCATCGCGGCCGGGATGCGCCCGGCGGCTTGATACGCGGCGGACAGGCTCCCGGTGGTCGCGATCGTATCCGGGTGACCGCGTCCCAGCACCTTCTCGCGGTCGCCCAGCACCCGTTTGTATTGCGCGATCGCGTCCTTTCCCCGGCCGTCCGCCAGGTAGGCCGCCGCCAGCCGCTCCCGGGTGGCCATGGTCAGCGGATCGCGCGGTCCCTGGAGCCGCTCACGATCGGCCAGGCTGCGGGTCAGCAAGCGGCCGGCCGCGGTGATGTCGCCCGCGGCCTGGTAGGCGGTGGCCAGCTCATCCCGGGCGTTGAGGGTCTCCGGATGCGCGTCACCACGGGACTGCTCGTACTCGCCGACGGCGCGCAGCATGACGGTCACCGCGTCCGCGGGTTCGCCGGCCAAGATGAGGGCCCGGGCCAGGCTGACCCGGGCGGCCACGATGCCCGGGTCCCCCGGCGTGAGCTCACGGGTCCGGTCAGCCAGCACCCGCTGGTACCACTGGACGGCCTCTTCGGCGCTCCCGGCGGACAGGTACGCGGCGGCCAGATGGCCGGCCACCGCGAGGGCATCGGGGTGACCGACCGGCAGCTTGGCATCGCAGCGCGCGGCGAGATCCTGCCAGAACTCGACGGCCGGCCCGGCTAGGCGGGCTTCGTCGAGGCTCCGGCCCACCCGCCGCAGCAGGGGATGACACCCGTCCGCCCACAGCGCGTCAATGGCCGAGTCCTGCAGGCTGGCCGCGTTCGCCCGCAGGCCGGCCGCCGCCCATGGCGACGGCTCGTCGGCGGGCCACGCCTCGAGCAGGGCACCGGCGGCCGCCCGCGCCGCGGGTTCCTTGAAATCGGCGGGCGCCGCCAGCTTGATCGCTTCCTGCAAGGCCGAATTCATCAGCACGGTGGGCGGCGCGACGTCCCGGTTGATGCCGATCAGGCCTGCTCGCTCGAGGGCGGACAGCACGTGCCAGACCTGTCTCGGGTCGGAGGCGGACAAGCGGGTGGCCGAACCGCCCAGGTATCCGATCAGGGCCTGCGTGCCGAAGACGGTGCCCGGGACGCCGTGACCGTCCAGCAGGGCCAGGAGGACCAGCATGAGCCGGACCTCCGAACTCGGCAGCAGCGATTCCGCTCGCTCCAGGCAGAGAATCCACGTCACCATGGCCGCCGACGGGATCTCGCCGGGACCGGTCCATATCTCGTCCCGTCGCTGGAGGAACAGGTCCCGGTAGTCCCGGCAGGTCAGGTTGGAGCTCGCGACCACCGCAGAGGCCTGGCCGAGCGCCAGCGGCTCGCGGCCGAGCGTCTCGGCCAGGTCGATGGCGCCCTGGCGCTGGACGGGGTTCACGCCGAGCCGTTCGGACAGGCCGTTCAGCGCCTCGCGGGTGCTGAAGAATCCGACCGGGATGACCCGTGTCCCGGGGGGGCCGACCGCGAGAGCGGACCGCGATCTGGTGATCAGTAGCCGCCCGGCAAGCCCGGTCGGCCACAGTCCGGTCAGGTCGACGCTCTCCGGCACGTTGTCCAGGACCACGAGCCAAGGCAGCTGGGTCTCGCCCAGCCAGCTGACAAAGCGGACCGCGACCGAGTTGGCGGTGCCGGTGGGTTCCAGGCCGGTGGCCGACACCGACGCCTGTACGAACCCGGACATGACCGCCGCCCGGCTGGTGGCCGAGAGCCAGATCAGCCCGTCGATGGCGCGCGATCGCCACAAGGACTCGGCGATCATCACCGCCATCTGGGTCTTGCCGCACGCGCCGGGCCAGTTCGGCAGGGTCTGGACTACCGCCGGATCCGGAACGAGCGCCACCGCGGAACCCGGGACGAGGACGTCGGCGAGGCCGCCGATGGTGTCGGGACGGTCGGTAAAGCCGTCAGTGAGCGGGGGCATCTCGCCGACGCGGAATCGCCGCGTCGGCTCAGCTGGCATTCCCACTGGACCTCACCGCCCGCCACCCCCATCGGTGCCGCTCTCCAGAGAGCCTCCTCAAACATCTAAATAACACGCGAAGGATCCGGCCCGGAGAGCTTTGCCCATATCAGCATCTTTCCTGACGCAGTGCTTCTGCACTTGCACCGGGCGAGTGGCTCCACCGCACGCGTCCACCGGCATTTCGTACTGAAGTGCGTTTTACTCACTCTATTGCCGTTAAGCAACAAGAGTCAGGCGCCGCCCGCGATGTTCGTCAGGCTCTGGCGTACGGCTTCTCGCAGCGGATCGCCGTAGGGCAGAACCCGCTCGCAGCGCGCGAGGGCGTCCCTGAGCAGCGCCTGCGCGTCGCCGACCCGGCCCACGGCGTAGTACAGGTGCGCCAGCTGGGCGCGCCGGGTCAGCGTGTCGGCGTGATCGGCGCCCAGCACCCGCTCCGAATCGGCGCACGTCTGCTCGGAGAACTGCACCGCCGAGGGCATCTTGCCCGAGGAGTAGTAGGCGCCGGCCAGGCTCGCCTTGGTCGCGATGGTGTCCGGGTGGTCGCGCCCGAGCACCGCCGCCCGGTCCGCCAGCACCCGCTTGTAGCCGGAGATGGCCTGCTTGGTCTTGCCGTCGGCGAGCAGGGCCGCGGCCAGCTGATCGCGGGTGGAAATGGTGTGCACGTCGCGGGTGCCCTGGAGCCGCTCGCGCTCGGTCAGCGTCTGGGTCAGCAGCCCGATCGCGGCCGCGGCGTCGCCCGCCGCCTCGTACGCCCACGCGAGATGGTCCCTGACCGCGAGGGTGTCCGGGTGGCCCGGCCCGCGGAACTGCTCGGATTCGGCCACCGCCCGACGCAGGACGGTCACCGCGTCCACGGCCTCGCGCGCGGCGATCAGCGCGTCGGCCAGGCTGATCCGCGCCGCGATGATGGCCGGATGCCCGGGCGCGAGGTCGACGCTGCGTTCGGCCAGGACCCGCTGGTACCAGGTGACGGCCTCGGCGCCGTAGCCGGCCGCCAGGTAGGCACCGGCCAGTTGGGCGGCGACGACCAGCGCGTCGGGGTGCCCCGGGGCCAGCTTGTTGTCGCAGTGGATGGACAGCTCCCGCCAGTACTCGACGGCCGGCCCGGCCAGGCGGGCGCTGTCCAGGCTCCGCCCGGCGCGCAGCAACAGCGGATGGCACCCGTCGGCCCACAAGATGTCGGTGGCCACGCTCTGCAGGCTGGTCGCGTTGGCGCGCAACGCGGCGGCGTTCCACGGCTCCGGCTCGTCCACCGGCCACGCCTCCAGCAGCGCGCTGGCCGCCGTCCGCGCCGCCCGGTCGTGGAACGCCGCGGGGGCGGCCAGCCTGATCGCGGCTTGGACGACCGGGCTCATCAGGACCGTCGGCAGTGCCTCGGCCCGGTTGATGGTGATCAGGCCGGCCCGTTCGCAGATGAGCAGCGCATCCCAGGCGGGCTTGGGGTCGACCGGCGTGCCGAACCCGACGGCGGTACCGCCCAGGTAGACGCTGACCGACTGGGTGTTGAAGACCGAGCCGGGGACCCCGTGGCCGTCGAGCAGGGCGATGAGGACCAGCATGAGCCGGACCGACTGGCCCGGCAGCAGCGTCTCCGCCTGGCCGAGGGACAGCGACCAGGTCACCGAGGCGGCCGAGGGGACCTCGCCCGCCGCCACCCCGATCTGCTGCCGCCGGCGGACGAAGTAGTCCCGGTAGTCCCGGCAGGCTAGCGTCGAGTTCGCGATCACCGCGGCGGCCTGGGCCAGGGCCAGCGGCTCCCGGCCGAGCGCCTCGATGAGGTCGATGGCGCCGTGGCGCTGAGCGGGGTTGACGCTGAGCCGCTCGGTCAGGCAGCCCAGGGCCTCGCGGACGCTGAAGAAGCCGACCGGGAAGACCCGGGTCCGCTGCCGGCTGGCCGCGACCGTCGACTGCGCGCTGGTGATCAGGAGCCGGCCCGCCGGGCCTTCGGGCCAGAGCCCGTCAAGCTCGTCCACATTGGGCAGATCGTCGAGCACGACCAGCCACGGCTGATCGGTTTCGGCGAGCCAGCTTACGAAGCGGACCGCCACCGATTCGGCGGTGCCGGTCGGCTCGATGCCGGTGGCCGCCATCCATGCCTCGACGTACCCCGAGAGCACCGCCGACCGGCTGATGGCGGAGATCCAGACCACCACGTCGACGGCGCCGGATCGCCACAGCGTTTCGGCGAGCATCACCGCGATCTGGGTTTTGCCCGAAGCGCCCAGCCAGTTCTGCTTGCCCTCGGCGAATTCCGAGCCGGGCACGAGCGCGATGGTCGACCCCGGGGTCAGAGCGTCCAGGATGCCCCGGGCGGTATCGGGCCGGTCGCTAAATCCCTCGGCCAGCGCAGGCATGTCGCCCACCCGGAACCGTACTGATTGCTCAGTCGGTGTTCCTCCTGAGGGCACCGCCCGCAACTCCCATCTATTCGGCTGTGTCTAATCCTCCTCGGAACGCTCAATCGGTAACACGGGGAGGTTCAGGCACGGGGAGCCTTCTGAAGTATCGGGATCCTGCTGTCACCCACCATTATGCACGTGCAGACGCGTCACGGGCATGTCCATCCGATGCGTCATTTCGGCGAGTTGGCGCCCGGCACGCGAGCGTGACCGCGGATTGCGCTGTGTCTTGGCGGACCGCACGCGCCCCGGTCCGTTCGGCAAAAAACTCCTATCGCCCAGGGTCAGCGACCGAGGCCAGCAAGGCGGCGCGGGCCTGGTCTACGGCGGCCAGCATCGCGCCGCGCAGGACCGGCTCACCGGGCACCCCGGTCGGGACGACGAGCGGATGGGACGGCCAGATGGCGGCCACGCAGGCCGCGACCCGGGAGGCCAGGGCGGTACCGCCCGCGCGGCCCACCTCGCCGCCGAGCACGACCAGGCCGGGGTCGAGCACGACGCAGACTGAAGCCACCCCGACCGCGACCCGCTGGGCGAGGTCATCGAGGAACGCGGAGGATTCGGCGGAGGGCGAGGACACGGCGGCCTGGACCGCCTCGGCGGGCGTCGGGGCGTCGAATCCGTGCCGGGCCGCGAGCGCACGCACCACTGCGCCGCCGGCCAGCGACTGGAAGCCGCCGCTGGCCGGGTGCCTGATGTCGGTATGCAGCGGGGCGCCGTGCACCGGCAGGTAGCCGATCTCGCCCGCCGCACCGGCCGTGCCGCGGTGCAGCCGACCGTCGAGCATGGTAGCTAGGCCCAGGCCGACGCCCAGCCACACCAGGACGAAGTCGTCGGCACCGGTAGCGGCGCCCACGGCCCGTTCGGCCATGGCGGCCAGGTTCACGTCGTTCTCGATCACGACCGGCTTGTGCAGGACGCCGCGCAGCGCGTCCAGCGCGCCCTCGTGCCACGTCGGCAGGTTCACGGCCAGCTGCGGGTCGCCGGTCCGCGGGTCGACCACGCCGGGGCTGCCGATGACCAGCGCGCTGAGCCGGGCGACATCCACCCCGGCGCTGGCGCAGGCCCGCTCGATGACCCCGCGGACCAGTTCGGTCGGGTCGTCCGCGCCGTTCGGATTAACGCTTACTTCGGCCACCCGCCGGCCCGTCACATCGGCCACTGCGGCGCTGACCAGGTCGGATTCGATGTACAGGCCCGCCACGTAGGCGCTGGACGGGACGACCGAGTACAGCGCGGCGTTCGGGCCACGGTTCCCGGCCTGCTCCCCCACGATCGTCACCAGGCCGCGATCCTCGAGCCGGACCAGCATCTGGGCTACCGTAACTTTGGACACGCCGGTGTACTCGCTGATCTGCGTGCGGGTCAGCATCCCGCCGCGCAGCAGCAGGTCGAGGGCGGCCCGGTCGTTCAGCTCACGCAGCAGGCTCGGTGTGCCGGGGCGGCCGCGCGCTTCAGCCGCAGGCTGTGACTGGAGTGGGTGCTGCATCGCGGTCCCCTTTGGTGGTAGCCCCCGTCTATCACGTCACGGAAGCAGCTTTCGTCTCGATCTGGCCACGAAGGCTATCTTATAGGAAAGTTTCCTGTTAGTTTCGCCCTACGGTTAGTCATAGTCTCGACGCCGAGTTCATCATCCCGGAAGGAGTGCCAGCAGTGGGACTCAGGAAAACACCGGCCGCGCTGGTCGCGTTCGGTACCGCGGCTGCGCTCGCGATCGCGGGCTGCAGCTCAAGCAGCTCGTCGGCCGGCGGGTCATCATCATCATCCTCATCGTCGGCGCCGGCGCAGCTCACGGTCTGGCGGATGGGCGCTTCGGTCCCATCCGAGGTCACCTGGATGAACGGCGTGGTCGCCCAGTTCCATACGGACTTCCCGGCCTACGCCAAGACCAAGGTCAACGTGGTGTGGGTGCCCTGGACCAGCCGTACCACCGACTGGAACGACGCGCTGGCCAGCGGCAAGAACGCCCCCGACATCACCGAGCTGGGCAACACCGACACGCCCACCGAGGCCTCGCTCGGCGTGCTGGCCAACGTGTCCAGCTACGTCAACTCGTGGTCGGCCAAGCCCGGCATCGTGACCGGCATGCTCGCCAACGACACGCAGAACGGAA
>Ga0210396_10004764_pt1 | contig 13200 bp, 10 predicted proteins | sample IncBWH17OmetaG_FD_155466 | JGI IMG/M metagenome (GOLD analysis project Ga0210396, IMG submission 155466) | Forest soil microbial communities from Barre Woods Harvard Forest LTER site, Petersham, Massachusetts, United States - Inc-BW-H-17-O ...
TCGGTGACTGCCGTATGTGCGGGCGTCGCGTTGCTCTTCACAGTGATGCTCGTGTTGCCGCGGATCCTCCAGCGGTGGTTCCAGGGGAACCAGCAGAGTGCTCCGTTTGTAGTAGCGATGTTCGCCTACGCGCTTACCGGAGCGGCGGCAACGCAGATATGCGGCTTCCACCCAGCCATCGGTGCCGTGATTGCCGGTCTGTTCTTCCCCGCGGGGCTGGCCAACAAGGCATCGCAGCGGGCCGTAGCCACGGTTGCTGACGTGCTCATTCCTGCGTTCTTCGTTTCGAGCGCGCTGTCTGTGCCGCTGGAAACTCTAGCGGATCTGTTTCGATGGAGCGGTCTCCTGTGCCTGGTGACCCTCACCATCGCCGCCTTCGGTTCAAAGGTCGCGGTCGGACTCCTGGCCGGCAGGATGCAACGCTGGCCGCTTACCACCTCAGCTCAACTCGGCATCTCGCTGAACTGCCGCGGCATCACCGAACTCGCCGTTGCGTCGGTCGGTCTCCAAGCCCGCTTGATCGGTCCCTATGCGTTTGCGATGTTGGGTGCGCTTGCCATCGTGACCACCGCGGTGACGGCTCCGCTGTACCGCGCGGTCAACAACCGCGCGCACGCTCATACGTCACCCGCGGACGTTGGGCATGTGGCGCGTGTGGCGTGACCCGGAATGGTTGATCCTGGGTTTATGAGAGTCTTGCGGCCCGCGTTGTGGGTAGCGAGGCTCGACAAAGATTATGGCAACCATGACGCGACATCGCGCCCGCTGCCAACGATTCGGCGTCGCCGGGGGCGGCCGCGCATGAGACTCGGCGTCGTCGCGCTGGTAGGGTTCGTTGCCTGCGCAATGGTCATGTCGGTCGTGCTGTACATCAATGGCTCTGCGTCCCAACGTATTCCAGCTCATGGAGCGGCCACCAGCGACGGCACGACTGTGACGCTGGATGCGATGAGCATTTCAAAGAGCTACAGCGAGTTCGTCGGCGACCTCATCATTAAGCCCGCACCTGCGTTGCTGGATCCGGCGACCGACGGTCTCAAGCAAGACCTCACTGTGGCAGTCACATCCGCGACGACGCCGGTCAGGCGCACATACTCCAGGGGTATGTTGCCCGGTGTTTTCCCTGTTCCGCTGACCTTGGCGCGCGACGTCGAAGGCTGGCCGTTCGATAGCTATGACACCGGGCCGATCACGGTTGAATTGTTCACGGGCCCTGCGCAAGTGCCGGAACGCGCCAACGTGACATTCGTCGATCGGCTGACCGGCTGGAAAGTCCACGTGACTCGCGTGAACAACGCCAATGCGTCGTCACCCTATGAACTCCAATTGCAGCGATCAGCGAGCACGATGGTATTCGCGATCGTCATCCTTTGCATCTTCGTCGCGATCGCGGCAGTTGGCTTGTTTGTTGCGATTCAGACGATTCGCGACCCACGCAGGTTTCAGTCGCCGATGACAACCTGGTACGCGGCGATGCTGTTTGCGGTGGTCCCGCTGAGAAACGCACTTCCGGGCTCGCCGGCGTTCGGAAGCTGGATCGACCTCACGATCGTTTTGTGGGTACTGGTGGCTTTGGTGGTCTCGATGCTGCTCTACATCGCGGCTTGGGGGCGATCGACATCGAAGACCTGAACGCACAGCGCGCGGCCACCGAAGCATGGTGGACGGCAGAACCCCCGCGCTTTAATCCAAGGCGCGGGGGTCTGCGGTTGTGGCTTAGCTCAGGCGCTCAATGATGGTCGCGTTGGCCATCCCGCCGCCCTCGCACATAGTCTGCAGCGCGTACCGGCCGCCGCGCTGTTCCAGCGCGTTGACCAGTGTGGTCATGATGCGCGCACCGCTGGCACCCAACGGGTGCCCTATCGCGATGGCCCCACCGTTCACGTTGGTCTTGGCCAGATCGGCGCCGGTGTCTTTGGCCCAGGCCAGCACCACGGGCGCGAACGCCTCGTTGACCTCGAACAGGTCGATGTCGGCCAGCGTCAAACCGGCACGATGTAGAACCTTCTCGGTCGCCGGAATCACGCCGGTCAGCATGTAGAGCGGGTCCGAACCCACCACCGTCGCGGTGTGAATTCGGGCGAGCGGCCGCAGGCCCAGTTTGTTGGCGACCTCGCCGCTGGTGATCAGCACCGCGGCGCTGCCGTCGGACAGCGGCGACGAGTTACCCGGCGTGATCTCCCAATTGATCTGCGGGAAGCGGGCCGCAACGGCCGGGTCGTAGAAGGCCGGCTTCAGCCCGGCCAGGGTCTCGACGGTGGTGCCGGGCCGGATGATCTCGTCGCTGCTCAACCCCGCGATTGGGGCCAGCTCATTATCGAAGAGCCCCTCTTTGGTGGCCCGCGCCGCCTTTTCGTGACTGGCAGCCGAGAATTCGTCGAGTTCGGTGCGCGACAATCCCCACTTCGCGGCGATCAGTTCGGCGCTGATGCCCTGCGGCACCAGACCTTCGGGATAGCGGCGGGCCATGTCGTCGCCGAATGGGTTGCTACCCGGCAGGACTGAGCTGCCCATCGGGACGCGGCTCATCGACTCCACCCCGCCGGCGATAACCAGGTCGTACGCGCCGGAGACGACGCCTTGGGCGGCGAAGCTGATGGCCTGCTGGCTGCTGCCGCACTGCCGGTCAACCGTGGTGCCGGGCACCGACTCCGGGAACCCCGCGCCGAGCAGAGCGTTGCGTGCGATGTTGACGGCCTGGTCGCCTACCTGTGTCACAGCACCGGCGATGACATCGTCGATCTGGCCGGGGTCCACGCCGGTCCGCTGCACCAGCTCTCGCAAGCTGTGAGCCAACAGGTCTGCAGGCAGCACACCGTGCAGCGCGCCGCTGGCCTTGCCCTTGCCGACCGGTGTGCGTACCGCGCCCACGATGACGGCGTCTCTACCCTGATATGCCATGACTCCTCCTTGAGCCGATCCTGAATATCGACGGCTATACCCAGCTAAACACCTAGGTATACTGAGAGCAACCCAGATTGGAGGTGATTTGCATGACACTTCTGCAGGGCGCGCTGGCTGATCGTGACGCCTGGTCGGCGGTCGGTGAGTGCGCGATCGAGAAGACCATGGCGGCGGTCGGCACCAAATCCGCGATGCTGATCATGCGCGAGGCGTACTACGGCACCACCCGGTTCGACGACTTCGCCAGCCGGGTAGGTATCACAAAGGCGGCCGCCTCGGCGCGACTAGCCGAATTGGTCGAACTCGGGCTGCTGACGCGGCGGCCATATCGTGAGCCGGGGCAACGCACTCGCGACGAGTACGTGCTCACCGAGGTCGGCATCGATTTCATGCCGGTGGTGTGGGCGATGTTCGAGTGGGGGCGGCGTCACCTGCCCGGCCACAACCAACTGCGCCTCACTCACCTGGATTGCGGCGCAGAGGCTTCGGTCGAAATCCGTTGCGCCGCGGGTCATCCAGTTCCACCCGAAGAGCTCGGGGTGCGTTTGGTCAAGCGGAATTCGCGTCGCGGCGCTTGAGCCGACGGTGAGTGCGTAGCCTCGCTGCCCTCAGTACGACCTTGGCACCGACCCGCAGCGGATTCCCGAACGGCGGCGCGGCCGCACCTCGTCGAAACTGGCCTCGCCCATGTAGGCTACTGTAATCTTTACAGTACGATCGTGTAGCCGAGACGGGGAAGCTGTGGAAAGTCGAGTTCAGGACGCTGCCGTCGCCGCCTTGCCTGCCGACTTCATTCGTGACCCCTACCCGTACTTCGCCCAGAAGCGCGGCGAGGGCGGCGTGTTCCACGGAACGGTCGTCGACTACTCCAAGACCCCCGAATCGCTGCGCCCCAAGAATTCTTTCGCCGCCATGTCGTTCGACGCGGTGAACAAAGCCTTCCGCGACGGCCAGGTTTTCACCTCCACCTATTACGACAACACGATCGGCCTGTTCATCGGTCCCAGTATCTTGGCGATGGAGGGCAAGAAACACCGCGAGCACCGCAACCTGGTGTCGGCGGCGTTCAAGTCCAAGGCGCTCGCACGGTGGGAACCGGCGATTGTGCGGCCGATCTGCAATGCGCTGATCGACGAGTTCATCGACGCCGGCCAAGCCGATCTCGTCCGGAACTTCACGTTCGAGTTCCCCACCCGGGTCATCGCCCAGCTGTTGGGCCTGCCGGCTGAGGACCTGCCCGAATTTCGGCGGCGAGCGGTGCAGTTGATCAACTACACCATCAAGTACGAGCGCGCCTTCGAAGCCTCTGCGGCGCTGAAAGATTACTTCCTAGACCAGATCGAGCAACGCAAGGCCAAGCCGACCGACGACATCATCGGCGATCTGGTCACCGCGGAGATCGACGGCGAAAAGCTCAGCGACGAAGCGATTTACTCTTTCCTGCGGCTGCTGCTGCCCGCCGGGCTGGAAACCACCTACCGGTCATCGGGCAACTTGCTGTTCTTGTTGCTCACCCACCCGGACCAGTTCGACGCGGTGCAAGCTGATCACGACTTGATCGCCCCCGCGATCGAAGAAGGGCTGCGCTTCGAAACACCGCTGACCACGGTGCAGCGGTTCACGACCGAAGATAGTGAGCTCGAAGGTGTCACGATTCCCGCACGGTCGGCAGTCGACCTGTGCATCGGCTCGGCCAATCGCGACGAGCAGCGCTGGGAACGATCGGCGGAATTCGACATCTTCCGCGAGCACATGCCGCACATCTCCTTCGCGGCCGGCGAGCACACGTGCTTAGGTCTTCACCTGGCCCGCATGGAGACGCGGGTCGCGCTGGAATGCCTGCTGAACCGGGTGACCAACGTCAAGCTCGTCACCGACGAAGACCCGCATATCTACGGCCAGCCGTTCCGATCGCCGAACGCGCTCCCAGTGACGTTCGACGCGAAGTAAGGTCCCACAATGGTCAAGGTGATGGAGGGCTTTCGGGTCCTGGAGGTTGCGCAGTTCACGTTCGTGCCGGCGGCGGGCGCCATCCTCGCCGACTGGGGAGCGGACGTCCTCAAAGTCGAACATCCGGTGCGGGGCGACACCCAGCGCGGCTTTCTCAACATGGGCGGCATCCAGGTCAACCCGGACCGGCATCCGCTGATGGAGCATCCCAACCGGGGCAAGCGCAGCATCGGAATCGACGTCTCCACACCGGGCGGCCAAGAAGTGCTCTACGAACTGGCCAAGGTGTCCGACGTATTCCTGACCAACTACAAGCCCGCACAACGGCAGAAGAACAAGTTCGACGTGGAGCACATCCGCGCGGCGAACCCGAACATCATCTACGCCCGCGGCTCGGCCTACGGCGACAAAGGTGCCGAACGCGACGTCGGCGGTTATGACGGGACGGCGTTCTGGACCCGCAGCGGCGTCGGGTACGCGCTGACGCCGGAGGAACTGGGCGGTGCACTGGGACAAGGCATTCCGGCCTTCGGCGATTCCATCGGCGGCATGTTCATCGCCGGCGGCATCTCGGCCGCGTTGCTGCATCGCGAGCGCACCGGCGAAGCACTCGAACTCGACGTGTCGCTGCTGAGCACGGCCTGGTGGGCGGCGGGGGCGAGCATGACGCAGGGCATGGAGACGGGTGAGGTCATGCGCACACCTATGCCCGGCTCCGCCACCGCGGTGTCAGTGAACCCCTTCATGGGCAACTACCTAACTTCCGACGGCGGCACGATCAACCTGTGCATCATCAGCCCGACCGGGCTGATCCGCGACACCTTCGAGCATCTCGGCATCCCCGAGGCCGCCGACGATGCGCGCTTCTCCGACGTGCTCCCGTTGATTCAGAACGCGGACGCGGCCGCGGAGTTGATCGCGAAGGCCGTCGCCGCCGAGCCGTTCGACTACTGGCGGCAGCACCTGAAGACGATGAAAGGCCAGTGGGCGCCGTTCCAGAGCCTCATCGACCTCGCCGGCGACGAGCAGGCCATCGCTAACGACATGATCGTCGAGGTCGAGCTCGCCAGCGGCGGCGCGCCGTTCAAAGTCGTGCGCGGTCCCGTTCAGTTCAACCACGAACCGCTGGTGACCACACGCGCTCCGCAGGCGTCGGAGCACACCGAGCTGGTTCTGATGGAGATCGGCATGGACTGGGACCGCATCGCCGAACTGAAGGAATCCGGAGCTATCGCGTGACCCGCGCCGGCGACGATGCAGAGCGGAGCGATGAGACGGAGCGGCGCTCATGAACGACGTTGCGATTATCGGCGCGGGTCTGCACCCATTCGGCCGCTTCGAGGGCAAATCCGCGATGGAGATGGCCGCCGACGCCATCCAGCTCGCACTCACCGATGCAAGTGTCGAGTGGAAAGACATCCAATTCGCGGTCGGCGGCAGCTGGACGGTGGCCAACCCCGACGCAATTGTCGGCATGGTAGGTCTCACCGGGATTCCGTTCACCGATGTGTTCAACGCTTGCGCGACCGCCGCCAGCGCGACCAAGTTGTGCGCCGACAGTATTCGCTTGGGTGACTACGACATCGGCATTGCGGTCGGGATGGACAAACATCCGCGCGGCGCCTTCACCGAAGACCCCGCGCTGGTCGGGATGCCGAGCTGGTATGCGCAGAACGGGCAATACCTCACCACCCAGTTCTTCGGAATGAAGGCCAACCGCTATCTGCACGACTACGGCATCTCGACTGACACGCTGGCCAAAGTGGCCGCCAAGAACTTTCGTAACGGCGCCTTGAACCCCAATGCCTTTCGCCGCAAACCGATGTCGGAAGAGGCCATCCTTGCGTCACCCGTGCTGAATTACCCACTGACCCAGTACATGTTCTGCGCCCCCGACGAGGGTGCCGCCGCGGTGGTGATGTGCCGCGCCGATATCGCGCACCGGTTCACCACCAAACCGGTGTATGTCCGCGCGGTCGAGATCCGCACGCGACGCTACGGCGCCTACGAGGTCAATACGACGTATGCACCCGTCGAGGAGGACGTGTCGCCGACCGTCTACGCCGCGAAAGCCGCCTTCGATAAAGCGGGTGTGGCGCCGCAGGACGTCGACGTTATTCAGTTGCAGGACACCGACGCCGGCGCGGAAGTGATCCACATGGCCGAAGCGGGGTTCTGCGCTGACGGCGAGCAAGAGAAACTGCTGGCCGACGGCGCCACCGAGATCGCCGGCGCGATGCCGGTGAACACCGACGGCGGACTGATCGCCAACGGCGAACCGATCGGGGCATCGGGGCTGCGGCAGATGCACGAGTTGGTGCGCCAACTGCGCGGCGAGGCCGGCGACCGTCAGGTCCCCGGAACTCCGCGGGTCGGCTTCGCGCAGGTATACGGCGCGCCCGGCACGGCTGCGGCAACCGTCCTGACAACCTGATCGCTCGCTGGCTACGAAACCTTCTTTGGCGCTGAATAATTCGGCTTGCCCAGGCCGAGAACGTATTGCGCGATCATGTTGCGGAACACCTCGAGGGTGCCGCCGTAGATCCCGACCAACGGCGCGAAGCGGTACACGTACTCGGCGGCGCCGTCGTCGGCGGCGCCGTCGGTCCCGTTCGGCAGCGTCGATGCCGTGCCAAGGATGTCCATCAGGTCCGGTGAGATATCACGCATCGTCTGTGCCAGCGCTACCCGACCGAAAATGCTCGGCGCGCTGAATGCCGCCTCCATCCGTGCGGCGCTCCGGCCCAGCCGGTATGCGACCGCTTGGTCGTCAATAAGCCTGCGCCCGCCTGCGTCCGGCTCGGAGACCTTGTGGGCGGCCTTGTCGACGGCGTCGGCCATGAAACCGGCCTGGTGCATCATGATCGACACGTCCTGCAACCCGTCGGACGCCGCAGCGACCGCGCCGTGCTCGGTGTTGAGCGGCTCCCGCAGCACCGTCCATCCCGCGTTGACATCGCCGAGCCGGTACTTGTCGTCGACGCGTACATCGCTGTAGTAGACGATGTTGGTGCGGTCACCGTCGATCGTGCGGATGCCCTGGATGTCGATGCCCGGCAAGTCGAGCGGCACAAGAAACATGGTCAGGCTCTTGTGCTTTGGCGCTTCAGGGTCGGTATTGGTGATCAGAAAGACGTACTGGCACTTGTGCGCGCCGGTGGTGAACATCTTCGAGCCGTTGATGATCCAGCCGTCACCGTCGCGTACCGCGCGGGTCTTGCAGGTGGCGATGTCGGACCCGCCTTCGGGTTCGGTGTAGCCCAGGCACAACCGAACATGTCCGCTGAAAACCTTCGGCATCACTTCATTCCGCACTTCCGGCGATCCGAATTTCGCCACCGAACGCGCGATCATGGCGGTGGTACCCCAGGTCACCCACGGCACGTGCGCCCGCCGCTTCTCCAATTCCCAGATGCGGCGGCGCACCCGGGTGAAGCCGCCGTCGGCGTGCGGCTTCCACTCGCGTTCGAGATAGCCGGCGGCGCCGAGCGCCAGATGCACGCCTTCGTCGAAGTTGTCGCCGGTTTCCCGGTCGCGGCGTATGACGTCCTCGGTCACATGGGCTTTCAAGAAATCGCGTGCCTCGTCGAGAAAGGCCTGATCGTCGTCCGCCAGCGTGACTCGTGAGAAATCCACTTATGCGTCCTTCCCTGAACGGCTTTCGCGCTCGGCGACGATCTCCGCGATGTATTTGGCGCTGGCTCCGGGGTCCCCGCCGGCCAGCGCCCACCCACGGGCACGCACCAGATACGCCGTCGCGGCCGCCTCGGCCGAAACACCGAGACCACCTTGCACATGCACGGCCATCGTCGCCGCCTTCGCCGCTTCTTCGGCCATGAACACGTACGCCGACGGCGCCAACTCCGGGCGCTCGTCGGGCTCGTTGTCCAAGAACCAGGCGGCGCGGCGCGCCAGATTGCGGCCGCCCTGCACGGTGATCGCGATGTTGGCAAGTGGGTGAGAGATGCCCTGCAACGTCGAGATCGGCACACCCAGCGTGTAGCGGGTCTTGGCGAACTCCGCCGCGATCGTCATGGTCTCTTCGACCAGGCCCGCTAACGCCGCAGCGGTCAGCACCCGCCATTCGTCGAGTGCGCGTTGGTAGTGCGCCAACGCGTCGGGGCCGCTCGCCAGCACGACTCGGGTGTCGGCGGCCGCCGGGTCGACCCACGCCATCGGCAGCCGGCCGATGTTGTCCACCTTCGTGGGTCGGGTATCGAACGTCAGCCGTACCACGTCGTCGCCATCGCGAAGGATGATCTGGTCTGCGATCGATCCGGTCGGGATCAGCCGGACACCGGTGATGCTGTCGTGTTGCGGGTCGAACGCCGCGAGCTGCTTGCCGTTGACGACGTCGGATTCCGCCGACCCGAGTCGGGCCAGCAACCGCGCCGCGCACACGTGGTCGATCCACGGCACCGGTGCCAACGAGCGCCCGATCTCCTCGGCCACCAACGTCAAGTCGACCAGTGTCGCGTCGTCGCCCCCGACTGTGTGGGGCAACGCCATCGTCGTCGCACCCATCCCGCACAGCCGCTCCCAGAGGCTCTTGTCGAACCCGGATTCCTCTGCGGCACGGACGGTCTCGATCGGGCAGTGCGTCTTGAAGAAATCCCGGTACGCGGACTGCAAGGCCTGGTGGTCTTCGGTCAGGCTGTAGTCGAGTCTGCGTAGTTCGTAGCGGTCCATCGTCAGTGCTCCTCCTGGCCCTGAAAGAAGAATTCGTGCGCGTTGTTGTAGAGGTAGTTCTCGAGGACGTCGGCCGGCAGGTCCAGAGACTGAGCTTCGGGGACGACGCGGCGCATTTTCAGCACCGGCCAGTCGGAGGCGAAGATCACTTTGCTGCTTCCGCGAGTCCGCATGTAGTGCAGCAGGCTTTCCGGTAGCCGCTTAGGCGACCACGCCGATGTCATCAGGCGCAGGTTGGCGTACTTGATGAGTAATCGGATCGCGATGTCCCACCAGGGATCCGCGCCGTGAATCATGCAGAGCTTCAGTTCGGGGAAGCGCACGCAGACCCGGTCGAGGTGCATGGGGTTCTGCACCTCGCCTGGGATCGGCGGTCCGGGGATGCCGGTGTTGATGCACAGCGGTAGCCCAAGCTCGGCGCATTTGGTGTAGAGCGGATAGTAGACCGCGTCGCTCGGGGGGTATTGCCCGTCGCCCCAGAAGCTTGGTCCCACAGCGGCATATACGACGGGGAGGTCGTTGACGACGGCACTGAGCTCGCGCAACGACGGCATCGGCCGCAACAGGTTGACACCGCCCATCGCCAGCGCGAACCGCTCCGGTTTGGCTTCGACGAACTTACGCGCGGTGACCGACGGCTTCGCGAGGTTGTCCATCAGCACGGCCTTACGCACGCCTTGCTCATCCATCTCATCGAGCAGCTCCGCCAAGTCGACCGGCGCGAACATCGACTCCGGTCCCTTGAAGTAGTCGTCGCGGACCTTCAGCATCCACGTGGGTTGCTTCTCGGTCTCCCCGAAGTGGACATTGATCAGACAGTCAATCGCGTTCATGTCGACATCGGCGCCTTTTCTGTCGCTTGGGTTTTCGCCCACCGGTAATCGGCCTTCCCATTGCCCAGGCGATGGACTTGCTCGACGAAGATGAACTCCTTGGGCGCCTTGAACCGGGCCAACTGCGAGGTGCAATGCGCGTGCAGCACGTCCTGGACCGCGTCGGCTGCATCGCGCAGTTCGACCAGAGCCACGAGTTCTTCACCCCAGCGATCACTGGGACGGCCCACCACCAAAGCATCGGCGACCACCGGATGCGCGCGCAGGACTTCTTCGACCTCTTCGACGAAAACCTTCTCGCCGCCGGTGTTGACGACCAGCGAGTCTCGGCCGTACAGCCGCAACGTGCCGTCCTCCTCCAGAGTGGCCCGGTCGCCGGAGATCACCACCCGCTTACCCTCCACTTCGGGGAAGGTCTTCCGGGTGGCGTCGGGATCGTTGAAGTAGCCGAGCGGGATTCGACCTTCTCTGGCAGCCCAACCCACCTCTTGCTCTCCGGGTCTCAGGAAGTGGCTGTAGTCCTCGGACAGGACCAGTCCGCCCTCGCGCAGCGTGAAGGTGTCGGTGCGGGTGTCACCCCTGCTGTTCCCGAATCCCATGTTCCCGGTTTCCGACGAGCCGTATCCGTTGATCAACGTCATCTGCGGCAGCAATTCCAGCAGCGCGTGCTGGTATATCAGATTCGTTGCGGCGCCGCCGGTTCCGATTGCGTTGAGCGACCACAAGTCGTACTGACCGCGCCGCAGCTCGTCCACCAGCGGCGCGGCGTAGGCGTCCCCGACCATCGTCATCATGGCTACCTTCTCGCGCTCGGCCGTCTGCCATACCATTTGCGGATCGAGTTTCTTGCTGGTGTCGTACAGCACCACGGTCGTACCGGCCATGATTGCCGCGAACGCCGTCCACATGCCGGCGGCGTGCATCAGCGGTGAAACGGCGAACCACGGCGGTGCGGCTGGGCGCACCTTGTCGTGGATCTCCTGCGCGGACGCATGGTCGGCGCCCAGCATCGACGACACGTAGATGTCGGATTGGCGCCACAGCACACCCTTGGGTCGACCGGTGGTCCCGCCGGTACAGATCATGAGCAGATCATCCGGCGACGCCGTCACGCGTGGGTCGCTATCCCCTTGCGCCAGCGCATCGTCCAACGACACTGCCCCGGGCAGTTCCGCTACGCCACTTCCGTCGTCGACGGACAGCAGCAGGTCAGCGCTATCAGGCGGAAACACGTCGGCGAATTTCGCTCCCAGCGACTTGTGGTAGATGACGGCACGCGGCTGCACGTAGTCGAGTAGTTCGGAGACTTCGCGTGGCGTGTAGTTGTAGTTGACGTTCACCGGAACGGTGCGGGCTTTGAGGCAACCGATGACCATGTCGGTATAGAGGTCGTTGTGCATGACCAGCGCAACGCGGTCCTGCCCGCATTCCCAGTTCTGCAGGCCTGCCCGTTCCCGGTGGGCGCCGAGGCCCTTTGCGGCGAGGAAGTTCGCCAGCCGGCGGGTGCGGTCCGCGGTTTCCGCGAAGGTGCTGCGGCGATCACCGCACACGGTGATCGTCCGGTCGGGGATGACCTCGGCGATCACGTCCAGGACCGCCCCTATGGTCCATTCGCTCATGGGTGTGCGCGACCTGAAACGTTCAAGCGACCGATCCGACCTTGATGCCTAGCAAATCCAACGCGTTGTTGCGCATCACCTTTCGGATGTCAGCGTCGCTGAAGCCGGCCAATTCCTCGGTGAACGACACCGGATCCTCCAGGCCTTCGCCATGCGGCCAGTCCGACCCGAACAGAATCTTGTCGACACCGATCGCCGACGCCAGTTCGGACAAGTCATCCTCGTAGTAGGGCGCGATCCATACATTGTTGCGCAACTGCTCCACCGGATCCTCGGGGAACAGTCGTGGGTGACTGTTAGCGGCTTTCTTCATGCGCTTGATCAGCCGGTGGACGAAGTATGAACCGTTTTCGATGCTGACCGCCTTGAGTTTCGGATGGCGGGTGAACACGCCGTGCACGATCATCGAGGCCATTGTGTCGTGGATAGCCCGGTCGTCGGTGAGTATCTGCTCCAACGGCTCCGACCCGCCGAACCCCTCGAACGTCGATCTGCCACCCCACATTCCGGCTATCTGCAGGTAGCCGCTGTCACTCAAGTGGAAGCCCACCGGAACGCCCGCCTCGGCCAGCGCGGCCCACACCGGATCATGGAGGGGATCGCCCAACGACCGGGGCTTGACCACACCGGGCACCGGCGCAGGCCGCACCAGTATCAGCTTCGCGCCGCGCCCCAAGACGAACTCCACTTCTTCGAGAGCCTTGGCGGGATCGGCCAGCGAAATGATCGGCGCGGCGATAACACGGTGGTCGGGCCGGTCGAAGCCCCAGTCTTCATCGAGCCACAGGTTGAACGCATGAAGCGACGCCATCGTCGCGTCGACATCGTGCTTGAGCGCTTCCTCCACGCCGCACGCGAATGTCGGCAACATGAACACCGTCTCGATGCCCTGGGTGTCCATCACCGTGATACGGGCGCCACGGTTCTGGTACTCGGGGTGCTGCGCGAGCCGCTCGACCTTCATTAGCGACGCCGGGTCGACGCCTTCGGGAATCTGGCCGCGGAACAACAGATCCAGGCAACCTGGCTCGATGATCGGGTCGAATGTCGGGTTGGGGACGAAGCGGTTGACCCGGTCTCCGATGACCGCCTGGGTGTGCCTGCCGTCGCTGAATATCTGCACGCCGCGTCTGCGGAACTTCTTGTCCAGATGCCGGGTGAAGGCGTCCAGCGGTTCGTAGTAGTGATTGTCAACGTCGATCGCC
>Ga0210396_10004765_pt1 | contig 13200 bp, 14 predicted proteins | sample IncBWH17OmetaG_FD_155466 | JGI IMG/M metagenome (GOLD analysis project Ga0210396, IMG submission 155466) | Forest soil microbial communities from Barre Woods Harvard Forest LTER site, Petersham, Massachusetts, United States - Inc-BW-H-17-O ...
CGGCACGGCGACGATGTTTTTTCGCCCACGCGCCAGGCGTAGCACTTCGATGCTGCGCGTCAGCGAATCGCATCGCGCCGCAATCTTGATCCCATCTGGCGTACCGCGGAACAACTCAGCCGCAACGCGACGCAAATTCTTGGGCGAGCGCGCGAAAAAATGCGCCGACGCGATCCGCCGGCCTTCACCGAGCAGCACATCCAGCAATTCCGGCGGGCACTCCGCAGAACTTTCAATCTCCAAATCGTACCAAGTGCATCCCGACCGCAGCGCCGCAGCCAGATGCACGAGCTGCCGCGCAACCGTCCCGCGAAACTTCCCGCCGGCCACACGCCGTCGGCAAGTCGCAATCAACACGGCGCGCGGCCGCTTTTCTGCAAGCCGCGCCAGAAACCGGTCCATTTCATCGTCGCCGGAAAGCCAATCCAGCCGTAATTCCACGGTCCGCGTGACTCGCAACGCCTGCGCGAGTTGCTTCCACATGCCGAGCGCGTCTGTCGCAGCCACTACCGCGCAGATTTTGTCTTTAGCGATCATGAATAATGTCTTGGATTGGGCCGGATTCGGATCACTGACGCGGGCGTCTGTTCTCGCGAATTCTGGGGTACCCTGGCCTATCGTACAGGTACTACAGGGCTTGTACCATGTGGTGCACAATGTGTAAAGCGCCTCAGACCATTGTCTTGACGGGTTCCAGTACGTCCATTACAGTCCGTACATCGGGCTAATTGTGGGCTAGCGCCTGTTCCGCGGCGCACGATATTCAAAGGAGCAAGCATTATGCGTGGGAAAATTGTCCTTGCCAGTCTAATTTTAAGCCTTTCGGGCGTTGCCGCTTCGGCGCAGACCCCCGCCGGTTCTGCCCCTATCTATAAGGACATCTATTGCTCCGGGACCATCACCAACGAGTCCGTCCCGCAAGACTCCTACGTGATCACGGGCGAAGGCTCCAATTACAAGATTACCTGGGAGGACGGCGACTATGTGTACCTCAACAAAGGCGCCAGCCAGGGCGTGAAAGTCGGCGATGAATTCTCGGTCATCCGTCCGGTCGTGGACCCCACCGAAGTCGAATGGTCCAAGTGGCAGTTCGCGATTATCCGCAAGCTGGGTACATGGTGGGAGGACGAGGGTCGCGTGCGCGTGGTTGTCGCGCAGCCTGACACCTCTGTCGCGCAGGTCGAACACTCCTGCAATTACGTGCAGCGCGGCGATATCCTCCTGCCTTTCAAGGAGCGCCCCACGCCGCCTCTCAAATCCGAGACCAACTTCGACCGCTTCGCGCCTTTCAGCGGCAAAGCCACCGCGATGGTTATGATCGGCAAGTCCTTTCAGGTGGAGTTGGGGACCAACGATGTATTCTTCGTGAACCTCGGCAGCCAGCAGGGCGTACGCGTGGGCGACTATTTCCGCATCTTCCGCTACACCGGCACCGAGCATGAAGTCGCGTACGAAACCAAGCGCGCTGCATTCGATAACGACAAGGAAGCCACGGTGTACGGTCGCATTTACGGCTTCGGCAGTGTGCCGGCCAAGTGGAAGTGGGACAATACGCCACGCGAAGTCATCGGCGAGGGCATCGTGCTCCGGACCGGCACCAATTCCGCGACGGTCCTGACCACCTACAGCTTGCGTGAGTTCTTCGTCGGCGATTACGTCGAGCTCGAGTAAGCCGCAGCGCGGGCGCTACGTTGCATTAATTCGCTGCATCAGCCAAAGTGCGCGTTCCGCGGCGGCAAAGCAAAAGCCGCTTCGCTGAAAACTTCGGCGGTAAAGGCCTGCACTCGCGTCGCTGGGTCTTTCCAGGCATCGCGTTCCAGACCAGCCTTCACGCAGGTTTCTTCCAGGAAGCGTTGCGCTCCCCAGTTGAATTGACTGGCCACTTGCGGCAGCAGCACTCCGCGCTGCCTGCCTTGGCTGACCACCAGCCCATGCTTCCCCGCTTCGATCGCCGCTAGCGTCACATCCTCTAGCGCGGAAAGAACCGAAACCTCGAGCTCGATCTCGCTCACTTCCGCCAACCCAACAGGCTCGAAGCGCGAATCGTCCAGAGCAGCAGCCCGCGCGCAGTGCGCTACCACCGCAACCAAAGCATCGCGGCCTGGCAGCTGGCCGACGCAGCCGCGCAGGCGCCCGTGGCGATGCAGCGTTACGAACGCGCCCGCAGGCTGCTGCAAAATCTCTTCGGCGGGAAATTCCTGCAAGGGAGGTTTGCCTTCAACACCGAGAGTCAGGGCGCTCCGGGCGATCTGCAACAGCAACTTCTTCTCGCGCTCAGCGAGTGAGGACATCCTGCGGCTTTTCTTCCGGCTTCACGAGCAAAGCGCCCCGGCGGCGCTGCTGCACGCGAAAATTAATTTGCGTCCAGAACATTTGGAAGTAGTGCCCTGCCGACGCCACCGCGCTAACCACCACCATCCACAGCAGCACGGTGCCAACCAGTTTCAGCGCCGGATGATTCGCAGTGAGAATGACAGTACATCCCGCCAGCACCTGCAAAATCATTTTCACTTTGCCGAGCGGCGACGCCGGAATGATCAACCCTTCCACCGAAGCAATCTCGCGCAGCCCCATCACCATGAACTCGCGTCCGATGATGATCACCACCATCCACGCCTGCATCAATCCCATTTCCACCAGCGAAATAAAAGCGGCGGAAATCAGCAGCTTGTCCGCGATAGGATCCAACAGAATTCCCAGCGTAGTGATTTCCTTGCGCGAACGAGCCAGGTAGCCGTCCATCATATCGGTAGCCGCGGCCATGAGCAAAATCAGCACACCCAGCACTTCGAAATGTATGGGCAATCCCCAGAAATCAAAATTGGGTTGGCGGGTGAGCAGCACAACAACCAGCAGCGGAACGAAAAAGATCCGCAGGGTCGTCAGGCTGTTAGGCAGATTCATGAAGTCCCCGGGAAAAACCCTCGGCTCGCGGGCCAACGAGCATTCCAAAGGTCGCTTCACTATAGTCCCGCATTCCGGGCGAGTCAACGGTGGCAGCACGCTCCGCTCCGAAATTTGCGCTATTGCGGTAAACGCGTACGTGTTGCCTACAAAGGCAAATCCCTTTGCTAGTGACGTTTAGAGAACATCCCGCCCCAGACCTGTGCATATTCCACAAGCGCGTAACAATTACCGCCGGGGGCGAAATCGCGTGGTAGTTTGGCCAGGGTGTCGCCATAACCGCTGTATTTGCATCGTGATACGAGTCGGGTACCAATCTATGGGATTTAAAATGTTGATTTTGCTGGGCTTTTTCACCGTTCGGGGGGCTTGTTTATCCACAGTGATATCCACAGGAGCGTTGTGGATCGTGTGGATTACCCGGTGCATAACTTGTGGTTTCAGGCGCGGCGTTTCGCGCGATTTGCGGGGCCTTTGTGCGCGGAATGCGCCGAAATGCGCGCGCGAAACATGCTCTTTTCGACCAATCAGAATGGGAGCCCTCCGTTTGTTTTCATTTGGTTGCGACGATTTCTAATTGCGGTGGAGCCGATTAGAAAATGCGTGATGAGTGAGCGGTGACTCGTGAGTAGTGACCGGCGAACAGTGATTCGTGAGCTGTGAATCGTGCGACGTGGCAATGGGACCCGTGCTTGGAAGGTTCTCTTGGGGTGGTTTGCGACGCCCGGCGACGCAAATTCCAGTTGCCCATTTCTCGCGAGCGAAAATCAGCTGCTGCGACGAAAAGCGCAGAAAAACTAGCGATTACAATGGGTCGCCGTTGTTTATTTTCAGTCATTTGCATTCGCTTTTAATAATTGGCCAACTAGCGATTAATAACGCATAACTCGCAGCCAGATCGGCCAAATTCGAACATGGAAAGGCCCCCACAGTAAGCGCCGGCAAACACCGGCGCCAGAGGGATATCGGCTCAGAGCACGCCCTTCGAACCTGCCACTGGCAGGTTCTCAGGGTAAATGATTCTGTGAACGTTTTCATATTTTAGTTTCCGTTCGAATGTAGCGCAAAACCGCAGTGAAAACAGCTGGTCGGTGGGCCAGACGAGGTCCAGAAAAGGTCCAGAACCAGCACGAGCTGTACGAAAACTGGCCCACGCCTGTACGAGTTGTTATGAACAGGTTCGGTACAGGTTTTTTTGAATCGCGCTGCGGCGCGACTCATCCTGAGAACCGGCAGTGCCGATTCGAATGGTAGCGCGGGCGGAGAGCTTCTACGTCGTCGGTCCAGCGAGCGAGGTGGGAGTTCGACGGAATGGTGGTCGCGACGCTGCTTCTAAACTCGCACCCTCGCCTGCGGCCTGCCTGCGGCAGGCAGGCGAGAGTGCTGAACCCGGAAATTCAGCTGCGTTCGTTTGGGTGGCGCGGAAGGGTGCGCCACTCGCCCTGGTTTGTTGCGCGGTGTGACCCGCTGCTGTGGCCGGGCTGCGCTGGAAATCTGGTGCGCGGCGCAGAGTGAAAGGGGGTGCGTTATAAGGTAATCTTACGTCAAAGCGGGAACCAAGCAGGTGCGAGGGGCGTCTGAGCAAGCACATGAAGCGCAGCCAGTCACGATCGGGCGCAGCGGGCATTTGCCGCCTGCGCTCGCGGGCGGAAAACTGACGATGGCGCCCATACTGCTGTGGCTGGTGATGGTTCTTTGCCTGCTGATTACGGCGGTGAAGTACCTGATGGGCGTGATCCTGAAACTATCGTTCCCCAGTACGAAAATCAAAAAAGACTACAGCTACGAGCCGAGCGTAAGCGTTTTGATGCCCTGCTTCAATGAAGGGAAAACCGTTTACGAAACGATCGAAAGCATCAGCAAGAGCAATTATCCGAGCGAGAAGTTCGAGGTGATCGCACAGGATGACTGTTCGGTGGACGACAGCTACGAGTGGATACTGAAAGCGCAGCGGGATTTCACGAACATACGGATTTCGGCGGGACGCAACGAAGCGAACAGCGGAAAAGCGCGCACGGTTTGCAACGCGATGCAGCACTCCGCAGCGGAAGTGATCATTTCCATCGATTCGGACTGCATTTTCCATCCGGAGGCGATCCGCGAATTGACGGCTTGCTTCGCCGAGCCCCACATCGGGTCGGTGGGCGGGCGAGTGGGCGTGCGCAATCCGAACGACGGGGTGATCACGGCGATTCAGGCGATTCTGTATTATTCGGCTTTTCAGCTTTACAAGATTCCGGAAAATTGGACGCGCAGCGTGTGCTGCATCAGCGGGTGCTTGTTCGCCATCCGGCGGGAACTGCTGCTCGAAATCGAACCGGCGATCCGCGCGCGGAACTGGTTTGGCATTCCGGTGAACCAAGGCGAGGACCGGTTCCTGACGCACCAGACTCTGCTGCGCGGATATGGAACGTATATCGATAACGACGCGCTGTGCTGGACGACCGTGCCGAACACGCTTTCGGTGCTTTTCAAGCAACAGCTGCGCTGGCGGCGGAGCATCGTGCGGGATTTTTTCTATACGCTGAAAACGCTGCCGCAGCATGTGTGGAAATTGCATCCGAATACGGTGCTGACGCTGGTGCTGACGCCCCTGGGAGCGATTGTGGCGCTGCTGGTGGTGGTGACGATGCTGACGGCGAATCCGCTTTCGTGGGCCGGACCCGTCCCGCTGATCACCGCGCTGGGAGTGGGAGCGGTGTTGAGTTGGGTGATTAAAAAATACAGCGCGAAGGAAACGCTGGCGCATCCGTTGGCGTTTGGCGCGTATGTGGCGTGGTCGCTGGTGAGCAGCTTGCTGCTGACGCCGCTGGCCCTGTGCACGATGGATTCGGCGGACTGGGGGACGCGGACGAAGCAAGAACCCGAGGTGCCTCTTGGCAACACCACCGGTTAAGGCGACGGCTCGAGTGGCGGACGCAAGGAAATGGCCGTCCCTGCAATCGCTGCAATATAAATTGGTGCTGACGCTGTATCGCGTGTTGGCCGTGGTAATCCTGTACGCCGTGCTCGCGGGAATTCTGGCGTATGCATTCGTGATGGGCTTCTATGCGATCAACACGTCGTGGGCCGCGCCAATCATTCTTTCCGCAGTGGATGAAAAGAGCCTGGACTTCCGCGAGAAGCTGGTCACCAGCCAGCAGACAATCGAAGATCTGAAGGTGGATTCCGCGAAATTGCAAAGCGGCATTGAGGAAATGACGAAGCACCGCGCGGCGCTGCTGGCGCTGGAACCGGAACTGCAAACAGCTATCGCGCGGGAGAAGAAACACAACCTGGCCACCGGGCCCACACTTGCGGCGCTCGACAAGCAGAAACAAACCGACAACGTGAAAACGCAAGCGGTGCTGGCGCAATTGAACGAGGTCGAAGCGAACATTCAAAAAGACTTGGCGGCGGGGTTGATCACCAAAGGCGACGCGGCGACGCAGCTGGCGGCGCTGAATCAGGCGCAAGGAGCCGCAACCGACAGCAAGATTGCGGAAGTTTTGCTCACCGACAGCGTGCTGGACAAGACCACGAACGGAACGAGTTCGCTGGACGTGCTGGAAAAGCAAGCGGAGTTGCGCTCCGAGGCGGCCCAGCTGGACGTCGCAATTAACGTGTCACAAAAGCAACTGCAGGAAGAGACGCGCCAGATCGGCCGCCTGAAACAAGCAATCGGCACCGCGAAACAGAGTCCTTACTATTTGAACGCGGCGGGTGGACAGCGGTTGTACTTCGCATTCGTGCCGTATGACAACCAGGCCTCAGCCGTGGCCGGCGCTGCGATTTACGATTGCCTACTTAACATGATCGCCTGCCGGAAAGTAGGTAGCGTGAATCAGATTTTTCCCGGCGAAGAAGCCGCCATCCATCCGATCTTCAAGACCGCGATTCGTGGTTACCTGATCCAGATGAACCTGGAGAGCTCCGAATCCGCGAAATCGAAAACAGTGTTTCTGGGCCGCAAGCCGCTGCTTTTCTAAGGAGAACACGAATGTTCCTGATCAAGTGGTATCAGCTGGCCGGCGTAGCTTTGCTTGTTCCCGCCACGCTGGGGGCGCAGAGCGCGACACCGAATTTGACGCAGAGCGCCGGACCTAGCGGCACCGCTGCGGTGGACAATGGGTCGAGCGCCAGTGCGAACGCCGACGAGCGGGCGTATTGCAGCTACGTGACGGAGCAGGCGCTGGCGCAGCGCGACTTTCTGCGAACTCCGACGGCCACGGCCGGAATCACGCAGCCAGATAATGGATTGCCTATGCAAATTGTGGGCGGCGCAACCCTGGGACTATCCGACGTGAGAAAAGCCAGCTTGACCGTGGACGTGGCACGCAAGAATTGCGAACTGTACCGAAGAACGACTGATACGCAGCAGGATATCCAATACGCGCTGCCTAACCTGGAGCAGGAGGCCTTGAAAAACAGGCTCACGCTGATCGACAACGCCACGAAGTCACTGGCGTCGTTGATGGATAGGACTTCCAAAATGCTCGAAGCGCAAAACGCCACGCGGCTGATGCTTTTTTCGCTGCAGACCACGCATATCAAATTAAACGGCGATCGCGCCGACACGCAGTCCAAAATCTCGGCGATTTATATTCCACCGCTGCACGACCGGCCGCTGAAGGAACTGGTCGCCGACAAGCAGGCGGGCGAAGCCGATGAACAAAAGTCCCTCGCCAAGCTCAGCCGACAAAACAATTGGGACGTGGCGTTGACGGTGGGACTGCATCAACAGTTGAACCCGGTGGCCCAAGGCGTGCAACCCTACGGCGAAGTAACCGTGAACTACAACCTCGCAAGCCACGCGGTCAACAAGCATCTGGATCGCAGCGTCGAAGCACACGACGCCTGGAAAAATGTTCAGGAAAGCGACGTGGTCCGCAGCATGGTGGAGCTTCGCCAGCAGATGGAAGCCAGCATTTCGGCGCAGCAGTCGAAGCTCAGGTCCCTGCACGAGGAAAGCGCGGAGATCGACAAAAATCTACAACTGATCGGCGAGCCGGACACCTCGGCAGCGCTCGACTTCCACAACCAACTCGCCGCCGCGCGCCTGCTGCTGGACGTAGAGTCCGGCGACGCCACCTTTCGATTGGCCCTCCTGCGGGAATATCTCGCCAAGAATTTCTGATTCCTTCCTAGTTGGCGCTTGGCCATGCCAGTGGGTGGGGTGGGTGGCGCACCCTTCGACACCGTCCAAGCGTACGCTGTGCGATTTTGCGGATGCCGCATGCTTCGTTTTTTGAAGCGTGCGGGTTTTGAGAGTTAAGGTCGGAGGTTGAAAGCTAACAGTTAAGGGTTGGAAGTCAAAAGCGCCGAGCCGAGGTCAGAAATCGCGGCGCACGGAACTGGGTACGTATTATCATCCGGCTCGCACGGAAAACCACCAGCCGACGCACGGCTAGATTGCGTCTCTATGTGGCCCAACCGTGAATCGGAGAGGAATGTCGATGAATCCGATGCGAATTGCTTTGGCGGCGTTGGGAGCGTTCGTTGCGCATTTTGTGGCGGGGGGAGTTATGTTTGTATCGATGCCGTGGATGAAGACGGAGTTCATGAAGTATCCGGCGGTGTACCGGCCATCGGAAGGGCAGATGAAAAACATGCCGGTGGCAATGGCGGCGACGTTCGTGGCGACCGTGGTGCTGGCGGTGCTTTACGCGATGATTTATCACGGCGGAGTGGGAGTGGTTGCGGGCGCGCAGTTCGGGGCGCTGATTGGAGTGTTCGCGATTGGGACGTTTACGGTGCACAACTACGTGAACTTGAATATCGGGTGGAAGCTGACGGTGGAACAGTCGGTGGCGTACTTTATTCAATGGGTTGTGGTGGGGATTGTGATTGGGGCAATTTACCGGCCGGCGTGAGTTGGAAGTTAGAAGGTAAGAGTTGAGAGTCACACACCCCGCCCTTCAAATAGCGAAGTGCGCGCCACCCGCGAATTTCTAGCAGAGGTCTAGTGAACCGGAGTTCTGTTTATGCCTGCGCAAGGCAGAGAGACACAGAATCGAGAGGGTGCCGGCAAGCAATAGCTCCCATGTGCCGGGTTCCGGAACCGAGGTTCCTCCTCCGCCCGTGCCTGCGGCAGTAATGCCGTTCAAGCCTTCGCTGCCGGCCAGATTGCCAGTACAGTCGGTGGAATCGACTTGGTTCTCGATCCCGGAAGTCGCATCCTGTCCGGCAAACGTCACTTCACCATTGCGCGCCAGGGCTCTACCGCAGAGATCGGTGGCGCCTGGATCGAAGTTAATGCTAGTGAGCGCGAGGATATTCCCATCGAAGGCAGTGTTGTCGCCGAGAGTCGCGGTGCTGCCGACCACCCAGAATACTTGGTCAGAGGGAGATAGGCCGGCCACATTAATCATGGAGTTAGGCGAAGTGATCAGCGTGCTGGACATCTGGAAGACGAATATGGAACCGGCGACGCCATGGTCGGTGAGAGTGAGCGTTCCCGCCAAATTGCTGGTTGCCGCGCCAACAGTATAGACGCCCGGGCCGAGGGTCAATCCGGAGAGATTACCACCAGTGATTGCGCCGGTGCTCGGCAGGAGACTTTCCGTAGTGTATGCAGTGGTGAGATCTTTCTGAGCTTGCAGCGCGATCGCATTACCCAAATCCACTGTACCGTTCACGATTCCGGCACCCAGTGTGCAGCCCGTGCCGGCGACAAAGCCGGTGCATGCGGACCCCGGGGAGACACCCATGTTGCCGCTGAGGATGGTTGCGTCAACGTTGGTTACGGTGCTGCCCGAGAGCACCGCAAAATTGTCCGCGGAATTGAGAGCGTCGGCGGATGCGAGGGGGGCTAGCATAGCGCCGAACAGACCTATAGACAGGACTGCTAGAGCTTTTCCGAAGAATCTCATGTCCAAATCCTCCTGAAGCGACTGGGATGCAGGGAGACGAGATTTATAGCAGGCGAGCAACAAGACTACTGTTCAATTTTGCACATGTACTGACCTCGTCACCGGCTCGCGCGCGTTTAGGGTGATTGCTTGTTGGTGCGGGAGCAGACGAAGACGATTTGCGAGATTGCCGGGGGTCCGAGGAGTTCGGCGCGGAGGGCGCGCGGGGCGTGACGCGCGGCTTCGTGAGCGAGGCGCGCAATTTGGTCGGGGGTGAGGGCGATGGAGTAGAGGTCGCCGTTGCGCGTGTAGGAATATTCGCGGTAACGCGGGTGGGCTTCTTCGGCGAAATTCATCAGGACTTGCCAGAAGCTGGGTTTGTTGCGCAGGGCGCGGGTGATTTTTTGCAACGGGCTGGATTCTGCGGCGGATTCTTTTGTGATGCGCAGGGAATGGCGCGGTGGCGAGCCGCTGGATTCCAGGATTACTTCGATGCAATCTTCGGCGCGGAATGGGCGCGTCGGGTCGGCGCCGGGATATTTCGCCAGAATTTCGGCGAGGGCTGCGGCGTCCGGGTCGAAACCGTGCCACCAGTAGCGGAAAGAATGGAAGACGATAGTGCCGGCGCGGAGAATTTGTTGCACGCGAGCGGAATCTTTTCCGACGACCTGGACGATCATGTCCACCAACTCCGGCGCGCGGAAAGTCTGCCGGACCAGCGGACGCATGCTGAGGTATTCGGCTTCTTCTTCGGTGTATTTTACGGCGATGGTTTCGGGCAGCGGCACAGCACCAACCTGGGTGAGAAATGGAGGCCTTCGCCGGTGCGGCGTCGCGGCATATTGGCGTCGCGACGGCGGACCGGGGACGGCATCATTGCTGCGAAATTGGTTTAGGATTTTCCCGCGGATTTTTCCGTCAGGCGCTCGCGGACTTTATCGCTGAGCAACTTGCCGTCAATGGATTTGCCTTCGAGCTTCGCGCGCGCGGCTTTTACGACGGCGCCCATTTGCTTCAGCGAATCCGCGCCGGATTCGGAGATGGCTTCCTCGACGGCGCGATGCATATCGGCGTCGCTGGGAGCAGCAGGCAAATATTTTTCGATGATGGCGATTTCTTTCGCTTCCTTGTCCGCCAGATCCTTGCGGCCGCCTTGGGTGAACTGTTCGACGGATTCCTTACGCTGCTTGATCAGGGTTTGGAGAATTTGCAGCGATTCCAGGTCGTCGAGCGGGCGCATTTTGTCAATTTCTTTGAGCTTCAGAGCGCTTTTGACCATGCGCAGGACGCTGAGGCGCAGTTCGTCCTTCTCTTTCATTGCCGCAGTGAGGTCGCTCTGAATTTTTTCGATGTATCCCATTGGTTGTCCCCCGAAGTGCAGCCAGAATACCACACGGAATATGGCATGCGACCGCATTTGGTACTCGCGATTTGAATTTCCTGGATGCGCATAACGGATTTGACTCTGCTGCGGGCTGCCATTACGCTCCTAAAATGAAAATCGTGGTTGCAGATAAGATCAGCGAGCGCGGGATTGAGTTGTTGCACGCGACGGGTTGGGAGATTGTGTTGCCGGCGGCCGCGGCGTTGCCGAGCGAGATTGTTAGTGCCGATGGGTTGATCGTGCGCAGCGCGACAAAGGTGACGAGCGCGCTGCTGGATCGCGCGGAGAAATTGCGCGTCGTGGGGCGCGCGGGCGTCGGCGTGGACAACGTGGACATGGACGCCGCGACGCATCGCGGCGTGCTGGTGATGAATACTCCCGGCGGGAACGCGGTGAGCGTCGCGGAACATACTTTCGCGCTGCTGCTGGCGTTGGCGCGCGGAGTGGCGCAAGCGAACGCGGCGATTCAGGCGGGACGCTGGGAAAAAACTTCGTCGGGGATGGAATTGCGCGGCAAGACTTTGGGACTGGTGGGGTTGGGACGCGTGGGATCGGAAGTGGCGCGGCGGGCGCGCGCGTTGGAGATGAAAGTGCTGGCTTACGATCCTTATGTGACGCCGGCAGCGGCGCGCGAGCTGGAAGTGGAGCTGATTTCGTTCGAGGAATTGCTGAAACGCTCGGACGTGATTTCCCTGCACACGGCGCTCAGCCCAGCGACGGAAAAAATAATCAACGCGGCTGCTCTCGCGCAGATGCGGAAAGGCGCGCGGCTGATCAATTGCGCGCGCGGCGAATTGATTGACGAAGCGGCGCTGGCCGAGGCTTTGCGCTCGGGACATTTGTCCGGCGCGGCGGTGGATACGTTTGCGCAGGAGCCGCCGAAAAATTCTCCGTTGATTGGATTGCCGAATTTGATTGCGACGCCGCACATCGCGGGCTCGACGGCGGAGGCGCAGGAAGAAGTGGGGACACTCATCGCACTGCAGGTGCGCGACTATCTCGCGGAAGGTCTGATTCGCAATGCCGTGAACATGCCGGCGCTTTCGGCGGAGCAATATCGTCGCTTGCGGCCGTATTTGGAACTGGGCGAGCGGCTGGGCGCTTTTGTGGCGCAGGCCGCGACGTCGGCGAGTTTTAGCCGGATACGCATTCGCTACGCCGGCGAGCCGGCCGAGCTTGGTTCGCATGTGATACGCAGCGCCGTGCTGATCGGCATACTGAATTCGGTGCTCGATGAAAAAGTGAATTTGGTGAATGCATCGCAGGCGGCCGCGGCGCGCGGACTGATTGTGGAAGAGACCACGCGGCGGCGTGAACGCGGATTTCCGAACACGCTGGAAGTGGCGGCGGAAAATGGCGGTCATGCGCTTACGGTGGAAGGCACGGTGGCGCAAGACGGTTCGCCGCGAATTCTGCTGCTGGATGGGATTGAACTGGAAGCGCCGCTCGAGGGCACTCTGCTGCTGACGCGCAATCGTGACGTCCCGGGCGTGATCGGGAAAATTGGGACGGCGCTGGGGAATTTGGGCGTGAACATCGCGACATTCGCTCTGGGACGGCGGCAGCCGGTGCACGGCGCGGAAGCGGTGGCGCTGGTGCGGCTCGATGGCGTGGTGGATTCGTCCGTGGTGCAAACGATTCGCGCGATTCCTTCCATCACTGAAGCAAAGTTGGTGCGGCTGGCGGAAGCGGACAAGCTGAATTCTCAGACTGCGTAGCTGCTGCTTAGCATTTTTTATGCTCGAGACAGTGCGGATGCGGCTTTTGCCGTGGGAGCCGGACGACTGGCTGCTATTACGTCCGATCGCGACCGATCCTCAGGTGATGCGCTACATTTCGGAAGGCAAACCTTGACCGGACAAGCGCATTCGCGAATTTGTTGGACGGCAAGTTGCGCACTTCGATCGGCTCGGCTATTGCCTCTGGAAACTTCTGCCTAAAGAAACGCCGGAGATGATCGGGTTCTGCGGTTTGCAACCGCTGGACGGCACGCCGGAAACTGAAATCGGCTGGTGGCTGGCGCGGGCGTGCTGGGGACAAGGCTTGGCGACGGAAGCGGCGCGGACGGCGCTGCAAGATGGG
>Ga0210396_10004769_pt1 | contig 13199 bp, 10 predicted proteins | sample IncBWH17OmetaG_FD_155466 | JGI IMG/M metagenome (GOLD analysis project Ga0210396, IMG submission 155466) | Forest soil microbial communities from Barre Woods Harvard Forest LTER site, Petersham, Massachusetts, United States - Inc-BW-H-17-O ...
CCGCGCTGATGCCGATCATCATGCTGTGGCTCGGCGTCGGCGACATCGCGAAAACCCTGGTGATCTTTCTCGGTGTCAGCCTTCCCGTGATCTATCACAGCTTTCAGGGCGCAAAAGCCGTCGAGGAAAAGATGCTGTGGTCGGGCGCCGCGATGGGACTGTCGGCGCTGGAGCGCATGATCCGGATCGTGCTGCCGGCGGCGTTGCCGGAAATTCTCACCGGATGCCGCACCGGGCTGGTGCTCGCGCTGATTACCATGATCACGAGCGAGATGATTGCCCGGCAGTCTGGTGCGGGAAATATCCTGTTCAACGCCCTCGATATGGGACAGTACGACACGGTGTTCGCGATGATCATCATTATCGGTGCAATGGGTATTGGTCTTGATGCGGCGTTCGAGAAATTGCGGGGCAGGCTCGTCAGATGGTCGGAGCCGCGCTTCGATATGCCCTTGAGCTTTTCATGAACGCGCGCGCTCTTACATCGCAGGTTCTGCTGGGAATAGCCCCGATAGCGCTGCTGGTCGGAGTGTGGCAGGTCATTGACTCCCTGGGATATGCGCCGCTGTCGCTGCTGCCGCCGCCCGGTCTGGTCTTTGCGCGTCTGGCGCAGCAACTCTTCACCGGCGACTTTCAGCAGGAAATCGGTGTGACGCTGCTGCGGTTGTTTTCGGGATTTTCGATCGCGGTCATCTTCGGCGTCGGCATCGGGCTTGCCGCGGCGGCCAGTCCGGCCGTCAATGCCGTGGTCCGTCCCATCGTGCGGGTGCTGGCGCCGCTGCCCAAGGTCGCCTTGTATCCGGCATTGCTTTTGTTACTGGGTTTTGGTCACGCCTCGAAGGTCACGCTGGTCGCCGCGGATGCGCTGTTTCCGATTCTGCTTTCGACCTATTACGGGGCGTCGATGGTCGAGCAGAAGCTGATCTGGTCGGCGATGGCGGCCGGCACGCCGCGCCGTCAGGTCCTGTTCAAGGTAGTGCTGCCGGCAGCCGTGCCGTCGATCCTCACCGGCTGCCGGATTGGGCTTGTGATTTCGTGCATCGTGGTGTTTCTCGCGGAAATGATCACCTCAAGCGATGGCCTGGGCCATCTCCTGGTGACGGCGGCGCGGACTTTTCAGGCCGTCGACATGTTTGTACCGCTGATCACGATTTCGCTGTTGGGATTGATCTTGAACGCCCTGTTGCAGGCGGTGCGGTCCTATCTGCTGCGCGGGTTCCCGGAAGTCTGATGCAACGATAGAAGTGGAGATAGAGCATGCTGGCAGACCGCATCGAGGCGAAATGGATCGACGCTTTCTGCGAGATTTTCGAGCGCTGCGCCGTCAAGCCGGGCGATACCGCGGCGATCCTTTCGGAAACGCAGTCGCGCGCGCTTAATGTGCATTTGGCCGAACTCGCGCTGTTGCGGATCGGCGCGAGGCCCTTCCACGTCATCGTGCCGACGCCGCGCAACCGGCAGATCGTGCCGATCCGCTCCACCGGCGCCAGCGAGGCGATCCAGAAACTCGGGCCTGTCGTAACCGCGCTGCAGCAGGCTGGCTTTGTGGTCGATTGCACTGTTGAAGGCCTGATGCATGCCGCCGAGACGCCGGAAATACTCAAAGCAGGCGCCCGCATTCTCAATATCTCCAACGAGCATCCCGAGGCGCTCGAGCGCATGGTGCCGGATCCGGCACTGGAAAAACGCGTGCGTGCGGCCGTAAAAATGCTGCGCGGAACCAAGCGGATGCGCGTGACCTCAAAGGCCGGCACCGAACTCGATGTCGACTTGGCCGGCGCCTCCACGGTCGGTGTTTGGGGCTGGACCGACAGACCGGGAACCCTGGCGCATTGGCCGGGCGGGATCGTGGTGAGCTTTCCCAAGAGCGGCACCGTCAATGGCACGCTGGTGATGGCGCCCGGCGACATCAATCTCACCTTCAAGCGTTACCTGACGTCGCCGATCCGGATGACACTGAAGGATGACTACGTCACGAATCTTGAAGGCGAGGGCGCCGATGCTGCGATGATGCGCGCCTATCTCGCGGCATGGGGTGACCGCGAAGCCTATGCGGTATCCCATGTCGGGTTTGGCATGAACCCCCGCGCGCGCTACGAGGCGCTGACGATGTACGACCAGCGCGACACCAACGGCACCGAGCTGCGCGCGGTTGCCGGCAACTTCCTGTTTTCCACTGGCGCCAACGAATTCGCGGGACGTTACACCGCCGGGCATTTCGATCTTCCCATGATGGGAACCACGATCGAACTTGATGGCGTCGCGGTGGTGCGCGAAGGGGTTTTGCAGGATGTGTTCGGTTAAAGCACCGGCGGCCTTGCCAGGCCAAAATGCCTGAGCAGGTCGACCAGCTTCGCGAGGCGCTGTTCGCGATAGCCTTCGACATCGAGGCCGGAATAATCGAGGAAGCCGGCGCCGGTCCGCATGCCGATCCGGCCCTCCTGCATATTGCGTGAAATCACCTCAGGCGCGCGATATCGATCGCTGCTCAGCGCGCCTTCCAGATAGCGGCTGGCGTAATAAAGAATGTCGCCGCCGCCCCAATCGATGAATTCCAACAGACCCATCACCGCGTAGCGGAATCCGAATCCGTACCGGATCGCCTTGTCGATATCTTCCGCACTGGCGACGCCTTCTTCGACCATCCGGGCTGCTTCGTTCATTGCGAGCGCCTGGATGCGCGGGACGATGAAGCCCGGCGTTGCGGCGCATACCACCGGCACCTTGCCGATGCCTTCCAGCAACACCTTGACTCGCGCGGTGACGTCGGGATCGGTCGCTGCCCCCGGCGAAACCTCGACCAGCGGAATCAGATAGGCTGGGTTGAGCCAGTGCACGTTGAGAAAGCGTTGGGGATGCTCGACCGATCCTGCGAGATCGTCGACCAGAATGGTCGACGTGGTCGAAGCGATGATCACTTCGGGTCCGACGCATTTTGAGGCTCCCGCCAGCACGTCGCGCTTCAGATCAACCACTTCCGGCACGCCTTCAAACACCAAGCTCGCTTCGGAAAGCGCAGTAGCCATGTCTGGCGCGGGTACGACCGCGACTCGCGCCACGATTGCTTCGGCGTCCTCCTGCATCAGCAATCCGAACCGGGCCAGACTTGCCAGCGTTTTCCTGACTTCCCCCAGCGCGTCGGCCTCAAGCGCCATAAACTGTTCGGTGGAACGCGGCTTGACGTCGATCATGGTGACGGCGTGACCGGCATAGGCAAAGGCCACCGCAATGCCGCGGCCCATGCGGCCGGCACCCAGGCAGGCAATGGCGCGGGTAGCTGTCATCTAGAATCCCTCGCGCAACAGAGTTTGCAACTGGTCGCGGTTGAGGTCGCCGAAGCCGAGAGTGCCAAGGGTGCGGCCCTGTTTCATGAAATCCTCGCCGCAGATCGCGGAACCAATGGCAAGAAAGGCTTTCGCCAGCGGCGTCGTGACGCCGGCAAGCTCCCCAACCGAAACCAGAAACGAAAGGCCGAGCTGGAGATCCTCTCTCATGTAGCGATGTTCTCTGAGCACGATCCGCTCTCGCCAGTCGCCGGAATCGGTCAGGCGGTCGTGCGATCCGCGGCCGTACATCCATTGCTCGCCCTCGGTCGCGTAATGATGGGCCAGCGGAAAGTGCGGAGCGCGATAACCGAAGCCTTCGCGGACCGCGATCCGCTCGGCATCAAGCGCGTCGGTTACCCTGCGGATCGACGCTTGCGTGCCCTCCTTGTGAATATCCCAGCGCTCAAAGTGTTCGATCGGGCCGGCGTTCATGACGATCAGCGGCGGATGGATGATCGGTCCGGCATTCATCAGCGCCGCCGACAATACGTCACCGCAGGGCTCGATCACGCGGGGGAAGGCGCGTCCGATCACGTCGAGGGCCCGATCGGCAACGTGAAGCGGAAATACCCCGACCGGCAGCCGCTTGGCGCGGATGGTGATGGCGACTTCGAACGGTGCGTGCTTGCGCGTCAGCCATGGCAGTGTGCCGGTTTCGGCGAAACTGACCGTGGCGTGATTGCCGGCGTCGTGCGCGGCTTTCGCGAAGATCATCGAGCCGAACGTCGCCGGTGGCACAAACACCACTTGCCCGTCCCGCAGATGGGGCGCGATCTGGCGTGCGATATCGTGCTGGGCAAAGGCCGGGGCAGGGCACAGGATCAATTCGGCATCCCTGACGGCTTCGGCGATATCGGCTGTCACCAGCGACAGCTGCACGTCGTGCCGGCCGGCCGCGTCCTTGATCAAGATGCGCGAGCCCGCGTGGCGATGCTTCGCAACCTCGGCCGCATCGCGTCGCCACAGATTGACGTCATGACCGCAAAGCGCGAAATCGCCCGCCGCCGCGAACGAGCCGTTGCCGCCGCCAAGCACCGCGATTTTCAAGGTGCTTCCCCCTGGGCGAGCGCCGGGTTGTCGATCTGCCGCAACATGAAATGCTGAACCTTGCCCAAAGCCGTGCGTGGCAGCTCGTCGACAAAAACGATATCGCGCGGCACCTTGAAGCGAGCGAGTTGCGTCAGCACATGCGCCTTCAAATCCTCCGCCTTGACCGAACAACCCGTCCGCCGGATCACGTAAGCCACGGGTACCTCATCCCATCTGGGGTCGGGTCGGCCAATGACGCCGCAATCCGCGACGTCGGGATGTTCCATCAGCACGCGTTCAACTTCCGCCGGATAAATGTTTTCGCCACCGGAGATGATCAGGTTTTTCTTGCGGTCATGCACCCAGAAATAGCCGTCGGCGTCGCGGCGGCCGATATCGCCGGTGCGATACCAGCCGTCATGGAGCACTTCCCGGGTGGCTTCCGCGTGGCCCCAATACTCCGAGAAGACGTTGGGACCGCGCACCGCGATTTCCCCCGGGGTGTCCGGTGGCAGCTCGGCGCCTGCATCGTCGATGACAACAGCCTCGCAGCACAGGCCGGGAAGGCCGGTCGAGCCCACGCGGGAAAGGTCTCCGCCCAGCCGGGTGTAAACCGCGACCGGGCATGTCTCGGTGGAACCATAGACCTGAAGCACCGGCACGCCGCGGGCGACGAAACGGTCGATCAAATGCGGCGGCACGATCGTTGATCCGGTCGAGATCGCCTTGAGCGAGGAGAGGTCGGTGGAGGCCCAATTGGGATGGTCGGTCACGGCCTGAATGGTGGCCGGTACCAGCACGGTCAGGGTTGGACGCTCCTGCGCGATCGCCGATAGCGTCGCGTCAGGCGAGAAACGTTGATGGATTGTTACGGTCGCACCATGGTGCAACGCCGGCGTGGTCTGAATGTTGAGGCCGCCGACGTGGAAGAAGGGCAGTACGGTGAGGATGTGATCTTCGGATGTGAGGCCATGCATATGCTGGCTCATCACCCCGTTCCACAGCAGCGCTTCCTGTCGCAGCACCGCGCCCTTGGGCCTGCCTGTGGTGCCGGAGGTGTAGACGATCAGCAGCGGGCAGGTGAGATCGGTGTGCGGATTGCGGCCGTCGCCGCGTGCGCGCGTTAATAGTGCGTCGAATGCGCTTCCTTCCGGAGGCGTAAAATCGAGCCCCACGATGCTGGCCTCGGGCAGGCTTTGTTTCAGCGCAGGAAGAACATCCGCAAAGGCCCGCTCAAGCGCCAGCACTTTTACGGCGGCGTCGGACAGGATGAACAATTGTTCGGCCGCCGCCAGCCGCCAGTTCAGCGGTACCAGCATGGCGCCGAGCCGTGCACAGGCATAGAGCAACACCAGATAGTCAGGCCGATTCAGGCTGAGAATCGCGACACGATCGCCACGGCTGACACCGTATTCGGCTTTTAGCGCGCGTGCCGCTTGTTCGATGCGAGCGCTGAACGCCGCATAGCTCACCGCGTTGCCGTTGAAAATAGTCGCGGCCTTGTCCGGTGTGAAGGCGGCATTGCGCTCGATCAGACTAGAGAGATCCACAGGCTATTCGTCCGATTCGCCGGTCTCGTACAGCGCTTCGCGGCCGATGCGGTCGAGACAGAGTTCGGCGGTCCATGGCAGCATCAGCGAACCGCAGCGGCTGTCGCGATAGATCCGTTCCAGCGGCAGCGATTTCAGCATCGCCTGACCGCCGCAGGTCCGGATTGCGAGCGTGGCGATTTCGTTGGCGCCTTCCATTGCGGAATACTGCGCGGCATACGCGCGCAAAACCTGCTCTTTCGTGGGATTGGCGCGGGCTTCCGTAATGGCCTGAAACCAGATTGTCTTGATTTGCTCGAGTTTGATCTGTATCTGCGCGACCGCGATCTGTTTGGTCGGATACATCCGACGCTTCACCGGCGGCGTGCCCGGTACCTCGCCACGCAGATAACGCACGGTGAAGTCGTAAGCCGCCTGGGCCAGGCCGACATAGGTCGGCGACAGCGTCAGGAACATGTGCGGCCAGCGCATCGCGGCCTGAAAATAGACCCCGCGCGGCATCAGCGCCGCATCTTCTGCCACGAACACGTCCTTGAACAGGAGTGTGCGGGACACCGTGCCCCGCATCCCCAGCGGATCCCAATCGCCAACCACGGAGACGCCGTCGGATTGGGCTGGCAAAGCGAGATAAAGCGTATTGCGGCGTGAGGCCTTTTCGCCCTCGGCGATCTCGGTACAGAGTACGCCGTAATAGTCGGCGTGGCCGGACAGCGAAGCGAATATCTTCTTGCCGTTGACAATCCAGCCACCCTTGACAGGTTTGGCCTCGGTACCGAACGCAACACTGCCGGCGGCCGCCGCGCCACCCTCCGAGAACGGTTGCGAATATATCGCGCCATCCTCGACGATACGCTTATAGTGCACGGCGCGCCGGCGCTCATGTTCGGCGCGGGTCTCGGCATCCATGTCGAGATCGTCGGCCAGCGGACCGGACCATAGTGTCGAGCAGACATGCATGTTCCAGGTCAGCGCGGTCGCACCGCAGTAACGGCCGATCTCGGCGGCCGCTATCGCGTAAGTCTGATAGCCGGCGCCGAGGCCGCCGTGCTTCTTCGGAATCGCAATGCCGAGCAGGCCCGTGCGATGCAAATCCCCATAGTTCTCGGTCGGAAATTTGGCGTCGCGATCGTAAGCCGCAGCTCTGCCGGCGAAGACGGTCTGGCCGAGCTCGCGTGCGGTAGTGATGATACCGGCCTGTTCGTCATTCAGCCGGAACGCGCCTGGATCGAAGATCGGCGCATCCAGATCGATCTTGTCGAGTGCCGTTACGCTTTTGCTGACTTGCACCGTCATCATCATGCCGTCACTTGTGTTGAAGCTACATTGGCCTTGAGGAACTGATCCAGCGCCGTGTTGAAGGCTTGGGCGCGCTCCAGATTGACGAGGTGGCCAGCGCCTTCGATCTCGACATATTCAGCCGACGGAATATAGCTCGCCATCTTGGCCATCATCGGCGCCGGGGCATTGTTGTCTTTCGATCCCGACAGCACCAGCGTCGGCACCGCGATGTTCTTCAGCGCTTGGCGCAGGTCAAAGCCCATCAATGCCAGCATCGTTGGCCGATAGGTCGTCTCGGGTACCGCAGCCATGCAGTCGCGGGCAACGGCCATGCCGCCAATATCGGGATCGTCGCCAACCAATTCCCCCACCAGAGACGGCGCGAGGGAGGCCAGCGTTTCGCCACGATCGAGCGGGCCGAGCCGTGCATCAATGAAGGTCTTCTGCCAGTCGCCGTCGGGCTTCCCGAATGCTGGGCTGGTCTGAGCCAGAACGATGGCGCGGGCGAGGTCGGGGCTTTTCGACAGCGATTGCTGAACTATCATGCCTCCGATTGAATGCCCGACCAGGACTGGTTTCGTCGCGCCGACCTGCAGGAGGAAATCCCGCAATGCGTCGGCGAGCGCGGAAATGCTGACGGTTGGCAAGGGCGCAGAGCCGCCGTAGCCTGGCATATCCCAGGCGATTGCGTAATACCGGTCGCCGAAAGCGTTGATCTGGCCGCGCCAGGCCCGAGCCGCGCCACCGATTCCATGCAGAAACACCAGTGGCTGTGATGCATGATCGCCAGCGGCTTCGTAGCTGAAGCGGCCGTCCTTTGTCATCATGGCCACAGAAGCAGGCACGCAGGATCTCCTGAACGGTCGGGCCTGTCGACGCTAACATGACCGATACGCATGGAAAACGATAATTTTATGTTTAAAGCAATTGCGGAAGTACGGTCGGCTGGGGGCGACCGATAGAAAAGGCGATTCCTCGCCAATAACGGCGGCGCCGCCGCTGTATCGGTGTATGAAAAAGATGTAATCTAAGACTCGATGACGATGAGTGAGACGTTAAGAAACTCGCTGGCCCAGCTGCCGGTCACCCTCCGCGACATCGAGGCGGCAGCCGGCGTGCTTGCCGGCTTCGTGAAACAGACGAATTTCGATCGCAGCCGCACGCTGTCCGAGATCGTCGGCGCCAGCGTATGGCTCAAATTCGAGAACCTGCAATTCACGGCGACCTTCAAGGAGCGCGGAGCGCTCAATCGGCTATCGGCCCTGTCTGCGGATGAGCGGCGGCGGGGCGTGATCGCCGCCTCGGCGGGAAACCACGCGCAGGGCGTCGCCTATCACGCGGCCAGCCTTTCAATACCCGCAACCATCTTCGTGCCGCTTGGAACTCCCACCGTGAAGATCGAGAACACGCGCCGGCACGGCGCCATTGTGATCGAGGGCGGGGCAACCCTCGAGGAGGCCACCATTCTGGCCGCCGAGCATGGCCGCCAACACGGATTGACCTTCATCCATCCCTACGACGATCCCATGATCATCGCCGGCCAGGGCACCATCGCGCTCGAGATGCTCGCTGCGGTGCCGGATCTCGACGTCTTGCTCGTACCGATCGGGGGCGGCGGCCTCATCTCCGGCATGGCCGTCGCTGCCAAGACGCTCAAGCCCGATATTGAGGTCATCGGCGTGCAGGCCGATCTCTATCCGTCAATGTATAATCTCTTCAAGGGGCAACAGTTGCCGATGCGCGGTGACACGCTCGCCGAAGGCATCGCGGTCAAGGCGCCCGGCCGTATCACCTCAGAGATCGTGCGCGCGCTTGTCGATGATATTGTGCTCGTGACTGAACAGCAGATCGAGCAGGCGCTGAGCCTTCTGATCACGATCGAGAAGACCGTGACGGAAGGGGCCGGCGCCGCCGGACTGGCAACGGTCCTTTCGAACGAGAAACGCTTCAAGGGCCGCGCGCTCGGCCTCGTGCTCAGCGGCGGCAACATCGATACGCGGCTATTGTCCGGCGTGCTGACCCGTCAGCTCGCGAGGGAGGGCCGCCTGTCGAAGCTGAGGTTCGATATCGTCGATCGGCCCGGACAGCTGGCCACGGTTGTCGCGATCCTCAGCAAGTCAGGCGCCAACATCGTTGAGGTTTCCCATCAGCGCACTTTCACCGATCTGCCGGCCAAGGCGGTGCTGCTCGAAGTCGTGATCGAGACCAGAGACCGATCCCATCTTGAGGCCACGATTGCCGCTCTCAGAGCTGCTAATGTGGATGTAGATGTGGGTGGCCATTAACAGGTACAGGCCGACGACAGCATGCCGTTCCCGTGTGGCGTGGTTCCCGCGTTGAACGGTTGATGGAGAGGGGCGACAAGCTTCAGCGTCGCGCACAATGATGCGCTGATCTGCGACCGCCGATATCGCCGCCGCGGCAAAGGCATGTCATCCTAAATGATCGCAAAGTGGCCATGTTCTGCAGCAAAGTGGGCTTGACTAGCTTTGTTATTTAGCTATTAAAATTCATTAATTAAGGTCGCGTCGGGGAGTGGAGCAGCATGTCTCAAATTCTGGATACGCGCTTCCGTTCTGCGCTCGCACGCATGGTCCAAAGCGATCGCGTGCTCACCTATCAGAAACCGGTCGATCCGCATCTGGAGGTCGCGGCTATCCTGAAGAAGCTGGATGGCAAGCAGGCTCTGCTGTTCCCTTCGGTAAGGGGCTATGACACGCCGGTCATCGGGAATTTGCTGAGTTCGAAAGAGAATTGCGAGGCCGCCTTTGGCCTCGACTTTAACGGCATCCGCGGCCTTGTCCAGCGCGCGATCGGCGGTCCGATCGCCCCCAAGGTCGTTACCGAAGCGCCGGTGCAAGAGGCCGTTCTGAGAACCGGGTTTGACATCAGAGCGCTTCTTCCAGCGTTGTTTCATGCCCCCGGCGACGCAGGCCGCTATATCACCGCCGGTATCGTTGTCGTGAAGGATGCCGTTACGGGAATCTATAATGCGTCCTATCATCGATTGCAGGTGCTCGGGCCGGATCGGGTTGCGATCAAGCTCGACCTTGGGCGGCACCTGCGTCTCGCATTCGAGCGCGCCAAGGAGCAGGGCAGGTCGCTGCCCGTCGCGGTGTGCATAGGAACCGATCTGGCGCTGCATTTCACCGCGGCGACGATGGGCTCTCAGATGCCGGAGAACGCCGACGAACTCGCAGTGGCAGGCGGATTGGCGGGCAAGCCTCTCACCGTCGTGCGGGCGGTTTCACAGGATCTGCTGGTTCCCGCCGAGAGTGAGTTCGTTCTCGAAGGCCAAATCCTCGTCGACGATGTCGCGCCCGAGGGCCCATTCGGCGAATTCATTGGCTTTGCAGCCCCCGCGGCAGATGCGCCGGTGTTGCAAATTACCGCGGTGACACATCGTTTGCGGCCGATCTATCACGTCATCAACGGCTTCGGGCGGGAGACCATCATCCTTCGCAAATATGTGCTGGAGGCCAGCCTGCTGAAAGTGCTTCAGTCCGCGATCCCGATCGTGACCGATGTCGAGATGACGTCTGGTGGCCTGCATCGTTTCCACGCCGTGATCCAGGTCAAGAAGCAAAGTCGCCAGCACAATGGTTTGCAGCGCAACGCGATGCTGGCTGCCTTCGGGGCCTTGAAGGATCTGGACCTCATTACGGTGGTCGATCACGTCATCGACATTCGCGATCCCGTCGATGTCGAATATGCGGTGGCGACCCGCATGGAAGCGTCGTCCGATCTGATTTTGATTCCGGGAGCGCGCGGGCACGAATATGTACGCGTCAGCCGGGAAGGGATCCGGACCAAGCTCGGCATTGACGCGACCGTGCCGTTCGAGGATCAGAACAAATTCCGCCGCGTTGAATTTGCTCCCACTGATGTCGAACTCAGCACGTTCGCCTCAGGCGAAGCTGTCGCCATCAATGCCCTGAGACTTGTTGGGTCCAATGTCGCTTGATTGGGATCTGTGCGCCGCTTGAAAAAAATTGAGTAGTCTTAGGCCAACCACATAGGATCGCCTCGAATGAAAATGCTGCGCAAAATAATCTTCGGTGTAGTCGGGCTTCACGCCTTGATGGTCGCGCCGGCGTTGGCGGCGGATCAGGCAATCAAGATCGGTATGATTCTGACCCTGTCCGGTCCATCGGCGTCGCTTGGCGAGAATATCGACCGAGGTGCGCAACTTTACTTCAAGCAACATGAAGCGGAATTGCCGCCCGGTATCAAGGTTGAGATCATCAAGCGGGACGACACTGGCGCAAACCCTGACATCGCCAAACGTCTGGCGCAGGAATTGATCGTGCGCGATCACGTGCAGTTTCTTGGCGGCATCGTGTTTACGCCGAATGCAGCAGCTATCGCGCCGTTGGCGACGCAGTCGAAGACGCCTTTCATCCTCATGAATGCGTCGACGTCCAACCTTACCAGGCTTTCGCCTTACATCGCGCGCGTATCCTACACGCAATGGCAAACGGCGCACACGTTAGGCCAATGGGCAGCGCGAAACGGCTTCAAGAGGGTCTTTATCGCGGTGAGCGATTATGCCGCCGGCATAGACTCGGAAAAGGCGTTCGAGGCGGGTTTCGCGGGAGAGGGGAGACAGATCATCGGGCATCTCAAGATGCCGCAAACGACCCCGGACTACGTCCCCTATATGCAGAGCATAAAGGACGCCAAGCCGGACGCGCTGTTCATGTTCACCAACTCGGGCCGTATCACAACCGCTGCCGTAAAGGGATTCGCCGAGGCCGGCCTAACCCAAGCGGGGATCACGCTGCTTGGTCCCGGCGATATTGCGAGCGATGAGGAACTCGACAACATGGGCGACGCGGCGTTGGGCACGACGACCGCGGCGATCTACTCGGCGAATAATCCTCGGCCGGAAAATGTCGAATTCGTCAAGCTATGGAAAAAAGCCTATGGCGAAGACACAGTACCGAGCTTTATGGCGGTTTGCGGCTGGGATGGTATGGCGGCGATATTTGCTGCGATCAAGGCGCAAAGGGGAGTTGTCACTGGCGATGGCTCGATGCAGGCGATAAAGACGTGGACCAATCCCGTCAGTCCTCGCGGACCGATCGCCATCGATCCCGATACCCGCGACGTCGTCATGGACGTCTACATCGACAAGGTCCAGAAGGTTGGAGGCAAGCTGGTCAATGTGACCATGGAGACCGTTCGTAACGTCGGGGATCAATGGAAGATTCTGAATCCGCAGTGAAGATGGCGATCAAAACGGACGGAGAATGACCAACTTCCCGAACATCATCGTCAGCATTGTTTTCCACGGATTGGCATATGCGATGGTGCTATATGTCATCTCGGTCGGTCTTTCGCTGACGATGGGCATGCTCAACTTCGTCAACCTGGCTCATGGCGTGTTTGCCATGGCTGGTGGGTATGCGGCGCTCTGGATCATGAAAGCGCAGGGGGCTCCCTTCACGTTGGCGCTGCTGATGTCGGCGCTGCTGGTGGCATTGGCCAGCATCGTGCTTGAGCGCCTGCTGTACCGCAGGCTTTACGGCGCCGGTGAACTCGATCAGACCTTGATGACGATCGGCCTCATCTTCATGGCCACGGCCGCCGCTCACTTTGCCTTTGGACCTCTGCCGCAGCGGGTCGATCTGCCTCCCGCCATCACGGGACATTTTTTTGTTGCAGGGCGGGACTTCCCCACCTACCGGGCGTTTCTGATCGCTGCAGGCTGCATCATGTTCCTGGTCTTGTGGCTCGGCATCGAACGGACTTTGCTGGGCGCGCGCATCAGAGCGGCGGTCGATAACCGTTCGATGGCACAATGCGTCGGTATTAATACCAGCCGACTTTTCACGACCGTGTTCGCGCTCGGTAGTGGTGTCGCAGCGCTTGGTGGCGGCCTGGGCGCGGACATTATCGCCATCGCGCCTGGCTACGCGATGGAGCATCTGATCTATTTTCTGATTGTCGTGTCGATGGGTGGGCTTGGTTCTATCACAGGCGCGTTTGTCGCGGCGTTGATTCTGGGCATTGG
>Ga0210396_10004770_pt1 | contig 13198 bp, 10 predicted proteins | sample IncBWH17OmetaG_FD_155466 | JGI IMG/M metagenome (GOLD analysis project Ga0210396, IMG submission 155466) | Forest soil microbial communities from Barre Woods Harvard Forest LTER site, Petersham, Massachusetts, United States - Inc-BW-H-17-O ...
CCCCAGGATGTCCGCCGGCGATGTCGTGATCGGCGATGTCTTGGTCGAGTCTTCGGGGACGATCGATATGCCCAGGTATCGAGCCGAGTCGATCGGGCTCTGACCGTGCTTGGCCGAAATGATGATCAGCGTCGAATCGTACAAACGCCGGGCCTTGAGCAGAGACACCATCCTCCCGATGGACGCGTCGGTGAATGTGATCTCTCCGAACAGCGCCTGGCTCGGCGTGCCGATATTGTCCAGATAGCCGCCCGTCATCTTCACGGACGGCTCGATCAGCTTCTGGCCGACGCTGACCACCTGAAAGTTCATCCCAAAGACCTTCGGAACCGGTCGGCGGAACGTGCCGCTGTGATCCCAGCCGTTGATCTCGTTGAGGATCGCTTGGACTTTCAGGCTGTCGTAGCACTGGATGTTTTGGAAGCTGTCGGTCCAGGCATTCGACGCGGCGACCGCCGTCTGATCCGGCAGCGGGTTACAGCCGGGCACGGTGGGCAGCCCCACCGGGATCGAGTTGATTTCCGGCGAGTAGTAGTCGTCGACGTTTGTCCCATTGCCGGGGCCGGAAACCGACGAATAGGAAGGGTGCTTGTCCGACCAGGCGGTGTAGCCGCCCGCCGCATGCACCACGCCGAAAATCGTGTTCGTGCGAACAAAGTTCCAAGGATAGACCGGAGCGCATTTGTGCGCCGGATCGCGCTCGAGCTTGTTCGGATCGATGGACGCGATTCCGCCGTCCACGCCGGCTGGTGCTCCCCCGTTCAGGAGGGTCTTGTCGATATCAATTCCCTCGTCGAATTCCGTGGTCGTGCCCATCGGGGCTGCCCCGGACGTGCAAAGGCCCGGCGCTCCAGCAACGCCGTTCCCCGTCGTCGTCGCGGGCGGATCGAGCGAGCGGTCGTAGGCGACGTCATAGAATGCGCCCACGCTACGCGGCGAGCCGCCGGTCACCAGCGCCATCAGTCCGGGGAACGAATCCGAGGGCTTCGACGTCGAAGTGTCCAGAAAATTGACGCCCGTCTCGGCGAGTTCGGCGAGACTGGGGCAATAGGGATTACCGCCGTTGAAGCCGCTAATCCCTTGCGCGCAGTTGATAAAATCGAGGGCATGCATACCGTCGATGCTGATCAGCAGCACGCGCTTGATGCCGTTGCCGCCAAAACCCCCATCTCCATCGGCATGTGCCGGGAGACCTGCCGAAGCCACTAGAAGCCCGGCGCCGACAGCAGCGCCTTCTAGGAATTTCCGCATAATTTATCCCTCATGTTAGATAACCGCAGGGGAAGCTATGGGGAGCTCGTGAAACTGCAGCGACAGATCGATTGCATTTCCATGACAACAAACCGAGCCCGGCTATCCGTCCCCAACGACCCGCGCAATCGCGCAGAAATCAGCGACCGTGAGCTCCTCGGCGCGCGCCGTCGGCGCGACCCCGGCGCGCTCGAGGAGCGGCTCGGCCGGGATGCCGAGCGTCTTGAGGCTGGTCCGCAGCATCTTGCGGCGCTGGCCGAACGCGGCGGCGGTGACGCGTTCGAGCGTGCTCTTTTCCGCCCGGGCGAGCGGCTCGGGGCGCGGGACTATGCGCACGACGCTCGACGTCACTTTGGGCGGCGGCACAAAGGCGCGCGGCGGGATATCGAACAGAATTTGCGGCTCGGCCAGCCACTGAACCAGAACCGAGAGCCGTCCATACGATTTGCTGCGCGGCATTGCCGTCAGCCGTTCGGCAACCTCGCGCTGGAACATCAAAGTCAGGCTCTCGTATTCGCCGATCCGATCGAGCCATCCGATGAGCAACGGGGTGGCGATATTGTACGGCAGGTTGGCGACGATCTTGCGCGGCGCATGCGACAATTCGACCGGGTCGAGCCTCAGCGCGTCGCCAGCGATCAGCTCGAGGCGGCTGGGATAAGCTGCAACAATCTCGCCGAGGGCGGCGAGACAGCGCGGGTCCCGCTCGATCGCCAAGATGCGGCGCGCGCCGGCGGCGAGCAGAGCCCGCGTCAAAGCCCCCGGACCGGGTCCGATCTCGACGACCGTCGCATGGTCGAGCGGCCCCGCGGCGCGGGCGATCCGACCGGTCAGATTGAGATCGAGAAGAAAGTTCTGCCCGAGCCTTTTGCGCGCGACGATGCCGTGCCGAGCGATCGCCTCGCGCAGCGGCGGCAAGGAGGCCGGAGACTGATCGCCCTTCAGCTATCGGCCGCGCGGCTGGCAGCCATTTCAGCTGCCAGCCGCAGCGCGGCGATCAGGCTATCGGGCCGCGCGGTGCCGCGGCCGGCGATCGCCAGCGCCGTTCCGTGATCGGGCGACGTCCGCACAAAGGGCAGACCCAACGTCACGTTGACTCCGCCGTAAAAGTCGATCGTCTTGATCGGGATCAGCGCCTGGTCGTGGTACATGCACAGCGCCGCGTCATAGGTGCCGCGCGCCTCGGCGTGAAACATCGTGTCCGGCGGCAAGGGGCCGCGCGCATCTATCCCGGCGGCACGCAATTCGGCGACAGCCGGCTCGATGATCTCGATCTCCTCGCGGCCAAGGCTGCCGGCTTCTCCGGCGTGCGGATTGAGCCCGGCGAATGCCAGGATCGGAGAGCCGACCCCAAAATCGCGCCGCAGGGCCGCGTCCGTGATACGTCCCGCGTGGACGATGGCGGCCGATGACAGACTTTCAATCGCCCGGCGCAACGCGAGATGGATGGTGACGGGAACAACGCGCAGCCCCGGGCACACCAGCATCATAATCGGAGCCGCGCCAGCCTGCGCGAGCTCGGCGAGGTACTCGGTGTGTCCAGGATGGTGAAAGCCGGCTCGATAGAGGCTGTCCTTCTGTATCGGGTTGGTGACGAGCGCCGCCGCTCGCCCATTGCGGACGTCGCGGACGGCGGTTTGGATGGCGCTCAGAATCGCCGGCGCATCGGCCGGGTCTGGGCGGCCGGGTTCGGCACGAACAGTCATGCCGATCGGCACGACCGGAAGCTCGTCCGCGAAGACGGAGGGCGCGCGATCCGGAGCGTCGATCGGCCGGATCGGCACCGGCCAGTCGAGCCGCCGAGCCAGGGACGCGAGCCGATCGGGATCGTCGATCAGGTAGAAGGAAGGGAGGTCGTCGCGATGGTCGAGCCAAGCCTTGAGGGCGATCTCACCGCCGATGCCGGCCGGCTCGCCCATCGTCAAGGCGAGCGGCAGCGCCATCGCGCTCACACCCTGACATCGACGAAGGCGGTACGCCGCAGATCGCGCATATAACGCCGCGCCAGCGTCTCGAGGCGCTGCCGCATCAGGGTTTCGGCCATTTCATCGCGCGTCGGTACGGTCGGAGCGCTAGGGGGCGCCGCCTTCTCGCACATCATGATCACCCCGACCCCGTTTTTTTGCACGATCGGAGGCGAGGTCTGCCCCACCTCCAGCCCGAGCACGATAGTGCGCATGGCGGGGGTTACCTGGTCGATGCGCAGCCGACCTTCACTGGACAGCTGCGCCGAGCCCTTTTCCTTGCCGATCTTCAGCAGCTCTTCGCAATTCTTGGCGCTGGTCTTGGCGCTCTGCGCCTCAGCGATGGCAGCGCGGCGCATCGGCTCCGGGGCCTGGGGCGGCAGCGGAAAGACGATCTGGACGAGGTGCACCAGGCTATCCTCGGGGCCGGCTGCGCGGCCCGAGCGGCGGTCGAGGACGAGCACCAAATAGTAGCCCGCCCCAGCGCGGATCGGCGCCGACAATTCACCTGGCCGCATCTGGGCCACCGCTTTGCCGAGTTCGGGGCTCAGCTGCTCCGGCCGCACCCAGCCGATGTCGCCACCGACAGCAGCCGTCGCGGACTGCGAGAACTGCTGGGCCACCGCGGAGAACCGGGCACCTTGCCGCATCTGCTCGGTGAGCCGCTCGGCGAGCCGCCGCACTTCGTCATCCTGCTGCGGGTTGTCGACAGCGAGAAAGATCTCGGCGACGCGGTTTTGCGGTTCGTTCGCGGTTTCCTTTGCGCGCTTCAGCGCGTAATCGATCTCCTCGTCGGACACTACATTGGTCTGCGACACCAGCCGGCGCACCAGCTTTGACCAGACGATCGACGCGGTCAGCTGATCGACCAAGGCGCTGCGCTCGATGCCGCGCGCCCTCAGGACCTGGTCGAGTTGCCCTGTCTGCATGTTGTTCTGCTTTTCGATCTGCGCGACGGCCTTGTTGATCTCCTCGTCGGTAGCCGTGATGTTTTGCCGTTTGGCTTCCTGCATTTGCAGCTTCTCGTCGACGATCGTGCGCAGCACTTGGGCGGCGACGCGCTGCCTTGTTTCGGGCGAATCCGTCAGGTTTGACGACAGCATCACCATTTTGAGGCGCGAGGTGACGTCGGCGACCGAGATCGCCTCGTCGTTGACGACCGCGGCGATCCGGGTCTGGGTCACTTCACCGTCCGGAGACGGCGCCGAGGGGCGCTGCGTGGCCGGCGCGCCGGGTGGAGATCCCGTTCCGGAGAGGGCACGGGCAGCGCTCGCCGGGCCGGAGAAGCAGGTAAATCCCGCCAGTCCTATGCCCAGTCCTACGCAAAGCCAACGGAGTATCGCCATCGGTTTGAACCTTGCCGCCTGATCGATTGCCGCCAAAAATTTTACACCGCGCGGACAGCCATGTCCCCGACGGGACGACGACGCCTCACAGGGCACTACCGGAGAGGGTAGCGACCGTGCCGCCAATCTCGCCAAGGTTCTTGAACACGACGCTGAATAGCACGGAATACCCGGGTGTCACGTCGCCGCTGCGGATTCCCGATTGGGTCACCGCGCCAATAAACGCCATGCATTCGTCTTGATAGATGGCAGACAACGATCCGTAAAGACTGGAGCTCGACGCTTGTGGCGACAGCACGTTGTTCACGAGAGCGGTGCTGTTGGTCAGGCTGATCGTCTCGGACGCCTGCATCGACCAATAACGGGTGAGCTTTGCGGTGACGCTGAACGAGAGTTGCTCGCGTTTTCCATAAACAACATTCTGGCCGGAGCTTGGAATCGTGACCACCTCGCTTTGCAGTTGCGCCGGAAGATAAACAAAATTGCCGGAGATCCGCAAACTCGACGGCCCGACGCTGAGGCCGACCTGTTGGTTACGGTTGGTCAGAGGGCCGGCGTCGAACCGGAACCGGTAAATTAGGTCGAGGTAGGAGCTGGGTGACAACACCATCCGCCCCACCACATCCGAGAGCCTTTTTTCAGCCCCCGAACCGGGCGGCAAAAAAGGGTTGGGCTGTGCGCGGTAACTCTGGCCGATCAGCAGGCGGTAGCTGCCGCCCTCCTTTTCGTAGAGCCCAAGCTTGGTCCCGTAATCGACCCGTTGACCGGTATCGAGAATGTCGTAGCCCGCCAGACGGTCCCGGCGGAACAAATCCGTATCGGAGAACTCGTATGAAAGGCTGTCCTCGTCCGGAATGTTCCGCCGGTTGCCGCTGCTGGGCGCCGCAAAACCGCCGACGATCGGCTCGATCAGCTGCGTCGTGTTCTCGCCTCGGCGAATCAGCGGGTAGGTCCAAACCAGGCCGACTTGCGGGAAGGTGCGGCCGGTTACGAAACTGGTCGGTGTCGGCGCCAATGCCGGTTGGCCGTTCGCCGGAAAGAACGCCGACGGCAGCTCGGGGTTCGAGACTGCGTTCAGATTGCCGATCGAATATCCGTCGCCCCGCACGCTCGCCGAAAAGTTATATTGCCCGCCGAGACGGTCGGTAAAGCTCCGGTCCCACTCCGAGCCGAGTGACAGCCGGCGGGTCTGCGTCCCGACCTCGCGAAGGATGTCGAGAACATTGCCGTTCAGGTTCCACCGCCCGCCGAGCGCGTCCGGCGGACTCTGCCAGTTCCGGTTGACGACCGGCAGCACAATCGGCTGGGTCGAATCGCCAAGGCCGGGCAGCAGCGGCTGAAATAGGTACGCGTTGACGTCGGTCGAGGCACGCGCCTCGAAGCCTTCGAGATAGGCCCGGCTGATCATCGCGTTGAGCAGCGGATTGCCGAAGCCAAAGCGCAACAGATAGGTCTGATCCGAGACACGCTGGACATCCAGACCCGTGCGGTAAGTCTCGTCCAGGTCGAAGACGCTGTGCTCATTGATATGGCCGCGCCACTGCTCCCCTTGGCTCGACGTGCTGTTGCCGGAACCGACATTGCTGTGATTGAGACTGGCGGTCGCGTCGAGCGTCCCATTGCCAAACCGTTCGCGGTATTCGGCATCCAGCAACGGACCGGCAATGGTGTAGAAGCGCGGCGCGAACGTCACATCTTTGTCCGGCCCGAGCACCAGATAATACGGGATCGTCACATGGGCGCCGAGGGTGTTGGAGCTTCCGATCGAGGGCGCCAAAAACCCGCTTGCGCGCTTCACGGATGGGTCCGGCATCGACATATAGGGAGAATAGAAGACCGGCCAGCCGTCGATCTCCATAACCGCGTCATGAAACTCGACCAGCTGCAGCTCCGTGTCATGATCGATCTCGCGCGCCTTGAGCTGCCATAGGGGCGGCGCGCTCGGGTCGTCTTTGCACGGGTCGCATGGGGAGTAGACACCGCGCGCCAGCTCGGTGTGATTCGCATTGGTGCGACGCATTGCGTTGGCCGCCAGCCGCGAGCGGTCGGCGAGCAGCATGCGGACGTTCTTCGCAAACCCCTCGCTCATCGAATCGCGCAGCTCCAAGAAATCGGCAAAGACGATTTCGCCGGTCGGCTGCGTAAGGCTGACATTCCCCGAGGCGGTTACGGTATCGGTGCGCTGGTTGTAGGTGACCGTGTCGGCGAGCAGTACTTGACCGTTCTGTGAGATTTCGACGTGACCGCGGGCGATCGTCAGGGCGAGCTGTTCGTCGTACTGGATCTCATCGGCGCGAAATAGGATCGGGGCGTTTTTTTCCTCGCGGGCGCCGCCGCCAAAGGTGAATTGGGCGGCCGCTGGAATTGCCGCGCTCACCATCACGAGCAGGCCAAGGAGGCTCGTCACGAGCCATGGGGCGAGACCGCGGCAACTCGGATTCGGACGGCCGCCCATCAGCCATCTTCCAGATGGAGCAGCATCGAGGTGCCGAAAATCAGGCTCACTCCAGTCGGCGTCCAGGCCGCCAACGTGACTGGGATCTTGGTGGAAAGTCCGAGCGCAAACACGATGTCCGAGACGAAATACAAGAGGAACCCGCTGGCGACGCCGCCGACAATCATCAAGGTGGCGCCCCCGCGACGCTGCATACGCAGACTGAAGGTCGCCGCCACCAAGACCATCGCGCACAACAAGAACGGGCGGGCGAGCAGCACGTTGAAATGCAGCCGGTGGCGCTGGGCCGAAAAACCCGACTGTTCGAGCAACTCGATGAACCCGGGCAAATCCCAGAACGACATCGTGTCCGGTGAGGCGAAGCTCTCCTCGATCTTGCGCGGGGTCAGGGTGGTGGCCAGATGTATCTCGTCGAAGGGCCGGGGCGGCTCCTCGGCGGCCCAGCGAATACCGTTCTCGATCACCCAATCGCCGTTTTCGAGCCGCGCGGTCTGCGCGTCGATACGGGAGGTGAACTGGGTCGAGTCGTTGAAAAAGAGGAGTGTAACCGCGTCGAGGACCATTTGCTGGGAAGCAATCTTGCCCGCGTGGATCACGATTTGATTGCCGCCCTGGTCGCTTTGCCGGAGCCACAACCCCGAATCGGAAAGGGCCAGCTGGTCGGAGCTCTGACGGAGAATGTGACTTTCGAGCTTTTCGTATACCGCTTCGGTCAGCGAAGCGATCGGATTGAATATCGTCACCGCGACGAGCCCGATCAGAAACGCGACGAGCACGGCTGGGCTCAGGAACTGCCAAACAGAAACTCCCGCGGCGCGAGCGACAACGAGTTCGTTGTTGCGGGTCAGACGCCAGAAGGCGAGCATCGTCCCGAACAGGATGGCGAAGGGCAGGACTTCTTGCGCCGTGTGCGGCAGCTTCAAGGCCGCCATCTCCAGCAGCAGTCCCAAGGTCGCCTGGATTTTGGCGCCGCCGCGGCGGATCAGCTCGATGTAATCGAGCAGAAAGGTAATGATGACCATCGCCGCGAAAACGCCGCCGAACCATGCCGAGAATTGGCGGGCGATATAGGCCGAGAAGGTCTTCGCGACGTGCAACGGCCCCCCCGATTCGCCGCAGGTTGTCAGTGCGCCAGGTGGGGCGCCGTCCGAACGGCGAGCAGCGGCCGGCGGAAACCGAGCTTTATCCCCCCGCGCAGCAGGATTCCAAACCCGAGCCCGAACGGCAAGAGGTCGACAATATACATCAACGGGATTGCCGCCGGTGACCGGAATGCGAGGTTGTTGACGCCAATGTCGAGCAACTCGAATGCAAAGGCGAGGCCTATCGCCAGAAGAACGCGTTTCAACTGCCCGCGGCGGTTGAGCTCGCCAGGCAATAGGCAAGCCAGAGGGATCACGGAAAAGCTGAAGGCGGAGAGCGGGACGAGAATGCGCTGATGCGCTTCGGCAAGGAAGGCAGCGCGAAGCGAGGCGTCGGCCTCCGCGGGTGTAGTGAACAGCTCGCCTAGAAAGCGCTCCTGAGCTTCCCGGAAACGGACAACCGGCGCATCGCGCCAAGCATCGAGATCGAGCGTGTAACGCTCGAATGTCAACAGCGAGAGCTTGTGACTTTCGGGGTCGAATTGCTGCCGGTTGCCGTTGACCATGACAATTCGGGCGCCGGTCGGCGAATCGACGAAGACCCCGCGCTCGGCAAGGATCGTAACCGGCTTCTGCGGGTCGCGGCTGTCACTGATCAAGAGGCCGGTCACCTCCCCGCGATCGTCCCGGCCGCGGATATAGATCGTCAGCTTGTCCGAAATCGTCGTGAAGGTGCCTTCCTGGATCAGGCTGGAAACAAAGCGATTGCGGATCTCGAACTGCAAGTCTTTGAAGGCCCGGTTCGACGCCGGCAGGAAATAGATGGACAGACTCATCAGGACGACAAAAGCGATCCCAGCGAGCAGCAATACCGGCCTCGCCAACGCAAACTGGCTGAGGCCTGCCGATCTCATAACCACGAGCTCGCTCTCGCCGGTCAGCCGGTTGAAGGTGAAGAGCACGGCGATAAAGACGCCGATCGGCAACACGATGTCGAGAAAGCGCGGCAGGATCAGCGCGGCCAAGTAAAGGAAGATCTCGATCGACAGACCGCGGTTGACGATCAAATCGATCAGCCGCAGCGACTGGGCGAGCCAGATCGCAGCGCTGAGCGCGGCGGTGACAAAGATCATAACGCCGAAGCACTGGCGCAGAATGTAGCGGTCGAGCCGTTTCATCGGGATCGATCATAGGGGGTGGGTCGCGACGCGGCCAGATCGATCTCCGGACGGCGTGACCAAAGAATCGCATGGATCGCACTGCGTCCATCTCTCCTGGCGTTGAGGGTGCCCGGATCCGTCGCCTGCTCCCCCTTACCACGCCCACGCCTGGCGCGAGCCATCCGGGATGAAACCGGCTCTCATTTCGTCGCGTCATTCCGCGGCCGAGGTCCGTCCCAGGGCCGAGCAGGGGTCACATTCTCAGGCCGGCAAAAAGAGAACCGGGAAGCCCAAGGCGGAGCCGCCCCGCCGGTCCAGCCTAGAAGTCGGTGTCTTTGACCGTGGAGAGCGAATTGCCTATTCAGCAGACGCCGGGATACGTCGAAGCTTCGGTTAGCCGAAAACCAACGAGGAAACCGTGGTCCAGATGGCCCACCAAAGGCCAACTGACAGCAGCAGTATGACGATGAACGCCGAGGCCAGGTTCAGCCGGGGGTCACTGCGGAGTGCGGATTCGCGGGGCTTCCGAGCGGAATACGCGCCCTCGACGCGGCTGCTCTTGGTCATCGGGCCCACCCATCACGATCGAGCCAGGCCGCCTGTCCGATATTTCGCCGCACCGACGGTCCTCAAAAATAAAACTGCCTAATCTAAATCTGGTTCCACGAATGGCGCGGCGACGACCTGGGAGAGTCGCCGTCAAATCACTTTTGCCCGGCGAAAGGCCGCGATCTGATCGGCATCGTAGCCGTGCTCAGCTAGCACATTGTCGGTGTCGGCGCCCAGTTCGGGCGGCGGCGTCTCGATGCTCGGGCCGCCATGTGCGAATTTGAAAGCAGCCAGCGGCACGTCGTAAGCCCCGTCGATCCCGGCGGCAGACCGGTGATGATGGGTGACACCACGGGTGGCAAATTGCGGGTCGCCGACGGCCTCGGCGAGGGTACGCACGCGCGCCGCCGGGACATGATGCGCCTGAAAGAAGTTCTCCCATTCGTCGGCGGTGCGCGTTTTCAAGATATCGGTCAGCAGCGCCGCTTCGCGGTCGCGGTCGTCCTCGCGCTCTTGGTTCGTGGTCTTGGCCATCTCGGGTCTTTCGAGGGCCCGCCAAAGGCGGCGTTGCTGCCGCAGATTGCTGGCGCCGAGCATGACCAGTCCATCCTTTGCGTCATAACAACTGTTGGTCGCGTGAAGGTGCCGGTTGCCCGACGGCTTGGGTTCGGCGCCGTTGCGCAAATAGCCGGTAAGATGCGAGCTCATCAGGATCATCGCGACATCGAGCATCGCCAGATCGATGCGCTGGCCGCGGCCGGTGCGCTCGCGCTGGAAGAGGGCGCTGGCGAGCGCGAAAGCGCCCATTGTGCCGGTTGCGTAATCGACCGCGGGAGAACCGAACTTGACGGGATTGACCTCCACGGTGCCGGTCGTCGCCATCAGCCCCGAAGTCGCCTGGATCACATGGTCGTAAGCCGTCTGGTTGCCGCGCGGCCCATCCTGGCCGAAGGCGGAGATCGAGCAATAGATCAGCCGCGGGTTGATCTCGCTCATGACCTCCCAGCCGAGACCGAGCGCAGCAAAGGCGCCGGGTCGGTAGTTCTCGACCATGACGTCGGCGCGTTGCACGAGGCGTTTCAGGATGTCGCGGCCGGTTGCGGTCTTCAAGTCCAAGGTGACCGACCGCTTGTTGGAGCTCTGGGTCAGGTAGCTGGTGCCCATCCCGCGCCGATTGAGCTCGCGATCAGTGCCGCTGTCGCGGGTCTGGTCGGGGTCGTCGGGGTGCTCGACCTTGATCACCTCGGCGCCGAGCACGGCCAACTGATATGCTGCGAATGGCCCGGCCAACACATGGGTCACGTCGATTATGCGGATGCCCTCGAACGGTCGCGTCATGGTCGGCTCCTGCCTGTCGGGATCGCCTCTTGTGCTGGAATTTTGCTGCCCGAGCAATGTCCTGAGATAAGCGGATGCGCGTATTGATCTGCGGCGGCGGCGTGACCGGCGCCTCCATTGCGTATTTCCTGAGCTGCCGTGGGGTCGCCGCGACGGTCATCGAAAGAACCGGGCTCGCCTGTGCGGCCTCCGGGAAGGCAGGCGGCTTCCTCGCCCTCGACTGGTGCGACGGCACGCCGCTCGAACCGCTGGCGCGCCGCAGCTTTGCATTGCACGCTCGGCTTGCGGCGGAGATCGGCGGCGACTGGGGCTATCGTCGCCTTGACACCTATGGCGGCTCCGCCGGGCTGGGCCATCGCACCAATGTCCATCGGATCGACTGGCTGTCGCCAGGCGTGGCCGTGAACCAGCAGCTGGGCTCTGCGGCCACCACGGCCCAGGTCCATCCCGAAAGGTTTACCGCGGCGATGATGCGGGCGGCGCAGGCGCAGGGAGCCGAACTGCGCCTCGGACAGGTCACCGGCATCGTGCGCCGCAAAGATGGCGCGGCAGTGGCGGGTGTGGAGATGGATGGTGAAATCGTCGAGGGCGATGCCGTCGTGATCGCACTGGGCCCCTGGTCGATCCTTGCCGCCGAATGGCTGCCCATCCCCGCCGTGTTCGGACTGAAAGGGCATAGCCTCGTCTTCGAGACCGGGACGAAAGTGCCGGCGGAGGCCCTGTTCCTCGAATGTCGCGAGGCGAGCGGGGCGGTCCAAACCCCCGAGCTGTTTCCGCGAGCCGACGGCACCACCTATGTTTGCGCGATCTCGAGCGAGAGCCCGCTGCCGATCGACCCCGTCCAGGTCACCCCCGATCCCGGTGCGCTCGAGCGTCTGCAGGCGATGTGCAGCAAATTGTCGCCGGCGCTCGCCACCGCGAAGGTCCTGGCACGACAGGCCTGCTATCGTCCGATCACTCGTGACGGCCTGCCGCTGATCGGCCCGGTAGCCGGGGTCGAAGGCGCCTATATCGCGACCGGTCACAGCGTCTGGGGTATTCTCAACGCGCCGGCGACCGGCGAGGCAATGGCCGAACTGATTATCGACGGTGCTGCCCGCTCGGTCGCCCTGTCGGCCTTCGACCCGACGCGGTTTCCGCCGTTTGGCGGCTCGATTCGCCTAAGCCCGTGATCGCGATCTTGCTGCCCGGACCCAACAGCGGCAGCAGCCCGAGGAGGACTTCTCTCTCGATGGCGACACACCCCGCAGTCGGAGCGAAATCCGGTGTTGCTATATGGAGGAAAATCGCACTTCCGGCGCCCGGAACGACCGGCTCCATGTTGTAACCGATGACGACCAGCGCGTCGTAGAGGTCGTCCTCGCGCCACATCTGCTCGGCACCGGCAGGGTAGGGAAGGGAAACGGGTCGGTTGTAGTTGGCGTCGGCGGGCTCGTCGACCCAACCGTCGCTCGGCGCCAACGGTTTCACCGGTAATCGTGATTGAGGGGCCGCGATCCTGTCCGGCCGGTAGAGGATGGAGACGAGCGGGTAGGTCCCGGCCGGGGTTGCGCCGTCGCCCTCGTGCTTGTCGGCCTCGACGCCGGCGCGCCCGACCGCCGCAACGGCGCTCCCTCGCGACCAGTGAAGACGGCCATCGCGATATTCGAGGCTTTCCGCTTCGGTTTGTGCTGCCGCGGACAAACGGAGGGACGTCAAAACAATTGGGACCGCAAGAAACCCTCTGCGGGAAAAGCCTGCGCCGGACCGCCGCAACGCCCGTCAATACATGTGCTGACCGCCGTTTACCGAGAGCGTCGAGCCGGTGATGAAATCGGCGTCGTCGGCGACCAGGAACAAGACCGTGCGGGCAATGTCCTCGGCCTTGCCGAGGCGGCCCACTGGGATGCGGGCGATGATCTTTTCGAGGACTTCGGCCGGCACCGCGCGCACCATCTCGGTGTCGACATAGCCGGGGGCGACGGCGTTGACGGTGATGCCGCGGGCCGCGCCTTCCTGCGCCAAGGCCTTGGTAAACCCGTGAATGCCGGATTTCGCGGCGGCGTAGTTGACC
>Ga0210396_10004772_pt1 | contig 13197 bp, 7 predicted proteins | sample IncBWH17OmetaG_FD_155466 | JGI IMG/M metagenome (GOLD analysis project Ga0210396, IMG submission 155466) | Forest soil microbial communities from Barre Woods Harvard Forest LTER site, Petersham, Massachusetts, United States - Inc-BW-H-17-O ...
GGCGCCGAGCAGGTGGGCGACATCGGGGCCTTGAGCGTCGCCGACGAGAAGCGCATCGGCGTCGTCCCCGTGACGGGGGGCGAGGTACGGTACGTCTCGCCCGCCGACACCTTCGTCTATGAGTACGACTGGCGCCCGGACGGCCGCGGCTTCGTCGCCACGGCCGCGAAGGGCAATGGCGACGACAACTGGTGGATCGCCAAGCTGATCGCCGTCGACCTCGACGGCGGCCCTGTGCGGGTTATCGCCGCCCCGGCGATGCAGATGAACGCGCCGCGCGTCTCCCCCGATGGCCGCACGGTCGTCTTCATCGGCGGACTCATGAGCGATTTCGGCTCCGTGGGCGGCGATCTCTACGCCGTCCCGATCGAGGGCGGCGCGCCGTCCGACATGACGCCCGGAATCAAAGCCAGCTTCACCTCCCTCGCCGGCTGGCGGGGCGGACGGTTGATGGGGACTCTCCTGCGAGGCGACCGCACGGAGATCGTCGACATCGATCCGCACATCGGAGCCGTCGACACGCTCTGGAGCGCGCCGGTCACCGCCCGCGCCGCCGACGCCCAGGCGAGCTTCAGCGCCGACGGCCGCCTGGCGGCGACTGAGGCGCAGGACTTCACCCACGCACCGGAAATCTGGGCCGGCGCTCCGGCGTCCGATTTCACCCAACTCACCCGGGTGAACGTCGCCCTGCCGCCGCAGGCCACGGTGCGCAGCGTCACCTGGAAGAACGAAGGCTTCGACGTCCAGGGCTGGCTGCTGGCGCCCCTGAATGTGACTCCGGGCAAGCACCCCATGGTCGTGGACGTCCATGGCGGCCCGAGCTCGGCAGTGACGCCTCGCTATGTGACTCCCTATGACGAGGCGAACTTCCCCGTCGTGACCTGGCTGCGGACGGGCTACTTCGTCTTCTACGCCAATCCACGCGGCAGCTATGGCCAGGGCGAGGCCTTCGCCAAAGCGAACGTTCGCGACTTCGGCGGCGGGGACCTGCGTGACATCCTCGCGGGGATCGACAAGGTCGAGGCTATTGCGCCTGTGGACGATGCGCGGCTCGGCGTCTTCGGCCACAGCTACGGCGGCTACATGACGATGTGGACGGTCACCCATTCACACCGGTTCGCAGCGGCCATTGCCGGCGCGGGGATCGCCAACTGGATCAGCTATTACGGCGAGAACGGGATCGACAAATGGATGATCCCCTTCTTCGGCGCCTCGGCCTACGACGATCCAGCGATCTACGAGAAGCTCTCGCCGCTCTTCAGCATCAAGAACGCCCGCACGCCGACCCTGGTCTATGTCGGCGAGCGCGATGTCGAGTGCCCTGCGCCCCAGAGCTTCGAGTTCTGGCACGCGCTCGAGTCAGCCGGGGTACCCACCTCCTTGATTGTCTACAAGGGTCAGGGCCACGCGATCCACGACCCGACGGACCTCTCGGACCTTCGTCAGCGTGAACTGGCCTGGTTCGGCAAGTACCTCGGAGGTTGACCGCGGCGTTGCGCATGCGGGCCGGGCGGGGTTTAAGCCGGCGCCATGAACCTCCCCGTACCTGCCGAGTGGGCCCCGCATCGGGCGATGTGGGTCGGCTTCCCCAGCCATGCGTCGCTGTGGGAGGACGACCTCGCGCCTGCCCAGATCGAGACGGCCGCCCTGGTGTGCGCCCTGGCAGGCGCCGGCCGCGAGCGAGTGAAGGTGATGGTGGCCGGCGAGGACGCCCTCGCCGTGGCGCGCGAACTGATCGGCGACGAGGTGGGTGTCGAGATCGTCCCCGGCGTGTTCGGCGACATCTGGCTGCGCGACACCGGGCCGATCTTCCGCTCCCCAGACCAGGCTGCAGCCTTCCGGTTCAATGGCTGGGGCGGCAAGTACCGCCTGGCGGGGGACGAGGCGGTGGCCGGAGCCATCGCCCGCCATGCCGGCGCGAGCTTCCACGGCAATGATTTCGTGCTCGAAGGGGGCGCCATCGACCACGACGGCGCCGGGACGGTCCTCACAACGCGCCAGTGCCTGCTCAATGACAACCGCAACCCCGGCTGGCGGCCGGCGGACGCGGAAGCCGCGCTGGCTGAGGCTCTCGGCGTCCGCAAGGTGATCTGGCTCGGCGACGGCCTCCAGAACGATCACACCGATGGTCACGTCGACAATCTCGCCCGCTTCGTCGCCCCTGGCGTCGTCATCTGCCCCCTGGCGTGGGGGGAGGACGACCCCAATGGCGAGATCTACGACGCCGCCGCTGCGGTCATCGCCCGGTCAACCGACGCCGAAGGCCGGTCCTTTCGCGTCGTCCGGGCGCCTTCGCCTGGCCGGGTCGAGAACGACGAGGGCGAGGTCGTTCCGGCCTCGCACATGAATTTCCTGATCGCCAACGGCGCGGTGATCGTACCGGTCTATAACGAGGCGCCCGGCGCCCTTGCGGTGCGGGCCCTTGAATCCGCTTTTCCCGACCGCCAAGTGATCGGCCTGCCGTCACGCGCGCTGCTGACCGGAGGCGGCTCCTTCCACTGCATCAGCCAACAGGAGCCGGCGTGATGGCGCGCACCCTGACCGTCGCCGCCCTGCAGTCCGCCTACGGATCCGATCTCGAGGCGAACATCGCGCGCACGGCCGAACTGGTGCGCGCGGCGGCGGGGGCCGGCGCGCAGGTGATCCTGCCTTCGGAGCTGTTCCAGGGCCCCTATTTCTGCGTCGCCCAGGAGGAGCGCTGGTTCGCCCACGCCCATCCCTGGCGCGAGCATCCCTGCGTTCTGGCCATGGCGCCGCTCGCCGCGGAGCTCGGCGTGGCCATTCCGGTCTCGATCTTCGAACGCGAGGGGCCGCACTATTTCAACAGTCTCGTCATGCTCGACGCCGATGGATCGCCGTTGGGCGTCTATCGCAAGAGTCACATCCCGGACGGCCCCGGATACCAGGAGAAGTACTATTTCCGGCCCGGCGACACGGGCTTTCGCGTGTGGGACACCCGCTTCGGGCGCATCGGCGTCGGGATCTGCTGGGACCAGTGGTATCCGGAAACTGCGCGCGCCATGGCCCTGATGGGCGCTGAAGTCCTGTTCTATCCCACCGCCATCGGCAGCGAACCGCACGATCCCACGCTCGACACGGCCCTTCCGTGGCGCAGAGCCATGCAGGGCCACGCCGTCTCGAACGTCATTCCGGTCGTCGGCGCCAATCGCACCGGCTTCGAGCCGTGGGATGGCTATCCCAACGGCGGCCAGACCTTCTACGGCTCCAGCTTCGTCAGCGACCACCGCGGCGACCTCGTCGCCACCCTCGACCGGGGCGAGGAAGGCGTGGCCGTCGCCGCCTTCGATCTCGATTTCCTCGCCCGCCACCGCGCGGCGTGGGGCTTCTTCCGTGATCGTCGCACCGACCTCTACGGCTCTCTCGTCGCACCCCGGCCGGTATGAGGCTGGAGACCGAACGGCTGATCCTGCGCCCGTGGCGTGAGGAGGACCTCGACGCGGCGGCGGCGACCCTGGCTGATCCGATGGTCGGCGACTGGCTGGGCTCGTTCCCCAGCCGTGAGCAGGTCGCCCAGCGAATGACGGCGTGGAACACCCAGCTCGCCGATGACGGGGTCGGTCGCTTCGCCCTCGAGCGCCGCCCGGGCGGGGCGGTGATCGGCGCGGTCGGGTTGCACGTCGTCGACTTCGACGCCACGCCCATCGCTGGCGAGGTCGAGATCGGCTGGCACCTAGACCCTTCGGCTTGGGGGTGCGGCTACGCCACGGAGGCGGGCGCGGCCGTCCTGCGATACGGCTTCGACATCCTTGGCCTTCGAAGCATCATCGCCTTCACAGCCGAGTCCAACGCCCGGTCGCGCGCGGTAAAGGAGCGCCTCGGCTTCGAGCGACAGGCGTGGCGCGACTTCGACCACCCAAGCCTTTCCGCCGACCATCCGCTGAGCCGCCACGTCGTCTACGTTCTTACCCGGAACGCCTGATGTTTGCTCGTCTCCCGTCCTTCGCCTTCGCCGCCGCTCTCCTGGCCGCAGGCGCAACGGTCGCCCAGACTTCCGGACCGATCGACCCGGCGCAGATGGTCGCCACGGTGAAGGCGCTTGAATCCGACCCCTTCCAGGGCCGCGCGCCGGGGACGCCAGGCGAGGCGGTCACGGTCGACTACCTGATCGGTCGGTTCAAGGCGCTCGGTCTGCAGCCGGGCGGCGAGAACGGCGCCTGGACCCAGGCCGTGCCCCTCGTGCGCACGCGCCTGGGCGCGCCCACGGCGCTGCAGATCACGGGCCTCGGCGCGCCGGTGGATCTCAGCCCCGGGCAGGACATCTATGTCGGCACGGCGCGGCCAGTGGACCGGGTGGCGATCCAGCAGGCTCCCCTCGTCTTCGTGGGCTATGGCGTCCACGCCCCCGAGCGCGGCTGGGACGACTTCAAGGGCGTCGACCTGAAGGGGAAGATCGCGGTCTTCCTGATCAACGATCCCGACTTCGAGGCGACGCCGGACGAACCGGTGGCGGGCAAGTTCGGCGCCAAGGCGATGACCTATTATGGCCGCTGGACCTACAAGTACGAGGAAGCGGCCCGGCGGGGCGCGATCGGCGCCCTGATCGTCCATGAGACGCCGGGCGCCGGCTACGGATGGTCGACGGTGACGGCGCCCCAGGGCGAGACCTACGATATCGTCCGGCCCGCGGACGGTCCCCAGCCAGTGCTGCTTCAGGGCTGGATCCAACGCGATCTCGCCGTGGAGCTGTTCCGTCGCTCCGGCCTTGATTTCGAGGCGGAGAAGCGTGCGGCGCGCCGCCTGGACTTCCAGCCTGTGAGCCTTGGGGGCGCGCGCCTGACCGCGGACATCCCTGTGACCCACACCGTGGTCCAGAGCCGCAACGTCCTGGCAAAGATCACCGGGTCGCGGCGGCCGGACGAGACCGTGATCTACGGCGCCCACTGGGACGCCTATGGCGTGGGCGCCCCGGACGCCAGCGGCCAGACGATCCGCCGAGGCGGTAACGACGACGGCCTGGGCGTGGCGGGCGAACTGGAGATCGCTCGCGCTTTCGCCGCCGGGCCGCGGCCGCAACGCTCCGTCGTGTTCGCCGTGTGGACGGCGGAGGAGCGTGGCCTGCTGGGCTCGGAGACCTATGCGACCCATCCGATCTACCCACTGGCAAAGACGGTGGCGAACCTCACCATGGACGTCCTGGAGACCGCCGGTGCGGCTCACGACGTGGTGCTGGTGGGAGCCGGTCAGGACAGCCTGGAGCGCGACTTCGTCCGCGCCGCCGCCGCCCAGGGCCGCACGGTGACGCCCGACCCGCATCCGGAGAAGGGGCTGTTCTACCGCGCCGACCACTTCTCCTTCGCCAAGCGCGGCGTGCCGACCCTGCTTTTGATGGGCATGGCGGGTGGACCGGATCTGCTGCAGGGCGGCCGCGAGGCCGGCGAGCGCTGGGTCGATGACTACACGGCCCGCTGCTACCACAAGACCTGTGACGCCTGGGGACCCGACTGGGATCTGCGGGGCGCGGCTCAGGACGTCGACTTGTTCTATGCGGTGGGTCGAGGACTGGCGGCCTCCGACGCGTGGCCGACCTGGAACGCGACGTCCGAGTTCGCACAGCTACGGTCTGCTTCGCCGCCCCCGGCGCGCTGACTGCCCCGGTATCGGACGGCAATTGGACGGCGCCCGCCCGGCTGTGCTTTAGCGGACATCCATGAGATTCCTTGCCGCGATCGGCCTTGCCATGACCGCTCTCTCCGCTCACGCCGCCCTGCCTGCGGACAGCCGTCCGCTGACGCCGGAGCGTGTCTTCGCCAGCCCCTCGCTGACCGGGCCCGCTGCCCGCGGCGTGCAGGTCTCTCCCGACGGCGCCTGGGTCACCTGGCTCAAGCCGGAGGCGGCCAACCAGTTCAAGCTCGACCTTTGGGCGATGCCCGCCGCGGGCGGCGAACCCAGGCTGCTGGTCTCCGGCGAGGCCGTCGAACCGTCCGGCAAGGCCCTCAGCGCTGAAGAGAAGGCGCGGCGCGAGCGCCAGCGCCTGGCCGCCGTATCGGGCGTGGTCAACTACGATTGGTCAGAGGACGGACGGCGACTCCTGATACCCGCCGGAGGCACGCTCTACCTCGCTGACGCTGCGAGCGGCTCGGTGACGCCGCTTGAGAAGGCAGGCGCCGGCGCGACGGATGGCCGGCTGTCGCCCAAGAGCCGATTCGCCAGCTTCGTCCGCGCGCAGAACCTCTACGTCCTGGACCTCGACTCCGGCGAGGAGCGGGCGATCACGACCGCTGGCGCCGGCCCGGTCAGCTACGGCGCGGCGGAGTTCGTCGCCCAGGAGGAGATGGGCCGCTACACCGGCTATTGGTGGTCGCCCGACGATCGCGCGATCGCCTATGCGCGGGTCGACGAGACGCCTGTGGAGATCGCCCAGCGCGTGGAGATTGGCGCCGGCGGAGTGACCATAACGCCCCAGCGCTATCCCAGGGCTGGCACGCCCAACGCCCTGGTTAGCCTGTTCGTCCAGGATCTGGCTCCCGGCGCGGTTCCGGTGAAGGTGGATCTCGGATCGGACACGGACATCTATGTCGCACGCGTCGACTGGTCGAAGGACGGCCGCACGCTCTATGTCGAGCGCGAGAGCCGTGACCAGACGAAACTCGACCTGCTGGCGGTCGATCCGACCAGCGGCGCCTCCCGGGCGATCCTCGAGGAGCGGCAGACGCCGTGGATCGAGCTCACCGACGACTTCCGCCCGCTCAAGGACGGCGGATTCATCTGGGGCTCAGGCCGCAGCGGCTACCACCAGCTCTACCTCTACGATCGTGAGGGCCATCTCGTCCGCCAGATCACCCATGGTGACTTTCCAAGCGCCGGCGGTGGCGGGGGCGCTGGCGCGCACGCGCCAGGTCTGGTCGGCGTCGACGAGGCCAAAGGGCTCGTCTACCTGATGGCTTCAGGCGAAACGCCAACCGAGCGGCAGCTCTACGTCGTTCCCTACCGTCATCCCGGCGAACCCCGGGCGTTGACCCGCGGCCACGGCTGGTGGACCGCAGTCATGCCCAAGGCGGCCAATGTCTTCGTCGGCTACTATTCCGACCCCGACACGCCCCCACAGGCGGCTCTGTACGACCTGAACGGTCAGCGGATCCGATGGATCGAGCAGAACGCCCTCGATGCGACACACCCGTTCCAGCCGTACGTCGGGCGCTATCCCGGGCCCGAATTCGGGGTCCTCAAGGCCGCCGACGGCAAGGATCTCCAATACGTGCTGCTAAAGCCGGTCGGGTTCGATCCGTCGAAGAAATACCCGGTGATTGTCGAAGTGTACGGCGGCCCCGGGGTTCAGACCGTCCAGCGGACCTGGCGGCCAGCGAACGAGAAACTCTACCTGGAGGACGGTTTCATCCTCTTCCAGCTCGACAACCGGGGCTCCTCGAACCGCTCCGAGGCGTTCCAGGCGGCCATCGCCGGTCGGCTGGGCTCGGTGGAGGCGGACGACCAGCTCGTCGGCATCGAATGGCTGCGCGCCCAGCCGTTCGTCGAGCCCGACCGGATCGGCGTCAGCGGCTGGTCCTACGGCGGCTACATGACCCTGCGCATGCTCACCGACCCGCGCATGAAGCTGAAGGCCGGCGCGGCGGGAGCTCCGCCCACCGACTGGCGCCAGTACGACACCCACTACACCGAGCGCTACATGGGCATGCCCCAGCAGCGCCTGGCGGCCTACGACGCCTCGGCGGTGATCCCGCGCCTGAACGACCTGCACGGTCGGCTCCTGCTCCTCCAGGGCATGGCCGACGACAACGTCCAGATCGACAACTCGATCGAGGTGATGAACCGGCTCCAGGCCCTCTCGACGCCCTTCGACCTGATGCTCTATCCGGGCCAGCGCCACGGTGTCACCGGCGAAGCCCGCCAGCTCCAACTCTGGCGCACCTTCCTCCAGTTCTTCGATCGCGAGTTGAAATCCTGACGAGACGCGCGCGCGTGCGCGGCGCCGAACTCGTCGTCGCCAGACAGCCTTCCGGTAACCTCGGCCCGGGACCGCACCGCGCATCCGCCGTCAGGCCGCCGTATCCAGGCCGCCGCCCAGGGCGGCGTAGAGGGAGACGAGGTTCTGGACGCGCAGGAGCTCGACGCTGACCAGGCTCTGCTGGGCGACGAATAGCGAGCGCTGGGTGATCAGCCAGTTGAGATAGGTGTCGCTGCCGCTCTCGTAGCGAGCGCGGGCGATACGCTCGGCGGTCTGGTTGGCTGCGACCAGGCGTTGCTGGGCGTCCAGCTGCCGATCGATCGTGCCGCGCACGGCGAGGGCGTCGGCGACGTCGCGGAAGGCCGCCTGGACCGCCTTCTCGTACTGCGCGAGCGCCTGGTCCCTCTGGGCCTTGGCAAGCAGGAGGTTTCCCCGAAGGGCGCCGGCGTCGAAGATGGTCTGCGAGATGCTCGGGTCGAAGCTCCAGGTCCCCGACGAGCCTCGGAACAGGTTCGCCAGCGCCAGGCTCTCCACGCCGCCAGAGCCGGTGAGAACGATCGAGGGGAAGAAAGCCGCGCGCGCGGCCCCGATGTCCGCGTTGGTCGCCCTCAGCTGGTCTTCAGCCTGGATCACGTCCGGGCGCGTGAGCAGGACGGTCGAACGCACGGCCTGCGGGAGTTGCTCGAGCACGGCGACATCGTGAATGTCGGCGCCCGGAATCAGGTCGTCGCTTACCGTGGCTCCGACCAGCAGGTCGAGGGCGTCGCGGTCCTGGGCGAACTGAGTTCTCAGCCGCTCGATTTGATAGCGAGCCTGCTGGACGATCGTCTCGGCCTGGCTCAGGGCCAGTTCGTCGTCGATGCCGGAGTTGAATCGCTGCCTGGTCACCGCGACGCTGTCTTCGCCGCTGGCGAGGGTCTCCTCGGCTACAACGATCAGCGCCTGGTCGGCGGACAGGGTGAGATACTGGTTGGCGATCGACGCCACGAGGGTGATCTGCAGGGCGTCGCGGCCGGCCTTCGTGGCGAGGTATTGGTCGCGCGCCGCGCGGGTGAGGTCGCGCACCTTGCCGAACAGGTCCAGCTCGTAGGAGGCGACCCCGCCAGTGAGGCTGTAGAGCCGCTCGTTGAAGCTGCCGGCGAGCGTGCTCGTGCCCGCCGCCACGCTGTTGGGCTCGGAGAGGAAGCTCGCCCCCGCCTGGGCCGTGACGTTCGGAAACAGCGCGGCGCGCTGCACCTGGTAGCGGGCTCGCGCCTGGGTGATCTGGGCGGCGGCTGCGCGCAGGTCGCGATTCTCGCGCAGGGCCAGGTCGATGAGGCGAAGCAGCTTGGGATCGGAGAAGAAGTCCCGCCACGCCGGCGCCGCCAGCTCACTGGCCGGGGCGGCCGGATAGACGCCGCCAGCGGGGAAGTTGGGTGGGACGGGCGGCGGCGAGCGCCTGTACCTGGGCGCAAGGTCGATGCAGCCAACGACCCAGGCGGCGCTCGCGATGGAGCCGAGAAAGGAGCGCCGGCGGATGCCTGTCTCCCGATTTGTCGCTCCGCCGGGCTTCATGGCTCGCCCGCGTCCTTCGAGGCGCCAAAGCCGCGGCGAACGAGCAGGTAGAACAGCGGCACGAAGAAGATCGCCAGCACGGTGGCGGAGATCATGCCGCCGATCACGCCCGTACCGATATCGTTCTGCGAGCCCGCGCCCGGACCGGTGGATATGGCCAGCGGCAGGACGCCCGCGACGAAGGCCAGCGAGGTCATCAGAATCGGCCGCAACCGCAGCCGCGCCGCCTGCACCACCGCGTCCCAACGACCGGCCCCGCGCGTCTCCGCCTCCTGGGCGAACTGGACGATCAGGATGGCGTTCTTCGCCGACAGTCCGATCGTGGTCAGCATGCCCACCTGGAAGTAGATGTCGTCGTAGAACCCGCGCAGCTTGGCTGCGACCAGGGCGCCGACGACCCCGAGCGGAATCACCAGCATGACCGAAAGCGGAACGGACCAGCTCTCGTAGAGGCCGGCGAGGCAGAGGAAGATTACCAGGATCGAGAGCGCGTAGAGAGCCGGGGCCTGGGCGCCGGACTCCCGCTCCTGCAGCGAGATGCCGGTCCAGTCGAAGCCGACGCCTCGGGGCAGTTCGCCCACCAGCCTGGTGACCTCCGACATGGATGTTCCGGTGCTCACGCCTTTGGCCGGGGTCCCCTGGATCTCCATCGAGGAGATGCCGTTGTAGCGCTCCAGCTGGGCCGGGCCAGCTGTCCACCGCCAGGTCGCGAAGGCGGAGAACGGCGCCATGACGCCAGTTGCGCCGCGCACGTACCAGCGGCCAAGGTCGTCGATCCGCGCCCGGAACGGCGCATCGGCCTGCATGTAGACCTGCTTCACCCTCCCGCGGTCGATGAAGTTGTTGACGAACGAGCCGCCCCACGACGAGCTGATGGCGTCGTTGATGTCGTTCTCGTCCAGGCCCAGGGCGGCGGCGCGGGCCTGGTCGATGTCGACATGCAGCTGGGGTGTGTCCTCCAGTCCGTTGGCCCGCACTCCCGCGAGCAGCGGGTCCTTGTTCGCGAGCTCGATGAATTGGGCCTTGGCCGCCGTGAGGGCCGAATGCCCCAGCCCGGCGCGGTCCTGCAACTCCATGTCGAAGCCAGAGGCGTTGCCCAGAGACTGCACGGCGGGCGGGACCACCACGAACACAAGCCCGTCCCTGATCTTCGAGAAGGCGGCCGAGGCGCGGTCGGCGATGGCCTGAGCCCGGTTCTCCGCCCCAGCGCGCCGGCTCCAGTCGCGAAGGTGCACGAAGGCCGTGCCCTGGTTCTGTCCGGAGCCGCCGAAACTCTGGCCGGTCACGATGAAGACGGTGTCGACGTTGGCGCCCTCGGTGGTGGCGTAATAGTGCTCGATCCGCTTGGCGACCGAGACGGTCCGATCCTGAACGGCGCCGCTGGGCAGGCTGAAGGTGGTGAAGATCGTGCCCTGGTCCTCGGCGGGCAGGAAGGCGGACGGCAGCGCCACGAACAAGGCGACCATCGCGGCCAACAGGAGGCCGTAGCCGGCGAGGGCCAGGCGCGGACGCGCCAGGAAGCGGACCACGGCGGCGTTGTATCGCCGGACAAGGCTGCCGAACCCGCGGTTGAACAGGCGGAAGGGGGCGATCCTCGAATGGGCGGGGTCGACCGGCCGCAGCAGAGTGGCGCAAAGGGCCGGCGTCAGGATCAGGGCGACGAGGACCGACAGCGTCATGGCCGAGACGATGGTCACCGAGAACTGGCGATAGATCACCCCTGTCGAGCCGGGGAAGAAGGCCATCGGCAGGAACACGGCGGACAAAACCAGGGCGATGCCGACAAGCGCGCTAGTGATCTCACCCATCGATTTGATGGTGGCGGCCTTGGGGGACAGGCCCTCCTCGGTCATGATCCGCTCGACGTTCTCCACCACCACGATGGCGTCGTCGACCAGCAGGCCGATGGCTAGGACCATGGCGAACAGGGTCAGGGTGTTGATCGAATAGCCGAAGACGGCGAGGACACCGAACGTGCCCATCAGCACCACGGGCACGGCCAGGGCGGGGATCAGGGTGACGCGCCAGTTCTGCAGGAACAGGTACATCACCGCCACCACCAGGCCGATCGCCTCGAGCAGGGTGATCACCACGTGCTCGATCGACAGCTTGATGAAGGTCGTGGTGTCGACGGGGAAGGCGAGCCGCAGGCCGGGGGGGAAACTGGCGGCCAGCTCGGCGGCCCGCCGCTTCACCGCCTGGGACGTGACCAGGGCGTTTGCGCCCGGGGTGAGGGTAATCCCCAGGCCGCTGGCCGGTCGGCCGTTGAGGCGGCTGACGAAGCCGTAGACCTGCGCGCCGATCTCGACTCGGGCCACGTCCTTCAGGCGCACCAGCGAGCCGTCTGGCTGGGACTTGAGCACGAGCTGGCGGAATTCCTCGGCAGTGTGCAGGCGCGACCTGGCGGTGATGATCACGTTCATCGCCTGGGCCGGCGCGGCGGGCTGGCCGCCAACCTGGCCCGCCGGCACCGCGACGTTGAGCGCCAGGACCGCCGCGCGCACGTCGGATGGCATCAGCTTGAACGCGTTGAGTTTTTCCGGATCCAGCCAGATCCGCATGGCGTATTCGCCGCCAAACACATTGACGTTGCCCACGCCGTTGACGCGCGAGATCGGGTCGAGCAGGCGGGCGTTGAGATAGTCGGAGATGTCGACGTCGCTGTACCGGCCGCTCGTGTCGTAGAGCGCCATCACCATCAGGAAGCTGGCTCCCGACTTGCCGACGAATATCCCCTGCTGCTGAACCTCCGCCGGCAGCAGGGGCGTGGCCTGGGCCAGCTTGTTCTGCACCTGGACCTGGGCGGTGTCGGGGTTAGTTCCCGGCGCGAAGGTCACGGTGATGTTGCTCGATCCATCCGAGCCGCTGGTCGAGGCGAAGTAATCCAGGTGGTCGATGCCGCGCATCTGCTGCTCGATCACCTGGGTGATCGACTCCTCCGTCGTCTTCGCATCGGCGCCGGGGTAGTTCGAGCCGATGAACACGCGCGGCGGCGCGATAGTCGGATATTGGGCGACGGGGAGGGCGAGCAGGGAGAGGCTCCCCGCCAGCATCACCACCAGGGCGATCACCACCGCCAGGATCGGGCGCTCGATGAAGAAGCGCGACATCAGTCGATCACCGGACCAGGGCGAGGGTGACCGGATGATCGATGACGACGTCCCCCGGCTTCACGCGCTGCAGCCCCTCGACGATCAGATGGTCGCCCGGCGCCAGACCCTTGATGATCAGCCACTGGTTGCCGATCTCGCTCCCCGTTTCCAGCGCGCGGAACTCCACGCGGCCGCTCCGCTCGACGACGAGGGCGGTCGGCAGGCCCTTTTCGTCGCGCGACACCCCCTGTTCCGGAGCCAGAAGACCGTTTGCCTGCGTCCCCTGCGGCACCTCGGCCATGACGAACATACCGGGCAGGAGGATGCCTTTGGGATTGCGGAAGATCGCCTTCAGGGTCACCCCGTCGGTGGCCTGGTCGACGGTGACGTCGGTGAACTGCAGCTCGCCCTCGAGACTGTAGATCGAACCGTCCTCGAGCTTCAGCCGCACCGGGACGGTGGAGGCGCTGGAGCCGGCGATCGTACCGGCTTCGACCGACTTCTTGAGCTTCAGCAACTCCACTGCCGGCTGGCTTACGTCGACATAGATCGGATCCAGCCTCTGGATCGTCGTCAGCGCCGTCGTTTGGCCCGGCGTGACCAGCGCCCCGACGGTGAGGTTAGACG
>Ga0210396_10004774_pt1 | contig 13196 bp, 9 predicted proteins | sample IncBWH17OmetaG_FD_155466 | JGI IMG/M metagenome (GOLD analysis project Ga0210396, IMG submission 155466) | Forest soil microbial communities from Barre Woods Harvard Forest LTER site, Petersham, Massachusetts, United States - Inc-BW-H-17-O ...
GCCGCGAACGTTGGTGTGGTCGGCGGCTTGGGAGATGACCCGCGACGCCGAGCTGCGTGCCCGCGATTTCGTGTCGCTGGTCGCGGGCGGCATTCAGGCCGAAACCGAAGTGGGGGTTGCACAACGGCTGCTGCTGCAGGCGCAGACCGCGCTGGGTTCTTACGCCGACCCGGACTGGGCCCGTTCGGAAGGCTGGCCGGCATTCGCCGACCGGCTGCTGGAGCTGGCCCGCGGCGCAGCGGCGGGCTCGGACCATCAGCTGGCCTTCGTCAACGCGCTGTGCTCATCGGTGCTGTCGACCCGGCATGTGGTGGTGCTGGCCGACCTGCTCGACCATGAGCCCGCCGAGTTGGGACTGGCCGGTCTGTCGATCGACACGGATCTGCGTTGGCGCATCGTCACTGCTTTGGCCGCCGCCGGCGATATCGACGCCGATGGCCCGAAAACGCCCTTCATTGACACCGAGGTGCAGCGCGACCCGACAGCCGCGGGTCAAAGGCAGGGCGCACAAGCCTCGGCCGCACGGCCGCAGTTGGCCGTCAAGGAGAAGGCCTGGACCCAGGTCACCGAAGAGGACACGCTGCCCAATATCGTCGGCCGGTCGATCATCGCCGGTTTCGTCGAGCCCGGGCAGGCCGAGCTGCTTAAACCGTTCGGCGCCCGCTACTTCGCGGCGATCCCCGGCATATGGGAACGCCGGTCCAGCGAGGTCGCGCAGACGGTGGTGGTTGGCCTGTACCCGTCGTGGGACATCAGCGACGACGGCATCGCTGCGGCCGACGAATTCCTCGCCGGTCCCGGGCTGCCTCCGGCGCTGCGCCGACTGGTGCTCGAGGGCCGGGCCGGGGTCGAGCGGTCGCTACGGGCGCGTCGGTTCGATGCTGGCGGGGCGGCCTGACGGGCCGGAGCCCGCTACGCCGGCGAGATGCCGGCGCTGGTCACCCGGACGGCGCTGACCAGGCCGTCGATCAGCTTGCCCTGCTGAAAGGCCGACGCGGCGGCGGCGACGCCCAGCGGTGCGGCCGATTCGGCTCCTCGGCCACGGACTTGCGAGCCGTAAACCACCTCGATCGCATGCTGATCGGGCGAGACGGCGACGAGCACCGCGTTGTTCGGTGTCGGGACCTTAGCCAGGATCTCGCGGGCTCGCGCCCCGGTGTCGCCGCCCAGGTCGCCGATGTAGACGGCGAACCGCGCGCCGGCGGCCCGCGACCCGTAGGTCAGCGCGTCGTCAAGGGTGACCAGGTCGTCGATGGGAAACGGGTAGTGCACCGCCACATCGCCGGGTTCGGTGACTCCGGAGATTCGCCCACTGGTCGTGATCACCGAGCCTTTGGGCAGCTCGGCGGGCGTGATGGTTGCGATCTCACCACTTGCCACTGGCGCCACCTCCCACGCTGAACTCGGATGCGCCGTGGCCGGCATGCGCATCGTGACCGTTACCGAGAACCTCGTCGGTGGCGGCCCACAGAATCGGGGGATGCGTCCATGACTCCGACAACGTGTAGGTCGCCGGGTGCGGTCCCTTATGCCTCCAGATCAGCGCCACCAGCACGATCACCAGCAACAACGGGATGCCCAAGAAATACAGGTGGATTTCCATCGAGCTCACGACGCAAACCGTATCCCACTGGCGACCCGAGAGCTACGCGGCGCCTTCGCCGAGATATCGCGCCCAGGACGGGTCGAGTTCTTTGACCGTCGACAGCAGCCGCCAGTGCTGGCCCTTGGGTGAGGTCGGCGCCCACCGCAGCGACCAGCCCAGCTCGGTCAGCAACTTGTCGCCCTTTCGGTGGTTGCAGGTCGAGCAGCACGCCACGCAGTTCTCCCAGGAGTGATCGCCGCCGCGGCTCCGGGGCACCACGTGGTCCACGGTGTCGGCCTTGGCCCCGCAGTAGGCGCAACAGAAACGGTCGCGGTGCATCAGCGCCGCGCGGGTCATCGGGACGCGGGCCCGATAGGGCACCCGGACGAACGTGCGCAGCCGGATCACCGATGGCACCGCGATCGATCTGGTCGTCGAATGAATGACGGGCCCGGATGGATCGTCGTGCACGACGTCGGCTTTGCCACAGATCAGCATGATGATCGCCCGCCGGACGGGCAACGCGGTCAGCGGCTCATAGGTGGAGTTCAGCAGCAGCACCCGCCGGCGATTCCAGATCGATCCGGTGTCATGTGAAACAGGTGGGTGGTTCTCGACACTGTGGACACTGTGGACGCTGTGGACGCTGTGCAGGCATGCGCCGGTCGCGGGCCCGGTTAGGCCTGCCGCGGCACCCGAACTGTGGTGGCTGCGGCGTTTTTTGCGCTGCGCCATACGTCCTCCGCCGAACAGTCCATCACGATTCGCCATCGAGCGCACGTCAAATTGGCCGGTGTTGGCTGGTCATTCCGGTGAACAGCCGGTGCGACTTCTGCGACGAAGGTTCACATGTCGCTCAGCGGTCGGCTCCGGACATGGCCCACAATGGGAGGCGATGGAACAAGTACAACAGACCTTCTACGACGCTGTCGGTGGCGCAGACACCTTCCACGCGATCGTGTCACGCTTCTATGAGCTGGTCGCCGAAGACGAAATTCTGCGTCGGGTGTACCCCGAAGATGACCTGGCGGGCGCTGAGGAACGGCTGCGGATGTTCCTCGAGCAGTACTGGGGTGGCCCGCGAACGTACTCCGATCAGCGCGGCCATCCCCGGTTGCGGATGCGGCACGCTCCGTTCCAGATCGGCCCGTTCGAACGCGACGCGTGGCTGCGGTGCATGCACACCGCAGTCGCGTCCATCGACTCCCAGACTCTCGACGACGCGCATCGCAAGGAGTTGCTCGACTACCTGGAAATGGCCGCGCACTCTCTCGTCAATTCGGCGTTCTGATGAGCACGCAACAACACGAGCCGTGGTGGGCGCGCGCGGTCTTCTACCAGGTGTACCCGCGGTCATTCGCCGACAGCGACGGCGACGGTGTTGGCGACCTCGACGGAGTGACGTCGCGGCTGGACTATCTGGACCGAATGGGCATCGAGGCGCTGTGGCTTAGCCCGATCATGGTGTCGCCGATGGCCGACCATGGCTACGACGTGGCGGATCCGCGAGACGTGGATCCGCTGTTCGGCGGCCTGGCCGCTTTTGAGCGACTGATCGCCGCAGCCCATGAGCGTGGCATCAAGATCACCACGGATTTGGTGCCGAACCACACCAGCTCGCAGCATCCCTGGTTTCAGGAGGCACTGGTCGCTGGCTCGGGCACCGGCGCACGGGACCGCTACATCTTTCGCGACGGTCGCGGACCCGGCGGGCTGGAGGCGCCGAACAACTGGCAGTCGGTGTTCGGCGGGCCGTCGTGGACCCGGGTGATCGAGCAGGACGGTAATCCGGGCCAGTGGTATCTGCACCTCTTCGATACCGAGCAACCGGACCTCAATTGGGACAACCCTGAAGTCTTTGACGATCTGGAGAAGACGCTGCGGTTCTGGCTGGAGCGAGGCGTCGACGGTTTCCGCATCGACGTGGCCCACGGGATGGCCAAGCCGCCGGGCCTTCCGGACACCGATGTCGAGATGCGCCCGCGGATGCTCAGCGACGGTGATCCCCGCTTCAACCATCCCAACGTGCACGCGATTCACCGCAGCATCCGCACGGTCATGAATGACTATCCCGACGCGGTGACCATCGGTGAGGTCTGGGTTTTCGACAACGCCAGCTGGGCCGAGTACTTGCGCGCTGACGAGCTGCACCTGGGTTTCAATTTCCGCATGGTTCGCGCGGATTTCGACATCGCCGGCATCCGTGCGGCGATCGAGAACACCCTTGCCGCGGCAGCAATTGAAAATGCCACTCCCACATGGACGTTGGAGAATCACGATGTCGAACGAGGGCCCAGCCGCTACGGCGGGAGCGACGGTGGACTCGATCGGGCCCGCGCGATGGCGATGGTGACGCTCGCCCTACCTGGCGCAGTATTCGTGTACAACGGTCAGGAGTTGGGGCTGCCCAACGTCGAGTTGCCCGACGAAGCGCTGCAAGATCCGACATGGGAACGCTCCGGACACACCGTGCGAGGTCGCGACGGGTGCCGCATTCCGATTCCGTGGCGCGGCGAGACTCCCCCGTTCGGATTCTCCACATCGGCCGACACTTGGCTGCCGATGCCGCAGGAGTGGGCGACCCTGACCGTCGAGAAGCAGCTCAAAGACGCCGACTCGACCTTGTCGTTCTTTCAGCGCGCGCTCGAAATCCGCCGTACGCGTCGCGAGTTCACCGGAAGCCGGGTCGAGTGGCTGGACGCACCACAAGGCGCGCTGGTCTTCGCCCGCGGTGACGATGGCCTGCGTTGCGCTCTGAACACGGGCAAGCGGGCGGTACCGCTGCCGGACGGCGACCCGATTCTGACCAGCGCGCCGTTGGTTGACGGGAAGCTGCCACCGAACGCCGCGGCGTGGCTGGTGTGGTCGCCCGACCCCCAGCGGTAGCGCAAGGCACCCCGCGTCTTTATACATAACCCATGGCCTACACGTGGACAGTCATCGGAGCCGGACCTGCGGGAACTGCCGCAGTGGGAAAGCTCCTCGATCAGGGAGTCGCGCCGGAAAAAATCGCCTGGATCGATCCGGCTTTCGCCGGCGGTGACCTCGGCGGAAAGTGGCGGTCGGTTTCGAGTAACACGCAGGTTGGACTATTTCTGAGTTATTTGACTGACTCTTCCGCATTTCGCTTCTCGTCGGCACCTCCGATGCCATTGCAGGAAGTGGACCCGCAAGAGACCTGCGCCCTGGCCCTGATCGCCGACCCGTTGGTGTGGATCATCGAGCACCTGCGTGAGCGGGTGCAGGCGTTTCAAACGACGGCGACCGCGCTCTTCCTGGAAAGAAGGCAGTGGAGAATTGAAACGCAGCAGCAAGAACTTGCCTCCAAAAACGTGATCCTGGCCGTCGGGGCAGTTCCAAAGAAGCTTTCCTACCCCCATCTGGACGAGATTCCTCTAGAAGTCGCGCTCGATCCGGAAAAGTTGGCACAACAGTCGCTGGAAAATGCCACGGTCGCCGTGTTCGGGTCTTCCCATTCGACGATGATCGCATTGCCGAATCTATTGCGTAATCCCGTCGAGAAAGTCATCAATTTCTACCGCAGTCCGCTCAGATACGCTGTGTATCTGGATGATTGGATTCTGTTCGACGATACTGGCCTCAAAGGCCAAGCGGCCGCCTGGGCTCGAGAAAACATCGACGGTGTGCATCCAGAACGACTGGAGCGGTGCTGGATCGGTAGTCCGGATTTTGCTGAGAAGGTTGCCGCGTGCGACCGCGTCATCTATACGGTCGGCTTTGAGCGCAGAACCCTGCCTGTGACCAAACAGTGGGGCCAGCTGGACTACAACCCGGTCAACGGCATCCTTGCTCCTGGCCTGTTCGGGCTTGGCGTTGCGTTTCCGGAGTTTGCTACAGACCGTTACGGTTACGGCCAATATCGAGTGGGCCTGAAGAAATTTATGGATCACCTCAACGCTGTTCTGCCATTGTGGCTCCGTTATGCGCCATGACCGGCTTGCCGCAACACGGATCAGCGCACCACCAGCGCGGGGTCACCGTGACGCCGGTGAACCGAACCGAACCGTGCGTCGATGCGCAACCAGGCCCGCAGCATGCGAACCCGCACAATCTCCTCGGCATCAACGGCTTCGGATGACTGCGGCAGGAAACCCATTGCAGTCAGAGCGAATACACACCGCATGGGGATGCCTACGCTGGCATCGGCTGAGCTGACCCGGATCACCTCCTGGTCCAGCAGCGATACCGGAGGACCGTGAGCGCTGCCGTGCTCTATGGCCAGTTGGGCCCCGCGCTGCGCCAAATCCAGCATCAGGCGGGCCGGTACGTCGTCGAGGTGGGTGAAGCCCGAATCCGGGGGCAACGCACCCCGCCACGCGGAATCCATCGGGAAGCCGGGATTGACGTAGCCAGAGCTGTCTACCGCGGCCAGTCCCCGCGCCAATTCGTCTGCGCCGACCGACATATCGTCGGGCCGAAGGATGCCGGCCACCACCCGGCTGGCCAGCACGTCGAAGCCGGTGGCCGCCCACGCGGTGAATAACCCGCCCGGACGGGCACGCAGCCGGATGACCGCGGCGGCGTCGAGCCGCGACGCCCGCTCGACGAACGTGGCCAAGTCCGTGCGATGGGCGGCCACAGAGTCTGGACCCAGCCACACGCCTCGCTCGGCTAGCTGAGCCACCGCTGCAGGTATTCCCGATGATGCGGAGAAAGGCGCACCAGTCGCTGCTCGTCGATGTGGAACGCGGCCAGCTGCGACTCGGCGATCACGGCGGGCTTCGATTCCGGATCGGCGTTAACCGAACGCACTTCGTAGCCGAGCGTGAAATCGACGGCTCGCAGACGCTTTACCCACATGGTGACCTGAAGTGGCGAATCGGCCAGCCGCAGCTGGCCTTTGTATGTGACGCGCACGTCGGCGATCAGCAGGCCGACGGTGGTGAAATCCGCACCGAACGCCTGCGAAAGAAACGGGACGCGAGCCTCTTCCAGAATCGTGACCATGGTCGCGTGGTTGACATGCTGGTACATGTCGATGTCCGACCACCGGACCGGGACAGGCGCGACGAACCCCGTGCTCACCCGGCGGATCCTCGCCCACTGGTGCGCGTCATGCGGCGAATCTGGCGAGCCGCCACCGACAGTGTGGCCAAATCCTTCTGACCGCTTTCGTAGATCTCGGTCAGCGTTCGCCGCGCGCGCTCCACCCGCGACGCGCTGAGGTGTTCCCATTCGCCGATCTTCTCTTCGCCGCTCTCTTCCGGCTCACCGACGGCGAGCACGTCGAAACACAACGAACGCAGCGACGCATAAATGTCGTCACGAATCGCCAAGCGCGCCAACGAGTGCCAGCGGTCGCTGCGTGGCAGGGCGGACACCGCGGTCAGCAGACCGTCGGTACCCAGCCGGTCCATCAACGCGAAATACGTGTCAGCGACCTCGGCGGGCTCGCGGTCGTCGATGTCGGCGACATCGATGATGTCGAGCAAGCTGTACCGGTACAAACCTGTGGCCACCATGTAGGCGAGATCGTCGGATGCGCCCTGCGCGACGAATTCACCGGCTTCCTTCTCGACGATCGCCTTGTCGTCTCCGCGTAGCCACTCCGCCATGCGCGGCGTCAGCGCGGCCACTTTCTCGGCGAATCGGTTGATTTCGGCGCCGACTGCCAACGGCTGCGGACGGTAGTTGAGCAACCAGCGTCCGGCACGGTCGATCAGCCGTCGGGTATCCAACGTCATGTGATCGGAGACCGCGATCGGCAGCTCGGCCGCGCGGATACTGTGCCACAGTTGGCCCACCCCGAAGATGGCGTCGGTCGCCGCATAGGTGCGTACCGCATCCACCGGGCTCACCCCGATGTCCTCGGCGATCCGGTAGTCATAGCTGATGCCGGCGGTGTCCACCAAATCATTGACCAGCATGGTGGTTACGATCTCCCGCCTCAATTGGTGAGAGCGGATCGCCGGGCCGAATCGGTCGCGCAGCGGCGACGGGAAGTAGCGTGGCAACCTTCTGGCGAAGACTTCTTGATCCGGCAGATCGGTACTCAACAACTCGTCTTTGAGCGCAAGCTTGACGTGTGCCATCAACGTCGCGAGTTCCGGCGACGTGAGCCCGAGGCCGGCTTCGAGTCGCCGCGCTATCTCCTTGTCCGAGGGCAGCGCCTCGAGTTCGCGGTTAAGCCCCCGCTCGGCCACGAGATATTTGATCTGGTCGGCATGCACGGGTAGCAGGCTGGGGGCATTGGCGCGGCTGGTACCGATCAGATCGTTCTGGTCGGCGTTGTCGGCGAGCACCAATTCCGCGACTTCGTCGGTCATCGACTCGAGTAGCTGGGTGCGTTCACCCGGGTCGATCTTGCCCGCGATGACCAGGGCGTCGACGAGGATTTTGATATTGACCTCGTGGTCCGAACAATCCACACCGGCTGAATTGTCCATCGCATCGGTGTTGATCCTGCCGCCGCACAGGTCGAACTCGATACGGCCGCGCGCCGTGACTCCGAGGTTGCCGCCCTCGCCGATCACTTTGGCGTGCAGCTGATTTGCGCTGACCCGCACCGGGTCGTTCGCCCGGTCACCCACGTCGGCGTCGGATTCTGCTTCGGCTTTGACATAGGTTCCGATACCGCCGTTGAACAACAGATCCACCGGTGCGCGCAGAATCGCGCGGATCAGATTGGGTGGTGGGATCTCGGTGACGTCGTCTTCGATGCCCAGCGCTGCGCGGATCTGATCGCTGATCGGAATGGCTTTGTGTTCGCGGCTGTACACCCCGCCGCCCTCGCTGATCAGCGACTTGTCGTAGTCGTCCCAGCTGGAGCGGGGCAGATCGAACATCCGCCGTCGTTCTTCCCACGAGGCGGCCGGATCGGGGTTGGGGTCCAAGAAGACATGGCGGTGGTCGAAGGCGGCCACTAATCGAATGTGCTCGGACAGCAGCATGCCGTTGCCGAACACGTCACCGCTCATGTCGCCGATGCCCACCACGGTGAAGTCCTCGGTCTGGGTGTCGACCCCCATCTCGCGGAAGTGCCGTTTGACCGCTTCCCAGGTGCCCTTGGCGGTGATGCCCATCGCTTTGTGGTCGTAGCCGACCGATCCGCCGGACGCGAAGGCGTCGCCCAGCCAGAACCCGTAGGACTTGGCGACGTCGTTGGCGATGTCGGAAAACGTGGCGGTGCCTTTGTCGGCCGCCACCACCAGGTAGGCATCGTCGCCGTCGCGCCTCACCACCTCCGCTGGAGCGCTGACCTCGCCGGTGGTGTGATCGACATTGTCGGTGATGTCGAGCAACCCAGAGATGAACAGCTTGTAGCAAGCGATGCCTTCGTTACGGCTGGCGTCGCGGTCAGCGGCGGGGTCGCCGGTGGGCAGCGGCGGCTGTTTAACGACGAAACCGCCTTTGGCGCCGACCGGCACGATGACCGCGTTCTTCACGGCCTGAGCTTTGACGAGGCCCAGGATCTCGGTGCGGAAATCCTCCCGACGGTCCGACCAACGAAGGCCACCGCGCGCCACATAGCCAAATCGCAGATGCACACCTTCGACACGAGGTGAGTAGACGAAGATCTCGAACTTCGGACGCGGCAGCGGAAGCTCCTCGATCAGCTGAGCATCCAACTTCAACGACAGCACATTCTTGCTGCGGGCCGAACCCTCATGCTTCACAAAGTAATTGGTGCGTAGGGTGGCCTGAATCAGCGAGGCGAATGCACGCAGGACGCGGTCGGTGTCCATACTCACCAATGCGTCGATGTCCGAGGCCACCGCGGCAGCGGCCGCTTGCGCGTCGCGGCTCCTCGGTGATCCTGAGAGATCGGGATCGAACAGCGCCTCGAACAAGGTGACCAATGACCGTGCGGTAGCTGGGTTTTCGTTGATCACCGATTCAATGTGGGACTGACTGTAGGGAAAACCAGCCTGCCGTAGGTATTTCGCGTAGCTGCGCAGCAGCACAACCTGCTGCCAGGTTAGGCCGGCGCGCATCACCAGCTCATTGAACCGGTCGATCTCGATGCGGCCTTCCCAGATCGCGGTCACCGCGTCGGCAAAGCGCTTGGCGGTCGCCTCCCGCTCGGGACCCGGCTGCGCCAGCGGAATAGTGGGTTGCGGCGCGATCTTGAACTGGTAGATCCACACCGGCAGGCCGTCGGGACGGGTGACGCTGAACGGTCGCTCTTCGAGTACCACCACGCCCATGGATTGCAGCATCGGCAGCAACTCACTCAACGAGGCCGTTCGACCACCCAGATACCAAGTCAGCCGGACGGTCTCGTCATAGTCGTGGTCGGACAGCACCAACTTCACCGAATCGTCGGCCAGTTCTTCGATGATGGCGATGTCACTGATCGCATCTCTCGGGGTGTCGGCCTGTTTGTACGCCTCTGAGAACGCCCCCGCGTAGTGCTCGGCCTCGATGGGTCCAACTGAGCCTGCGGTCGCCTCGCCGATCAGCCGGTCAGACCAGGTGCGCGCGGCTTCGGTCAGCAACGCCTGAATCCGCACTCGGTTGGCTTCGGCGGTGTCGATCTTCGTGGCACTGCCTTCGCTCAACCGGACCATGAAATGCAACAGGGCCCAGGGTGATTCAGTGACACGAGCGGTAAATTCGAGGCTGGTGCCACCGAATTCACGAACCAGGATGTCTTCGATCTGCAGACGCACGGCCGTGGTATAGCGGTCGCGGGGCAGGTAGACGAGGCAGGAGACGAAGTACTCGAGTCGGTCAGCGCGCAAGAACAGCAGCGCTCGGCGCCCCGATCCGAGATCCAGCACGGCTTTGGTCATCGCCAACAGCTGCTCGGCGCTGAGTGCGAAAAGCTCTGAGCGCGGCACGGTCTGGATGACGTCGAGCAGCAGCTGCCCCGGATGGCCGGGGTCAAGGTCGGCCAGCATGAGCGCCTCGCGAACGCGGCGCGAAATTATCGGGATCTCGAGGACGTCAGCGTTCATCGCGGCGACCGTGAAGAGCCCGATGAGGCGGTGCTCGAAGACGACGCCGTCGGCGTTTTCGCGGACCGCGAAGACGTACGGGTAAGCGCCGAAGCGCAGGTAGCTGGCAACATCTGTCTGCGCCAACGCCAGCAGTTCGGTGTCGTTGGTCAGGCGAGGACGGGAACGCTTGCGCCGCCGCAGCACACCAAGACTGGTGGTCGCTTCATCGCCGGAGACGCGTCCCTCGCGCACCGGGCAGCGTTGGTAGCCCAGCAGCGTGAAATGCCCGTCGGCCAGCCAGCGCAACAGCGCGGCGACGTCGCCGCTGTCCGCTCCCGGGTAGCGACCGCGCGCATTGGTTTCCACGTCGTTGGCCAGGTCGTTGAGGATGGCGATCATCGCCGTCGAGTCCGCTGCGACCCGGCGCACGTCGGCGAGCACACCTGGCAACACGCGTTCGGCTTCTTGCAGAGCGTTGCGGTCCACCGACGGCGAAAGCTGCACGTGGACCCAGGTCTCGTCGATAGCGTCGCCGTCGGAAGCCTTCGGCTCAACCCTGAGCAGCTCTCCGGCGCCGTCGCGGCGTACCTGGAAGACCGGGTTCATGATCGCCACGTAGGCCACGCCAAGCCGGTGCAGCAGGACAGTGACCGAATCCATCAGCATCGCGCCATCGTCGGTGACCACCTGCAGCGCGGGGCCGAATCCCCCCGGATCGTCCGGCGGATAGGCAGCGACCCGGCTCTCTCCGGCCGGCCGATGCAGGCCGAGCCGGTAGTGCGCGCTCAACAGCGCCGGTGTCACCGCGGGTGCGGCAATCGACCCCGGCGTAGGCCCAGAGCCGGCTTCGGGCTCGTCGTCGTGGGGGCCTTGGTAGGTGTCGGCGTAAGCCTTCGAGATCCACTCGGGAATGTCGTCACTGTCAGTGAACTTCGCCCAGTCCACGGAACCCTGCAGGCTGGTGGACCCGGGATCAACCGTCATGCCGACCGCTCCTGCCTCAGCACGCATACCAACGCTGGCACGCCTGACACTAGTCGCGAGTGAGCCTTCGGTGAGTCACGCGGTGCGGACGCGCCGCTTCGACACCGAGCCGCTCGATTTTGTTCTCCTCGTATGCGCCGAAGTTGCCCTCGAACCAGAACCACTTGGCCTCGTTGTCCTCGTCGCCCTCCCACGCCAGGATGTGGGTGCAGGTCCGGTCGAGGAACCAGCGGTCGTGGGAGATCACCACCGCGCAGCCGGGGAATTTCTCCAGCGCGTTCTCCAATGAGCCCAGCGTCTCGACGTCGAGGTCGTTGGTCGGCTCGTCCAGCAGGATCAGGTTCCCGCCCTCCTTGAGCGTGAGCGCCAGATTGAGCCTGTTGCGTTCACCGCCGGACAACACCCCGGCCGGCTTCTGCTGGTCGGGACCCTTGAAGCCGAACGCCGAGACGTAGGCCCGCGACGGAATCTCGTTCTGCCCTACCTGGATGTGGTCCAACCCGTCGGAGACGACTTCCCACACCGTCTTCTTGGGGTCGATACCGGCTCGCGACTGGTCTACATAGCTCAGCTTGACCGTCTCGCCGACCTTGACGGTGCCGCTGTCGGGTTGTTCGAGCCCGACGATCGTCTTGAACAGCGTGGTTTTGCCGACGCCGTTTGGGCCGATGACTCCGACGATGCCGTTGCGGGGCAGCGTGAACGACAGGTCCTTGATCAGTGTGCGCCCCTCGAATCCCTTATCGAGGTGCTCGACCTCGACGACCAGGTTGCCCAGCCGCGGGCCGGTTGGGATCTGGATCTCCTCGAAGTCCAGCTTGCGCGTCTTCTCCGCCTCGGTGGCCATCTCCTCGTAACGCTGCAGCCGGGCCTTGCCCTTGGCCTGGCGGGCCTTGGCGCCGGAACGCACCCACGCTAGCTCCTCCCGCAACCGCTTCTGCAGCTTGACGTCTTTGCGGCCCTGCACCGACAGCCGCTCGGCCTTCTTCTCCAGGTAGGTCGAGTAGTTGCCCTCGTAGGGGTAGGCGCGGCCGCGGTCGAGCTCCAAGATCCATTGCGCGACGTTGTCCAGGAAATATCGGTCGTGGGTCACCGCCAGCACCGCCCCCTCGTAAGCGGCCAGGTGCTGTTCGAGCCACTGCACACTCTCGGCGTCCAGGTGGTTGGTCGGCTCGTCGAGAAGCAACAGGTCCGGCTTGGACAGCAGCAGCTTGCACAGCGCCACCCGGCGGCGCTCGCCGCCGGAAAGGTGTGTCACCGGCTCGTCGGGCGGCGGGCAGCGCAGCGCGTCCATCGCCTGCTCGAGCTGCGAGTCGATGTCCCACGCGTTGGCGTGGTCGAGATCCTCCTGCAGCCGGCCCATTTCGTCCATCAGCTCGTCGGAATAGTCGGTGGCCATCAGTTCGGCGACTTCGTTGAAGCGGTCAAGCTTGACTTTGATGTCGCCAAGCCCTTCTTCGACGTTGCCGCGAACGGTCTTCTCCTCGTTCAGCGGCGGCTCCTGTAGCAGGATGCCGACAGTGGCATCGGTGGCTAGGAAGGCTTCGCCGTTGTTCGGCTTGTCCAGCCCGGCCATGATCCGCAAGACGCTCGACTTACCTGCCCCGTTGGGGCCGACGACACCGATCTTGGCGCCCGGATAGAAGCTCAGCGTGACGTCGTCGAGGATGACCTTGTCGCCGTGCGCCTTGCGGACCTTCTTCATCGTGTAGATGAACTCAGCC
>Ga0210396_10004775_pt1 | contig 13196 bp, 22 predicted proteins | sample IncBWH17OmetaG_FD_155466 | JGI IMG/M metagenome (GOLD analysis project Ga0210396, IMG submission 155466) | Forest soil microbial communities from Barre Woods Harvard Forest LTER site, Petersham, Massachusetts, United States - Inc-BW-H-17-O ...
CGCGTGCAGGGGCCGGCCTGAAACTTGACCGGCTTCTAATCCGGCGCGATGCTCCCGGGCATGGCCCGCAACGCCAGCCGCGAACTCACCGAATTTCTCGAGACGAGCGGAGATAGCCATTGAAGAATCGAAACGGCTGCACGCTGGGCCGTCCACCGTTGCGTTGGTGACGTTTCTAGGGCACACCTGGATTCTCTGCTCTGAGGCTCTGAAGTACATACATGCGCCGAAGAAAGCGTAATTACCAGTGCGTACTCGGGCCCATCGATGGCCAGGTCCCGACGAACGTCACTCACGTTCACGGCAAGCTTGGCGTACACACGCACGTGCGCCCTGTGCCGCTGGCACCGAAGCTGCGAGACCAGCTAGGCGAGGCACTCGCCGTTCTGGCGGCCGAAAAGCCACTGAGGAGATCTCGACCTTGACCTCGTGAAGCCTAGGAGTTGCGAGAGAGCTAGACCTTTGAACGTACGGCCAATTCGGCTTCCAAAGCGGCGGAAGCCGCTATACCTTGTGGACTGCCCGCTGGATGTTTGGCGATGGCAGCAATACGTTCCGCGAACCATGGGCACCACGGTGTGGCATGTAATACGCCGCGTCGCGTCGAACTGCCATCTGCGGCAACCTCTGCAACCTTCACTTGGTTGCCGCAGGACAAACAGGAAAGATGCGCCACGAAGGTGACAACTTGGTCGTCGGCTGTCTTGCCTGTGTGACAAGCGCAGCCTTTTTCGCACTTGATACCCATGGCCGCAGCTTACGCCTAAAACGAGAGGTCAAAAGCCGCGGCTTCCTAATTCAACTTGGCGGAGACCTGAAACTTGACCGTCAATTAGTCCAGCGCGATGCTCTGGCGCATGGTCCGACAGGCTTCAGGCCCCCTCGTCAAGAGGCTCTCCGACGGTTGGTATTACCGCCGCGGATCTACTTCCTCGTATCCGTGGATCGGGCCGTTCGTGACGGAGCATGTGGCCCGGCAGGTGCGCGAGCATGTGACGGGCGGTCCATGGGGAACTCGCAGCCATGCACGCGTGATCCACCAGGAGCCCACGAGCCGACCGGTGTTTGCCGAGCACGAGCGCGATCACCACATCACGACGTCCGGCCGCCGCGCACTCACCGCCGACCAGTTCGCGCTGCCGCCGGGACCGGAGGAGAAGCGGCGCGGGATCAAGGGACGGCTGCCGATCGACACGCTCAAGCGTGCGCGCAATGCGCTCACCCGCGCCGCGCAGATGCACAAGCACCGGCACATCAGCGCCGGGATGCTCGCAGAGGCGAAGCGCAAGGTCCACAGGGCCTGGCCGTCGATCGAGATCGGCGCATGATCAACCGCGACTACGACGGGTCGATCATCCGGTGGATGAGCAACTGCGTCACTCGCGGCAGCCATCGGTTCAACAGCGGCGACGTCTGCATGGACTGCGGAGCACCACAGCGCGGGCCCGCGGTGACTATCGTGCGCGGTGGTCCGCGCCGCAAGAAAGCCAAATGAAGCAGCCAGCCGGATACTACGTCTTCTTCTTCCGCCCCGGACAAGTCACGCCCACGGGGCAGCGGCAGAAGAAGTCGGAGTGGAAACATCCGAAGTCGTTCTCCGGCCCCTACGCGACTGAGGCTGAGGCGAAGCGCGTTCGCGACCGAGAGATCGAGGAGTACAACCTGCCGTTCGAGCAGTACATGATCAAGAGCCTGACGCCCGCGCAGTTCGAGCGCGCGTGGGGGATCCGATGAGCACCAGGGTCGTCAAGCCGGTCGACCACGGAAGCGCGGAAGCCAAGCGCCACGGCATCACGCGCAGCTCCCACTGGCCCGCGGTCGAGAAGGCATTCCGCAAGATCCACCCGCAGTGCGTCGCTTGCCTCGTCAAGAGCATCGCGCACGTCCAGATTCACCACCGCTTCCCGTTCCACTACTGCGTCGCTCTCGGCAGGCCCGACCTCGAGCTGGACCCGCGAAACCTTATCACGCTCTGCGAGCACGAGGGCGGGCCCGAGCACCATCTTCTCATCGGTCACCTCGCAGATTGGAAATCGAGCAATACCGATGTCGCGAATGACGCGCTTCTCTTTCGCGGAATGGGCCGTGCCGAGATCCGGAAGGATCCACGTTGGATCAAGAAAGAAGCCAATCGCCTCATTCAGCTCGATAAGATGTCGGCGAAAGACAAAGCTGCATTCATCAAGAGCATGAACGCAACATTCCCGAAAAAGTAACGTGATTAACCTGAGCGTGGAACTCCCTTTCGAGATCCGATGAACCGCGTCCCGGTGAAAGGATGTTTCCGCCCACCACCCGTGGGTTGCAGCTTGCAGCGCTCGATCTGTGAGCGGTCGTGCGCGGACGTCACAAGAGCTGGCTACAGCTTACGGCACCACTACCGCTGCGCCGATCTCCGCGCGCGCGATCTCAGCAGCCTGCCTGGCGTCGCGGCGACGCACAAAGCTCTCGGCAGACTCGAAGGCGATCAGCGTGTTGTGCAGGACAAGCTGCCAGCGCCAGCCCCCGCCGTCATCCTTGACGACCTGGAATGTCCACATGCCCAAGGATAGCTGCGACCGTAAGCAGCATCGAGAAAACCGCAGCTGGCATGCCTCCTGTACCTGAGCCTCCGCATGAAGTTCGAGATTTACGAAGAGCCCGACGGCAGCTACCGCTGGCTCCTGATCGCCTCCGACGGGCAACTGATGGCCTCGTCGAAGGAAAGCTACGCGTGCCTCAAGGACGCGAGGCGCGTCGTGATCGGGCTACAGGCGTCGATCCCAGTCGCGCGCATCGTCGACGAGACAGTCGACAAGGTGTCGTCGTGAGCGACATCGACCCAGCTGAGACGGGCATGCTCGACCCCTCAGCGCATCCCATCCCAGTCGAGCAGCATGAAGAGCAGTCAAGCTCCACGACCTCGATCTCAGCCGTCCCGCGTCCACGCGTGCATACGTACCCGACGGTACGGCTCGATCCGCGCGACCTGAAGCCGTCGTGGCCGATCGCCCTCGCGTACCTGGAGCAGCTCTCGGACTGGGCGATCTTGGCCTTCAGGCTTGGCACCCTCGCACTGATGCAGGGCTGCGTGAGAGATCTCGCCGAGCCAGACGCGTCGGCAGATCTCGTCGTCAAGCTGCGCGCCCTGACCGAGGCACTCGCGCACATGCCGCTCGAAGTGTAGGTTCTGAGTACGATGATACCGCTCGACAAGATGACCGCGAAGGACAAGGTCGACTTCAAGAAGCGGAAACGTTCCCGAAGAGTCGGTGACGTGCGGGCGTTGCTCACGACGCTGCTCTTCGCTTGTGCGGCGCCCGCACCAAGGACGGTTGCCACAGCTCCTTCCATGATCTGTCCACAGCAGCCAGCGGTGTCGCCTGCGGCTTGTCGCTGCGTGCTGCCGCCGATACCAGAGATACCCGTCGCCGTCGGCTACCCAAGCGCAGACACGATCTTCGTCACCACGTCAGACTTTGAGGCGCTAGCTCAAGCGCTGACGCGCATGAGGGCGTGGATGCGTGCAGCTGCCGCTTGCCTGGGATCACCTGTCAATTAGTAGGCACTTCCGGCGCTGTCCAACTGATCGACGAGCTGATCATCGAACTGGACTAGTTGCTGCCAGACGCGGCTTTCACAGGAACATCGGAGATGCGACCTCGTGACACGCAACCATCTTCAGAAAAAGTTCCGAGCGGATGGATCGTTTTGTCACCCAGCGCCCTGCGAAATTCATTTCTGTAGTCACTCAGTTCGTACTCTGCGTATTCCACTCTCATCAGTCCAAATGATGAAAGACCTTCGTGCGTGTCAAGTACGTCAGGACTGAAGCAGCCCAGTGCGCTTATCAGCGCGGTCTTGATATCTTCAGCATCCTTCATGACTTCTGCAAAGATCATGACCCGTGCGTCGATGTCGTTGGTCGGCCCGTGATTGGCGCCGTTGTTGAAAAGGACCAAGTCAGCGTCGGTCGGCACCCCGGACACCCTGCGGCAGACAGCGTCGACGACCTCATCGTAGTAACCGTCAGCGATCTCCTTCGTCCGCCCAGACACCCCGATGAAGTAGTCAGCCAGCTCAATTCCCTTGAGACTGTTCACGGAAGCTAGCTTACACTGGTGGAGAGATGAACCCGCGACCTGCCGCCCTGGACGCTGGAGGGCACGCGCTGTCCCGGTACATCGAGCGCTGGCATCCGGGCATGCACCCGCGCGACGCAAGACTGCGCCTCGAAAGCTACTTCCTGAGCGCAGACTTCGTGGAGCGCGAGGACGGCAACGCGCAGTCGATCTGGAGGACGTCCGAAGGAGCCTTGCTCGTCGTCGATGATCACGGCGTGGTGCGCACAGTGCTTCCACGAGGTGCCGTAAAGGGTAGGTAGGTCGTCCGTACGGCGACAAGGTAACCGCGCGCTGGCGCCACAGTACGAAAAGAAGATCGTCGACGATCCTCACGTTAGGATCGTCTTCGTTGAGTGACAACGACCCAAAGCAGCCGTCTGATGCGCGTCCTGTCGAAGCACACCCTCGCGTGGAGGGACGGCCCACGGTGCGCCTCGATCCGAGGGACCTTAGGCCGTCGTGGCCGATCATCATCGCCTCGCTTGAGCAGCTCACGGACTGGGCGGCGCTGGCGCTTCGCCTCGGCACCCTCGCGCTCATCCAGGAGTGCGTTCGCGATTTGGCCCAACGTGAGGCCAAGCGCGAGCAGGTCGCCAAGCTGCGTGAGCTTGTCGACGCCCTCGCGCACATGCCGTTCGACGGCTAGCGATTGGAGTACAGGCCGCCGCCAGAGCCGAGATGGACGGTGCTGACGTGCTCGAGGTGGCGCATCCAGGCCTCGTGGATGCTGGTTCCGATTTCATCGGTGAGATTCAGAAACTCCTTGCCGCTCGACAGGCGCATGTACCAGTTCGCCGGAGACGTTCTCGGAGTATCGTCGTCGTTCATCAGCGGCGTGCCGCTGATAGAAACGTGCGCGGTCTCCGGCGAGTAGTTCATCATCTCGATCTCGGAGAGGCGAATCGTCAACCGACCACCATTCTCCCACGTTCCGCGCCACACCAGGCTCGTGCTCGCTGCGGTCATCTTCGACATGGCCTCATGATGCCACGACACGGCAGCTGTGAAAATCAGCTCTTGAAGGAGTAAGCTCCTCAGCATGAGCACCGAAGAACTAGGCGGAAGCCCCCCAGAAGTTGAGCCCACACTCCGCGAACTTGGTCAACGAAACGAGAAGCTGCACGAGGAACTCGGGCGACTCCTAGCAGAGAACGCGGAGCTGCGGAACATGAGAGACGCCCTGAGGATAAGTCGTCATGTGCTGCCGCTCTCATCTGGGAATCGTGTCCCGCCCAACGTACCGATCCGGATCATCGGCCTGCCAAAGAACGGCCCGCTCACGCTGGAGGCCCTGATGATCTCGAGCGCTGGCACTCCTGGAGGCGCGAGAGACTGGATCATCAACGACATCGAGGTCGACGACGTTTCGCAGCTCTCGGTGAAGGATCTGCCAGGAGAGCTGTTCAGAACGCGCGGTGTCGCGGCTGATGACAAGAAGCATGCGACGGCGCGGATTCACTTCAACGGTCTCGACGTGATCGAGCACGACAGCAAAGCTGTCGTCACCGTCACGTACGTCGGTCCAAACCCGGAAGGCGTTCCCTTCTACGCGTCAATCGTGGGCGCGTATCCGAAGCAGCGGCCGACGGTGCTGCCGATCGACTCCGCGGGCCCGATCAAGACCAAGGCTACGATCCAGGCACGCCTCGACGCACCACTGCGGATCGAGCTGCTGGAGATCGACTGCGGCAACGACGGTGCAGACTGGACCGTCCATGATGTTCGCGTCGACGGAGCCTCAGCCGTCGTGCAGCCGAGCAGCCCAATCCCGGGCGCCATGTTCTCGACGCGTGCGATCGACACCCTCGTGACGTTCGCGCCAGGCACGAACGTCGAGATCGACGTCCAGTACGTCGGCAACGTGCCTGCCGGTATTCCCTTCATCGGCCGCATCCTCGGCACCGTCGTACGCGACGACTACGACCAGCCGCCGCCAGACGTCCAGGTGCTTCTGAGCGTCGCCAACCACAGCACGGCCCAGCGCTACACCACGATGGTCGAGGCAAAGTGCAACTGGCGGACTCCTTACGTGAAGCCGGCGGAGCCCACAGCGCCATGAGGCATGCCGTCATCCTCGCGGGCGGCAGCGGCACCCGGCTCTGGCCAGCGTCGCGCCGATCGCGACCCAAGCAGCTCCTATCACTGACGAACAGTGGGCCGATGATCGCCGCAGCCGTCGAGATCGGACGCAGGGTCGCCGACAGGGTGATGATCGTGACGTCAGCTGCGCAGGTGGAAGCGACGACGGCCGCCGTCCCGAGCGTCGAGGTGATTGCTGAACCCGTCGGCAGGAATACCGCTGCGGCAATCGGGCTGGCCGGAGCCACGATCGCAGCCCGCGACCGCGACGCGACGATCACCGTCCTGCCAGCTGACCACTACGTGCGCGATCGCATCGGCATGGTCAGCGCGATCGACGCATGCCTCGACTACGTCGAGAAGACCGACGCGATCGCGCTCGTCGGCATTCCACCCACGCGCGCGGAGACGGGCTACGGCTACCTGGAGATGGCACCTGGACCGTCCGACGGTTTGCGGCCGGTCCTGCGCTTCGTCGAGAAGCCGGATCGCGCCACTGCCGAGGAGTACCTCGCGAGCGGACGCCACCTGTGGAACGCCGGCATCTTCTGCCTGACAACGAGGCGGTTGATGACCGAGCTGGACATGCACCTGCCCAAGACCGCAACGGCCGCACGCATGGTTGCTGACGGGCCAAATGCGGGGCTCGTGTACGAGGACCTGCCATCCATCTCGTTCGACAAGGGCGTGATGGAAAAGGTCTCGCGCGTCGTCGCCGTTCCGGCCGCAGTAGGTTGGAGCGACGTCGGATCGTGGTCAGCGCTCCCTGAGGTGCTCGGCACGAGCGAGGTCGGCGGCAACACCTTCGTCGGCGAGAGGATTTACACGATCGACAGCAGCGGCTGCGTGATCGTGACGGACGGGGCAGACGACAAGACCCTGATCGCGACCGTCGGCGTGTCGGACCTCATCATCGTGAAGGCTGGCGACGCGATCTTGGTCGCGCGGAAGGACCAGGCGCAAAGGGTCAAAGAGCTTGTCGAAGCGCTCGGCGAGCACGGATGGGAACGCCACCTGTAGGAAGTGCAGATCTCGCCAGAGCGCCTTGTCGCTTGAACACCGACGCGTCGTGATAGCGTGCTCTGCATGAAGCAAGTCCTCTACACGTGCGCGCGTTGCGGCAAGCAGGTGACGGTAGAGCCAAGCCGGCTAGCGAACCCAAAGGCGACGGAGGACGAGAATCTTCCAGTGGAATGGGCCGAGATCCGCTACAGGCGCGTCCACACGGCAGTTCAAGACGGTCAGCAACAGGTGCTGCTGACGGCTTGCACAGCACATGCTTGCGACGACTGCGCGAAGAGTGTCCTCGACTACCTCGAGCCGCCGCAGCCGATGCAGCGCCAGACCGCCTGAAGCAGCGGCATGGTAGCGTCCGAGCATGACCGCGAGCTTGGACGGAGCCCTGGACCTGACGCCGGAGGCGCTTCGGCGAGTGCTTGTGCTCCTCGAGAAGACGCCCGCGCCAACCCCTGAGCTGATCCGCATCCTCCGGCCAGCGCCGACGCGGCGCGAGGTCAAGTGACTATGCGCGGGCGGACGCCGCCGAAGCAGCTCGAGCGCGAGATCGACAAGGCCCTGAGCAAGCGCCGCAGCTCGAAGGCGACGAAGGTCTCGTCACGTAATCACGCCACAAAGAGCTACAACTTCACCGACCTCATCCGCCAGGATGATCCAAACGCGATGGACGTCGCCGAAGACTACCTCCTGGAGCGAGGCGAGACGCTGCGCGAGTGGACCGGCGGGACGCGCGCACGCAACTTCACGATCGACATGAAGTCCCTCGACGGTCCTCGCGATCAGTGGAAGATGGTGCAGGTGAGCGTCTATCCTGCCGGCAAGTCGCACCTAGGGCAGATGATCGCGGAGTACCACATCGCGAACGGCTCCGTCCGCGTGAACCCAGTGGAGACCATGAAGCTCGGCGCCGACGCGGCGAAGAAGGCTGCGGTCGCGACGGCGTGGGCGATAGCGAAGGCCGTCAAGCCCCTGCCGCTGAATACCAGCGCGCGCGAGATCAAGGACGTGACCGACGAGGCGATCGGCAACGGTCCCGACAATCTCCTCCGCGAAGACCTCTTCTAAAGCGACGACGCACCAGCGTCAGCGTCCCTAACGCGACAGGGAGAGAGATTGACTAAAATGACCCGTCGAAATACTCCAGAAGAACAAGAGGCCGCACGCCTACGGCATAACCTTCGAGCCAAGAAATATCGTGAAGCCAACTACGAAAAACAAAAGGCAGCTACCGTGGCGTGGAGAGAGCACTTCCCAGAACGTGCCAGAGCCTCTACCAACAACTGGTATGACAAACCAGAAAACAAAGAAAAGACACGCGACACTTATCTAAGGCGCACATACGGCATCACGCTGAAGCAAGAGCAGGCCATGCTGCAAGCACAAAACAACTGCTGTCCGATCTGTAAGACACCCACTCCTGGCAAGACCAGAAATCCCAACAAGAGCGGCTGGCATGTGGATCACAATCACACAACGATGGCAGTTCGTTCCATCCTTTGCAACTCCTGTAATAAGGCGCTTGCTTTCGCAAAAGACAATCCAGAGCTGCTTCGCAAAATGGCACGCTACCTTGAATGGCATTTAGAAAATGCTTACACAAAAGACGATTCAGAACTACTAACCAAGATGGCTAGGTGCCTTGAGGAGCATTTGGGGTAAGTATGCGTAAGGAGATCTTTAGAGAGTACGACATCCGCGGCGTCGCCGACCGAGACCTCACCGATGACGTCCTGAACGCGATCGGTCTCCAGATCGGTGAACGTGCTATCGGAGGTAACGTTGTCGTCGGTCGCGACTGCCGCCTGACCTCGCCGCGGATCCACGCGGCCCTCTGCGAGGGGCTCCTCGTACACGCCGACGTCATCGACATCGGCGAGGTCCCAACGCCCGTCGCGTACTTCGCGCAGGCGGTCCATCAACCCGCGGCCACCGTGATGATCACGGGCAGCCACAACCCGGCTGAGGACAACGGCCTGAAGATCATGGTCGGAGCGAAGACGCTGTACGGCGCCGCGATCGCCAACCTGCGCGGCGACGTCCAAGACGTCCTCCGCCTCCTGCCGCCGTTCTACCCGCAGAACCACGACCTGACGACGAAGGACGTCACCCCCGCGTACCTCGACCACGCCGTCGCGAGCCTCCGCCTCGGATACCGCCGTCCCAGGCTCATCGTCGACGCCGGCAACGGATCCGGCGGCCCCACGGCCGTGGCACTCTACAAGCGGCTCGGCTTCGACGTCCTGCCGCTCTACTGCGAGCCTGACGGCAATTTCCCGAACCACCACCCCGATCCGACCCAGCCGGAGAATCTCGGCGCCCTGATCCTGGCCGTGCAGTCGCTCGGCGCGGAAGTCGGAATTGCGCTGGACGGGGACGCCGACCGCCTCGGTGTCGTCGATGCCATGGGCCGGATCCTCTGGGGCGATCAGCTGATGATCCTGCTCGGTCAAGCCGTGCTCAAGGAAGTGCCCGACGCCCGCTTCGTCGGCGAGGTGAAGTGCAGCCAGGCGATGTACGACGCGCTGCCGAACTGCGAGATGTGGAAGGTTGGGCACTCGCTCATCAAGGAGCGCATGCGCGAGACGGGTGCTCAGCTCGCTGGCGAGATGTCGGGGCACCTCTTCTTCGCGCACCGCTGGCTCGGCTTCGACGACGGAATCTACGCGGGCGCTCGCGTGCTCGAGCTGCTCTCGCGGACCGATCGAACGCTCGCCGAGCTGGTCGCCGACTTGCCCATTGCGATCAACACGCCCGAGATCCGAATCGACTGCCCCGACGATGAGAAGTTCGACGTCGTCGCGAGGGTCACCGAGAGCCTGCGGACGGATCCGGCCGTCCAGAGCATCGCGACGATCGACGGCGTGCGAGCGCGCTTCGCGAACGGCTGGGGGCTCTTGCGCGCGTCGAACACGCAGGCCGCGCTGGTCATGCGCTGCGAGGCGCAGTACCAGGAGGCTCTTCACATGATCAAGGCCGTGATCGAGGCGCACGTCGCGCGCGCGAGGAAGTCCGCGTAAAAGACGAGAAGACGCTGCCGTGACGGGCCAAATGATGAGGTCACGCTGAAGGCGTTGCTTCCGCCGCCAGTCCGAAGATCTTGCCCTCGAAGAGGACTTCCCCTTTGCCGCGCCAGCGCAAGAGCAGCTTGATGTCCATGTCCGCTTGACACGTTGCCGGAGTCAACGCGCGTCCTGAAGTGCTGTTGTCAGCGCGGCCGACGTGTCCAAGACGAACGAACTCGTTGAAGGCGGCGATCCTGAGGTCGCCTCCGCAAAAATTGATCTGCTCGAGACCGCCAACGCGCATCGATAAGATCTCCCAGCACGATGGATCTGTGCCGTCGATCAGGATCGCCTCAGGCCGCAAGGCGATGAAGCGCGTCAAGCGGACGCCGGTCTCAACGATCTCGCCTGATCGCGCCCGAACAGCACGCAGATCAACGGCAGCCTTGAATGCCTTGCCAGCGCCAGAATTCGTCATCGCTAGAGTTTAGCGCATTGAGGCTTGAAGCTCGCCAAGGTCCCGGCTGGACCTCGAATAGCGGTCCGTGTCAAAGTCCAGCCATGGGCATGGCCTATCCGCACGGCGATCCGAAGGAGCCGCGTCCCACGAGCGCGGTGACGAAGACCTTGCACGTGCCCTTGAGACCGACGGACGACGCATACATTACGTGCGTCGTCTGCCATCAGGCCGGCGTCGAATTCGAGTTCCACTCGCGAGCGCCAGACCGTCGGCAATGGCAGGGGCTTCACCTGCGCTGCGCCGAGACGATCGGACCAATCGCGCAAAAGTGACTTCCAGGCTGTGACAATCGGTGTGGTAACGTCCCGCCATGAAGCAGAACCGCTCTCTCATTGGGCGCGTCTACCCACAACTGCGCTGACGCCATGAGCATTGACAACGCAATCGCTCGCGTTCGCAGCGCCGAGTGGATACTCAAGTGCGAGCCGAACGCGGACAAGCACGCTGCCCTGATGCAACTGGTGGAAGCTCGACACGAGCTGATCCGCACGCTGTGCAGCACGATCGAGGAGCTGGGACCCCCGTTCGCCAGGGTGCTCGTGCTCGACGAGTACGAGCGCGACAACCTCGTCGCGCACCTCGGCCTCGTGCACGAGGGCTGGTTCCCGGGCTGCACCGGCGACTGGTGCGGACAGATCCGTTGGAAGATCGACCCAGCGGGCTATGGGCCAGATCGTCACCGGCCGAACGAGACACCCGAGAGACAGATCGAGGCCGTGCAGCACTGGAAGCCCCGCCAGCCGCCTCCGCGCACCGACGAGAGCGAAGTCGTCGCGCGCGATCGCTACGAGGAGTACACGGATCCGACGACCGGGGAGCTGCTGTACAGGCGGCGCACTACCTGAAGCTGCCGCCCGACTTCGATCATCCAACTGGGGAGGCCCCAGATGGACATCAAAATCTTGCAGCAGGAAGTCAACCGGCGCTGGTCGGATCAGGTCGGCAACCCCTGCCACCTCTCGGACCCTACACACGCCCTCGTGCACCTGACGAAGGCCCTCGGCAAGGTGGCCGCTGCGATCAACGATGCCGAGCACGAAGACCGATCGGTGCGGCCCGACGAGGTCAGAAAGTACCTGGCCGACCTCGTGATCTGCGCCGCCCGCGTCGCACCTGACGTCGACCTCGCGGCTGCGTGCGCGGATCGCCTGCGCGAGAAGTTCCCAAGCTAGAATGCGTGCATGAACGATCGGGGGCACTACGGGAACGTCGGCGTCGCTCCACCAGGTGCCACCGAGCAGCAGTCGCGAGGGGTCTCCTGGGGAGGGCTGACTTTCTTCACTCTCGTCGGCGGCGGCCTCCTGCTGCTCGTCAGGCCGCACTACAAGGAAGCGCGCGAGCTAGAGCGCGCTAGGGCACGAGGCTCGCGAAACCCCTAGGAGGTCCAGCACATGTCCGCGCTCCTGAACTATCCCGAGACAACAAGTTGTCACACGCCGAGTGACGCCGGACTGGTTCACCGCGACCAAGGCCGAGCAGCGCGCGGTGATCGCGGTGATCGACGAGGGCAAGCGGCAGATCGACGAGGAGCACAGGCCGGACGGCTACAACGTCGGCTTCAACGCGGGATCCGCCGCAGGTCAGACGGAGATGCACCTGCACGTTCACGTCATCCCGAGGTTCCGCGGGGACGTGCCTGATCCTCGCGGCGGCGTTCGCCACGTGATCCCGAGCAAGGCGAACTACCTCAGCCGCGACGCGTAAGGCAGCGGCAGTCGATGTAGCTGCATCGCTGATGAGACAGACGCGCCATGACCCCTTTCCACCACCACGCCAACTGTTGGCGAGCTGCGCGCAAGCATGCGGGAGGTAAGAGTCGTCATATTCATGCCAGGACCGTGCTCACGTTGCTCTCGACCAACGCGCTCGATGCGTTCGCAGCTCTGCGCTCTTTGTTACGACGAACGCGCCAAGCACACTTACTGGGACCGCGGAGAGGCGTGTCGCGCGTGTGGGCCGACCAAGGCGGAGTGCCTGCTCGCGATCGGCCACAGCGGCGACCACGAGGGCAACGGCTTCGATGATGTCGGGCCGATGCCGCGGATCTGGTCGGAGAGGCGTCGCGTGAAGAAGAGAGGCCGACACAATTTCGAGCGAACGATCGTGCTGCGCAGCGATCACGCTTGTCGGGGCGCGATCTGCTGCGAATGCCCAAGCTCGCTCAGGGTCGACGGCATCGTGACGTAATGACGCGAAAGCGGGTACTCGATCGCGGCAGCCACCAGGGACGCACCGAGGCGAAACGGAACCAGGCTGCGATCTGCCACGTCCGCTAGCCTACGGCAGGCGAGCGCACCAAGCGATGCCCTCGAATGGGTGTGCTCATCGTTAATTCCGTGCCGTGCTCCACGGCAGCAGCCCTGAGTCGATCCACCAGATCGAACACGAAGGCGCGATCAGCTGACGTGAGTGAAAACGGGTTGTCCGTCTTCAAGACGACAGTGATCGTGCCACCGCTAGGCAGCTTGACGCTGA
>Ga0210396_10004779_pt1 | contig 13188 bp, 13 predicted proteins | sample IncBWH17OmetaG_FD_155466 | JGI IMG/M metagenome (GOLD analysis project Ga0210396, IMG submission 155466) | Forest soil microbial communities from Barre Woods Harvard Forest LTER site, Petersham, Massachusetts, United States - Inc-BW-H-17-O ...
CGAAATTGTGGGCCATCGCCTGTCTTCCCATTGATGGGGGGCTTTTAGTCGCAACTACCTTACAACGCAACACTTCTCGTCGATCGGACGGACCCAAAGTAAACCGCGGGATCGGGCGATCGAGGGTCGGAACGATGCGCGCCAGGGCCCCAAGCCAGGCGAGAAACGCCGTCTAACCTTGGCGGCGACGCTGAAAATCGTGCACTCGCGTTTGCCGGCAGTGACTTCATCGCGGCGGCGGATGATGCTTTCCGCTGCAAGCTCAGGCCAGGGATTTGGCTTGGGTCCTGGGGACTTGGCCGGGGATTTGGCTGGGAATTTGGCTGGGAATTTGGCTTGGCACTTCCTTGGTGCGGGGCGACCGCGGAGGCGAACGGGCTATCTTGCCAAGTCTTAACAATCTGACTGGTCAGATTAGGAAGATTTAAGTTGTGTAAAACCGATCGGTCGCTTATTTGTGATGCTAATAAGACGATTATTCTTGGGGAGGCGTTTGCGGGAGACGTTTCGATGGCTAGGCCCAGTTTACGCGAAAAATTAGCCAGTAGCGCAGTGGAGACGCTGCATGCCAGCGGCTTTAACGGGTGTTCTATCCAGGACATCACTGACGCTGCCGGCGTTCCCAAGGGTTCGTTTTTCAATCATTTCGAAAACAAGGAAGCTCTGGCGATCGACGCCTTGCGGCGCTACCTCGAGGGTACAAGGGCGGATTTGCTGTTTGATATGTCCAAACCGCCGCTGGAGCGTCTTCGGGGTCATTTCACCTATTTAGCCAGCAGATTCGAGGGCTGCAACTTCGAGCGCGGCTGCCTGCTGGGCAATTTTGCCACCGAAATGACCCGGGAATATCCGCGGATGCGGGAAGAACTCCGGCAGGTGTTCGAGACCTGGTGCGGAGGTGTCGAGTCTATTCTCCGTGAGGCCCAGGCTGTCGGCGATGTCGATCCGCGTCATGATCCCGGTCAGCTCGCGCGCTTTCTGGTGAACGCCTGGGAAGGTGTGGCCCTGCGGCTCAAGATCACCAGGGATCGTGGCCCGATCGACGAGTTTTTCAATGTCACCTTCAAAGTGCTGTTGAAGTAAACGTGATCCCAACGCCGTTGACAATATAAGTCGATCGGTCATATTAGATGGCGTGCGCTGCAACCAGGATGAGGCATTGTTGCTTTTATTGCAATATGACTGGTCACCTTGATGGCGAGGGCTCCGGTACTGTTTTACTTTTCCACGTGGGCCTTGGGCGGTGCGTCAACCGAAAGAGAAATCATCATGTCGAAATTGTTCCAGAAGACCCTCGTACTTTCCGGATCGGTAGCCCTGATTGCGCTGATGTCGGCGGCACCGGTGGCGCCCGCCAACGCCCAAGGCGTTCCGGCCGGGCTCCTCAGACTGGATCCTCCCCAATCCTCCAGCAACGCCCAACAGCTTGCAGACGTTGAGCGGCCGCACGCAAAAATCCGCAATGCGTACGCCCGCGCCCGGAAAATCCAGCCTCACCAGTACCAGTGATGAAGCTGATGTGACGCCAACGCCGAACGTCGGTGCGCACATCAGTCTGAACCCCCGGGGCTGGTCGACGCGAGGGGAGCGCCTGCCCGATCGCCCGACATCGCCCCACGAGCCGCCGTTGTGCCCAAGGGCTCAACGGCGGCTTTTTTTCGGTGACCATGAATCCGGCAGTCGAATGGGTGCGGCTTCGTGCGATTTCCGCACGCAGCGAGATCAACTCGGACGATTGGGATTGCGTGGAACGATGCCGATCGGCGTGAAAGTATACACCGCTTCGCCGCGCTGGTTGTAGGCGGTCCATTTGATCTTCGCGATCCCTTGCGGCTTGGTCCGCGAAGGCGTCAGTTCAACCACCTCGCCCTCGAGATGAAGCACATCGCCAGGCCGTACCGGCATCAGCCAGCGCAGGTCGTCGACGCCAAGACCCAGCAGCGGATGCGGCCCAAAGGGCCGGACCCCAACGGCGAGAGCCATGCAAATGGCCGCGGTGTGCCAACCCGAGGCCGCCAGCCCCTTGAATGCGGTCTGCTTCGCCGCGGCTTCATCCAGATGAAACGGCTGCGGATCAAACTCGGATGCAAATCGTTTGATGTCTTCGGCCGTAACCGGCGTCTCGCCGCTTTTGAACCGCATTCCCAAAGACAGGTCGTCAAACCACTCGATCATGCGCGCATCTCCCCGCCAACGGCGACGGCGGTTCTCTAATCATACCATCAAGGATATCTCAGCGCGCAGAAACCAGAAACAACACGCGTCAAGCAGTAGCTGCCACGCTGAGATTCTCACGTTGCAGCAGGCCGCTAGGAGACCGCCGCGTTGGCTTCGAGCCAAGTGGCAATATTGGCCGCGGCATCGCCGTAGAAAGTGCGATAGAGGTCCTCGGTGACGTAGCCGATGTGAGGCGTCGCGAGGACGTTGTCCAGCTTCCGGAAGGGGTGATCGGGAGGCAACGGCTCCACGTCGAATACATCGACCGCTGCGCCGGCGATCCTGCGCGCCTGCAGCGCTTCGATCAGGGCCGCCTCATCGACGATCGGACCCCGTGATGTGTTCACGAACCTGGCCGTCGGCTTCATCAGGGCGAACTCGGGCGCCCCGATCAGGCCTCTGGTGCGGCCGCTCAGGACGAGATGGACCGTGACGACATCCGCTTCGCGGAACAGTGTCTGCTTGTCGACGAGAGTGGCGCCGGCAGCGCTGGCCTTCTCCTCGGTCAGGTTCTGGCTCCACGCGATCACCTTCATCCCGAAGGTGGCTCCGATGCGCGCGACCTCTCTTCCAATGTTGCCCAACCCGACCAGCCCGAGAGCTTTGCCTCGCAGGTTTGAGCCGAGGCCGGTCTGCCAGCCACCCGCCTTCAGCGAAGCGGCTTCCCGGTCGATGCCCCGCATGCTCGCCAAGATCAGCGACCAGCTGAACTCGATGGTCGGAGTGGAATCGTAGCCCGTCGCCGTGACAGCGATGCCGAAATCGGCTGCAGCCGGGCTGTCGATGGAGGCGTTTCGCGGTCCTGTCGAAGCTATCAGCTTCAGGTTCGGCAGCTGCTGCAGGATCTCCCGTGTCAGCGGGGTGCGTTCGCGCATGACGCATACCACGTCGAACGGCCGCAACCGCTCGACGACTGCCGAGGGATCGGCAACGTGGTCGTTGAACACCGTGATCTCCGCGCGGCGCCGAACGCCCGACCAGTCGGCAAGCCGCATCGCGACGTTCTGGTAGTCGTCGAGGATCGCAACGTTCATCGGTATCCTCCGTTAGCGTTCGGCGGCAAAGAACCCGGCCAGAGCTCCCGCTACCGCTTTCGGGTCATTCTCCATCGGAATGTGACCCGCCGACTTTATCCGAACCAGCCTCGTTTCCGGGATCTCCCGCGCGTAGCGTTCGGCATAGTCGATCGTCTGAAATGGGTCGTCCTCGCCCCATACCAGGAGCTTCGGCGTCCGGGATTGGAGCAGGGCCGGCAGCATCTCCTGAGTATAGCGGTTGTCCGCCGCGCCCGCGAGCGCCAACCAGGACCGAGCGACCCTGGGGTCGGTCCACGGATCGATATATTCCGCGATCTCCGCCTCGCTTGCCGGGCGTCCGAGCGCCTTCACGACGGACACGCGGCGCGCGGCGAGAACATCATCCCTCGTCGTCGCGGCGGCCACAGCCGGATCGCGGAAGCGGGCAACGCCAGGTACGGGCCACGAATCGTACATGACGCCGTTCACCACGGCCAGACGGGGCACCTCCAGCCCCTTTGTGAGCATCAGCTGCTGCGCCACGCCTCCGCCTATGTCGTGGCCGGCAACCATGACCGGCCCCCTGTGCCCGAGCGCTTCGAGGAAACGTAGCAGCCAGGCGGAAAGACGCGGAACCGAAGCCTCGCTTACAGTGAGCTCACCTCCGGAGCGCCCGAAGCCGGGGAAGTCGACCGCGACCGGACGAAGGCCGCCGGCGGCGATGCCGTCGAGCACGGGCTGCCAAACACGACTCCAATACGTGCCATGAAGCAGGAGCACCAAGCGGGAACCCTCGCCGGCGGTAAGATAGCTGATCGGAACGCCGCCTACGTCGACTGTCTCACGCCTCGTCATCGGACGATCCTCCTCACATGGTCCTTGCCGAACCCGACGGCGTCGTAGTGCCTGATCGCGTGCTCCAGCTTGGTGAAAACGTCCTCGTATCCGAGCGCCTCGCCATAGGGATCGACGTAGGTATACCCGCCGGTCACGTGAAAGAGCGTGGCCATCTCCTTGACGTCATCCGGAACGACGAGCGTGTGCGTCTCGCCGGGCGGCTCGAAGGCGTAGTCGCCAGGCGTAGCGACCCAGTCGTGCTCGAGGTACCGCCATTTTCCGCGCAGCGTGAAGGCATGCACCGGTCCGGAATGGCGGTGGCGCGACAGTACGCCGGAGGACCGAACCCGCAGAATGTTGATGTAGTAGCCCTGGGTCACGTTCAGCACGAGCGGCCTGAACGCGACCGTGTCCGACTGCGGGATCCATTCGCGCTCGTCGCCGTCTAGCTCCAATGCGGAGCCGACGAATACATCCGGCACCATGCCTGTGGGCTGAGGTTTCTGATACGCGATCTTGCTCTGGTCGATGGAACGGCGCTCGGTCGCATGCTGTTGCTCCGATAAAGACGTGGTCGTCATTTTCTCCTCCATGATGCAGTGGGACGTCCGGATATTTCGCGCCTCTCCCATCAGCCTGCCGGCGCTCTGCCGGCGGTCTGGCCGAACAGGATCTTCTTGCCTTCCTCGGTGACTGTGGGGCGGCTCGAATATGGCTCGCCCTTTGCGTAGGCCCGCTGCGTCCCGGGGCGCGCGCGCACCGCGTCGAACCAGCGCCGCAGGTTCGGGAAGTTGTCCAGATTCTGCTGCTGACGCTTCCAGGGAACGACCCAGGGATAGCAAGCCATGTCGGCGATGTTGTAGCCGTTGCCGGCGATGAACGTGCGGTGTTCGAGATGACGATCGAGCACGCCATAGAGACGGTTCGTCTCCTTCACGTAGCGGTCGATCGCGTAAGGGATTTTGCTCGGCGCGTAGAGCCCGAAGTGATGATTCTGCCCGGCCATCGGCCCTAACCCGCCCACTTGCCAGAACAGCCACTCCATCGCGGTCTTGCGGCCGCGGACGTCCTTCGGCAGGAAACGACCGGTCTTCTCGGCGAGGTACAACAGAATCGCGCCGGACTCGAACACGCTGATCGGCTCACCGCCGTCGGCCGGCGCGGTATCGATGATCGCGGGCATGCGGTTGTTCGGCGAGATGGCGAGGAAATCCGGCTTGAACTGAGCGCCGGCGCTGATGTCGACCGGGTGGATCGCGTAGTCCAGCCCGGCTTCCTCCAGGAACATCGCCACTTTGTGTCCGTTCGGCGTGGGCCAGTAGTAGAGCTCGATCATTTCAGTCTCCTCTCAGTCTCCTCGGCTTGTCCGCCAGGTGTAGGGCGCGCGAACCGCCCCCGCCCGGGAGCAAGGGGCGGCGTCGGTCGCGGGTCAGGCGGCGGGCTTCAGCTTGCCCGGTGCGCTCCCTGTTAGTCCTTGGCTCGCAACGGTCATCAGACGACACGCGCCAGAGCCATAGTCAGTCCGGAACTACACCGCTGCACCCGCCGAGGTTTCGGCGTGCGCCGGATAGTCGATGTAACCTCGCCCGTCGCCGCCGTAGAAGGTTGACCGGTCGTACCGGTTGAGCGGCAGACCGCGCCGGAGCCGCTCCGGCAGATCCGGATTGGAGATGAAATGGCGGCCGAAAGCGACGAGGTCGGCGTCACCTGCCGCAATTATCTCCGCCGCCGTATTGGCTTTGAAGCCGCCGGCGGCGATCAAGGCGCGTGAGAACTTCGGCCGCAAGTGCCGAGCCGCGACGGACGACTGACCGTTGGCGACTTCTTCGGTGCCCTTGATGCGCGGCTCGACCACATGGAGGTAGGCGATTCCCAACCGATCCAGCTTGGTCGCAACATAGCCGAAGGTGGCTTGTGGATTGCTGTCCGACATCGACCCGTAGGTGCCGCTCGGCGAGATGCGCACGCCAACACGATCGGGGCCCCAGACGGAGATCGCCGCCTGCGTCACCTCGAGCAGGAAGCGCGCGCGATTTTCGATTCCGCCGCCATACTCGTCCGTGCGCTTGTTGGTCCCGTCCTGCAGAAATTGATCAGGCAGGTAATCGTTGGCGCCGTGGATCTCGACGCCGTCGAAGCCGGCCCGCAGCGCCCGCTCGGCACCTGCACGAAACTCCTGGACGATGCCAGGGATCTCGTGCAGCTCAAGTGCGCGCGGCATCGAGAAAGAGACTTCACCGCGCTTGGTGTAGGCATAGCCTTCCGCTGCAATCGCCGACGGCGCGACAGGTGCCTCGCCGTTCGGCTGCAGGTCAGTATGCGACTGCCGCCCGACATGCCAGAGCTGCAGAAATATCCGACCGCCCTTGGCACGAACCGCGTCCGTGACGCGCCGCCAGCCTTCGATCTGGCGATCCGAATAGATGCCTGGGGCTCCGGCATAGCCATACCCGCGGATGCTGACGGGAGTTGCTTCCGAGATGATCAGGCCGCCTTTTGACGCGCGCTGGGCATAGTACTCGACCATGAGATCGCTCGGAATGTCGCCGGGATCGGATCGCATTCGCGTCAGGGGCGCCATCACGACCCGATGCGACAGATGATAGGGACCCAGCTCGGCTGGCGAGAAAAGCGTACTCATCATTATCTCCTTGCTTGCCGCGCCACCCCGCCGCCAGGCTTGGCGGCCGGGCGCGTCAAGATCAGGCGGCGGGTTTGAGCTTGCCGGGCGCGTTCCACTCGGCGCCCTTCATGAACGGATCAAGTGGCGTCTGCGCGACGTGGTTGGTGTAGTTCGAGATCAGCTTGGTCGCGGCGAGGACGAGCACGTCGAGCACGGCACGATTATCGTAGCCCGCCGCCTTGAAGGCGGATACGTCGGCCTCGCTGACGACACCGCGATTACGCGTCACTTTGGCTGCGAACTGGCGTAGGGCTTCGAGCCTGGGATCGGCGATCGGGCGCCCTTCGCGGACGGCGGAGATTGCCTCCGGCTCGACCTTGGCCATGCGCGACAGGTTGGTATGGCCGGCCATGCAGTAGGTGCACTCGTTCTCGTAGATGATCGCGATGTAGGCGATATTGCGTTCCTGTGGCGTGAACCCCGTCTTCGCGGCGATTCCCCACAGGGTGGCGTAGGCCTCGAGCGCAGCGGGACTCTCGGCCAATATGCGGTGCAGGTTCGGAACGACTCCCCAGAATTTCCGAACGCCGTCCAGAAGCTCGGTCGAGGCCGCCGGCGCGGTGGTCGTGTCGTGAAGCGTGAAACCGTTGATCATCTCTCGTCTCCCTTTGAATGATGTGGCGGCGACAGACTTGCGTGTCCGCCGGCGCCGGGGCAGTCGTTTTGGGGCAATATCGTTCATGCCCGTCCGGAATGAACGAGACGTAGTCGAGATCCTCAGAGAGCATGACGGACCGGCGCAGGATCAGGACGATCGGTCTGATTGCCGCGTTAGGAATTGTGTTCATTATCGTAACTCCTTGTCGCGAGTGTCGAGATGCAGTTGCTCCTCACGACTGCGGGGAAGTCGATTGCAGTGTCGGACCGCACGCCGCCCCCGCCGTGAAACGGGGGCGGCTTATCTGGTCAGGCGGCGGGCCTTAGCTTGCCGGGCGCAGTCCATTCGGCACCTTTCATGAAGGAGTCGTTCGCCGTCTGCGCGAGATGGTTGGTGTAGTTGGAGATGAGCTGTGTCGCGGCGAGCACGAGCACGTCGAGCATCGCCTGATTGTCGTAGCCCGCGGCCTTGAAGGCGGCGACCTCGGCCTCGTTCACCACACCGCGCTGGCGGGTGACCTTGGCGGCAAACTGGCGCAACGCCTCGAGCTTTGCATCGGCGATCGGGCGGCCTTCGCGGACTGCCGCGATCGTCGCGTTGTCGACCTTTGCCATCCGCGACAGATTGGTGTGGCCGGCCATGCAATAGGTGCACTCGTTCTCGTAGATGATGGCTAGATAGACGATGTTGCGCTCCTGCGGCGTGAAACTCGTCTTCTCGGCAATCCCCCAGAGCGTGCTGTAGGCCTCAAGCGCCGCCGGGCTCTCGGCGAGGACGCGGTGCAGGTTGGGCACGAAGCCCCAGGCCTTTTGGACGCCGCTCAGAATCTCAGCAGAGGCTGCCGGCGCGGTGGTTGTCTCGTGAAGCGTAAATCCATTGATCATTTCTCTTCTCCCTTCTTGAACACCGAACGGTGTAGCCGCACCATCACCCACTCCCCGACGCTGCGGCAGACGCGACGGAGCGATATCATCCATTCCGATCAGGAATGGGCCTCTTTGCAGCAAGTCGGCCCGGTCGACTGCGTCAAGAAACTCTGCTGTCCGCATCTGGCAACATGGCTGGCGAGAATCTTGCACATCCACGCATCCGGATTACTTCGCGGCAGGCGCAAGAAGCTTGCGGTCGATCAGAAGCTGCAGGGCGTTCCGGAAAGCATCCTCGGTATCAACCGTCTTTGTGAACCCGGCCTGGCGCAGCTTGATCGTACTCACGAAGGCCCGAGGTCCTTCCGGGGCGCCGTAGGCGAACGCGAAGTCTGCGTGCTGGTCCCCCTGGCCAACCAGCTTCCGTAAGTTCCGCAAGCGCAGACCGTACTTCGCGACGATCCGGTCCCAGACATCCGCGTTTTCCTCGAGGTAGACAGCCAAACTTAATGGCATGTCAGGCCCGGTCTCGACACCCAGGGTTTCGGCCAGGGCCGGCCACACATTGCGCCATTCGAATACGTCGCCATTGGTGATGTTAAACGCCGCGTTCGCCGCCTGGGCCGACTGCGCAGCCCAGACCATCACGTCAGCCACGAGGTCTGCATCCGCGGCTTCCCAGACGAACGACGGACCGCCGGGAAATCCGAACGGTTCACCCTTCTCGCGGCGGATTGCCGCGTAGACACCGATAGCCGGAAGAACGTTTAACGCGCCTGGGGTCGGGCCGGTGACGAGTTGCGGACGCAGTGCCGTGTAGTTGAAGCCGTGCTGGGCCCCCATCTCACGCACATAGGCTTCCTGGTCGAAAAAGAAATTCTGATGGTCCCTGCGAGCATCACGTTCGCGGGCCGGGATAGGGATCGGGTGCAAGTGCACGCCATAGATCTTCGTTCCTTGCAGGATGCTAATATGCCGGAAATTGGAGGCGGTGCGCACGATGGGTTCCACCACATTGCGCAGCATGGCGCTGTTGGTGTCGATCTGTTCCTTGCTCGACCAGCCAGCGACCAACTCGGGCTTCTCGTGCAGGGCCGTGTAGGCGATATGCGTGATGTCAGTCAGCGGCTCGAACGCGACGCGGGCTGTCTCCGCGTCCCGCAGATCGACCGACAGAAACTCAACATCCCGGCCGCTCGGCAGCTCGGGCTTGCGGCGCGAGACGCCGATCACCTCCCAGCCGGCGGAAAGGAATTTCTCGATCGCAGCGACCCCCAGCAGGCCACTTGCTCCCGTGACCAGCATCTTGTTCGGAACTGTCTTGCTTGGATTGGTCACGCTCATGCTCATGATACCTTCCTCTTAAATACGCCCCTTTTTCTTTCCTTGTGCGGTGTTCGCCCTCGTTGGCTCCTTCCTCCCGCGCGCGCGACGAAAATGGAAAAGCGAGAGCCGCGGCAGGGAGTGGAGGCGACGTCTATGCGGTGGCCCAGAATTCCAATCGCCTGGCGCACGATGAGGAGTCCGATGCCCAGGCCATCACATGATGCGGCTTCAAGGCGGGTGAAAGCCTCGAAGATCCTGGGCATCTGTTCGCCAGGAATTCCAATGCCCGTGTCGTACACATCGATCCGAATACTCGAACCGGAGTTCCTGCAGCCAAGAAGGACCCGACCTCCTGGCTGGGTGTACTTGACTGCATTGCTGACCAAATTGCGCAGGGCGGCGCCAAGGAGCAGGCTATCGCTCAGTATCGAGACGTCGCTGGAAACCATGTGGATGCTTATGCCCTTGCTCCACGCAGCTTGTTCATTCTCACGGCAAGCCTGCCGCAGGACCTGGTGCACGCGTACAGGCCTTAGCTCGAGGCGCCTCGAGCATTCCCGGACGCGCAGCGCAGTCAGGATCTGCTCCAGTTGCTCCTTGAGCCGGTCGATCGCATTCTGACCGGACCGCAAATATCGCAGCTCGGAGTTCGTTCGGACCCCAAGGCCGAGAAGTTCGTGAGTGCTTTGAATAACCTGGAGTGGCTGGCGAAGATCGTGACCCGCTATGGCAAGCAGCAATGCCTCGAAATTCGAGACTTTGTGCGGTCTCGCGGTCGCCGTCATACTCCACGCTACCGGTCGCGCGGCACCTGTTGGGCGGGAATTCTCGTTGCGTTCCGCCGTCTCGATATGGCCCCTCATCCCGCCCATGTGCGTTTTCCTGCAGATAAGTAAGCCCGAAGAACCACGTTGCAGGGGCGAGCGTCGCGCGGTTTTTCCCTGGAGGCGAGTTAAACGTTCTAAGACGTTGTTAATCGTGAGCGCGCGAAAACCGGTCGCTTATGGATCGGGGAAGCCGAGGTGAGTTGGGCAGTCGTCAGATATCGCGGCGATTGCGCAAGATGATCAATTGGACGACGAGATCGCTGTGAGGCGTGAAATAAAACGCCAGGACGAGCGGGTCTGGCAGGCCGCGCTTATCAAAATTTCCGTCGATATCGGCGGTAACGATAAAGTTGTCGTAGTGCTCCACGACTTTGGTAACCGCGATCGTCAGTCTCTCGCCGATGATGTCCCGTTCTGCCCAGCACCTGATGGCCGTTTTGCCCCAGTAGTCCCGCAGCTGACCGTTGACCAGCGCATCATCGGCAAATGTGGCCACGAGCCGCTCCAAGTCGAAGCTGTTCGTCGCCTCGACAAAGGCAGCAACTACAGGAGGGAGCGTAATTGGCGCATTGGACGAAGAACGGGAGCCTGCCATATAAATCCGCGACCGTCGGGATTGCGGGCCATGGCTCATTGCACGATGTAAAAAATTGTAAATCAGGCCGTTTCCGCGCACTGACCTGCAGACGCGCCACGGCGGCCTTAAGGTGGTTCTGGTATATCTGGCAAAGGCCACTATCGCGAGCCCCTACCGCGGCTTGCGATCATGGTTGCAAATTCTCGGGAAGCGCGCGTCACCTGAGGTCTGCAATTTGAAATCCTTCCACTCCGCGCGGGGCGTCCCTGTCGTGAGCGAAAGGCGCTTTTACGGCAAGCGCCCCAGCCTGGTATTCCGTGCAGGAATAAGCGTTATTGCGAATACCGGTCTGCCGAAGTCGTCCCTTGCACGGCATTTAGCTGTCAGCTCGTTTTTTCTAGCTCATCTTCTCGGCGGAGGTCTTTCCATGACATCGAAGCACTCGGTAGTGATTGCGGAGCCGGTTCGCACAGCCATCGGAACATTTGGCGGCACGTTGAAGGATATTCCGGCCGTCGAGCTTGGAGCGACAGCGATCCGCGCCGCTCTTCAACGCTCTGGCCTGCGGCCGGATGAGATCGGCACGGTGGTCATGGGGAATGCGATACAAGCCGGTAACAGGATGAATCCCGCACGGCAGGCGGCGATCCACGCCGGACTGCCGGTCCAGGTTCCTGCCATGACCGTGAATCGGGTCTGCGGTTCGGGGGCGCAAGCAATCGTTTCCGCGGCGCACGAAATCCTGATGGGTTCGGTGGATACGGCCGTCGCTGGCGGCATGGAGAACATGGACGCAGCTCCGTATCTGGTACAGCGTGCCCGGTGGGGTCACCGCATGGGCGACGGCGTCCTCTACGACAGCGTGCTGCGCGACGGGCTCAACGATGCGTTTTCGGATGCACACTCGGGTTGGCACACCGAAGATCTGGTAACGAAGTCTCAGCTCAATCGCGCTGCCCAAGACGAATGGGCGCTGCGCTCGCACCAGCGCTTTTCCGCAGCACAGGCCGCCGGAAAGTTCGCTGACGAAATCGTGCCTGTGGAAGTTCCCGGGCGGAAGGGCCCGAGCACGTTCAAGGCGGACGAGCATAACCGGCCGGATGCAACAATCGAGGCGTTGAACAAGCTGAAGCCGGTCTTCCGCGATGGCGGCACAATCACCGCTGGCAATGCCCCGGGACTGAACACGGCCGCGGCGGCGATGGTGCTGGCCAGCGAAGCCTGGGCGGATCGGCGTGGTCTGACGCCCGTCGCGCGGCTCGTGGCGTACGGCATTGCCGCGGTCGAGCCAGGTCTGTTTGGCCTCGGTCCGATCCCCGCTGTCAAACAGGCGCTTGCGCGTGCCGGCTGGAGCAACGGCGACGTCGAGCGTATTGAAATCAACGAGGCCTTCGCTGTCATCGCGCTTGCAGTCATGCAGGAACTCGGGCTGCCTCCCGACATCGTGAACGTCGAGGGTGGCGCCATTGCACATGGTCATCCGATCGGTGCGACCGGCGCTGTGCTAACAACCCGACTTCTCCATTCGATGCGTCGAGACGGCCTCAAGAAAGGCGTCGTTACGATGTGCATCGGCGGCGGCCAGGGGATCGCGCTGGCCCTCGAGATGATTACTTAGCGGCTTACCGGAATTTTCAAAGCAGCAGCCGCGTGTCATGAGGAGAACCGCCATGAACGCCGAACCACGTGAGACGCAGGAATCGCCTTCACGCTTCACGCACCAGGAATGGCCGTACGAGCCTAGATTTAAGCGCGTCAACGGCTGGCGCATGCACTACATCGACGAGGGCGCCGGCGATCCGGTGGTTCTCCTGCACGGCAACCCGGCATGGGGATTTCTGTATCGCAAATTCGTGAAGCCGCTGATGGCGGCGGGCCGACGCGTCATCGTTCCTGACATGATTGGGTTCGGCCTGTCCGAGAAGCCGGTGCGTGAACAGGGGCACACGCTTGATGGCCATATCGCCAACCTGACGGCACTGCTGCGGCAGCTCGACGTGCGCAACGCCACGATTGTCTGTCACGACTGGGGCGGGCCAACCGGTCTCGGGTTTGCGCTATCCAATCCGGACCGCGTCCGCGCCCTGGTCATCATGAGCACCTGGGCGTGGCCGCTGCCTCCGGCCGAATTCCACAAGCGGATCTTCCCATGGCGCATGATGCATGCACCCGTCGTGGGTCCGTATCTTCTCGGCCGTCACAACGCTCTTGCCGGCCGCGGCATGTATTTGTCGGTGGTCG
>Ga0210396_10004780_pt1 | contig 13187 bp, 11 predicted proteins | sample IncBWH17OmetaG_FD_155466 | JGI IMG/M metagenome (GOLD analysis project Ga0210396, IMG submission 155466) | Forest soil microbial communities from Barre Woods Harvard Forest LTER site, Petersham, Massachusetts, United States - Inc-BW-H-17-O ...
GGTCCCATCGTGATGATGCCGCTGCTGTTCGCCGACACGGACGCGCCGAACGTCGTCGCCGACGCGCCCGTGAAGTCGACGGTGCTCGTCGTGACGCCGAGTGAACCCGTGAAATTGAGCGTCGAGCCCGTGCTGCCCGTCGTCGTGTCGATCGTCGACGAGGTCGCGAGCGCCGTGTTGCCGGCGACCGACAGCGTGCCGCTCTCGGCGTAGATCGTGGCGTCGTTCATGTTGAGCGCGCCGCCCATCGAGATCGACGATGTCCCCACGTGCAGGACGCCCGTCGTGGGCGTGTTCGCGCCCAGCGTCACCGTGCCCGTGAAGGTCTTCGAGCCCGAGCCCGCGTTGACGACGCCGCCCTGATCGATCGTCGTCGCCCCGGCGACCGAGAGCGTGGCGCTGCCCGCGTTGAGCACGGCCGAGGCGCCGCGCACCAAGAGCGTCGTCGGGATCGAGGCGGCGGGCCCCAGCGTCATCGTGCCGCTCGCGTTGACCGACACGCTGCTCGTGAACGTGGACGACGTCACCGTCGACAGATCGAGCGTGCTGTCGGTCACCGAGACGGCGCCCAAGGTCACCGTCGCCGTCCCGAGGTTGACCGTGCCGGCCGTGGGCGTCGCCGCGCCCACCGTGAAGCCGGTCGTGAAGGTCTTCGTGCCCGAGGTCGCGTTGAGCGTGCCGCCCTGGTCGACCGTCGTCGTCGTCGTGACGATGAGCGTGTTCGCGTTGGCGTTGAGCACGGCGCCCGCGCCGCGCACGCGCAGCGACGTGCCGACCGTCGCGGCCGGTCCCATGGCCATGGTGCCGCCCGCGTTGACGCGAATCGCGCCCATGAAGACGGTCGACGCCGCGCCCGTGAAGCCCACGGTCGCCGTCGTCGTGAAGGTGCCCGTGAAGGTCAGCGCGGCGCCCGTGCTGCCCGTCGTCGTGTCGAAAATCGCGGAGGTCGCGACGTTGACCGTCGTCCCGATCAAGATCGTCCCGGACTCGGCGTAGAAGTTCCCTGAGGTCTGCACGGTCAAGGACGTCGCGAGGGTCAGGTGGGACGTGCCGGCGTGCACGTCAGCGGTCGTGAACGTCATCGACGTCCCGACCGAGATCGTCGCCGAGTCGCAGTCGAGCACGGACGAGGTCGACCCGTTGATCGCGCCCGAGGTCGTGATGTGCGACGTGTTGGCGTGGAAGACGGTGCCGCTGCCCTGGAGGTTCGTCGTGCCGCCGTTGAGGGCCAACGTCGCGCTGCCCGCCATGAACGTGCCCGCGCTGCCCGCGGCGCCGACCGAGAGCGTGCCCGTGAACGTGTTCGTGCCCGTGGCGGCCGTGAAGGCGCCCGCCGTGTCGATCGTGACGTTGCCCGTGAACGAAGGGGAGCCCGTGCCGCCCAAGAAGACGGGCGAAGAGCCGGCGGCGCCGCGCACCGTGAGCGCGCCCGGGAACGAGAGGCTGAGGCCGCCGAGGCTCATCGTGCCCGTGTTGACGTTGACGTTGCCGGCCGTGATGGAGGTCGCCGCGTTCGCCGTCGACAGGTCGAGGTTGCCGTTCGTGAGCGTGATGCCGTTCTTGAAGGTCAGCGTGGCCGTGCCCGTGTTGAACGTGCCCGTCGTCGCGGCGGCGCCGATCGTGAGCAGGCCGCCGAAGGTCACGGCCCCCGCGCTCGCGTTGAACACGCCGCTCGTGTCGATGTCCGTCACGCCCGTGATCGTCGTCGAGCCCGTGCCGCCCTGAAAGACCGCCGTCGCGCCGCGCACGACGAGCGCCGCGGGAAACGTGACCGTCGCGCCGCCCATCGTGAGCGTTCCCGCGCTCACGGTGACGTTGCCGGCCGCGCCGGACACGGCCGTCGCCGTCGACAGATCCATGCTGCCGTTCGTGAGCGTGAGGCCGTTGTTGAACGCCAGCGTCGCCGTGCCGGGGGTCCACGTGCCCGTCGTCGCCGCGGCGCCCAAGGTCATGGTGCCCGTGAAGGTGAGCGCGCCCGTGCCCGCGCTGAACGAGCCGCCCGTGTCGACGTTCACCGTGCCCGTGAACGTCGTCGCGCCCGCGCCGCCCTGGAAGACGGCGGTCGCGCCGCGAATGGTCGTCGATCCGGAGATCGCCAGCGTCGCGGTCGCCGTCCCCGCGTTGAACGTGCCGCCCGTGACCGACAGGTTGCCGGTGACCGCCAGCTGCGCGCCGTTGAGGGCGATCGTGCCGGCCCCCTGCGAGATCGCGGTGATGCCCGCCGCGCCGACCGTGACGTCCGGATTCAATGCCCCGGCGTCGACCATGTTCAGCGTGCCGGTGTACCCAGCCGCGATCGTGATGGTTCGCAGAGCGATCGCCGTGCCGGCCGTCGTGAACGAGCAGCTGCCCGTTCCGTTGCCGTCGAAGTGAACGTCGTCGTTGCTCGCGGCCGTCGGCGCGGTGGTATTGTTGCCGCCGCCCGAGGCCGTCGACCAACACTTGTTGTCGGTCAAGACGCCCGAACAACCCGCGAGGCCGCTGACCCAATACTTCGTCGCGGCAGCGGCCGAGGGAGCGAGGAGGGCCACGAAGAGCCCCGCGAAGAGCCCGACGAAGGTCGCAGACCTCGTCCGCGTGGACACACCTCCGCCTAACTTCGGGATAAGACAGTGCACTCGGGGCCCCCCTGACGCGGGACTATCGACAGGAATGGTCACACCTTTAAGGGATCGGCCCTACGACAAAATGCCTAACGGGCGACAGATCTGGGCGAGGTGGGCCGGTCTGCGCGTTGCCCCCGCAGGCGGTCACTCCCAGGCGTCGTAGGATTGAGCGCCCGTTACCGGGCCTAACCGCCCGTGTTGCGAAACCGCGATTTTACTCGGGATTTTTCGTGGCGCCGCGAATCGATTCCACGCCTGGTTAGGCCTGGTGATGCAAACATCAACATAAAATCAACACGAAATGACGCGCATGGACTAAGAGCCATCCGCCACTTTTGCTCGCGCCTCGTGGGACCGTCGGCGGCCGCCACCAGCTCGTGGGGCAAGCTATACGTCGACGACTTCGTAGCGCATCAGCCAGTCCCCGCCGAGCTTGCAGCCGGCGAGCACGTGCAGCACCGCGCGGGCGGACACGACGTCGTTCTCGATGGCGTCTAAGTCCAGCTCGTCGAACTTGGCCATGTACCTGCCGTCGGGCAGCCGAGCGTAGCGCGTGGTGAGCTTCTTCATCTCTCCAGCATGAGCGCCCGATCGCGAGGTCGTCAAGATCGTGCCGACGCCGTCAGGTCGCGGAGTGGGCAGCGCTAGGCGCTAGGCCACACCGACACCGTTCCTTGTCGCAGACCAGCTCTGCACGCACGGGTGTGAAGTGAACGCCGTCTTTTCTCGGGAGGCTCTCGAACACAGCCCGCGCACACGACTGATGCGAGATTCGAGCACCTCGTCCCTACTGGGTGGATGTGCAAGGCGCCCGTGCCGCACCTATCCTCGTCATGGGGAACCGGGCAGGCCCATACCGTGGCTCCTCGGCGCGCCTGGATCGTGAGCTGGTAGGTGCCCGGTAGCCTATCCGGCAGACCTCCGTGATGAACGTCGATGATAAGGACCGATCGTCGATCCAACGAAGGCCGTTGCGACCGTTAGGTCCGAGCACCTGAAGGACCAAGCGATACGCCCACGCTCTCTTTAGGCTGGCACGCGCAGCTTGGAGCTTCTGGCGATGGGTTAGTGTTGCCATTCCGTCCCAAGATAAATCACGGCCCGAAGGATCGGACCGTGCGTGCGATCTTGGCGGGCGGCTGGCAGACGGACAGGCTCGGATCACACGTGGGCCGAGTGCGCGCCACGCCGGGACCGGTCGCCCGGATGGATAGGTCTCGCTCACCGTGGGTGACGAGGATCGAAAGACGGCGAGCGCCAGGACGTCATTGTTCGGAGCTGAACACGAACGTAACGGGGTAGCAGAAGGGGACGGCCGTCTTGTTGGTCGTCATGGGCCGATAGCGCCACGTCTTAACGGTGTCTAGAACGCTAGCGTCGAGCATCGTCCCCGACCCCTTCGTAAGCGTCACGGTGTCCACGGCACCAGTCGTCGATACACAGATCTTCGTCCCGACGGCGTAAACGTTGTTGCCGTGGATTAGCGACACCGGGAACGGGGGCATGTCGCCCGACGCCTTCTGGAGGGTACCGAACTGGGTAGGCATCGACTGCGGCGCTTCGGTGGCAGCGACGCCGCCGATCATTCCGCCGATCCTGCCGCCGAGGGTACCGCCGTTCGTGCCGCCGATCATGCCACCGACCACGCCGCCCTCTACGCCGCCCTCCACGCCGCCCTCCACGCCATTGCGCTGGTCAGCGCGCTGATCGTCGATCGACCCATCGCCGATACCCGCGGCCGCATCCTGCTCCTCCTCGAATTCGTTCTCGGGTTCGCGAACCTCCTGCTCAATGGGCTTGGTGCTCTCGGAGGGCTGGACGATCTTTCTTGGCCTCGACTTGACAGGATCTTTCGTCTCGATAGCCACCTTCTTCGCCGCCACGCCTCCGCCCGCAGGGGGTGGCGCGGCCGGTGGTGGCGGCGGAACGGGCATCGACATGAAGGTCACGCGCAGCGTCGGCGGTATGAGTTCCTCGACGTGCCAGTAAGAATAGACGATACCCGCAGCGATGAGCGCGCCATAGAACAGAGTGACGAGCGCAAAGGCGAGCTGCCTTGGCCGGCGTGTCCGCTGCTTCTCTTGCCTGCGAGACGATTCGAACACCATGTGCTTATGAATTCAACGCCTGCGTCGACGCGCCCCTGCAACTCCTTCGACCATGCGATGGCAGCCGATCCCCTCGATGTACCCCGGAGTACTCGATTTCGACGATGCAACAGTGCCAGATACCGCGGTCGCGTAGTGTCGCGGGGCCATCTCCTCGTTTAGGGACCGAGAGGGAGGTCCTGCCCTCCTTGGTGCGCACGCACATCCGCGCCAGATGCCTTTCCCGCTCCGAAGCGAAATGGAAACGCCACCTTCACCGCACCTCCCGTAGGCCTCGGAAATATCCACTGATACATTGCTTTCACGAGGCACCCTTCCAGCGAACGCGTGAGTCCTCCATAAGTGTTTACGACGACTGGATGAAAGACGTTGCCCGACTCGGCGATCACGAATTCGACCGTCACAGTACCGAAAAGATCCAGAACCCCGTCGATGCGCTGTCGATCCAGACAGATCACCATGTCTCGCTTATATGCTTCGATCGTCCTCTGGATGTCGGATGGGTTAACCGCTCCGGGAGCCTTGGATTTGCAGTTCGCAGAAATGACCGGAAATGGATCGCGCTGGTCGTCTTCGGGAGGAACGGTGGGATCCGCGTCGAACAACACTCGAAACCCTAGATCGAAAGGGATAGAGCTGGCGCCCCCCAACAGTTCTGGTGGCGGCGCCGGCAAAGGAAGAGCGGCCGCAATAGCTCTGACGGCGGCACTGTCGAGCGCCAACACACCTGAGCCGCGTAGAATTTCAGGCTGCGGGGCCGTGCCATCAGGTTTGATTGCAAGACGCAGCACGGTTGTGGGTCGACTAGGTGGTGGCTCCGTGGATTTAGCAGCCTTAACGACGTCCCAAGGATTCCAGTAGTTGCGGATCTGAGTTCGAACCCGACTTGTCCATTCACGCTCGGCCGCCGGATCAACAGCGCTCGGATGCGTCGCTGGCGACGAAGCACACGACGTCGCGCTCAGTCCGAACAAGGTCACGAGCCCGAGTGTGGCCCAGCCGAGTGTGGAATCCTTCACGCCTTTCGTGTAGCACGGGATCCTTCGAGCCCAAAGCGACTCGCATCAAAAGTCGTCCCAGGCCTGAACGGCCGATGCGCGAGCACCGACGTCGCACTGCTGTGGTGGCGACTGACCTGCGAACCCTTCCCCGAACCCTCTGGCTCTGGCCGACCTCCCCAGGTACGACAGCCCGCCGTAGTCCTTTTGGCATTGGAGGACCGTTGCATCTAAACGCTATCCGGACTTAATATTCCCACGATGTCGATCAAAGCCGCAGTTGAGGAATTCACCCAACGTCTTCACGCCATCATCGAGGGTCACGCGATGGAGCGCGCCCGCGCCGCCGTTCTCGACGCCTTCGGCGCGACACCGAAGCGGGGTCCGGGACGCCCACCGAAAGCCAAGACGGTGGAACTAACGGCGAGCTCGCCGATCACGAAGAAGGCCCGCAAGAAGATGCCGGTTCAGCTTTGTCCCGTCCCGGGCTGTAAGAACCCGGCAGCTCCTGTGTACGGAATGGTTTGTAGCAACCACAAGGACGTGGCCAAGAGCAAGATCCGGAAGTACCGAGAGGCGCGGAAGGCGAAGAAGGAAAAGGCCGCGGCGTAAGAGGCGGTCGCCCGATGCTCTGGGCACTACTCGTGGCAGGCGTGCTGACTTTGAATCTCGTGGTGGGCGCGTCCCTCTATGCAGAGCGGGTCTTGATTCGTTCCCCACGCCCGTCGGAGTCGACGTGACGTTGCGATTGATTCTCCTTGGCGTTGTCGCCCTGACGTTCGGCGCGTGTAGCTCGCCCGACGCGGTCAACCGGTGCACGACCGCGTGTGATTCGTCACCGGCCAACGCGGTCGCCACGTGCCAGAGCCTCCAGACGAGCTTCTTCGCGGCCCTTCCCGCCGCTCAGATCTGCGGCGACTCGAAGATCGCCGGACAGTGTCAGAAGACGGTACCCCTTCTCGCGATCGGTTGCGCTAGCCCGATCTGCCTGGTTGCCGTCAACGACGACTCGGCCTTGATGCCGATAGAGACTCAGTGGAACCTACTAGGCTGTGGCCAGCTTCCGGGATACGCATGCGTGCAGGGTTGTCGGGTGGCAAGAACGGGGATCTGCGGCTCGCAGGACGGCGGCGCCATATGCGATCCGGACCCGTAGCTGGACGCCTGGGCGACCAGTCGATAGGCTTGTAGCGTGAAGATGGAGCCCGTGATCGATACCGAAGAGTGTGGTCGGGTTCGCACTGACAGGACGTCTACGAGCGTCGACCTCTCGATCGCGGCCACCGGCGTTCGGCAACTGCCGCTCAGACGCCTCGTCATTTTTTCTGGGTGGATCTTGTTCCCGATCGTTGCCTTGTCGCGGATCAAGGCGACGCCGCTGGTCGTTGTCGTGTTGGCGCTCGTGGATGTCGTCGGGTTGCGGGTTCTCTACGGAATCGTCGTGGACGCGTTGACCGTGGTTCGAATCTCCGCGACGTCCTCGGAGGTGTCGATTCATTTCACGGCGCTCTGGCGAACGAAGAGATGGGCGGAGACGACATGGACGGGGAGCCCCGATCGAGTGGCGATCGAGTGGCGTACGGCTGACCCATCGCTGGGCGACGGGGAACGAGGCGAGAAGCAGTTATTGCTGAAGTACGATTGTGCGGAGGCGGACCTCGGAGGGAACCTGTCGCGCTCTGAGACGCAGTTCGCCGTGGAACGGCTACGACCTTTTGTAGCGGTCCCCGACCTCACTCGGATCGAGTAGCCCACCAGCGGAGCGCCCGCGGCGCTATCCTTCCCCCGTGTGCGCTCGCTACACGATCCGGAAGAAGACCCTCCGAGAGGTCGCCGACGCCCTTGAGGCGGAGTACGCCGAGGACGATGAGCCGCTCTACCGCACCCGATTCAACGTCGCACCGACGGACCTAGCCTGGATCGTCGAGCTGGGCGGCGACCGGCGTGTGCTTCGGCCGGCGACGTGGAACTACCTCCTAGGAGGTCGGCCGCTCATCAACCTACGCGGCGAGAACGTCGGCTCGGGCTCTGGTTATCGCGAGGCCTTCGCGTCGCGACGGTGCGCCGTCGTGACTACGGGATTTTACGAGTGGCCGCCCGTGAAAGGGAACGCGCCGACCTACTACCACCGCGCCGACGACGGGCTGGTCCTCCTCGGAGGGTTCTACCAGCGCCCCAAGGGCGGGGACGTGCACGCAAGGTTCACGGTGCTCACGACGAAGCCGAACGCACTCGTCGCTCGCGTGCACGATCGGATGCCCGTGGTCCTACCGGCGGAGCGTCTCGACGAGTGGCTCGGAGCGGAGCCGGCGAACGCGGTGGGTCTCATCGGACCAGCGGCGGAAGACGCGCTCGTAGCGACGGCGGTCTCGAAGCGGGTGAACAGCGTGAAGAACGACGATTCGGAGTGCGTGGTGCCGGCGGCAAATGGACCGGTGTAGTCGTCGGACAAGCTCCAGGGCAAGTCGCTCGAAACCAGGACACGGCGGTCGTGATCTAGACGTGCTGACTCCGCAGAAGGCCCCACTCTCAGCGTGGCGCGACCGTTGCAGCGGATCGCCGCATGAGATCCAGCGACCACGTGGTCACCCGTGCCTTTGATCAAGAGCATGACCAGGCTCGCCGCTCCGGTCGCCGCGTGATAGCTCGCGGGCTTCTCGTCGCCGCGCTGGCTGGCGCCATGAGCCTCTCCGCGCTCGGATGCGATACGACCGCGTGCTCTCCCTCCTGCCAACGAGGATTTGTGCCCGCGACCCACGGGTGCACTTGCGTGCCGGTCGGCGACGCTGGGGTCGACGGTGGCGGCGTCGGCTAGTTGGCCATACGACATGAGAGGGTAAATGGTTGCTATGAACGTTCGGTGGCGTTGGATTCTCGCGCTTGCTTTGCTCGGCGCGGGCGCATGTGGATCGAGCGGCGGCCCCGGCTGCAATGGCGGCTGCCTCTGTATTCAAACGGAGCAACAGTGCTCTGCAAACGGGTGCTACGTCGAGTATAGTCGAACATCCGACGGTGGTCGGTTGTTCTCTGGGTGTTTGCCCGGCGGTCCGGCCGATGGAAGTTCGCAGTAATTTGTTATCGCGGGAGTAACGTCTCAGGACGTCGGTCACACTGCGGCTCTCGTCGTCGCTAGCGTCCGCTGGCAACGACCGACGACGACGCACGAGCGGCGGCGAGTCCTCCCCTCGACGACGAAGTTCGCAGATCATACACTGGACATCCGTTCAGTCACGATCTATAACCTCTCTCATGGGGGATGGGCGGGTCCATGCACGCGCGCACGCTATGGCGAACGCCCTCTGTGGGGCTCGGCCCGACGGCGGGAACGGGACCCGCAAGGAGCGCGAGATCACGTGCCTCCTCTGCATCGACGAGGTGACCCGAAGGAGGGCCAAGCTCGTCCACTTCAGACGTCCGCGCGAATCGATCCTCTGCGGCCGCGGTAGCAACGGGTCGTCGCTCTGGGCCGCGGTTACGTGTCCGAGGTGTCTGCAGATGAAAGCGACCGCATGGATCCCTCCGTCGAGACACTGACGCTCCTCGCATTCTGGGCGTGTCAGTGCGCCGAGCCTGACATCGCCGGAGCGAACGTGGAACAGCGGCACGACGGCGAGCGCGTCGTCGCGGTGCGCGCGTGCCGTGAGTGCGGGGGCGACGTCCCTGTGCACCAGCAACCTTCTTCACTATCCGACTCAGGCGGCGTTGAGATAACGTGAGTCCGGTGGACGCACTTCGCGTTGATGTCAGCTACCGGCCACTTCGTATCGCCTGTGCGATCACCGCTGGCGACCTTCCAGCCTTTCGGACAGCCGTTCGTCAGTCATACGCGCTTTGGGGAGGTCGCTTCAATCCTATCGTTATCGTCGATCACGACGACGAAGCTCGGCGACTAGTCGATCTCTTTCGAGTCGACGTAATTCGTCCACTGGGTTCGACGGCATCTACTAATGCCTTCGCTCAGTCGTTTCCGCATCTAAACGACCTTTTTCTTCGCGGCCCCCTTTTCTTGAAGGGACTTCACGGGCGTACATATACGCAGGTTCTTGATGTAAATAACCTGATGTTTCATTACTCCGACACCTCGGAATGGAATGCATTGAAGGCGCGTAACGCCCGTCTGTACTCCTGGGCGCAGGAGGACGCTCTTGCAGACTCCTTCTTGATTCAGTTCGGCGAATTTCCCAGTCCTGACGCTACAACCGTCGACTACCGTTCTATGTTCTCTCTCGCCAGCCAGGCGTCCACGCAAACGCTCGACCTTGATTCACCTATTCCGGCGGACATATTTTTGCACCCGAGCATACCTGCTCTTTCGCGCTTTGGGCTCACCCGCCATTACGCCGTCCGAGCACGGTCTGACCTTCCGGGGGTCTTTGTCGGCCGTTCTGATGATATTGCTGACCTTGTTTGCTATTGGAATCTCCGCGCGGCCGACATAACGGTCTTGTTCGTCGATCAACGATATCTACCACGCTATTCAGAGGTCATTCCTGCGTGGAGCCAGTGGCTACAGGGTGTTATAGCGGGGCGCCCTGAATGGGATCGACATATGGCTATTTGGTCGAGACAGCCCGACATCTCGAATGTCTTACACTTATTGCCTGACATTCCGACGCGTCACATACACGTCTCTTCCGACACCTGGAATGGCACCAGCATCCAAGTTCCGACGATGCATCTAGGTCAGACCTCTGTACTCGGCGTCGTCGGGCACGACAAAGCGCAGCCTCGCATATCGTTCGCACTTAACGACAAGCCATTTTGCGGCGACATACTTTTCCATACCCAGCATCTTGTTGCCTCCATTGGATGTGGCCTCTATGGAGAACAGCGCCACACTCTGTCTCCGCCGTATGTCCCAGAACTCAACGAACGTTGGTCGCGGATCATGCAGCGACAGCCAGACACATTTCGTCTCGAACCGAACCGGTTAGGCCTCGTGATTGATGCTGCCGACAAGGACGCGTTCCTTTACGGCCTGCCGGTCGCGGATCTCATGGAAGGTATATTTGGCCTCGCCGGATATCAGACCAGACTCAGCGGTGCCGGGTTGATCGTCCAGCAACTTCTGACCCACCTGGGCGGCATTCAGGGTGCACGTGTCTTCAAGATACCTGGCGTACGCCGCCTTCTACGCACGCACGGGCCTAACGCTGTCTTTACGAAAGATGGCGCACTTCAGCTAATTGGCGGGCCAGATCCTAAAAACCCGGGCGCCTCTTTTGCCGATCACAAGCGTCTATTTATAGAACCGCGTTCTGGTGAGTCGCTGACACCATCAGATGTATTTGACTATCTGGTCGCAAAAGGTCTTTTCAGAATCGGAGCCGACCTAACTTGTCCACACTGTCGCATGTCGAACTGGACTGCGCTCGACTCCCTCAAGCAACACATCACCTGTGAGCTTTGCGGCCAAGCGCACGACGCTACTCGCCAATTAGTGAACAGCACCTGGCACTACAGGCGTTCAGGCATCATGGGTGCCGAGAGAGGCGCCCAGGGTGCAGTGCCGGTGGCCTTGACGCTCCAGCAACTAGGGGCCAACTTGCACGACACGTCTCAGGCTCGATATTCGGCGTCCCTGGACCTAACTCCAAAAGTCATCGGTGGCGTCCCCAAGTGCGAGATTGATTTTGTTTGGATGCAACCACGCTCGGTCCCACATAAGACGGTGCTCATCATAGGAGAATGCAAGGACAGGGGACCTATCCCCGAAAAGGATTTCAAACGAGACGTAAATAACCTACGTGCCGTCGCGGCAGCAATACCTCAGCAGCGTTTTGAGACCTACATCCTGCTAACCAAGCTGGCCGCTTTTACAGCGTACGAGGTTTCTTGTGCTCGGGTCCTCAATGAGAACCAGCCTTCACCAAGAGTGATCCTCCTGACTGATCGCGAGTTGGAACCATACAATATATTTGATCGTCACCAGGTCGATCAGCGCACCGTACTCGACGGGAGTACCGTCGAGGACCTGGCTAACTCGACGTATGCTTTATACTTCGAGACTCCAGTCGCCTAAGCCTGATCAGCTTAAGACTGCTGTTGACGTGCTAGAGCATACTCTGCAGAACATTTACGAACTGCCAGAGAAGGCAAAGCTATTGCCCGTCGCGCCACGCAAGAGGTATTCCAAGTAATTGCCGACGAGGCCGCGGTACTCGTGGGCATGACGCCGTCCGCGCTTCGAAGGGCCGCGGAGCGAGACAAGATCCCGTGCCGTCGAATCGGCCGTCGGCTCCGGTTCCGGCGCGGGGACTTGCTCGGCGCCGGGTGAGCCGCGGCCGTCAGAGATGCGTGCCGAGATCGACCGAATGCCACGGACCGTAGGTGAGGCCACCGTCACTTTGGGTTATGGCGTCGAACTCGCAGCCGAGCCACACAGACGACGGCCCTCCCGAGCTTCCGTCCCAACACCTAATCTGGCCGTCTGCTAACAGACCGCAGGCGAAGTTGGTCCCGTTGCTGGTCACGGTCACGGCCGGCGCGCCAAGAGCGAAGGAGCCATCGCTTGAGCACTGATAGTAGGTTGGTTGAACGCAGTGCTGCTGTTGGCACAGCACAGATCCATCTGAGAACGCAGAGCAGAGACCGCCGTCAAGCTCGACACCGATGGCGATCGCGTTGGCTGGTCCGTGCTGAGGAGAGCCTCCTATTTCCTCCAGACAAGTTGTCGTGCCGTCGTCGAGGAGATAACAGGTGGGCGCGTTCCCCCCAGATCCTGCCACTGCCAGCACTTTGTGATCGGACGTGAAGAGGGGAACCATTCCGTTCGGCAGTTGCGGGCTCACCGAGCCGTCGGCGTACAGAGCGACGATCCCGCCCTCAGCGGGTGCGAGCGCACTCACCCGCTTGGTCGGCAGCCAAAACTGAAGCCACGGCTTCTCGGCCCCCCAGCACCAGATCGTGTCGTCGTCCATCGAAGCGCAGGCGGAGGTGTCGCCCATCGCGAGGCGGACCGCCCTTCGTCCCCCGAAGTCGAGCGCCGGCAGGTGATCTCCCATCTGGCCTGGTTCGTCGCCGAGGTTGTTCGCCGTCGGTCCTTGGCCCGTCAATCCGCTCCAGCCCCAACATTTCAGCGAGCCGTCGTCGAGGATCGCGCATGTCGAATATCGGCTGGCCGCGATCGCCGTCGCGCCGCGCCCTGTTCCGAGGTCGACCGTCGGAAGGTTGTCGCCCATGTCCGCCGCCGAGCCGCCGCGATCGACCGTGTCTCCGTAGCCCAGTTGACCGAACGAGTTGTTGCCCCAGCACTTCACTTGGTGATCGTCGAGGATCGCGCACGTGTGCACCTCGCCGGTCGCCACCGCGATCGCGCGGTAGGGAACGCGGCCGCCGTCAGGTCGTGCGTCGGCGAGATCGGAAGCGTCGGGCGCCTCGATAGCCGCGTCGACGACTGGCCCGGTCTCACCGGCGGAGGCGTCTACTGTGCTGGCGGGAGGTCCACCGTTGTAGCAACCGCCCCCGGGTGGTGA
>Ga0210396_10004784_pt1 | contig 13184 bp, 7 predicted proteins | sample IncBWH17OmetaG_FD_155466 | JGI IMG/M metagenome (GOLD analysis project Ga0210396, IMG submission 155466) | Forest soil microbial communities from Barre Woods Harvard Forest LTER site, Petersham, Massachusetts, United States - Inc-BW-H-17-O ...
TGCTGGAGCGAAATGCCGTCGAGGGGATGCGGGCGGAACCCGGCAGCGTATTGTTCCGGGTCGCCGACACCTCGGTCGTGTGGGCGATGGTCGACGTCGCCGAGCGGGACCTCGGTGCGATCGCCGCCGGGCAGCCGGTCACGGTCAGGGCGCGAAGTTTCCCGGGGCGTGATTTCCAGGGCAAGATCAGCGTGGTCTATCCGCAGGTCAATCGCGAGACCCGGACCGCCCGTGTCCGGATCGAGCTTGCGAACTCCGATCTCGCATTATTGCCGGACATGTATGTCGATGCCGAGATCAATACTGGCAGTCCGGAACCGGTTCTCAGTATTCCTGACAGTGCCTTGCTTGATACCGGAAGCAAGCAAGCGGTCCTCGTCGACAAGGCACAGGGACGTTATGAGCCGCGCGACGTTAAAATCGGCCATCGCGGCGGCGGCTATGTCGAAGTGCGCGACGGCCTCATCGAGGGCGAGCCCGTCGTTGTTTCGGCCAATTTCCTGATCGATGCCGAAAGCAACCTGAAGGCGGCGCTGAAGGGATTTTCGGAAGCGGGAGGCCAGCAATGATCGCCCGCCTGATCGACTGGTCGGCCCGCAACCTGCTGCTTGTTCTGTTCGGCGCAGGCTTCGCCGCCGCGGCCGGCTTCTACGCCCTGGTTCATCTGCCGCTGGATGCGATTCCTGACCTCTCCGACACCCAGGTGATCGTCTACACGGAATATCCCGGCCAGGCGCCGCAGGTCATCGAGGACCAGGTCACCTATCCCCTTACGACGGCGATGCTCACCGTGCCCCGGTCAAAGGTGGTGCGCGGCTTTTCCTTCTTCGGCGTATCGTTCGTCTACGTCATCTTCGAGGACGGCACCGACATCTACTGGGCACGTTCGCGCGTCCTCGAATTCCTCAACGGCGCGACTTCGCGATTGCCAACTGGCGTGACGCCGACCATCGGCCCGGACGCGACGGGCGTGGGCTGGGTCTACCAATACGCCGTCATATCGAAGGAACTCAATCTTTCGGACACCCGCACCATCCAGGACTGGAATCTGAAGTTCGCGCTGGCGAAGGCCGAGGGCGTCGCCGAGGTGGCGAGCGTCGGCGGCTTCGTCAAGCAGTACAACGTCGTCCTCGATCCGCAGCGCATGCGCGATCTCGGTATCACCATGCAAAAGATGCGCGATGCGATCCGCGCCAGCAACGCCGACGTCGGCGGTCGCACCGTCGAACTCTCCGAGTTCGAATACGTCATCCGCGGCAAGGGCTACCTGAAGAGCATCAACGACCTCGGCAACATCGTGCTGAAGACGAGCAACGGAACGCCGGTGCTGCTGCGCGATGTCGCCCGCGTCGAACTTGGCCCGGACGAGCGTCGCGGGATCACCGAACTGAACGGGGAGGGCGAGGTTGCGAGCGGCATCGTGCTGCAGCGCTTCGGCGTCAACGCGCTCGATGTGATCGAGAGCGTGAAAAAGCGTTTCAAGGAAATCGCCAGCAGCCTGCCGAAATCGATGGAAATCGTGCCGGTCTACGACCGATCCAATCTGATCTATGCAGCTATCGACACGCTCAAGCATACGCTGTTCGAGGAAAGCGTCGTCGTCGCGTTGGTCTGTATCGTTTTCCTGCTGCACTTCCGCAGCGCATTGGTGGCGATCCTGATGCTGCCCGTGGGCATCCTGATGGCTTTCGGCGCGATGAGGCTTCTTGGGCTGGGTTCCAACATCATGAGCCTCGGGGGTATTGCTATTGCGATCGGGGCCATGGTCGATGCGGCTATTGTCATGATCGAGAACGCTCACAAGCATCTGGAGCGCGCCGCGCCCGACCGTTCGCGGGTCGACATCCTGATCGCGGCGGCGAGGGAGGTTGGGCCTGCACTGTTCTTCAGTCTGCTGATCATCACCGTCTCTTTCATGCCGATCTTCACGCTGGAGTCGCAGGAAGGGCGCCTGTTCAGCCCGTTGGCCTTTACGAAGACTTTTTCCATGGCAGCGGCTGCATTGCTGTCGGTGACGCTGGTACCGGCGCTGATGGTGATCTTCGTTCGCGGCCAGATTGTTGCGGAGCATCGCAATCCGATCAACCGCTTCCTGATCTGGATTTACCGCCCGGTGATCAAGGCCGTGATGCGCGCCAAGACTTTGGTGATCCTGCTTTCGCTCGCGGTACTTGCGGTGACGATCTGGCCGGCACGCCAGCTCGGCACCGAGTTCATGCCGAACCTGAACGAGGGCACGCTGCTGTTCATGCCGACGACGTTGCCCGGCATATCCGTGACCAAGGCCGGCGAACTGATGCAGACCCAGGACAAGATCATCCGGGCATTTCCCGAAGTGGCTTCCGTCTATGGCAAGGCCGGCCGCGCGGCGACCGCGACCGATCCGGCTCCGTCCGAGATGTTCGAGACCGTCGTCAACTTGAAGCCGAAAGGCGAGTGGCGTCCCGGGATGACTGTCGACGGGCTGATCGCGGAAATGGACAAGGCGCTTCAGTTTCCCGGCGTCTCCAATGCCTGGACCATGCCGATCAAGGCGCGCATTGACATGCTATCGACCGGAATCCGGACGCCGGTCGGCGTCAAGGTGATCGGAACCGATCTGGTGGAAATCGACAAGCTGGCAAAGCAGATCGAGCAGGTTCTCAAGGCGGTGCCCGGAACGTCGTCGGCCTACGCCGAACGCGGGATCGGCGGCTACTATCTCGACGTCACGCCTGATCGCGCGGCTTTGGCGCGCTACGGCATCATGGTTCAGGACGTTCAGGATGTCATCGGTACCGCGCTTGGCGGTCAGACGGTGACCACGACGGTCGAAGGCCGCCAGAGGTTCAGCGTCAACATGCGCTACCCCCGCGATCTCAGGGAAAATCCGCAAGCCATCGCCAACGAAGTCCTGGTGCCGATGCCGGCGGGCGGCGCGGTGCCTCTCGGGGAGGTCGCGAAGGTGGCGCCGGCGCGCGGGCCGTCATCGATCCGGACCGAAAATGGGCAGTTGGCCACATACATCTATGTCGACATCCGCGACCGCGATCTCGGCGGTTATATCGCGGATGCGCAGCGGGCGGTGCAAGCCGGCATTCAATTCCCGGCTGGCTACTATGTGATGTGGAGCGGCCAATACGAATATCTCGAACGCGCCACGGCGCGCCTGAAGATCGTCGTGCCGGTGACACTGACCATCATTTTCCTACCTCAACTTCCGTTCCGTCACCGAGACGATGATCGTCATGCTGTCGCTGCCGTTCGCGCTGGTGGGTGGACTCTGGCTGATGTGGTGGCTTGGATTCAATCTTTCGGTAGCGGTTGCGGTTGGATTCATCGCTCTCGCGGGGGTCGCCGCCGAGACGGGCGTGGTGATGCTCATCTATCTCAATCAGGCATTGGCGGAGATCAAGGCGCAACGCGACATCGAGGGCCGAGCGCTGACGCGCAGCGACCTCTACGACGCTGTCATGGAGGGGGCGGTCGAGCGGGTTCGTCCGAAGATGATGACCGTCGTCGCCATCATGGCGGGCTTGCTCCCGATCATGTGGAGCACAGGCAGCGGCTCGGAAATCATGCAGCGGATTGCGGTGCCAATGATCGGGGGGATGATCTCCTCGACGCTGCTGACGCTGATCGTGATCCCGGCGATCTTCGGACTGGTCAAGGGCTTTGGGTTGCCCAGCGAAAACCGTTTCAACAGCCAGCAGCCGCCTGCCGAAAAGCCGCTCAAGCCGGCTCATCGCGTCCCGGAGCCTGCCGAATGAGATGAGCGATGATAACTATAATGATGTGGCGAGAGGACTGAATGGCTTTGGTGGGCGTTGGCATGCGTGGTTCGAGCATTGGAGGGGTCGATGACGGAATCGATTCTACGCGCACTCGAAATGGCGTTTGCCATGGGATGGGAGATCCTGTGGCCCCTGATTCTCGGCTTCACGCTGTCCGCAGTCGTGCAGGCGGTCGTTTCCCATCGGGAAATGGCTCGGCTGCTGCCGGACGACCGGCCCCGTTCGATTGCGACCGCTCTCGCGCTCGGGGCGGCATCCTCATCATGCTCCTACGCAGCCGTGGCGCTCGCCCGCGCGCTGTTCCGCAAGGGCGCCGATTTCACCGCCGCCATGGCGTTCGAGATGGCGTCCACCAATCTCGTCGCCGAACTCAGCATCATCATGCTGGCGTTCCTGGGCTGGCAGCTCACGCTGGCCGAATTCGTCGGCGCACCCATCATGGTTGCCCTGCTGGTTCTGCTGTTCCGCCGGTTTCTCGCCCGAGAGCTTGTAAAGGAAGCCAAAGCGCAGGCCGATAAGGGGATCCTGGGTCGCATGGAAGGGCACGCCGAAATGGATATGTCCGTGACCGAAGGCAGCCTTTGGCAAAGAATAACATCAGAACGGGGCCTTACCGCGATCAGCCATTATTTCGTGATGGATTGGGCCGCGGTCTGGCCCGATATCGCGGGTGGCCTGGTGATCGCCGGAGCGCTTGCCGCCTGGGTGCCACCCGATTTCTGGCAATCGTTCTTCCTTGTCGATCACCCGCTCGTTGCCAAGCTGTGGGGACCGGTTGTCGGGCCGCTGGTCGCGGTCATCTCGTTCGTATGCTCGGTCGGAAACATTCCGCTCGCGGCCGTTCTGTGGAACGGCGGCATCAGCTTCGGGGGCGTGATCGCGTTCATCTTCGCCGACCTGATCATTCTCCCAATCCTCAACATCTACCGCAAGTATTACGGGTGGAAGATGGCCGGCTTCCTGTTCGCGGCGTTCTACGCGTCGATGGCGGGTGCCGCGCTAACAGTCGAATTGATGTTTGGGGCTCTGGGACTCGTCCCGTCACAGCGGAACGCGCGCGTGGTTGAAGGGGCAGTCACGTGGAATTACACAACCTGGTTCAATATCGCCTTTCTCCTGCTCGCCGGATTGCTTGTCTGGCGATTCCTGAAAACCGGCGGTCCCGCGATGCTGCGCATGATGAATAGACCGGCCGAAGCGCCGCGCAACCAAAGCTTGTAAAATCCGCCGGCCATTCTTAGCCTGCGGGGACCAATTTTTAGAGCATGATCCGGAAAAGTGGGTACCGGTTTTCCGAAAAGATCATGCTCAAACAAAGAGATGAGATCGTGATCCGATTCACCCTAATCGGATCATGATCTAGTGGGGCATTCATCATGACATTTTTCACCGCTTACAAAGCCATCGACGTGAAGGTGCCGATCTACTTCATCGAGAGCACGGCGCCTGACAATGTCGACGACACCGACAAGATATCAACCGACCCGCTGCCTCATCTGCAATTGATCCCCGATTCCGATGATGCTGTGAGGCAGATCGCGCAGGACCTTGCGAAAGGAACCCATCCGAACCTTGTCGTGATGGTTCACGGCTTCAACAATCCGAAACCGGATGTGCTGAAAACCTTTACCGCCGCGGCGATGGCGGTTAACGGGGACGACAAAATCTATCATCGGGAGGGACTGGTCTGCGTCGGATATCGCTGGCCATCGGAGAAGATGGGACAGCCGTGGCACGGCACCTGGGATGCGCTGCCGACATTGCCGACCTGGATCCTGTATTTGGGTGCCGCCCTCGCTGCGGTGCCGTTTCTCTTGTATTATTTTGCGCCCGACAGCAGTCACTGGGCGATCAATATTTTTCAATACGTCCGGGACCGCATCGCCGACCACCTTGTGACCATGGCCGGACTGACCCTTGCGGGCCTGGTGCTCACCGCGGCCTTGCTGAGGACCATCGTCTATTTCCGTGACAACTACCGGGCATCGAACTACGGCATCCCCGATCTCATTCAGATCATCCGGGCGATCGACCGGGAAATCGTCAGGCAGCGCCACCGGTCCGGCGGGAGCGATACACATCACCGCAACGTTCAGCTCTCCTTCATCGGGCACAGCATGGGCGCGTTCGTGGTTACCAACACCATCCGCACGCTGTCGGACGTCTTCGCCACGCCTGTCGAGGCGTTGAACGCCTTTGGCGCGGCTGGACCGACACCCGATAACCGTCTGCAGGAGATCGGCAGTGTCTTCAAGCTGAAGCGTTTCGTTCTCGTCTCTCCGGACATTCCGGCGGAGGCGTTGTTGTCGAACCGTGGAAATTTCCTGGCCTCCGCCCTGTCGCGCTTCGAGGAAGCCTATTTGTTCAGCAACGAAGGCGATGAGGTCCTTCGCCAGATTTCGACCCTGGCGAACTATTTCGTGTTCCCGACCAAGAGCAGAAATCACGGCTTCCGGCTTGGCAATGTCGAGATATTGTCAAGCAGCTTCGGCGCCATCAATGCGGATGCGTCGGGCGGGTTCTTGCAAACGTTGCGGATCGGGAACCTGACGCTTCAGCAGTTGTACGCTGCGCTCGACATCGCCGAAGCCCGGCGTCAGCCCGACGAAGACAGGCGGGTGCGGCCACAGGTTTCGCTGCCGGAGGTCTTCACCTATTTCGATTGCACCGACTACGTCGACGAGGATGAAAACGGAAAGAAGAGGCCGCTGCTCACCTTTGCGAAGTGGCGCAAACGCCATGACCCCGGCGCAAAGCTGCGGTGGTATTCGCACCTGCATCTGCTCTTTGCCTATGTCGCCCACGGCCAAAAACCCAATGTGCATGGCGGCTATTTCGAAGGCGTCTTTTTGCAGCGGTTGATCTACCGGCTGGCCTGCCTCGGCTTTGACGAAACAATTGTGGCTTATGGCAACGAAGCGGAGCTTGGGAAGCAATGCGAGAGCAAGCAAATCCGCATGCTGGTGTCGCCAGCCCTGCGGGCGGCCGGCAAGGGTCCTGCCGCCGCCCAACTCCGTGGGAGGTGAACGGCATGACGGCGCTGCCGTTGCCATGCAAAGCGCGTCATCGGCACGCCTGCACACGGCCTGGCCCCGCATCGGACATCAGTCCACCGGACTGAGAGCCTCGATGACACGGCTCAGCACCGAAAGCGCGTCCCGGGTGCCGTCGGCTTCGCCCTTCTCGAAGTCGGCGCCATCCTGGCCCATGGTGTTGGTGACGTGCGCGAGGCAAAGAATTCGTACACCGGCCGACTGCGCAAAGGCGTAAAGCGCGGCTGCCTCCATCTCGACGCCGAGAATTCCCCTGGTTCGGGCGGCCTCGATCGCTTCAGCCGTCTCGCGAAACGGTGCATCCGTCGTCCAGGTGGCGCCGACGACCACGCGGGGTCCGCCTTGGGAGGTGGCTCCCACGGCGCTTTCTACAAGCCGGCCGTCAGCCTCGGCGAATTCGGCAGGAGTTGCATAGTGGTAGCTCGTCCCTTCGTCGCGCAGCGCTCGATCGATGATGACAAAATAGGGCGGCGGCCCCGCAGCTGCGATCTGGCCGGCCGAGGTGAGGCTGACGAGCAGCCGGCAGCCGCTCGCGAACAATTCTTCCGCCACGAGAACCGCGAATGCAGCACCAACGACCCGTCCGATAATCCCGACCTCTCGCCCGGCAAGCGCGAAAGTATCCAGTTCTGTGTGGTAACACGGCCAACCCGCAAAGCGCCTGGCCTTTCCGCCTTCGCGAAGCGTGCGCACAATGTCGCCGTCGGGATCGAGGAGGCATACCGCGGGCACCTCGATCGCCGGGAGGCTCTTTTGACGCCTCGCCTCACGCAACAGCGCGGAAGGCAGGAAAAGCGAAGGCGACGAGGGGCTCTTATTGTCCAGTATGGGAGGCGTAACCATGTTTCTTCGAACCTTGAAGCAATGTGATTGCAGGAGACGTCTATGGGTGATGTCGGCAGAAGAGCCCATTGGGAGAACGTTTATACGACCAAGGGGGAAAGAGACGTTAGCTGGTTTCAGGAAAATCCCGCGCCATCGCTTGAACTGATCGCTCTCGCAGGTCTGTCCGAAGATGCATCTATCATCGATATCGGCGGTGGCGCGTCACGACTCGTTGATGGCCTTGCCGAGCGGCATTTCCGCGAGGTCACGGTGTTGGATCTTTCCGCCGCCGCTCTCGAACTGGCCAGGGGGCGTCTGGGCGAGAAGGGAGCTGGCATCAAATGGGTGACGGCCGACATCACCAGCTGGGAGCCAACTGAAACGTATGACCTGTGGCACGACCGCGCCGCATTTCACTTCCTGACCGATCCGGCCGATCAATCCGCCTACCTCGAGCGCCTCAAGATGGCCGTCAAGCGGGGAGGGGTTGTCATTATCGGCACCTTTGCCCTCGATGGGCCGGAAAAGTGCAGCGGATTGCCGATCGTCCGCCACGATGCAGCTTCGCTGTCGGCGCATCTCGGGACCGATTTCAATCTGATCGATAGCCGACGACATGATCACGCCACGCCCTGGGGCGCGCTGCAGCGATTTCAGTTCAGTACGTTTCGTCGGAAGTGAAGCTGCTGCAAATCTCGTCATCTCATCCGTTGCCGGGCGACGAGATGTCGGGCGCTATGTGCCGTTGAACACTCCTCCGCTCAGATGATCGCGGGGTAGCGAACCTCGGTCATCATGCCCGTCATCATGTGGTAGAGATTGTGGCAGTGAAATGCCCAGCGGCCGGGATTGTCGGCGTCGAAGGCGATGGTGACGCTGCCCATCGGAGGCACCAGAACGGTGTCGCGCACCGCACCCGTGAACGGGGCGCCGTTTATCGCGACCACCTGGAAAGCGTGGCCATGAAGGTGCATCGGGTGCGGCATCATCGTTTGGTTCGCCATCTCGATCGCTACGCGCTGACCCCGGGCGGTCATCAGCGCGGTTACGTTGGGCCAGTATTCGCCATTCAGCGACCAGGCATACGGCGCCATGGCGCCGGCGAGAATCACGCGATGCGTCACATCGGGCGCGTGCGGCGCCAAGGGTGCGACCGCTTCGAGGCGGCGTTCAAGCGAGAGATCGACCGGCGGCGCATTTTCTTTGGCCTCCCCGTCGAGGCGCGACACAGGCGCGCCGGCCGCTGCGAGAACGATCCCCGTGCGTGCCCGCTTGCCCTCGACCTGCGCAACGATTGGATAGGAGCCGTTCCCCGGGAGATCAATCAGCACGTCGAGCCGCTGGGCCATCGCGAGCGGAAGACGGCTGACGCGCACTGGTCGAACCGGATGACCGTCGACGGCAACGACGGTGCCGGTGAGCGCACCGAGATCGATCCAGAACTGCGACGAGGACGCGGCGTTGATCAACCGCAGCAGGACGCGCCCGCCCGGTTCGGTGCGGATGACCTCCGGATCGGCGAGCGTGCGGTCATTGGCTAGAAATGCGTCGTAGTCGATGTCGTTCAGGTCCATCGCCATGCCGGGCGCCATGTTCATGGCCCTCATATTCCCCGAGTTCATGGCGCCCATGCTGCCCGAGCCCATGTTCATGGCTTTGTCCATGCCGTTCTTCGGCATCGCGCTCTCACTGCCGTTGGATTTGGTCAGTCCGGCGAGCAACTCGTCCGGTGTTTTGAAGCTGAAATCATGCAGCATCAACACGACCTCCTGCCGGTCGGCGCGCATTTCCTCGGCGCTGCGCACGATCAGCGGCGCGGTCATCAGGCTCTGTTCCTGCATTCCCTGATGGGAGTGCATCCAGTAAGTCCCTGGGATCGGCGCGTAGTCATAGGACTGCGTTTCACCTGCCGGGATGGGCGGCGTTTGCGGCCAGGGAAAGCCGTCTTGTCTCCACGGCGGCAACTGGCCGTGCCAATGAACGAGTGTGGAAGTGCCCGCCTGATTCACGAGATCGACGTCAAAGCGCTCACCGGGCGAGAGCGTGATGCCAGGTTTTCCGTTCGGACCGATAAGGCTGAATGCTCGCGCCGGCTTGCCGTTGACGTCGAGGGTCCTGGTGCCGGCGGTCAGGCGAAGCTTGGCGGTCCGCGTTTCGGGCGCGTCACTGGCTCGCGCTGTGGACAGGAAGGGGATCGCGCCGGCCATCGCAACTCCGGACGCAAGGATGATCTGCCGGCGGCTCAGGAGCGTGGGCTTTTCATTCTCTCTCATCGAGCTTGTCCATGTCGGTCGCCGTTCGGAAATTGCCCACCAATTCAATTTGATGCTTGTTCGGGATTGCCGCGAATTGCGCGCTATTGCCGGAATATCGGACGGCGGCGCCGGCTGCGGGCGGTTCAGAAACTGATCGTGGAACGAAGTGCAAGCACCCACGCATTTGGCCGCAAGCCGTCGCCGGGGTTGAGGACGCCACCGCCCGGACGGACGATGTATTGCATCTCCGGCTGAAGCGTCCACCACGGTTTCAACTGGGTCTGGTACATCAGCTCGATCACGGTTTCCCCGCTCCGCACCGGGTAGAAAAAGTTTCCGAACGATCCGATGTCGGAATCGAGCCCCCGGGCATTGTCCCCGACCCGCGCATATGCGAAGGCAACTCCGATCTTGTCGTCCGGCCGACGAGGTATGAGGCCTTTGTACATCAGGCCTCCGTCGGCATAGAAATTGATCAGATTGCGATCATCCGGTACGCCGCCCGCGCGGAAAAACGCCGACAGGCCCTGGTCGTCCGTGCCGGGAACGCGATAGAGCATCTGATCGACGACACCGTAGATGCCGTAGTCTCCGGTGTGATTGAGCGGAATGCCAGTCGACAGCGGGTCGGCGAGCGAGCGGCCGGTATTATCGAAGCGCTGATCAGCGAAGCGCGAGCTGGTATGGTACCAGGCACCGATTCTGTAAGCGCCGGGAAGCCCTTTGGCATCCTTGCCCTGGTTGGGCTCATAGCTGGCTTCGGCGATGAAAAAGGCGCCGCCGCGAAAGCTGAAAACGGTGCCAGTCGGAATCGGCCCGCCTTGATTGGAGCCGTTTCCGCCGCTGGGATCGCCGCTGAACACGGCTGCTTGAAGCGACACGTCGTCAGCAGGCTTGATCCGCACGCGAATGCCCGGGTCCGGAAGGGGATAGGCCGGTCCCCCGGCCGGAAGATTGCCGGCAAGAAATGTAGGCCAGCTGATGCCGTTGTTGATGAAATTCGACGCAGTCTTGCTCTGGAGAAATTGGCTGTCTCCGGACATGAGACCGGCGCGAACGGACAAGCGGTCATTGAAGGCGCTCTGTTCGTACCAAAGCGAATAGAGCCGCGCCACGGGTCCAGCTTCGAGATTCGACACGGCCAGAATATTGCCGAGATACGTCGAACTGAAAAAAGGCCCGTGGGTGATGAGGCCATGGGCGTGGAATTTGCCTCCCTCCCAGCCCACAAGCTTTTCCAAATCGACGTCGAGCGCCGGCTGAAAAACTCCGATTCCAACGGCGCCGGTTTTGATTCCGCCATTGACGTTCGCCAAAAAGTCGTTGGTGTAGTTGAGGGTAAAAGTGATGCCATGGCGCTCGAGATAAGACCGCAGTCCCCCCCAATCGCCGGTCAAGTTGGGCTGGGAGACTTCGCTCGGTTCACCCGACCGCTGCACCTGCGCCAAGGCGGGCGTTACAAAATCATCGGCTGCTGAGCCGACCAGGGAAAACACGGCAAAAGCGAACGTCCAAGGCCATCGACCGACGCTCACGCCCATAGCCTCCGTCCCCAGAGCGATTTGCAGCGAATTTCAGCCGCGATTCTGGCAAATTTGGGTTTGGATTGCCCGCATCGAAGGCAATGCCTGTCATCTTCACGAGGCCCGGAGAACATGATGACCGGATGCGCGAACGGCGGCGCCGGATGGCAGGTAGATGTGCATTGATTTTGTAGTCTCAATTAAAATTGGCTTTGCAGCCTTGGACTTCGAAGGTTTTAAAGATACCGGAGCGCCCGATGACCGGCCGCTTCTTTTTTGCGGAAGCACTCTCATCCAACCCTCCCGCAATCGGGAGAAGGAGCGCGTGCTTTCGTCGTCGCTACAAACTCGATCCAATTTCAGCCCGCTCTAGCGAGGGACAGTGGCGCTCGCCATCGCGTGCGAAAACACCACTTCGATCAGCGTGCCGGAATGGTTGCCCGTCTTGATGTGGAATTGCGCGCGGTTGGCTTCGACCAGGGCTTTGGTCAGCGAAAGGCTGACGGGCGAACCCTCCTGCGCCTGATCCGAGGGGGCCTGGGTGCGGAACGGCTCCAGCGCGGCAGCCACTTCATTGTCATTAAGCCCTTGTCCGGTATCGCGGACCCTTAAAATCACATCGCCGAAATCGGACAAGGCGGTGGAGACGATGACCTGGCCGCCGGCATTGGCGAGGTGGATCGAATTGGCGATCAGGTTCAGCGTGATCTGACGCAACGCGCGCGCATCGGCGACGACCGGCGGCAGCAGATGCGCCAGCGAGGTGCGGATGATGATGCGTTCCCGGTTGGCCTGCGGCTGCATCACCGCGACGCAACTTTCAACCAGGTCATTGAGGTTCTGGTTGGCGAAGATCAGGTCGAGCTTGCCGGTCTCGATCCGGCTGAGATCGGTGAGGTCGTCGATGATGGCGATCACGCGCTCGCCGGAAGCGCGAATGTCCTTCATGTATTCGACGTAACGCTCGCTGCCGAGTGCGCCGAACCGCTCGCCGATCATCACTTCGGCAAACCCGATGATGGCGTTGAGCGGGGTGCGGATTTCGTGGCTGATCCGCGCCAGCAGATCGGCCTTGGCGTTGGTCGCACTATCGGCCAGCCGCCGCGCCTCCCGCAGTTCGCTCTCGTTCTTTTTGGTCCGCGACAGATCGCGGAACACGGCAAAGAAATTCGGACCATGAGGCTGCGTCCGTCCCATGGTCATCGACAGCGGGATCAGGCCGCCGCCGCGCACGCGGCCCAGCACCTCGCGGCCATGATCGAGCAGGCTGGCGACGCCGGTGCCCTTGATGCTTGCGAGATAATCCCTGACCGCGGCCTGGCTCTCCGCCGCAAACAGCTCGGCGAGATTGCGTTGCACGAGTTCGGCGCCGTCATGGCCGAACAGCGCTTCGGCACTGCGGTTGCACGAATTGATGTTGCCCTCGGCATCGAACATCACGATGCCCTCGGCCGTCGTATCGAGGATAGCGCCGAGTTCCTCGGCATTGGCGTGGCCGACGGCGGACGGTTCTGGCGCGGGCACCGCGCAGCCGATCGCAGCCGCAATGCCGGCGCTTTCCATGCCTGCGCCGGAGAAGATCAAGGCGAGCGCGGACTCGTCGTCCCAGCTGATCGTGTAGAGGCGCGCGTCGATCGCCGACGCCATGGTGGGCACGGGCGAGCCCTGCGGCGGGGAAATCGTCACCGGCGTGCCGGTGTCCGATGTGCTGCTGGCGCTGGAGACGCCGGGTTCGACATAGAGCGCGTCGATGCG
>Ga0210396_10004785_pt1 | contig 13182 bp, 9 predicted proteins | sample IncBWH17OmetaG_FD_155466 | JGI IMG/M metagenome (GOLD analysis project Ga0210396, IMG submission 155466) | Forest soil microbial communities from Barre Woods Harvard Forest LTER site, Petersham, Massachusetts, United States - Inc-BW-H-17-O ...
CGCGCCGGCGGAATTTGCCCACGGGCATATCCCCGGCGCGGTAAATATCCCGCTTTTTTCGGATGAGGAACGCGCCAGGGTAGGGACGACCTATAAACAACAAGGCAAAGAAGCCGCCATCCTCCTGGGCTTCGAGCTCACCGGCCCGCGATGGGCAGGATTTATCCGCCAGGCACTCGAGCTCGCTCCGCAGAAAAAACTGGTGCTCCACTGCTGGCGCGGCGGAATGCGCAGCTCTGCCATGGCCTGGGCCCTCGATCTCTATGGATTCGAGATCTACCTCCTCCAGGGGGGCTATAAGAACTACCGGCGATGGACCGCCCGTCAAATGGAACGGACCTATACGCTGCAAGTAGTCGGCGGCTACACCGGCTCGGGCAAAACGCAGCTCCTCCATGAGCTAAAAGGTATAGGCGAACAGATCGTGGACCTGGAAGACCTGGCCCAGCATCGGGGTTCGTCTTATGGGTCGCTCAACCGGCTTATTCAACCTACCCAGGAGCAATTCGAGAACAACCTCGCGGCGGTCTTGTCGACCCTCGACTCCGCCAAGCCCATCTGGATCGAAGACGAATCCCAGAACATCGGCAGATGTCTCCTGCCAAAACCATTCTGGGTTCAGTTGAGAAACGCCTTTCATTTCGATCTGCAGGTACCCATGGAGCAGCGCGTCGAAACCCTGGTGCGGGAATACGGCTCGCTCGACAAAGATTTTCTCATCACGTGCACGGAACGGATAAAAAAACGCCTGGGCCCCGAACAGACAAAGAATGCCATCGCCGCCATCAACGAGGACAGGATGGCCGATTTCATCCGCCAGGTCCTGGTCTATTACGACAAAACCTATCGCCGCGGGCTAAACGACCTTGACCCGGCCGGCATTCTACCGGTGCCGGTGCCCAGCCACGATGCAAAAGCAAATGCCCGCTTATTGTTAAAGGCCGCGGAGACGCGAAAGACCGCGGCGATCATATAACACATGGAAACGATAAAACTGACACAGTATTCACACGGCGCCGGCTGCGGTTGTAAGATCAGCCCCGCCATCCTGGATAAAATTCTTCACAGCGCAATCCCCGCGATCCCCGACCCGCGGCTCCTGGTGGGCAACGCCGAGCGTGACGATGCCGCGGTTTGGGATTTGGGCGACGGGAACGCCCTGATCTCGACCACCGATTTTTTTATGCCTATTGTCGACGATCCTTATGACTTTGGCCGCATCGCCTCCGCCAACGCCATCAGCGACGTCTACGCCATGGGCGGGAAACCCGTTCTCGCGATCGCCATCCTCGGCTGGCCCGTGGACAAACTGCCGCCGGAAACGGCCGGAAGGGTTCTCGAAGGGGCCCGCGCGATCTGCGCGGAAGCCGGTATCACCCTCGCCGGCGGGCATAGCATCGACTGTCCCGAACCGGTATTCGGCCTCGCGGTCAACGGGATCGTCGCCGTCAAGCACCTCAAACGCAACAGCACTGCCACCGCCGGCTGCCGTCTCTTCCTCACAAAAGCGCTCGGCGTAGGCATCCTGTCGACGGCGCAAAAAAAGGGCCTGCTGCAGCCGGAAGACGCGGCCCTGGCCCTGAAAAGCATGACGACCCTGAACAGCCTGGGAGAAAGACTCGGCCGTATCCCCGGGGTAAAAGCGCTTACCGACGTCACCGGCTTCGGCTTGCTCGGCCACCTCGCCGAGATGTGCGAAGGCAGCGGCGTTTCTGCGACGATCGAATTCGAAAAGATACCCCGGATCGGCAGCCTCGACTACTACCTTGGGCAAGGTTGCATCCCCGGCGGCACCGGGCGCAACTGGGCCAGCTACGGTCACAAGATCGCCGCGATCACAGAGCGGCAACGTTACATCCTCGCCGATCCGCAAACCAGCGGCGGCCTGCTCATTGCCGCGGCCCCCGAAGCCGTGGGAGAAGTAGCGGCACTCCTGGAAAAAGCCGGCCTTCCCGAAAGTCAATGTCAACCCTTCGGCACACTGACAACCCCAGCCGAAAAACTAATTCAGGTGATCTGAAGCTATTTCTTTACCTGTTGCCAATAGATACCGCCGATCACTAACAGCATCCCGGCCAGCGTGAAAAGCGTCAACGGCTCATGCGTAAAGATATTGGAAAGGACAAAACCAAACACGGGGCATAGGAAAAGCCAAAACGAAGAACGCTGGGCATCGGTATGCAGGAGATAAAGCCAAAGCTGGACCGCCCCGATGGAAACGGGAATGGCCAGCCAAAAGATGGCGCCAAAGCCTTTGATATTCCAGGTGTTGAGCGCGGGCGCATATACCCAGAGCATCACCGGTAGCAGGAAAACGCCACCCAGCAGCACCTGCCACCCGTTGATCGTCAGCCGCGTGAGCCCGTTCCAGGACGTCCGCGAAAAATACAACACACTGAGCGAATAGGCGACCATCGAGACCAGCAGTAGCAGCAGGCCCGCCGGCGTCGCGCTGCTGTTACGGAGCAAGGGCCATGCGGCGATGATCACTCCCGTCATACACAGCACCAGACAAAAAATGGTCACCGGCCGGAGCCGTTCACGCAAAAACAGGGCACTGATCAGATTGATAAAAACGGGACTGGTGGCTACCGCCAGCGACCCAAGACCCGCGGATACCTGTCGCATGGCGATCACATAAAGACCCAGATAGATCGTATTGGACAGCAACCCATAGAGGGCGATCTGCCCCCACTCGCGTCCCTTCGGCATCCGCTGCCGTAAAACGAGATGGCTGATGATGATCATCACCACCCCCGCCAGAAAGAACCGGACGACGCAGATGGTAAAAGGTTGCAACACCTGCAACCCGATCTTGGTCGCGGTAGAAGCCGATGACCACAAGATCGAGAATAACAATCCTACGGCTAATAGCCGGTTTTTTGATGGCATGCCGCGAAATTAAGGCAAAGCGCATCAAAAAATGCCGCCAGCAAGATCTGATCCCCCTCAAAACACCATTTCTGATTCTGTTCAGCACGCCGCGAATGGCGTTACTTTGCCCAAAAGAAAAGCCCATGCAACCCCAGGAGATCCAGGCGTTGAGATCCGCCACCCGCGGAACCGCGGAATATATCCATTTCAATAACGCCGGCGCATCATTGCCGCCCGATAGCACGTTGAATACCGTCATCCGCTACCTGCAGGAAGAGGCAATTAAAGGTGGATACGAAACCGAAGCCAAATATGCCGCCGAACTGGGCAACGTCTATACGCTGATCGGCAAATTGATCAACGCCCAGCCCGGCGAGATCGCTATCGTCGAGAACGCGAGCGTCGGCTGGCATATCGCCTTTAACGGCATCGATTTCGAGCCTGGGGACGAAGTGATCACCTCGGAGATGGAATATGTCACCAACCACATCGGCTTCCTGAACGTCCAAAAAACGCACCATATCCGCGTCACCGTCGTGCCTAACGACGCGGATGGCAATTTCGATCTTCACGCGCTTCAAAAAGCCATCAACCCCAAAACCAAACTGATCGCTATCACCCACGTCCCTTCCACGGCCGGCAATATCCTGCCCGTAGAGGAGATCGGCCGGATAGCCCGCCGGCATAATATTTTGTATCTGGTAGACGCCTGTCAATCGGTGGGGCAGCTCCCGCTGGACGTGGAAGCCATCGGCTGCGATATATTGGCGGTCACCGGCCGGAAATACCTGCGGGGACCGCGTGGCACCGGCTTCCTCTATGTGCGCAAAAACATCCAGGACCGGCTCCGCCTGTTTTTCCTCGACGGCCACTCCGTGGCCTCGGTGAGCGAGAACAGCTTTCAATTGCAAGACAACGCCCGTAGGTTCGAGCTATATGAAAAGAACCGAGCCCTCGTTCTCGGCCTCGGCGCGGCCATAAGCTATGCCCTGGATCTCGGCCTGGACAAGATCGAACAACGGATTACCCATCTTTCCACCCTCCTCAGAAACCGTCTGTCCGCCCTGGAAGGCGTAACCGTTCACGACAAGGGCGCAAAGCTCTCGGGCATCGTCACGTTCTCGGTCGCTGGCATTCCAGCCGAAAAAGTCAAAGCAGCGCTGTTGGAAAAAAAGATCAACGTCTCGGTAGGCCGCGCTCACTCCACACTGATCTATATGAACAAACACCACCTGGCCACCGTCGTCAGGGCTTCGGTGCACTATTATAATACGGAAGAGGAGATCGATACGTTTTGCGCCGCCGTGGCGGCGATAGGGTAGGCGTCCCGCCGGTCACCCCTAGAGCGCCACATGCCCCCGGAACCCGAATACATGCACCGGCCCCTGCCGGTCCTTATTGTACCCGGGATTCATCACAAGCTGGTAGTCGACACTCACCCAAAAGGTTTTCGTGAACTGTGCGCTATAATACACTTCGGTGATGTACTCATGTCCGTAGTTGAGATTGCCGTCGCCGATGATAAATCCATAACCTCCTGCCTTCAGAAAAGCACGGTGATCCGCGGAAAGGCCGTCGACGATCTGCCCGATCCCCACCACATCGCCCTTTCTTTTCCAGGGGGCCCCTTTGAGCGATAGACCAGCCGATATTGTCTGATCGATCTCGGTAAAGGCCCAGGTAGCGTACTTTCCATCATTCCAACCGGCCCTGGCGAAAAACCCCAGGTCTTCCGTGAGCCCTTGTTCCATATTGAGATAGAACCCCGTTTTATGCCCGCCGTAGGAAAGACCTTCGGCACTCCCGGAGAAGACATTGAGCAGCGCCGTGTTGCCCGTCTTTATCGCTTCCAGGCCGTCCTGGTAAGAAGGCTGCCGGGAGGCCGTGTAGCTCGCTATAAACCCTATGGATCCCGGCAGACTATCGATGAGATGCAGCTTCTTGGTAAGCTCCAGCGTCTCGGAATGCGCCTTGCCAAAGCGGTACTCCATATCGCTATGATTGGCCGTTGCGCCTACGGCCACGCTCGATACCCGCGCCGCCCAGCCGGGTTTGATCAGCTCGACCACCAGGCCATACGTATATCCCTTGGTATTGGCCGGGTAATCCCAGGCCCCGTTGCTCATCAATGCCCAGTTCATGAATTGTGTCCGCGGATCATGGCTATAGCTGTTGTCATCAAAAAAATCGGACATCGAAAATTTACCCGCGCTGATCACGATCCGGCTGCTGGGGATCGTGCCCGTCAGTTGATTATCGATATCGTCTTCCTGCTGTTCATAACCCGTATGGTTCAGCGGGATCATTTGCTGGAGATAGTACCTCGCCGCTGAAACCACCGGCGACGGATCACCGATGCGATACGTTTCTCCGTTCAAGGCACCCGCCACACCCAGCGTAGAACTAAGACCGTGACCTCCGGACAGCTCGGCATTGAAATGGAATGCGCCCCCCTCCCATAACCGGCGGCCGAGGTCCAAGGTGGAGGTGACGCTCACTGCCCCTTTCTCTACCGAGTCGGCCAGACTGTTCATGCCGCTGTATTTGGCGTTGAAACCACTATGGTTTTGATCGATAACGGTGATTTGATAATGATAGTTCCAGGGGCTGACATGCGTGGAATCGGTATGCTGGGCAAACAGACTTTGCGCTTTAAAGATCGTCAATAGCAGGTATCTCAGCTTTTTCCTCATAGCTTCTCGTTTACGCTAGTACACTAAGTTTGGCAAATATGCTGATTTCAGCGATGCGGTTTATTAAATCTTCATTACTTCCGCAAGGCCACATCGCTGTATCGCGGCGCAAAATTAATAGTATTACGAGGTATGAGAAAGCTTTTTATCGCACGATCGTTGCATTTACATTTACCGGTTTTTGTCAGCGTCTGCCGCCGCCATGAAACCCGCCACCGCCATGAAATCCGCCGCCCCGGAAGCCGCCAAAATGCGGCGTCGCAAAACCCCGGGCCTGCTGAAAATTGTTGACGCGTTGAAAGCCCCGCTGCTGCATATGGCTCTGTCTGTTCAACTCGCCGGCGTCGGGCCGCTCACCGGAACGCCCGGACCAGTTGCCATGCTCGTCGCGTTGAAAGACATTCCCTTGCCGGTCCGCCATAAACCTGGACCCATTCCCGCCCCCCGGCCGGCTCATCGAATGCTGCGCGACACCCGGCCGTTCATGATAGAGATTGTTATGAGCATGTACCCAGGTACGAAAAGGCGGCCTGGGCCCGTGTCCATAAAAACCATAAGGGACATGTCCCCAGAAGGCGGGGTAGTAGAAGCCCGGTCCCCACCAGCCGCCATACCAGCCGCCCCAACCCCAGTCGAAGCCTAGATTGAACCAGTCGTAACCGAAATCCAATCCGAAACCCCAGCCATACCAGGGCGTATAGATCATATTGAAACCCCAGCACCAGGGGCGGGGATAGTAGTAATGGCCAAACCAGGGCTCGTAATAAAAGCCGGTACCAAATACTACCGTCGGGCCGAGAAGATAATTGTTGAGATATCCCGGCGTATAGCCCATATAGACATAGTCCGGTGACACATCATAGATGTCTACGAATTTGGCATTGTATACCGGCGAATTGGGGGGTATTGCATTCAGGTCATTGGGTCTTGTAGTGCTCACCGTCCACGGACCCGTAGGCTGGCTCGCGACGAACCAGACGCCGTTGTCCAGCGAATAGTAACTATCACCGTCACGCAGGACCGTAGAAGAGGTATTCACGGCATAGAGCAGCTGCGTTCCGGGGACCGGCTTGAAGATCGGATCACCGTCATAGTTGACTGTCGTAGTAGCCGTCTTTCGGTCGACCCTTGCCGTCTGCGGGATCTGTGCGTCCATGGCCGCCTCGCGTGCGGCATCGGTGCCGGCGACACTCGCCAGTACATTGTCTTTGGGCGAACCTTCCGGTATTCGCGCAAAGTCGCCGGGAAGATTGTTCGAGGCGACATAGGTCCAGCCGGTCCCGGCTTGCAGACGCGGCGAGGTATACCAACGACCAGCCAGCAGGACATAATAGGCCTGCGTCCTGGTATAAAGAAAAATATTGTCGGGCGAATTCTTTACATACAACAGATCCGTTCCCTCGATGGGTGACAGATCCGGCGCCCCGCTAGTTTGCAGCAGTTCGGCCGGGGTGGTGGTCACCACGATCGCCGGTATCACGGAATCCGGGGTTTCCGGTTCTTTGTCGTTCTTCCGGAAATCGTCTTCGATCTTCCGCAATTTTCGCTCGGGTTTCGTGGTGAGCAGGGTATAGGGACCGGTAGCATCCGGAGCGGTATACCAGCGCCCTCCGCCCAGCAAATAGAACTTCCCGTCTTTGTCTCTGACGATGGTAAAAGGACTGTTGACGACGGCATCCATACCCCAGTTCTTATTTTCCTGCAAATGGGGCGTGCCGTCGATGCTGACCAGCATGCTGGAATGATCGGTCAAAAGAATAGGCGGCGGCGTCGTGTTGATATTGTTCGACTGCTGGGTCTCCTCCATTTCCTGGTTCAGCGAGGTCAATAGCTCGTCCAGTGAGATCGAACCCGCGGCTGCCGGTAGACCGCTTTGGATCGCCGAGCTATAATAGGCGTTCCTGCTGTTGTTGTTGCTGTCGGCCGGAATGCGGATGTTGGTCACTGTTACCGAGTCGAGCATCACGAGCCGGTTGTCCCTGTCGGTGGCGATCCGGTCCCTCGACCAGAAGGCGCCGAAAACCGGGCTGCCTGCACCCGGGTCCTGTATCGAAATGGCGGCTCGCGCCGTCAGCATATTGCCTTTCAGGCTTTCGGGTTGAAGCTGATAAATGCTGATGACCGTTCCATCGGCAGCCGTGATCTTTTTTGGCCAGGCGTCTTGTGCAATGAGCCCCGTAGGATGCACGAGCAGGAACAATGCGAACGTGACCGTCGACCCGCCCATGCGGGCCATTATGCCGCCCATGCGGGCGAGTGGAGAAAGGAATTTCATGATCAAAGATTTTTACAAAGTTATCCAAACGGCCCCTCTCCTTACCGGCATTAACGTTACAACGGCCGTATCGATCGCCCAACCCGCCATCCCGATCGTCCAACCTTCCACCCGGTTCCCTCAACCCCAACTCGCCCATCCCCCCATCCGGCCGGCCCGCCGTTCCCGGAGATTTTAGTTAACTTTGGTCAGAATGCATTAAAAATGAACGACTTCAGCAAGTTTATAAGTCCTCCAGGCTCTCCCGATACCCTTTCCCAATTGGGATCGAAACGCCCCCCACCTCGACCGCCTCGGCACTATAGGATTCGATCCGCCGCAGCGACACGATAAAAGACCGGTGCACCCGCCGGAACAAGGCATCTGGCAACAACGCCTCGATCTCATGCGTGCTCATCTTGGTGAGGTATTCGCCTTTCACGGTCACGATCTTGACATACTCCCGCTGGCTCTCCACGTGGAGAATGTCCGCAAAAAAGATCCTGACCTTTTTCTTCTGCACGGAGATAAAGAAAAAATCCCGGTCCGCGCGTTGCGCCGGCGAAGACGCACCCGCTGTCGTCCCCGCGCCCCCGGTGGTGGCAGGAGCCCCCGGCACCTTCGCCACGGCCACCAGGAAACGCTCGAACTCTATAGGCTTCAACAGATAATCCGTTACATTGAGATTAAATCCTTCCACGGCGTACTGATGATAAGCCGTCGTAATGATCACTGCCGGCGGATTGGCAAGCGTCTTCAGAAACGCCATGCCTTTCAGCTTGGGCAAATGGATGTCCAGAAAGATCAGATCCGTCGTAGCCCCCCGTAACCAGTCGGTAGCCAGGATCGCATCTTTGAAATGTCCCTGCAGTTCCAGGAAGGGGACTTCCCGGATATAATCGCTCAGGACCTTGACGGCCAAAGGCTCGTCTTCTACGATGATACATCGGATCTTAGACATGGCTCGCTAGGTTGATCTTTAATATGGCGGAAAATTCCATCGGCAGCTGTTCCAGCGACACCTGGTAATCGGTATACTGCAATTCCAGCTGGCGGCGCAGGTTGGACAACCCGATATTTTCCCGGACCTTCTCGCCGCCTGTGGTCTCCTCTTTAGAGTTCCGGACAAAAAAGGCAAGCTGCCGTTTGGCTACGGAAAGATGGATGTCTACAAAAGGGCGGTTCCTCGTCTCGGAAACACCATGCTTGAATGCATTCTCTACCAGCGGCATCAGCAACAACGGCGGCAACGCCTGTTTCATGTCCTCGACATCATAGTTGAAGTTGACCCGCAACGAATCGTCATATCGCAGCCGCTCCAGCGAAATATAGTCGTCGATGATCTTCAGCTCCTGCTCGATCGCGATATAAGCTCCGCCGGCCTCATACAACATGTACCGCAGGATCTTCGATAACCGCAGGATCGTCTCCGGTGTAGCATCGGATTTGTCCCGCGCCAACGCATAGATATTGTTGAGGGTGTTGAACAAAAAATGCGGGTTGGTCTGGGATTTCAGATAGTTCAATTCGGCCTGCTGTTTTTCGATGAGCAGCTGTTGCGCGGACTTTTTCAGCTTGGAGTGAAGATAAAGGTGGCGGATGATCGCTATGAATAGCAGCATGGGAAAGCTGAATCCCGTGAGGTCACCGATTTTCTCCGGTTCATACACCGTGTAGAGATGCGTGGCGATCCCCAGCTTTCGCCACATCATCAGTCCCTCGCTGAGAAGAAAGATCTGGACGATCACCAGCGAAAGACTCCTCCCGAATTTGCTCCAGCGCAAACGCGGCAGCGAGTATTCAAAGAAAAAATAGTTGACGATGGTGACATAGCCTATTATCCACAGTTCATCCGGCGCCCGTCCTCCCATCTCCCGGGTATGCTGTACCAGGTCGAAGATGAGACACAGCCCCAGGACGCCGAGACCGATCCAGCCATAAAGCTGGAACCGCTTTATATTCCAAAGCCCCTTCATGGGTTAAATATCGGGCATCTCCCGCACATTTTCCAACCCCCTTTACCCGTTGACGATAAACCCCCGCTGGTATACCTCAATCGATCGTCTGTTGATGCAACTTGCAGCATCACAAGTATTTAGATACTATTATGAAAATTTAGCATCATGAGCAAACTACAATTCGGCGAGGATGTCCCGGGTTACGACATCCGCGTATTGAACGAGCGGGAGATTCGAGCCGCCGCCGGTCTTCTTTTCGTAGCGACCTTCACCTCCTTCCTGCTGATCATGACCACCGGCAATTTCGCGCCGGTGAAATACGTGCTCTCCATTTTCCTGCTGGACTTCATCCTGCGGGTCCTCGTCAGTCCGCGCTATGCACCAACACTGATCCTGGGCCGGCTGATCGTCCGCAATCAAACCCCCGAATATGTGGGCGCCCGGCAAAAACGTTTTGCCTGGTCCGTGGGGCTGATCCTCTCCGCCGTGATGTTCGTCTTCCTGGTCGTCGTCAACGCCTATAGCCCCATCACGGGCATCACCTGCCTGGTCTGTCTGCTGTTCACCTTTTTCGAATCGGCTTTCGGCATCTGTCTCGCCTGCAAATTCTATTCGGCCGTCTTCCGGAAAAAGACCCAGTATTGTCCGGGTGAGGTCTGCGACCGGCGCTCCCGCCAGCCGATCCAAAGAACCTCCCTGGCCCAACTCCTGGTGGTCTTCGGCGCGGTCGTCCTGGTGATCCTCTTTGCGACCCGCTATCCCGGATTCTTCAACCGCACGCCTTACGACCTGTTCGGTCTCTATCCCACCGCTAAAACAAAATGATATGCGCCCCAGTTCCCTCGAAACCCATTTCGCCCACTTCCGGGCGCAGATCATCGGCATCGATCAAACGTTTGAATCTCCCCGGGGTACAAAACGACTCCTGTATGCGGACTGGACCGCCAGCGGCCGCGCCTACCGGCCCATCGAAACAGCACTGCAGGAAGAGATCCTCCCTTTTTTCGCCAATACCCACACCGAGACTTCCTTCATGGGCGTGAGGATCACGGCGGCTTACGAAGCGGCAAAACAGCTCATAAAAACCCATGTCCACGCCGGACACGACGACGCACTCGTGTTTTGTGGCAGTGGCATGACGGCCGCGGTAAACAAGCTGCAAAGGATCATGGGCCTCCGGCTGCCGTCATGGGCCCTGGACCGCATCAGACTCGAAGAGCCCGAACGTCCCCTCGTACTGGTGACGCACATGGAACACCATAGTAACCAGATCTCCTGGCTCGAAACCATAGCGACGGTAAAGGTCGTCCCGCCCGGCGAAGATGGCAACGTCGACCTTCAAAAGTTCCGGCAGCTCCTGGAACAATACCGGCATCGCCGCCTCAAGATCGCCGCCATCACCGCCTGCTCCAACGTCACGGGCATCGGGACACCCTACCACGCCATCGCCGCGATGATGCACCAGCACGACGGCTTTTGTTTCGTCGATTTCGCCGCCGCTGCGCCCTACACGGCCATCGACATACATCCCGAAAACCCGCAACAAAGCCTGGATGCGATCTATTTCTCGGGGCATAAATTTCTCGGTGGCCCCGGCACTCCCGGCATCTTGATCTTCAATAAAGCCCTATACACCAACAGCGTCCCGGACCAGCCGGGCGGCGGCACCCTCCTCTATTCAAACCCCTGGGGCGCCCGTGAGTATGTGGATGATATCGAACAACGCGAAGACGGCGGCACTCCGCCCATCTTACAGGCGATCAAGGCGGGCATGGCCATCCGCCTCAAAGAAGAGATGGGCATCGAAAATATCCGGGCCCGGGAAGCAGCGCTGACAAAAAGGCTCCTCCAGGGTCTTTCCGTCCTCCCCGGCATACAGGTATTAGCGCCGGCGAACGAGGACAGGCTGGGCATCGTCTCCTTTATCGTCAAAAACGGGCATTACAACACCGTTGTGCAAGACCTCAACGACCGCCATGGTATCCAATGCCGGGGTGGCTGCAGTTGCGCCGGCACGTACGGCCATTTCCTGCTAGGCATCGACGCCCCCCGTTCCTACGCCATCCTGGATCGCCTGCGGGCCGGCGACCGCCACGCCAAACCCGGCTGGGTCCGGCTCTCCATCCACCCCACGACCAGCGATGCCGAGATCGACTATCTCCTCGATGTCGTAGCATCCGTCGTGGCCAGCCCGCGGCCCCCCGATCACCCGGATGACGTATCTTGCCCTACATGGCAGACATCGAAAGCTATGATATCGTTGTAGTCGGATTGGGTGCACACGGCTCCTCCGCCCTCTGGCATCTCTCGAAAACGGGCAGGAAGATCGCCGGTATCGATCGCTTCCACCCGCCGCACCAATATGGCTCCTCACATGGCGAGAGCCGCATCATCCGCCAGGCCTACCATGAGAACCCCCTCTACGTGCCGCTGGTGCAAGCGGCTTATCCGCTCTGGGCGGAACTCGGCGCGCTCGCCGGCACCCCGCTCTTTCAAAAGACCGGCGGCCTCCTGCTGGGCGGTACAGACGCCGACGTAGTCAGCGGCGCCAGGCTCAGCGCCGAAACCCACGGCATCCCCTATGACTACCTCGATGCCACGGCTATCCGCAAACGCTTTCCCGCCTTCCGCCCCACGGCGGACGTAGTCGGCATCCTGGAACACGAGGCCGGCATCCTCTTCCCCGAAGCCGCGATCACCGCATTCCTCGGGCAAGCCGCCGCAGGCGGCGCGACCTTACGAACCGGCGAACAGGTCACCACCATCACCCCGCTACAAGAAGGTATCGAGCTTACCACAACAAAACGCCGATACCGGACGCAAAAGCTCATCGTCTCCGCCGGCGCCTGGCTCAACACCCTTTTCCCGGAGCTGGATCTACCGCTCACCATCCGCCGCCAGGTCCTCTTCTGGTTCGGCGACGCTGCGGCAAGTCCCGGAGCCGCCGCCCAGCCCCATCACCGGGCCTCGGACCCGGGCCGGTTCCATCCTCGCAGCATGCCCGTCTTCATCTGGGAATATCAAAAAAACAAGCTCTTCTACGGCATCCCCGACCTCGGCCATGGCCTCAAACTCGGCGGACACCACGACGGCCACCCCGTGAACCCCGACGAGCTGACCCAGCAAGTCGACATAACCGAAATAGAAGACATGCAAAAAATCGCCGCAAATCACCTTTCCATCGATCCCGTATTTCAAAAAAGCTGCGTGTGCATGTATACGAATACGCCGGACGGGGACTTTATCATCGACCTGCACCCGCAACATCCCGATATTGTCATCGCCAGTCCCTGCTCGGGCCACGGCTTTAAATTCAGCGCCATCATAGGCCGCCTGCTCGCCGATCTCGCGCTGGAACGTCCCACCGGCTTCGACCTCACCCCTTTCTCCATCCACCGGAAAA
>Ga0210396_10004787_pt1 | contig 13178 bp, 14 predicted proteins | sample IncBWH17OmetaG_FD_155466 | JGI IMG/M metagenome (GOLD analysis project Ga0210396, IMG submission 155466) | Forest soil microbial communities from Barre Woods Harvard Forest LTER site, Petersham, Massachusetts, United States - Inc-BW-H-17-O ...
CCCGAAACGCCCGAGCCATCAGGAACGCCCGAGCCATCCGAGGAGCCCGAGCCATCTGCGGGGTCGACCGAGTCGACCAGCCGGCGGTTGCGGGTGCCGGGGTTGTCCGGGTTATCCGGGTTATCCAGGGTCCTCGCCGCTGCCGTCATCTTGGCCATCTGCGGTCTGCTCGGAGCGAGCGGATGGATGCTCTGGCATCACCACACCGTCCTGGCGGAACGGCAGCGATCCGCGGCGTACGTCGCTGCCGCCAGACAAGGCGTCGTCAACCTGACGTCACTGGACTTCAACAAGGCCAAAGAAGACGTCCAGCGGGTACTCGACAGCGCCACCGGCGAATTCAGGGACGACTTCCAGCGTCGCGCGGACGATTTCGCGTCGGTGGTGAAAGATTCCAAAGCGGTCACCCAAGGGTCGGTCACGGCCAGTGCGGTGGAGTCGATGAGCAAGGATTCCGCCGTGGTTCTGGTGCTGGCCAACGAGCGCGTCACCAATGCGGCTGGCGCCAAAGACGATCCACGCGCTTTTCGGTTCCGGGTTTCAGTGGTCCGCGACGGTGATCAACTGAAGATTTCGAAAGTCGAGTTCGTGCTATGAGCGCCGACGACAAGACCGAGCAGCAGAACGTGGAGGACGTGGCCGATCTGGAGCCCAGCGACGGGGTCGAGATCGACAAGACGGCCGACGACGACGCCGACGAAGCCCAGCAAGACGACGACACCACGTTGGGCCTCGGCGAAAAGCTCGCGCGCCGTCTACGCGTCAAAGTCGCCCCGGTGGTCCTCGTCCTGCTTCTGCTGCTGTCCGGTGCGCTGGCGACGTGGTTGTACGTCGGTCAGTACCGGCACGATGAGCAGACCGACACCGCAGCCGCCCAGACAGCGATCAATGCCGCGCGCGACGGTACCGTCGCGCTGCTGTCCTACAAACCGGACACCCTCAACCAGGACTTCGCCGCTGCCAAATCCCATCTCACCGGAGATTTCCTGAACTACTACGACCAGTTCACCAAGGAGATCGTGACCCCGGCCGCCAAGGAAAAGGCGCTGACCACTACGGCTCAGGTGGTGGGGGCGGCGGCGACCGAACTGCAACCGAATTCAGCGGTCGTGTTGCTCTTCGTCAACCAGGCCACCACCAGCAAAGAACGGCCCGACCCGGCGATGGCGTCGAGCAGCGTGCTGGTGTCGCTGACCAAGGTCCACGGCACGTGGCTGATCACCAAGTTCCAGCCGGTATGAGCTGAGCAGCTAAATGGCAAACGAGCGGCGAAGCACCTGAGCGTGCAGCGCGGCGCTTTCCCGGGACACCACCCACTCCGGCACCACTGAATCGAACCCGTGAAACGTCGCCGCGACGACATGCAACTCGGTGTGCACATAGGCGTGCAACAGCCGGTTCGCGTAGTCGATGGCTTCATCGCGACACGGGTCGATCTCCGCGCAACTGATGAAGGCCGGCGGCAACCCCTCCAGGTTCGCCCGGTTGGCCGGCACCTGTTGGGCCGTCGCGGCGCTGTGACCGAGATAGTGCCCCCATGCCCGACTCACCGCGGGGCCGTTGAGTCCCGGCGTGTGCTGGAATTCCCGGCGCGATGGTGTCGTATCGGAGTCGAGCATCGGCTGGTGCAGCACCTGGGCCAGGATCGGCGGGCCCTCCGCGTCGAACATGCGCTGAGCCAACGCCGCGGCCAGAGCCGCACCCGCATCCCGGCCCATCACCACGACGCGGGTGCCGTCCGCGCCAAGGCGGGCACTGTTCTCGACGGCGTAAAGAAACGCCGCTTCGACGTCATCAAGTGCTGCCGGGCACGGGTGCTCGGGTGCGAGCCGGTAGTCGACCGACACGACGAGGCAGCCGGCCGCGCGGGCCAGGTCTACACAGTGCAGATGGTCGGTATCGAGGTTTCCGGTCACGAAGCCGCCACCGTGGGCATACAGTGCCAGCGGCGCTGCAGACTTGGTCAGGCCGCGGTACAGGCGCAGGCCAAGCCGTCGATCCTCCGGACCGGTGATGGCGCGGTCTTCGATCTCGACGCTGCCGGTGTCGACGGCGGCCGCGCGCTCGGCAGCCAGCCGATCGGCGCGCTCCCGCTCGGCGGGAAGTGTCTCCGCATGGAATTCGACGATGTCCAGGCTGGCCGCGGCGTCACGCAGCGCCGGGTCGATGCGGCTGATCCTTCTATGGCGTTTCGGCTGCGCGCGATCGGTCTCGGTCGTCATGCTCTCTAGTCTTTCAGCCGTTTCGAATGGTGTTCACCCAAGCCTTCGTCAAGGTAGACCTGCGACTCCATGTGGTGAAAGATGCGGTACTTCTCGCCGTGCGCCACCACCAGCCAGGTGATCCAACTGCTGCCGCTGTGCTCGACGTCGGATTCGCGTCCGGTGAAGCTCCATCGGCTCAACACGATGCAGCGCGCGAAGCCGTCGGCGAGCAGATCGGCCGATCGCAGCTGCGACGACACCGACGCGCGCCTGAGGCGCCCGGCGACCCGTGCCCAGTGCCGGTCGAGCTCGTCGGCACCGATCAGCGGCATCGCGTACTCGTCGCCGATGTACACCGGCTGCGGCGTGTCGTCTTCCCAGAGGGCGGCAACCCCCACGAGATCGAGGGCCGACCACTTTGCGTCGTATTCATCGACAAGGGCACTCAGCCTGGCGGCCGGCTCGATCACTGCCTCACTCGAAACTGACACCGACCGGGGGCTGTTCCCCGGGCAGGGCTTTCACGGTCGCCGGCAATCCATACAACGCGGTCGCGTTGCCGCGCATGATTCGCTCCCGTTGCGCCGCGGGGAAACGGTTGATCGCATAGGCCGGCGAGTCATAACTCCAGTGCGGGTAGTCCGTCGAGAACATCAGGTTGTCGCCGAGGTCCATCATTTCCAGATACTCGCGGAACTGTCTGACGTCGGTGTCTTCCAGCGGCTGGGTGGTGAACCGGACGTGTTCGCGGACATACTCCGACGGCCGGCGACGGACGTGCGGCAGGTCGGCGCGGCGGGCTTCCCAGATCCGGTCCATCCGCGACATCACCGGCATCGCCCAGGTGAAGCCGCCCTCAATGAATACCACCCGCAGATCGGGGTGCCGGTCGAAGGCGCCGTCGAACACCAGGCTCATCAAATGCGACACGTAGAGCAGCGGCCAAGCGGCAAAGAAATCGTGCCAGTGCGCGGGATTGCCTACTGGGTAGACCGGAATCAGCTCGAACGGCGTCTGCCCCATCAAGTGGGTCGCCACCGGGAGGCCGTTGCGAGACGCAGCCGCGTAAAGCGGATCGAAATGTGGGTTGCCGAAAGGGATTCCACGAGTCTGCGGCGTCATCAACACCTGCGCCATGTAGGGGTGTCCGGCCCACCGCTCGACTTCGCGCGCCGCCTGCTCAGGAACCTGCGCGCTGACGCTGATCGAGCCACGCCAGCGGCCGTGCGCATTGTTCTGGTCCAGCCAGACGTCGGCAAGCCAGTCGTTGTAGGTGGACTTCAGCACATGCTCGGCCTGCGGCAGCTGCGCGTCGCACATCGGCTCCAGTGATGCGATGCTGACGCCGGCGTCGACCAACAGTTGTTTCGCCGCGTAGTCGGGATCGCTACCGGCAACACCGCCACCCGGCGGGGCGGCGTCGACACGCAGTGACATGGTCTTGTATGAGTCCGGGGTGTCGTAGAAATGCGGCAGCGGGCTGACCGCGTTTCCGGACGGCCAGATCTTGTCGACCCACTCGGCGGGCGCATACGACTTGAGCACGTCGGTTGAGACGGGCAGCGGGTGCACATCGGTGTCGACGATGGCGACCGCGATCTCGGTCTGCGGTTCGACCCGTTCGATTGTGGTCATCGGGCTGTCTCCTTTGCTCCAAGCCCGTTTGCTCCGGGCCCCTTTGCTGCAAGTCCCCTTGCTTCAAGCCCGTAGAGCTCGCTGGCGTTTTGCCACAACACCTTGTCGCATTGTGCAGCGTCGAGACACGAGGCCGCCAGGTCTGGCGGCGACGTCGACCAGTGCGGGTAGCTCGATCCATACATCAGCAGGTCGGCCTTGCCGGTGAAGTCCATCCAGCGCCGCATCTGACCGGCGTCGGTTGGCCCGTCGAACGCGGACGAACAAAACCGCACATGGGCGGGTAGGTACTCACTGGGATAGCGGTCGACCCAGGGCGTTTGGTAACGCATCGACAACCAGAACGTGTCCAGCCGCCACATCAGCGGGGTGAGGATGTCGTATCCGCCGTCGGCGAAAACAAATTTCAGGCCCGGATGCCTGCCGAAAACGCCTTCGACGATGAGCGTCGCCAGGTGGACGAAGTAGTTCAGCGGCATGAAGGCCGCGTAGCCCGGGTAGGTGTGCGCATGGCCGGCGAACGTCGGCGGATAGTCGACGCCGTTGCCGCCGTTGATATGCACCGCAACCGGCAACCCGTGGGCGGCCGCGGCCTCCCAGATCGGCTCGAACATCGGTTTGCCATAGGGCTCGCGGGACTGCATCGGAACCCCGACCTGTACCAGCTTGGGATGTGCGGCAAGGCGCTCGATCTCGGCGACCGCACCTTTGGGGTCCTCGGGGTTGACCCGGATGGTGCCGCGGAATCCGTCGGTGGCGTCTGGCTCGAGCCATCGGTCCAACAGCCAGTCGTTGACCGCGGCGCAGATTCGGCTGTTGAGCAGATAGTCGGCAATGTTGCCGCGGGTCAACGGGTTCAAGACGGCGTACTGCACCCCGGCGTCGTCAAAGAGATGACGGGCAACGGTTTCCGGATCAGACCCTGGGTAGTGCTCTCCGTAGAGGTCTTGGCGATAGTCGCCGCCCGGGGCTTGATACCACTGCTGTTCGACGTCGGGGATCGCCCGCAGTTGGTGGGCGGCGGGGAGGTAACGGCGGATTTCGGCGTTAGAGCCGAAATGCGGCTGAACATTGGTGTCGATAACCGGGCCGACCGTAGTACTCATGGGATTTGCGGCGTGGAAACTACTGGTTTTAGCCAGGGAGGAGACGCCGCGTTCCTCCTTTCGAGGTGTTGTCGGTGGTCAAGCCTAAGTTGTGGTTGTGTGCAGGTTTCGGTTGCTCCCCAGCCCCGAGCAGGCGGCAGTATTGGCCGAGCATTGTCGCCATGCCCGGTTTGTGTGGAATCTGGCCGTGGAGCAGCAACAGCACTGGCAACCCGGGCGCCGGGCGCCCGGTTACAACGAGCAATGTGCTCAATTGACTGGGGCCCGCGCCGAATACGATTGGCTGGCGGCCGGGTCGCAGACTGTCCAGCAGCAGGCGCTGCGAGACTTCGCGCAAGCGATGCGCAACTTTTTCAACGGCACCCACCGTCGCCCGGCGTGGCGGAAGGCCGGCAAGCACGAAGGATTCCGGCAAGTCGGATTCAAACCGCGCCACCTCAAGCGGCTGAGCCGCCGCTACGGGCAGGTATGGGTACCGAAAGTTGGTTGGGTTCGGTTCCGGTGGACCCGCAGCATCCCCGACGCCATGAAGTCTTACCGAGTCACTCTGGATCGATCGGGGCGCTGGCACATCGCTTTTGCCGCCATACCCGAATCTGTCCCGGGACCCGATGACGGCAGCGTGGTTGGTGTTGATCGCGGCGTGGCGGTGTCGGTGGCGCTGTCCACCGGCGAGTTGCTGTGTGTTCCTGGCCTTCGTGCTGGTGAAACTAAGCGACTGCGGCGGCTGCAGCAGCGTCTGGCCCGGGCGCGACGCGGTTCGCACCGGCGGGCACGAACGAGGCTGGCGATTGCGCGGTTGCGCGCTCGTGAAACAGATCGCCGGCGTGACTGGGTGGAAAAGACCACCGCCGATGTGGCGCGCCGCTTCGACACCATCCGCGTCGAGGATTTGAATGTACCGGCCATGACCCGCTCGGCGCGCGGTAGTCGTGAGTGCCCGGGCACCAGCGTCGCGCAGAAACGTGGCCTCAACCGGGAGATCAGTCGCCAAGGCTGGGGGTTGCTGGTTGCCCGGTTGAAGTTTAAGGCCCTGGGGCGGCTCGAATTCGTTCCAGCTGCGTACACGTCGCAACGATGCTCTGCATGTGGGCATGTCGCGCCGGAAAACCGCAAGAGCCAAGCGGTTTTCCAGTGCGTCGCCTGCGGCGCGGGTCCGTGTAATGCCGACGTGAACGCCGCACGCAATATCGCCGCCGGACGGGCGGTGACAGCACGGGGAGACCTCGGCGCTAGCCGGTCTGCGAACCGTGAACCTCAACTCTGTTCTCCTGCTGCGTAGGTGCGACGGGGTTGGAATCCACCGGCTAAGCCGGTGGAGGACGTCAAGCTGTCAGATACACCTCGCCGTCGCTGACGTCGACTTGGTAGGTGCGTATTCGTCGCTGCGGGTCAGCGATATTGAATCCCGTGGTGATGTCGAATTCCCAATTGTGCCAAGGGCACCGAACGATCTGCCCGTCGCGGGTGCGCCGCAGCCCGTCCGGCGCCTCAGGGTCGACTTCGTTAGTTCCGCCGGTGTAGCCCAGACACAGTGGCGCACCCTCGTGAGAGCAGTAGTTGACGATGGCGTGCAAAGACCCCTGCACGTTGTACACGCCCACGCCGAACTTCCCGACGTCGACCAGCTTCATCGCGCCCGGCGGCAACTCGTCGAGGGAGCACACCAAGCGGCGTTTCAACACGGCCGGATCACCGCCTCCCTGACGATCATGCAGGTCAATACTGTCCCCGTTACGGTAGCCACCACAAGCCGTTGGGCTTCGTTGCTATTTATATTATGATAGCGAAATTCCACGGTTGCTCAGAAGGGAGCGCTGAATGACGCTCAGCACCGACCCCGACGGCCAACCCGTCACCCTCGACTTCACCGGTGAAACCAGCCCCTATCCGTTCTTCGAATACATGAGGCGCGCCGATCCGGTCTGGCACGGCGCCTTGGCGGACCATACCCAGATGCCCGAGGAACTGCGGCCGGACGACGAGTGGGTCTTGTTCGGCTACGACGGCGTGTTCCAGGCTTTCCGCGACGACCGGATCTTCACCTCCGCCGAATACGACAAGACCATCGGCTTGGTGATGGGGCACACCATTTTGGCGATGGGCGGCAAAGAGCACCACGACCACCGCAGCTTGGTGGCCAAGGCATTTCGCGCCACCGCGCTGGAACGCTGGGAACCGTCGGTCATCGGGCCGGTGTGCGATCAGCTGATCGATGAGATCAAAAGCGACGGACACGCCGACCTGGTGAAGGCGCTGACGTTCGAGTTTCCGACCCGGATCATCTCCGTGTTGCTCGGACTGCCCCCTGAGGATCTTGACTTGTTCCGGCGGCTGTCGCTTGACCTCATTTCGATCCCGACCGACATCATGGCGGGGCTGAACGCCGCGGCGGAGTTGCACGGCTACTTCCTCGAACAGGTCGAGCAGCGTCGCCGCGAACCCACCAGCGACATCATCGGCGACCTGGTCGCCGCCGAAATCGACGGCGAGAAGCTCACCGACGAGGCCATCATCGCGTTTCTACGTCTGCTGTTGCCCGCCGGATTGGAGACTACCTACCGCTCGTCGGGCAACCTGTTGTACCTATTGCTCACCCATCCCGAACAGTTGGCGATGATCTACCGGGACCGCTCACTGATACCCGCCGCCATCGAAGAGGGCTTGCGGGTGGAAACCCCGCTCACAATGGTCATGCGGACCACCACCGAGGACGTCGAAATAGGCGGCAAGACAATCCCGGCCAACGCACAGATCGACATGTGTATGGGCTCCGCCAACCGCGACGAGAGCCGCTGGACCGACTCCAACGCGTTCGACATCCGCCGCCCGCGCCAAGCGCACATCGCGTTCGCCGGCGGCATCCACATGTGCCTCGGAATGCACTTGGCCCGGCTGGAAACCCGGGTGATGTTGAACAGCCTGCTTGACCGGGTCGCCAACTTGGCCCTGGTGGCCGACGACGGAACCGGTGAGGACTCCAGAATTGTCGGGCTCACTTTCCGGTCGCCCAACAAGCTTCCGGTCAGCTTCACCCCGGTGTCATGAAAAGCCGGGCGGCGATTCTGCATGACGTCGGCGGGCCTTGGTCTGTCGAGGATTTCGAGCTAGACCCGCCGCGCGCAAGCGAGGTTCTCGTCCAGATGGCGGCCGCCGGGTTGTGCCACTCCGACGACCACATCCTCAAGGGCGACATGGCGGCGCCCAACGAAGTCCTTCGCGCGATGGGGCTGCCCACGATGTTTCCCACCATCGGTGGCCACGAGGGTTCGGGCATCGTGCGCGAAGTCGGCGACGGCGTCACCGATTTCGAGCCCGGGGACCACGTGGTGACGTCGTTCGTCGCGGTCTGCGGCCAATGTCGCTGGTGCGCTACCGGCATGGAGTACCTGTGTGATGAGGGCATCGGGACGCTGACCCCGGGGATGCCGACCGACGGCACCTTCCGCCACCACACCGCCGACGGTAAGGATCTGGGCCACCTGGCGAAGGTCGGCACGTTCGCCGAACACACTGTCGTGTCAACGAATTCGATTGTAAAGATCGAGCGGCACCTACCACTGGTGCCGAGCGCGCTGCTATCGTGCGCCATTCCGACCGGCTACGGTTCGGTCGCGAACCGCTCCAACATGCGGGCCGGCGACACCGTCGTTGTCGTCGGCGTGGGCGGCATCGGCACCGGCGCGATCCAGGGGGCCCGCATCAACGGCGCCGCGCAGATCGTCGCCGTCGACCCGGTGGAGTTCAAGCAGAAATCGGCGATGAAGTTCGGCGCCACCCACACCGTCGCAACGGCAGCCGAGGCGCTGGATCTGGTCAGTGGTGTGACATACGGGGTGATGGCCGACGCCGTCGTGGTCTCGCCGTCTCTCATCGCCCCCGAGGACGTACGCGATGCGGTGAAACTCACCCGCAAGGGCGGGACATGCGTGCTCACCGGGATGACCTCGCAGTTGACCCACTCCGTCAAGATCGACCTGCAGGATTTCATCCTGATGAACAAGACACTGGCCGGCACCATATTCGGGTCGTGCAATGCAAAGTCGGATATCTCCCGGCTGGCCAGGCTCTATGAGACCGGTCAACTGTTGCTCGACGAGATGATCACCAGACGATACCGGCTCGACGACATCAACGACGCCTACACGGACCTGCTCAACGGTGAAATCGTCCGTGGTGTCATCGATTTCGGCGCGGCGTGACCGTCCCACGCAGTCGCTGCAGCTGACCATAAGCGTCGATCGGGCTGTGCAGCGCGAGGCCACCGTCGGCGTGCACGATCTGGCCTGTCACCCAAGGTAATTCGAGGACACCCACGATGACACCGGCGACGTCACCGGCCTCGCCGAGACGTCCCAAGGCGGTGCGCTCAGACAAACCTTCCACCCAGCCGGGCAGCTGCTCCGGTTCGCCCAGCATCGGTGTCCGGGTGACACCGGGCCCGACGGCGTTCACCCGGATGCCGTAGCCGCCCCATTCCACAGCCGCGACCCTGACCAGCATGTTCAACCCGGCTTTGGACACGCAGTAGGCACCCATATCCCGGTCGGCAACCGTTCCGCTGATGCTGGAGACGACGACGATCGATCCGCCGATTTCCGCGTCGATCATCGCCTGAGCGGCTGCGCGAATGGTCAGCCAGCTGCCGGTGAGATTTACCGCCAGCACCCGCTGCCACTGCTCAACCGACTGCGCCAGCAGCGTGCCGGATGCGCCGATGCCCGCGCAGGCCACAATTCGCGTCGGCACGCCGTGCTCGCGCACGGTGTGGCTCATTGCCGCCGTTACCGCCTCCGGATCGCTGATATCGCAATCGATGTCGCCGCCAGCCCGGTCCCACACCACGACGTCGTGGCCGGTGTCGCGCAACCGGCCGGCGACTTCCCGCCCGATACCCGATGCACCGCCCGTCACCAGAGCGATCATCTGGCGCCGCTCTCCCCCGCAAGCGGGAGGTGCCCCCACCTCATCGCTTCGTCCCCCTCGCCGCTGCGCGGCTGGGGGTGCCCCCACTGCATCGTCGCCGGCGCTCACGTGGGAGGTCCGATCAACTCGACCAGTACCCCGTCCGGTGCGGTGATTACTGCCATCGGGACCGTCGCGCCGCCCGGTGCGGGCACGCTGATGCGACGCACGCCGTCGGTGAAACCCAAAGCGGCCAAGCCGGACAGCGTCGCGTCGACGTCCCGCTGCAGGGAGAGTAGGAAGAATCCGTGCCGGGGGGCCGGAGCTGGCGTCGGCGCGTCGCCGGCTCCCTCAAAGACCACGAGTTCGACGATGCCGGTGTCCGGAGTCTGCGGATCACCCAGAAATATCGACCGCAGCTGATCGGAGCCGGCCCCGAAGAGCTCCGGCCAGTTACCGCGGAACGTGTAGTCGAACAGTTCGGTGAATCCTAGCCCTTCTCGCCAGAATCTCATCGACCGCACGACATCGGCTGTACAGATTGCCGCATGATGAACACCCAACACAGGCTTGCTCCCGCATCCTCAGCACGCAAACATCACAATGCCGCGAGTTTAGGAGTAGAGCTAGCCCGCAGGCGCTGATTCGCGTCTCTGGTTCAGGGCGCCAGCTGGAATTGGAAGTGAACAGTCTTTGACGCCCCGGATGGATTGCCGCAGGCGGGCTGAATACTGGTTTCTTGGATCGTGCCCGTGAGGGTGTTCGGGTCCAACGTGCGGTGGGCAGCAATGGCGTTGGGAACCCTGGTACCGTCCGGGCATTCTGCCTCATCGGTGGTGTCCATCACCCATTGGCCATTCACCAAATTATACTGCCCCAACGGCGGTCCACCGGGCGTGTGAGCTGCTGAGGTGCATCCGTCACCGCAGGGAGTGAAGTACCAATTGTTGGTGACCGGATTACCCTCGATCGTGAGCGGCTGACCGGTTTTTGGGTCTATCTGAGTCCCTATGTAGTGGCCGTCCGTCTGAAAGTCAGCAGGAAATGGTGCGGGTGCCGCTCCGGCCGGGGCGGCCAGTCCGAGCGCGAGACCGGCAAGAAAGGCGGTTGCGGTGATGCACCGTGCGACAACCATGACGTTAGTTCCTCCTACGAAGCCGTTGAGGGTATCCACTATCGGTGGGTCTATCACGGGAGATCCTCAGATTGATAGGTATTTGGCATTTCCGCCTGACGGTGTTTCCTAATCTAGGGTTTGCGTTTGCCTACTGTTAACCAGATCCGGCGGCGGCGACCCGCTCAGTGGAGTTGATAACGAACCGGGAGATGTTTGAGTCCGCCGACGAACGTGGTGGCGACGAACTCGGCAGCCCCGGTTAACTCAATGGATTTCACCCGCGGCAACAACTCGGTGAAAAAGCTGTTGACCTCCATGCGGGCCAGCGCTGCACCCAGGCAAAAGTGCACGCCGTAACCGAATGCCAAGTGTTTGTTGGGATCGCGGCCAACATCGAAGCGGAACGGATCCTCGAAGACGTCCTCGTCCCGGTTTCCGGACACGTACGACAACAGCACCGATTCCCCCGCCGCGATCGGGACTCCACGCACCGTGGTGTCTTCGGTGGCGGTGCGCATGAATTCCTTGACCGGAGTGACCCATCGGATCATCTCCTCAGTGGCCAGCGGCATGACGTCGAGATTCTCGCCTAACCGGTGGAGCTGGTCTGGGTTCTCGATGAGAGCATGCAAGCCGCCCGAGATCGTCGCGCTGGTGGTGTCGTGGCCGGCGGTGGCGACGATCAGGTAATAGGACACCGTGTCGATGTCGGACAACGGTTCGCCGTCGATGCGGGCGTTGGCAATAGCGGACGCGAGATCCTCGGTCGGGTGCTCACGACGCGACGCGGTGACAGCGTTGAAGTACTGGAACATGTCGAGCAACGCGGGCAGCTGATCCTCGCTCGAGCTGCCGCGTCTGAACTCGCTGTCGTCGCTTCCGAACAGCTCCTGGGTGAGCTTGAGCATTCGCGGGAAGTCCGACTCGGGGATCCCTAATAGCGACATGATCACGTAGAGCGGGTAATTGACCGCGACCTCTTGGACGAAGTCGCATTCGGGTCCCACCGTCATCATCGTGTCGACGTAATTCTTGGCCAGCTCGTCAACGCGAACCTTCAGCGCCCGCATCGCCTTCGGACGAAACCAATCCGCGCCGATCGCGCGCACCAGCCGATGTTGCGGATCGTCCAGGTGGATCAGTGTGCGCACCCCCGCGGCGGCCTGCAGCTCGTCGCCCTCCGCCGTCGTGAGGACCGGGCGCGGCCAGTTGGTGAACAGCACGTTGTCGCGCTCGATGTCCATGATGTCGGCGTGTTTGGTAATCGCCCAGAACGGCCGATAATTCGGCACCTCGACCCAGGACACCGGAGCGTTGGCGCGCAGGTGAGCCAGCGCCGCATGCAATTTCGGCTCGTCGGCATATGCCAGCGGATCGGCAAGGACCTCGGCGGATTCGTCCATCGTCGACGTACTCACGGGCAGCTCCTCACTGACGCAACTCTTGCAGTACGGCGGTGATAGTGGTCGCGGAAACAGTGCGGGGAAACGCCGGCATTACCCGGTCGATGACGCCCTCGCAGCGGTCGCGAATCGCCCCTGCGAGTTCGTCGTACGTCGCAACGACAGCGAAGGCGTCCAGGATCTCGTCGTCGATCAGCGCTCCCATGGCATCCCATTCACCCTGCAGTGAAAGTCGGTGCAACTCCGTCGCCACGGCGCCCCAACCGTGCAGCTCAAGCACCTTGCGGTAGGCGGGCGTTGATCCGTAGAAGGCAATCTGCTTGCGGACATCGACCGCACCCAGCCGCAATTCCGCGTTGTCGTTGCCGGTCACCACGAACACCGGGCATGCCACCTGGAATGCCTGCCGATCACGACCGGAGCGCTGCAGGCCACGCTGCACCGCCGGCATCGTCACCTCGTGCAAATAGCGCGTCGTCGTGAACGCATGGGCCAGTAGGCCGTCGGCGACTTCGCCGCACATCTCGGTCATCGCTTCGCCGACAGCGGCGATGAAGATCTTGGGCGCCGAAAACGGTTGCCGCTCAGGCGTGAACATCGGCGTCATGAGCTTGTGGGTGTAGAACTCACCCTCGAACCGCAGCCTGGTGCCGTCCTTCCAGGCCGACCAGATCGCGTGCACCGCCTCCACGAATTCGCGCATCCGGGCCACCGGATGACTCCAGGGCATGCTGAATCGCTTTTCGATGTGCGGCTTGATCTGGGTACCCAGGCCGAGGAAGAACCGGCCCTGCGAATAGGTCTGCAG
>Ga0210396_10004788_pt1 | contig 13178 bp, 5 predicted proteins | sample IncBWH17OmetaG_FD_155466 | JGI IMG/M metagenome (GOLD analysis project Ga0210396, IMG submission 155466) | Forest soil microbial communities from Barre Woods Harvard Forest LTER site, Petersham, Massachusetts, United States - Inc-BW-H-17-O ...
TGGGGCACCGGTTGCAGTTTCATGGACTACGACCGCGACGGCAAGGCGGACCTTTTTATCGTGCGCTACGTAAACTTCAGCTATGATTCCGTGCCCCGGCCAGGTGAGGGGCGATTTTGCCAATGGAAAGGCATCAACGTAATGTGCGGGCCGCGTGGATTGAAGCCGGGGGTGAATGCGCTCTATCACAATAACGGCGATGGCACATTCAGCGATGTCTCGCAAAAGTCTGGGGTTCTTAATGCATCCGGATGTTATGGATTTACATCGCTGACGGCAGATTTCGATCACGAAGGGTGGCCAGATATTTATGTGGCTTGCGACTCCACCCCCAGCCTTCTATTTCACAATAACCATGACGGCACGTTTGCAGAAATCGGCAGGAAAGCCGGCGTGGCGTACAACGACGACGGATCCGAACAGGCGGGCATGGGTCTTTCCGCAGACGACTTCACGCACGCCGGGTATCAGGATCTCGTCAAAACGAATTTCAGCGATGACACTCCTACTCTGTACCTCAACCGCGGCGACGACAACTTTGATGACGTCACCTACAGCGCCGGATTGGGCAAGATCAAGACGTGGCTGGGATGGGGAGTGCAATTCTATGACTTTGATAACCGCGGCTGGCCGGGAATCCTGATCGCCAACGGTCATGTGTATCCAGAGGTGGAGGGCAAAGCGTTGGGGACTAGCTATCGCGAACCGAAGGTTGCATACTACAACCGGCACGACGGGACGTTCGCCGACATCACCGCAGATGCGGGTTCGGCTCTGAGCCAACCACACTCTGGTCGCGGCATGGCGCTTGGCGACCTGTTCAATGATGGACACCAGGAGGCTCTGGTGAACAACATGAATGAGAGACCGTCGCTCTACTACAACACCGCGCCTGTTGGGAACTGGATCAACTTGCAACTGGTCGGCGTGAAATCGAATCGCGCAGCCTTGGGGGCCGCGGTCACGTTGGAACAGGGCGGTGATAGATACGAAAAAGAAGTGCGCAGCGGAGACGGCTACATCTCACAAAGCGATCTGCCGCTGCATTTCGGCTTAGGTAGCGCGTCCAAAGCGGAGAAGGTCGTGATTCGCTGGCCAAGCGGCTTGGTCGAAACGCTCTCTGATCTTCCCGCGAACCAGTACTACACTGTGCGGGAAGGTAACGGCATCGACAAGAACAAGACTCACGGGGTTAGCCAGGTGCGAATTCAAGCTTCGGCTACAAGTGCTAAGTAGCTCGCTCAGCCGGCGTTCCCAGCGGAAATAATCGCAATCGCAAGTAGCAGAACCCCAACCCCGATCCAGTTGTAGAGCAAGGCCCGACGGCTCGCGCCCTTCCATTCGCCTGATAGGGCTCCCCAGAACAGGGCCGCGATGATGTCGATCGTCATAAAGATGGGCCACCCAACGATGTTACCCGAGGAACCCAGGGAAGCTGCACCCATACCATAAAACACAATTCCTCCGAACCACAGCAAGCCCGTCGAGATGCCAAGCGGCCAATAGGTGGCCGGATTTCCTTTACGGAACTCGCCCCATGTCCGGTTCTTGTTCAGCAGATACAGGCAATAAACGGAGTTAGCAACAAAGCCGCCGCTCACCGTGAGCGCCCAAATTGGATTCGCTGCCATTGCGCTGCTCGCTCCCGACTGGAGAGCACGCACTCTGAGCTCATCACCAAAAACGAAACTAAAGTTCATCATGGAGGAGAAAATTCCGGAAAAGATACAGATCACCAATCCGACCGTGAAACCGGAGCGCATACCGCTACCGGTTCCCAAATCGTGTTCGCGAGTACGTCCTGCCAATGCTAGAAAAACAAGTCCCACGAGCATCACGGCGGTGCCAGAGATCAGAGCGAGCCCGCGCCTCGATACGAGCTGCTCAGAATGAAGAATCGCCAGCGGGAGCAGCGATCCAAACGAGGCCGTAATGCCCAAAATCAGCGCGAACCCGAGCGCCATTCCCACCCGGCTGATCCCGAGACCAAACAATGTCGCGCCTACCCCCCATAGCAAGCCAAATGCGAACACTTCGATAAGAGTGGACGGCGACGTTCCTGAGTAGACACTGATGGCATTCGGCACGGTCGCAACGTTGATAATCCATGGAAATACGATCAGTCCAGACAGCGCGAAGAGCGACCAGCTGTTTTCCCATTGCCACCCGGACATCCGCTTCATGGGAGCGGCAAAGCTTCCCTGCAGAATACCTGCCAACGTGACGACCCCGATTCCCCACAGCAACGCCGGGTTCATTCAACCTCCAAGGTAAAGGCCTGCAGAATGGACCACACCGCCCCTGGTCGTCAAGCAGGGGCATCGGCAAAAGTCTGGTTGCGTTCAGAACGATGTTTGGAATAGAGTGCGCTGAATGTTGAAGTGGGTGCTTCTGATCGGGATTAGTATTCGTACTTTGATGCCTGCGGCGGCTCAGGACATCGATGCAAATATCACTACTCAGAGCCGCAGGCCGTTAACGGTGGCTGATCAGATTTCGGACCCGGCCGAACGAACGGGCTTTCTGGCCCTGTTCCAGCAGACACAACCTGAGCAGATGTTGGAACAAGCCAAGTCGTTCCTAACGCGATTTCCCCAATCGGCTTTTCTTTTCCAAGCTTACGACGTGGTAGCCCGCGCTAGTTTTGATCTGCAGGATTACAACTCGGGGCTACAGTTCGCCCGGGAGTCTTTGACGCTCTTGCCCGAGAATCCGCTGCTTCTCGTTGCGACCGCCGACGTCGAAGCGCGGGCCCACCATAACGATGCGGCAATCTCTGACGCTCAGGATGCCATCGAGGATCTCGATCGGTTCTCGGCGCCCAGCAGCGTTGCGCCGGAGAGCTGGCCGGATCTCAAACGCAAGCTGAAAGCGACCGCAAGTTTCGCCAAAGGCCGCGCGCTTTTGGGGCAAGCCTTCGAGGCCCCGCTGGGCGAAGCACATACCGCTCTGCTGAAAGAATCCGAGTCTTCCCTGGCGGCAGCGCAAAAGTTAAATACCTCCGATTCCGAAATCACGTATTTGCTTGGGTTGGCCCAGTTCTCAGCCGGAGAATTGCGACCGGCGGCTGACAGTTTTGTCTCAGTCTACGAAGCCAAGGACAGTCTCGCGCCCAAGGCACTGGAGAACCTGCAAGCCATTTACAAACAGCTCAAGCTGGATTCCCCTGAGACTTTTGAAACGTTTTTGCAGCAGGTGGAAAGTCGGAGAAAAACCTCGTCAGAAAATCGCAGTGTGCAAAATTCTCCGAGCGGGGACCGGCAAGGTCGTCCGTTGCCAGAGTATGCGGGCTCCCAAGCCTGCCGAGGCTGTCATAACGTGATTTATCGGGAGTGGATGCAGACCGGGATGTCGAAAATGCTGCGTCCCTATTCTCCGCAAAACGTTCTCGGCGATTTTCAGCGCAACAATGAATTCTTCTTGGACGATGACGCCGAATATCTTAACGGCAAGTTAAATGTCATTCGTGGCCAGAATCGCGTTCGATTTGCTCGCATGGTGATACGTGATGGACGGCACTATTTCGACATTGAGCAGTTGGACGGCAAGTGGCACCCGTACCCTGTGGATTACACCATCGGATCAAAATTTCAACAGGCTTACGCGACCAAGCTGCCCAACGGAGAAATTCACGTTTTTCCCATCCAGTACAGCAAGCTGACCCACCAGTGGATCAATTACTGGAAAATTATTGACGCCCCGGGAAGCGAACGAGCTGATCTGCGAGCTTGGGAGAAGCTTGGCCCCGCTACAAGTTATCAAGCCATTTGTGCCGTGTGCCACACCAGCCAGTTACGAAATGTGAAGGGCGGCAGCTTCGATATTACGAATGTGGAGTTCAGAGAGCCCGGAATCGGCTGCGAAATGTGCCATGGCCCTTCTGCGCAGCATGTCGCGGAGCTGACTGCGAATGAACCTTATCCGAAAGAGCCGCTTGATCCGCCGGTAAATTTCCGTGATCTAGGAAGCCGGGACTTTGTGGGCATCTGTGGGCAATGCCATATGCAATCGGCCATCCGCACGCCTGGTCCGTCCGGAGAATTGAACTATTCGCGCTCGGACGGGTTTTACATCCGCAATCCAAGCATCCCGTTTGGCGAGTTCTCTCGAATCGGTTTCTACAAGGATGGCCGCTTCCGGCAAACGACGTTCATCGTAGAGGCGCTGGAACGATCGCAGTGCTTCAAAAAGGGTCAGATAACCTGCGGAACCTGTCACGATCCCCATGGACACGATGCTGATTCCAACCTAACGTCCACAAAGTTTCCTGATCAGCCGGACTTGATGTGCACAGGATGCCACTCGCAGTTCCAGAACAGCGCAGCCTTGGCGGCACACACTCATCACCGCATCGAATCTGAAGCGAGCCGCTGCGTCTCCTGCCACATGCCGCGCATCATGGATGCCGTTCTTTTTCGCGCCCGCACGCACCAGACCGACGATATTCCGAATGCTGACATGACGCAGCGATTCGGGCAGGAGCAGAGTCCCAATGCCTGTTTGTTGTGCCACTCTGAAAAAAACGCAGGTTGGGTCAAGCAGGAGCTGCAGGCATGGAAGCCGGGGTTTCGGTAATGCAGTCTTCGAGTGGCACCGGAGAAAGGCCAATTCGAGCGATCGCATCCAGTGCGGCGTCGATTGCCGCAACTCTGCTGCTTCTGATGACCCTCGCCAGTTTCCAAAGCAAGTTGCCCGGAACAACTGCATCGGCAGATCAGAGTTCCCTGCACGACGCCAGTTATGTCGGCTCACGACCCTGCTCTAAGTGTCACCCGAGCATCTACGAATCCTTCTTGCGCACCGACATGGGCCGCTCCATGTCGGAGATAACTCCGTCGCTACTGGGAAATATGCCCACTTCGGCCAGCATCTTTAATTCCAAGCTCAATCGCCATTTCGAGATCGCGGCACACGACGGGAAGCTCTACCAGAGCGAGTATGAGACGGCTCTCGACGGAAAAGAAGTTTTCCGCGAGACCCACAAGGTCGATTGGATCATTGGCTCGGGTGCGAACGGCAGTGGAGCTATTGTGCGGCGCGACGATTACCTCTTCGAGGCCCCGCTTTCCTTTTACGCGAAGACCGGTAATTGGGATCTTTCTCCCGGATATGAATTTGGAGATTACGGTTTCAACCGGCCGATTCTGCTTGGTTGCATCGGGTGTCACAGTGGCCAGCCAGAACCTTTTCTTGAGGGAAACGGTCGTTTTCAAGAACCGCCCTTCAGAGAACTGGCTATCGGATGCGAGAACTGCCACGGCCCAGGTCAGGCACACGTGGCCGCTGCGCAAATGGGTTCTCCGGTTGGATCGATTACGAATCCAGGGAAACTTTCACCTTGGCTGGCCGACAACATTTGTATGTCTTGCCATCAAACTGGGGACGCGCGCGTCCTGCAGGCGGGAAAGTCGTACCGCGATTTTCGCCCGGGCACTGAACTGGACGACACGCTTGGGATTTTCCTGGTTCCATTTGGTCGCGACTCTGCGCCCAAAGACGACCTGTTGGAGCACTACCTCTCCATGCGCTTCAGCAAGTGTTATCTGAAGAGCGGTGGTCGGCTGGGTTGCATCAGTTGCCACGATCCTCACGTGCAGCCTTCGCAGCAGGAAGCTCCCGCGTACTTTCGCACGAAGTGCCTCACCTGTCACACCGAGAAAAGTTGCGCAGTGCCGATCTCTCTCAGGCAGCACAAGACGCCTCCTGATGATTGCGCTGGCTGCCATATGCCCAAGCGGGACGTGACGGTGATCTCTCATTCCGTACTCACTAACCATCGCATTGTGGCAGAATCCGAAGAACCGTTCCCCGACATCGCGTTCCACATGACGACTCCGCAGCTTCCTGACTTGGTTCATCTCAGCGCCAATCCTGCAAAGCAGGACGCACCACTGCCGCTGACCCTATTGCAGGCTTATAGCCAAATCATGCTGGCCCATCCGGAATATCGAGCGCGATACTGGGCGGTGGCAAAGCAACTCAAGGCCATTCATCCAGACAACGTCTACGTCCTAGAGGCGCAAGCTGACGAAGTTCTGCAGGGAAAAAATGGCAAGGGCGTTCCAGTTGCGATTCGATATCTTGAGGACGCAATCGAGCGTGGCGCGACGAACCCGGCCGATTTCGAAGAACTGACAAAGTTGCTGGTTGCGGCCGATCGACAATCTGAGGCCGCCAATGTCTCGCGACAAGGGATGCAAATAGCTCCCTATGACGCCGAACTCTATCGTCTTAGTGCAAGGATTTACTTCGCTCTTAACAAAATACAGGAAGCTTGCGAGGTTGCTGCCCAGGGAAGGCAGAAATTTCCGCAAGACGACGCCATCCGCAATCTATCAAAACGGTGCGACAGTGCTCCTGCGGGAACGAGCCATTGAACTCTGGCTTGGATTGCCAGGAGGTTAGCTTCGAGCCGAAGGGATCCTCTCAACGCGGCGGGGAGTTACCGCTTCGGGTTCGTTCTGTGAGAATCCCATCGCCGCGGAAATGGCGCGCGCTGCAGAGCTGACTGCTCCGGCCAGCGCAGCAACTTGGTTGGGGCTCACCCTGGTTACGGGTCCAGACACACTTACAGCGGCGATAGGTTCACGGTCAGCGTTAAGAATTGGAGCGCTCACGCAACGCGCACCCTGCACGGCTTCTTCGTCATCCACCGCGTACCCTTGCCGCCGGATCTTCTCGAGTTCCTGACGGAACTGCACCAGGTTCATAATCGTTTTTGGCGTCGCCGGCTGGAACTTTATCGTGCTCAAGACACTTGCTCGTAGTTCCGCGGGCAGAAACGCCGCCAACGCCTTGCCCAGTGCAGTGACGTGCAACGAACGGCGCGTGCCCACGCGTGATGACAGCCGGAACTCGTGCGGGCTCTCGATCACATCGACGTAAAGCACTGTGCCCTGGTCGAGAACCGCCAGGTTGACGGTTTCCTGGGTGGACTTCCACAACTCCCATAGTATCGGCCGGGCAACTGCTTGCAGCGTCGCTCCCTGGCTACCGCGCGTCGACATCTGCGACAGTCGCGGACCGATCAGATAAGCTCCGGCCTCCGTGCGAACCAGATAGCCTTCGCGCTCCAAATGTTTGAGAAAACGGTGAGCTGTGCTTTTGTGAATGCCTGTCAGATCGCAGATAGCCTTCAGTCCTAACCCGGCAGAAGAGCCCTGGAGGGCCTCGAGAATCCGCAAAACTTTCGAAATCACGCCGACTGGCGCTGCACCTGGACTGGATTTTGCGACTCGCGGCATTAGCTAACCCTCGTGACAGGTCTCAATGCACGACTTAAAGGACCGGCTTGATGGCCCTTCGCATAAGAGATTCTGTTTCAACATGCAGAACATTAACATGACTTATTAACAAAAAGCGAGTGATTTGTTTCATTGAATGAAACTATATTCATCACAATGAAATTTTTTGATTGACAACATTCGAAAAGCAGTGCTAGAAGCTTGTACGGTGTGGGGTTTGTGTATGGGCCGCTGTTGGAGGCCCAGCAATCCGTCGAGAAGAAAAGCGCCGCTGGAAGTTACGGAACCGTGTCGCAGAGGTCAAAACGACCACGCGAGGAGGATCTACGATGACACGCCAGGTTTTCTCGAATATGCATGAGCGGTGGATTGTGATGTTGACATTGATTTTCGCCGCGGTATTTGTGTTCGCGCTCTCTGCCTCGCTCTCCTGGGCGCAAGCTACCGCAACCGTCAACGGAACGGTTCGTGATTCGGGTGGCGCGGTCGTAACCGAAGCCACGGTCGTGCTGCATAATCGCGACACGAACCTAAATCGCACGGCGGTCACAAATGGCGTGGGTGCGTATGTCATGCCGAACGTACAGCCGGGAAACTACGACTTGAAGGTGACTAAGAGCGGGTTCGGTCCCGCACTTGATTCGGGCGTTACTCTGGTCGTGAACCAAACCGCAACCTATGACTTCGCGCTTAAGGCCGGAGCGGTAAATGAGGTCATCAATGTGCAAGCCAACCCTGTCGCTCTCGAAACCTCGACTTCCGAGCTGGGCGTCGCCGTGGTAAAGGAGCAGGTCAACGACCTGCCCTTGAACGGACGAAATTTCACCCAGCTGCTCAACCTCACGCCGGGTGTAAGCACAGTCAATGTTTCCCAGAACTCCACCACTAGCGGAGGTGTCTGGTCGAATCCAGTCGGTACGTTCTCTTACCCGTCGGTGAATGGCCAGTCCAACCGCAGCAACTTATTCCTGCTGGACGGTGTAAATGACCAAGGCTCGTTTGGTAGCACGTACGCCATTCCCCCCATTGTCGACGAAATTCAGGAGTTCAAGGTTCAGTCACACAATGACGACGCATCGTTTGGCGGTGTGATGGGCGGAGTCGTCAACGTCGTAACCAAGTCAGGAACCGCGCAGTTCCATGGATCTGCCTGGGAGTTTTTGAGAAACAAAGATCTTGATGCCCTCAATCCCCTGATCCAGCCCAACCTGCAACCCCAGTTCCAGCAGAATCAGTTTGGCGGAACCTTCGGCGGTCCGATTCCCATTCCTGGCGAACATCCAAGGAAGACATTTTTTTTCCTCAGCTATGAGGGCTTTCGAAATCACACCGGAGCGTCCAATCTCTACACCACGCCAACTGCAGCGCAACTGGCCGGCGACCTCACGGGTATTGCCGGACAGATTTATAACCCCTACAGTGGTCAGCCCTTCAAGTGCGCGGCGAACGGAACCCCACTCCCAGCGCCTGGCAATATTCAGGGTTCGGGTACGCCGTGCAACAAGATTCCCTCCAGCATGATCGACCAGGACATGGTCAATTACGCGACGACGTTGTTTCCCGCGCCAAATCTTGTCGGCAACCCGCAGTTCAATGGTCTGGACACGACCAAAACGATTACCCGCCAGGACGAGGGCAGCGGACGCCTTGACCACCAGTTCGGTCCACGTGACAGCGCGTGGGCCCGTTATACCAGCTTCCGGCAACCGGTCACCGGATCGGGTGGTTTTACGGGACTGCTGCACGACCAGGTAACCGACGGCTACAACATAGCGGTTGACTACACCCACTTGTTTTCCGGGACCATGCTGGCCGACTTCCACTTCGGACGCACTAGCATGAATATCGATCAAAACACAAACTTTGCGAATGCCAGTCCGAGCTTCGGTACGCAAGTGGGATTTTCTCCGAACTTTGCTGGAGGTTTTCGGGGTGGCGTATCAATGGTCCCGAATGTTGTGATCCAAGGTTACATCGGGAATCCCAATCAGAGTGCACACAATGCCGCGCAGGTTGATGACACCCATGGATCGAACATTTGGGAATTTGGTGGTGACCTGACAAAAACGATTGGGCGCCACACTATCAAAGCGGGAGCAAATTTCGCTAGCAATAACGCCAACGCATTGTATCTGAACTCAAACGTTCAGTTTAGCGCCGCGAACACGGCAAGTCCTGTGGACCTGTCAGGCGGAAACGCCATAGCATCGTTTCTTCTGGGCACTCCGAACAGCGCTGGACGCCGCAACGTGATTGAAACGGAACACGGTGGCTGGGTTGATGGATTCTATGCCATGGATCAATGGAAAGTCACCAACAAGCTCGACATCAATTTCGGTTTACGGTACGACATCACGTTTATGCCCATTTATGGGGATAACGCGAACGCAAACAATTATGTAGGCGACATGGATTTCCGCAATGGAACTTACATCTTGGCCCGTAACGCTCCCTCATGCATCCAAACAAATGCCGCTCCCTGCATACCCGGTGGCACCCTCCCCGCGCACGTAGTGGTCACTCCCCTGGGCGGCACAGCGATATTCCACACCGACTACAACGACATACAACCGCGAATCGGCATCGCCTATCAACTGTGGCCGACTACCGTACTGCGCGCCGGTTACGGTAGATTCTTCGATAACTGGGCAGCGATCACTCAAACCGCGCAAAACTACGAAGGCACCTGGCCGAGCCTGGACCAACTCGGAGCCAGCAACATCAACCCGGTCACCGCCGGCGCCCCGACTGTGACCGCACAAAATCCTCTGAGCCAGAGCAGCGGACCTCCGGTCACGACGGGTACTCCGTTCACCCAATCGACATGGTTTGCTGATCCCTACTTGAAGAGGCCTTATGCCGATCAGTGGAACGTCGGGGTGCAACAACAGGTAACTTCCAGCTCCTTGCTAACCGTCAACTACGTGGGTTCGGTTGGTCGGCGTCTCGACATTGGAGGAGCGTACAACGTGGCCATGGCCGCCGGCGGAAACGCGAACTGTCCGACCTACGCCACAAATCCGAACAACTTCAACTGCGGGGCGCCTTTCCCTTATATCGGCGCGACCGCCTATGACCGAAGCCAGGGAAGGAGCAACTATAACGCCTTGCAGGTTTCGTTGAATGGCAGGCAGCAACACGGCCTGACGTATCTGGTCTCGTACACTTGGTCGAAGAGCCTGGATCTCGGTTGTTCCGGGTGGTACGGAGTAGAAGGTTGCTCCATTCAAAATCCGTACAACCTGGCAGCTGACTATGGTCCTTCCGCGACCGACCTTCCGCAAATCTTCTCCGCTGCCTGGGTCTATGCTTTGCCGTTCGGCAAGGGCAAAATGTCGTCGAGCAGCCGGGTTGTAAACGCGCTGATCGGAGGCTGGAACCTGAATGGCGTTCTGTCATTCAATTCTGGAACAGCTTTCGATCTAGGAAGCGGTAAAGACATTGCACAGACGGGCAATTACAACTACGGCAACGGATATGGCTACGAGCGAGCTAATATAGTTGGCAACCCATATCCTGCCAATAAGGGCCCCGCCGAGTGGATTAACGTGGCAGCTTTTCAGACACCCGCTTTGGATACGTTTGGGGACTTAGGCCGAAATTCCCTTCGCTCCGATTGGAACAAGAATCTGGATCTTTCGATCTTCCGCCAATTCCCGATTACAGAACGATTTCGACTGGAATTCCGCTTCGAGACGTTTAACTTGACGAATACCCCGGTTTGGGCGATTCCCGTGACCAGCCTGGAGGCTCCAAACTTCGGGGCCGTGACACAGACTGCGAACGTACCTCGGCAGCTACAGTTCGGACTAAAGCTTTACTTTTGAGCGCTGCGAAAGCACAGCGTTATAACAATGTTGTATGGCGGCGGGCGTGCCCAACTGAGAAGGCGAGTGCGCCCGCCCGTCTTTTCTTACGGGAATTGGGTGCGTGCGCAAGTTTGTTAATCTGACCGGCGGGAGGAACTCTTCCAGCGCTACACTTTGAGTAAGCTTGCCTGGCCGTTGAGGACGATTTGGCGCAGATAGGCGTCGACGGATGGGGTTGGTTGACGGCGGCACGACGAGCGAACCTGAAATCTTTGGGATGTACGAAGTGGGGATACAGAGCATTAGATTTTCGCTCTCTAAACTGAGTGTCCTGATGACACTGACAGGCGCAGTTTGCGTAGCTGCACAGAACTCGCCGCCGGCCCGTGGTCCAACTGCGGGAGCCGCAGCGACGTTACCAAAGTCCTGTCTCGTTCGAGCCGGCGCTTCCGAAAAGATATCGGCCCTTCTGGAGAGCGTTCAGGATCGTCCCACGGCAGGCGCCTATAACACGCTTGGAGTTCTGTACGCCCAAGCCAAGCGTCTGTCTTGCGCCATCCTCGCTTTCGAAGCTTCGCTAAAGTTGGAAAATCAGAACTGGGAAGCTCGCTACAACCTGGCGCTTGCGCTTCTCAGCCGGGGGGACCGAGCCGGAGCCGAAAGGGAACTACAGACTGCGATTCAGCAGAAACCAGATTCAGTCAGCTCCCATTTCGCGCTCGGTACTCTGCTTGAAAGCGAAGGGAAATTAGGACAGGCGGAAGAAGAATTTCACCTGACTGTGAAAATTGATCCGCATTTCACATCCGGTGCAATCAAGCTTAGTCAAGTCTTGATGAAAGAAGGCAAGCTACAAGCGGCAGTCGGGTGCCTAGAAGATGCGGTCAGGGAGGCGGCGCCCGACCAGCTTGAGTCGGTGCAGGCGGCACTGGGAATGGCGTACGCCGAAAACGGCGAGATAGAACGGGCGCTAACGACGCTCAAAAATCTCGTCATCTCTCAGCCGGATTCCGCCGATGCCCATTTCAATCTAGGGTCGCTCTATGCCAGGGACGGCCTGTCAAAAGACGAAGAAGCGGCGGTGACAGAATTTCGCGAAGCACTCCGGCTCGACCCAGGTATGGATGCCGCGAGACTTGCGCTGGGGCGAGTGCTGATGTCCGCGCACAAATATTCCGACGCTGTTCCCGTTCTTTTGGAGCACACCCATCGCCAACCGAAGGATGCTCAAGGCTTCTATGCCCTGGCGTTGGCATACCAGGGGCTGAACCAAACCGACGCGGCCGTCAATGCTCTGCAGCGCGCTACCGTTCTTGATCCAAAAGACTCGGCAATCCATTTCCAGCTCGGAATGCTATTGACGAACACGGGAAAAACAGATGCAGCCATCCAGCAGTTGGAAGCTGCGGAGCGCACCAATCCTTCTGATCCCCAGACTCACCAGCAACTTGCGATGTTGTTGGAGAAAACGGGCGAAAAAGAACGTGCTCGTGTCGAAAGGGCTAAGCTGGCTGCCCTGAAATCTGATAGTGACAAAGAGAATGCAATCGCCAGATTCAATGAGGAGGCGAACCACTATCTCGCGGCAGGAAACCCGAAGGCGGCTGCGGAGAGTTATCGGAAGACCCTCGAGCTCAATCCTCGCGACGCCAAACTCCGGTACAATCTGTCGCTCGCTCTGGACAAGCTGGGTGACTTCGGTTCCGAACGGAAAGAACTGGAGAAAACCGTCGAACTGGATCCCAATCTTGCGGTGGCGCAAAATCAGCTGGGCTTGCTTGCTTTGCGGAGTAACCAGCAGGAAGAAGCGGAGCGGCGATTCAAGAAGGCATTGGCGATTGATCCCACGTTCTCCGAAGCGCAGAGCAACCTCGGAGTGCTTTACAGTCAGCAAGGCAAGAATGCAGAAGCCACGTTGCTGTTTCAGCAGGCCATAAAGAATGATGCCAAATATGCCCAGGCTTACGTCAACTATGGCTTACTCATGGCGCAACAAGGAGCGTTCGCGGAGGCGGAGCAACAATTTCGCGCGGCCATAGGAGTCGATTCAAATTATGCGGACGCTTACGCTGCATTGGGAATGCTCCAAGCCAAAAGTGGGGGCGGAGCCGAGGCGGTCAAGAAC
>Ga0210396_10004791_pt1 | contig 13172 bp, 12 predicted proteins | sample IncBWH17OmetaG_FD_155466 | JGI IMG/M metagenome (GOLD analysis project Ga0210396, IMG submission 155466) | Forest soil microbial communities from Barre Woods Harvard Forest LTER site, Petersham, Massachusetts, United States - Inc-BW-H-17-O ...
TGGTACCGGATGAACCCAAGTGCGACAACTGCAAGGTCGTGTTGGAGCGGGATCCCGCCGATACGGTGCAGCCGGTACAGCGTGGTCGCGCGGACCCGTTGCTGCCAATCGTTTCCGGCGGCACGATCCGGATGGATTTTCTGGGAACGTGACGCCCGGATCGAACGAACATATGCGGCGCGACAGTAGTCGCGCCGCATATCTCTTTTTCGTTCATTTCTTACCGGCGAGTTTGTGCGGGTTGTGATTCGGACACATTTTGTTCGAGCACCTCTCCGGAATGGTTTTCGTGCCTTCCATCATGAGCGAACCGCAGAGTTCGCAGATGCGACCGGTCGGCCGCGCTTTGATCGTGTTCTTGCAGTCGGGGTAGTTGGAGCATGCGAAGAACACGCCGAAGCGGCCGCGCCGTTCCACCATCTCGCCCTTTTTACACACCGGGCAGGCTACGCCCGTCTTGCTTTTTGCCTCCTCGACCGGATCTTTTTTCACGAACTTGCATTTAGGATAGTTCGCGCAGGCGATGAACCGTCCGAACTTTCCCTCACGTTCGATGAGCTTGCCGCCGTCGAGCGGACACGGTTCGTTCAATTCCTTTGGCGGCGGGATCTCGGAACCGTCCTCACGCCTCGCGCCGAGGCACTCGGGAAAGCGTTTGCATGACATGAAGCGCCCGTTTTTCGAGAGTTTGTACTCCATCGGGCCGCCGCAGATCGGGCAGGGGAACTCAGCCGGAGCGTCGCCCATGCCGGTTATTTTCGGTATTTTTGCCTTCGATTTTACCGCTTTGGTGAAAGGCGTGTAGAAATCTCTCAATGTCTTTTCGTACCCGCGCTTGCCTTCGGCGATCTGGTCGAGCTCATCCTCCATTTCGGCGGTGAAGGTGTCGGAAATATAATCGCCGAAATTGTTCTCGATGAAGGTCGATACGACGTCGCCCGTTGCGGTCGGCAGAAGCGTGCGACCCTGTTTATCGACGTAGCCGCGGGTTTCGAGCGTGCGGATGATCGATGCGTACGTGGAAGGTCGTCCAATACCGCGGCTTTCGAGCTCTTTGACCAATCCCGCTTCGCTGTACCTGCTAGGCGGCTGCGTCTCTTTGCCCTCGGTCGCGGCCTCCACGAGATCGAGCGGATCTTTGGCGAGTACCTTCGGCAATTCCACATCTTCGCCGCGCGCATCAGGATCGGCCGCAAGCCAGCCGTCGAACGTGACGCGGGAACCGTTCGCGGAGAAATCGGGAATGGAGCCGCCCTCGACATTCGCGACGACTTTGGTGCGGAGGATCTTCGCGTCCGACATCTGGCTCGCAAGCGCGCGGGCGCGGATGAGGGCGTACAGTTTTTTCTGTTCCTCGTTGCCGCCCAGGCTTCGTTTGGCGGCGTTGGTCGGCCGCACAGCTTCATGCGCTTCCTGGGCGCTCTTGCTTTTCGTTTTGTATGTGCGGGCGGATACGTATTTCTCGCCGAATTCATCGCGCACGGTCGCGATCAGCATGTCCTGCGCTTCCTTCGCCAGATTCGTCGAGTCGGTGCGCATATAAGTGATGTGTCCCGCTTCGTACAACTTTTGTGCGATCCCCATCGTGCGCGATGGTGAGAGCCCGAGGCGGGTGGAAGCCGTCTGTTGCAGGGTCGACGTGGTAAAGGGCGCACGCGCTGCGCGGCTCGCTTCGGATTCGTCCACAGACTTCACGGACCATTTCATTGTCTGCGCCGCCTTCAGGATACGCTCGGCCTCTTTTTCGGTTTTCGGCTCTTCGACGCACGTGACGGTGAATTTCTCCTTTTTCTTTGTCTGTACGATAGCGCTCACTACCCAGAATTTCTCCGGCACGAACGTCCGTATCTCGCGCTCTCTCTCCATCAAGATGCGTAATGCGGGCGACTGCACGCGACCTGCGGAAAGGCCGTAGCGTACTTTTTTCCAGATAAGACCCGACAGGTCATACCCGAAAAGCCGGTCGAGTACGCGTCGCGCCTCCTGTGCACGGACAAGCTCCTCGTCTATCGCACGCGGGTGTTTGAGCGCCTCCTGCACGGCATGCTCGGTGATCTCATGAAAGACGATCCGTTTCGGCTTTTTGAGACCGATCGTTTCGGCGAGGTGCCACGCGATCGCCTCGCCTTCGCGGTCGGGGTCGGTCGCAAGAATGACCTCGTCGGCCTTGCCCGCTTCGCGATGCAACTCATCGATCACTTTCTGTTTTTCGCTGACGATCTGGTACTTCGGCGCGAAACCGTTCTCGACATCCACCGCGTCTTTGTTGCTTTTCGGCAGATCGCGGATATGTCCGACAGACGCGCGCACGGTAAAATCGCCGCCGAGATATTTCTCGATCGTCTTCGCTTTTGCCGGTGATTCTACTATTACAAGCTTCATAGGATGGAAGTGATACTCAATACACTAGCACGTGTCAAGTTTCTTTCATAAAAAGATATACGCACGATGAAGAGAAAAAGATAATGTCGGATCCGCGCGGGGCGGATCCGACGTGTGTGCATCGTCACCGACGACGTCGCGGACTCCAACAGATCCGATGACGGACGGTGTGCCGGCGGCGGAGCTTGCGCGCGTTCGCGAGCAGCCATCTGCAGTGCCGCCAGCAGTGCGTGACGATCCCGGTACGCGTGATGTTACGCAACAGCTCCGCCAGGTTGGTCGAAGAGACCTTCTCGTTTTCCGCGCGCAATCGCGCGGCGAGCTTTTTCAAGAGTTTCGTTTTGGCCCGTTCCGTCTTAAAGCGGTGCCAATCGGTCGTGCGTCGTCGACGCATTGTAGTCTCCATTGGATGATCTCGGAAACGCGGTGCACGCGACAGGATACAACGGACTGGCAGGACTATTCCACAAAAGCGGTATCGAAGCAAGACGGGCTCACTCGCATTCGACGAATACCGGGTGATGATCCGAACCGACGCGCTCCTGCAATACGTCCGCTTTGGTCACACGGAACGAGTCGGGCACGAGTATATGGTCGAGTTGCGAACGCGCGAACGAATGGGTCGATCTGCCCCGAAGGGGATTTTGAAGCCCGAGTTCGGAGAACCGCTTTTCCGCCTCGGTACGGCTCTCTCCTTTATTGAACACGTCGCGAAGAGGCCCACCCAGAAGCCAGTTCGTAAGGGTGACCCTGAACGACTCTATTATGTTGAAATCACCGCAGAAGACCGAGGGCATCGAAGCCCTGCGAAAGCTAGCAGCGAGGTCGAATTCCCGCAGCAATCGTCTCGGATACGAAAGCGTAAGGTGAAGGCAGAACACGCGCGTACGCCCGAACTTCGGCAGCACGATATCGGCGTACAGACTTCCGCGGTTGCCGATCTTCCGCCAGCCCCACGGATACATGAACGTCACGAACAGGCGTGTGCGCAGCGGCCATGAAAGAACTGGGAACGGAAATCCTTCGCTCGTCACCATCGGATATCGGGAAAGGATCGCACAGAAGTTATGCTCGGTCCCGATGCCGATTCGGTCGACGTCCGGACTGTACGCGATATGGAACGGGAGGGTTTTCAGGCGCTCGAGGAACCGCTCGGGCACTTCCTGCAGGCTAAGAACGTCGAAATCGAGTGCGGAGATAAAACGGAACGCCCGATCGGGATCGGGGTTATTGTGATACATGTTCCACGAGTAGAATTTCATTTGACCCGGACGACGCCGAGTTCTTCCACAATAACTCCTTTCAACTCCATCGCCGAGAGCAGAATGTTGGCCTCCTGCGTCGGTAGTTTCAATGAACGTATCAATTCGTCGCGGGAGATCGGTGAGGCAATGAGTTCGATGACGCGTATCTCGTCTTCCGAGAGATCGTCGCGCAAGGCCGCGTTAGCGCTCTCTGCGGTTATGCCGAGCGCTTGCAATACTTCCTGCGGGGAAGTGACGGCGGTCGCCCCGAGCCGCAGGAATTGATGCACACCTTTCGACTCTTCAGAGAAGATCGAGCCGGGAACCACCATGAGCTCGCGATTGTATTCGGTGGCGAACTTTGCGGTGATGAGCGATCCCGACTTTTCCTTCGCCTCGATCACGAGCGTGGCATGCGAGAGGCCGACCATGACGCGGTTACGACGCGGGAACGTCCAATATGAGCCGATCGTCCCAGGCGTTTCCTCGGACAAGAGCGCGCCGCCTCTTTCGAGGATCTCTTTTGCGAGCCTGAGGTTCGCTTTGGGATACATAACGTCCCAATCCAACCCGGACCCGGGAACCGCGACGGTCTGAAGACCGGCTTCGAGCGCCGATCGGTGCGCCTGCGCGTCGACGCCGTACGCGAGTCCGGACACGATAACGATCGGGTACCCGCTCAAGCCTGAAATGAGATGCTCGCACGCCTGTTTGCCGTACGGCGTCATCGCGCGCGATCCGACGACCGCCAGCCACTTCTTGTCAAAGCTCGGCAACTCGCCGCGCACGTATATTTGCTTGGGCGGATCGGGGATCTCCTGCAATAACGCGGGAAAATCCTCCCGTGCAAGGAGTTTGAGACCCCGATTCATGGTGGTATTCTACTACAATATGTTGGACATCAAGTTCATCCGCGAAAATAAAGATATTGTCATCGCGGGCGCCAGGAAAAAGCGGATGAATGTCGACATCGACAGGCTTCTCGAGCTGGACGATCAGCGCAGAGCCCTTCAGGCCTCGCTCGACGGGGGCCGCGCGACGCAGAATCAAGTGAGCAAGGAGATGCCGTCAGCCGACAAAGATCGTCGCGAGACGCTGCTCTTGGAAATGAAAAATCTGAAAGAGACATTGAGCGGGCAGGAGGAAAAGATGACGACCGTATTGCAGGAATGGCGTGCGCTCATGGTGCAGGTGCCCAATGTGCCGGATATGTCAGTCCCCGAAGGCGACTCGGACGCGGACAATAAAGAGATACGTCAATGGTCTCCCGCCTCCGGCTTTGGGGGCGAAAGGCCCGCGTTCGACTTCGTACCCAAAAATCACGTCGAACTGATGCTCGCCAATGACATGGCGGATTTTGAGCGTGGTGCCAAGGTCGCGGGGTTCCGCGGCTATTTCTTGAAGAACGACGGCGCCAAACTGGTCTGGGCTCTTGAGCAGTTCGTTCAGTCCCGCTTCGCAGAGAAAGATTTTACGCCGATGATCGTGCCGAGCCTTGTGCGTCGCGAATCCTTCGTCGGGACGGGCTACCTGCCTCAATCCGAAGAGGACCTCTACAAAACGCAGGACGGCGACTATCTCGCCGGTACCGCGGAAGTGTCGACGATGGGTTACTACATGGAGGAAATTCTCGATAAAAAAGATCTTCCGATCAAGTGGTTCGCCTTTTCGCCCTGTTTCCGCCGCGAAGCGGGAAGTCACGGTAAAGATACAAAAGGCGTATTCCGCGTCCACGAATTCGCGAAGTATGAGCAGGTCATGCTTTGCGAGGCGAATCACGAGGAATCCGTTCGCTGGCACGAAACGTTGACCGAGAATTCAGAAAAGTTGCTGCAGGAATTGAAATTGCCGTATCGCGTGGTGGTGAACTGCGGCGGCGATCTCGGCTTGGGGCAGGTGAAAAAATACGATATCGAAGCGTGGATGCCGAGCGAGGAAACATACCGCGAGACGCATTCCTCGTCGTATTTCCATGATTTCCAAACGCGCCGTCTGAACATCCGCTATCGCGACGAGGAGGGAACCGTGCGTTACGCGCACTCGCTCAACAACACCGCGCTCGCGTTTCCGAGGATCCTGTGCCAGATCGTCGAGAACAACCAGCACGCTGACGGCTCGATCACGATCCCCGACGTCTTGCGGGGCGCAATGGGAAAAGATGTCATCGGTAAATAGGAACGACAGGATAGTCGATCTTCGCAAGAAGCAACCGGGAGTGCGTCCCGCGGCGCAGTCGCAGCTCCCGCTCAGGACCGGAGGGCGCGTTTCGCCTGTGCGCGTCCGGCGCAGACGCACGCGCATCATCGGATCGTGTCTGGTTGTATCGTTCCTGGCCTCGGGCGCGTTCGCGGCCAGTTATGTATCGTATCTCCCGCAATATTCGGTCCGTTCGGTCGACGTCCAGGGTTCGCAGATCGTTCCGGCGGACCTTATCGCCGACTATGCCGAATCGCTGATCTATAACGGTTCGCACGCCTTCTTCTCGCGCGCCGATATTCTGTTGTATCCGAAAGCGCTCATCGAAAAAGATATTCCGCTCGAATTCCCGCGCATCCGGTCCGCGACCGTGTCACGCGCATCACTCCTTTCGAATACGATCACGATCAGCGTGGTGGAACGCAAGCCCTTTGCGCTATGGTGCGCCGGCAACGGGAATTGCTATGACATGGATCAGAACGGGTTCGTGTACGCGCAGGATTCCGTGAATGCATCAACGTCCGAGAACGTGACGTTCTCCGGCGGCATCGCGACCACATCGCTCGCGGATCCGATAGGTCAGACGTTCGCTCCCGGGCATACGCTCGGCCTGATCGCATTCTTGCAACAGCTTTCACAGTCCGGCTTCACGCCGCTCGGGGCGGAAGTACAGAGCGATCAGGATTTTTCCGTGCCGCTTTCGCAGGGGTTCGCCGTCTATGCATCGTTCGGCGAGGACGCGGGCACGCTCGTGAATAATCTCCAGCTCGTGCTCTCCTCGGACGCGATCGCGGGACAGGCGCAAAACCTGGAATATGTCGACCTGCGGTTCGGCGACAAGGTGTACTATAAATTGAAAGGTCAGAATGAGTCGACTACGAGCACGCAGTAAAATAAGAAGGGCGCCCATTTTGAGCGCCCTGTGGTAACGACGACTGGTGCTAGTCGTCGCCTAGCTGCCGTAGTCGTTTCATCCGATCGAGATGATCCCCGTAAGTCTCGTCGCCATCGTCTGCTGTATCGAACAGCGGACGGGGTTTGCGACGGATCTTCGGTACACTCGCGGACTGCTGTTTGTCTTCACCGCATTTCTTGTCTGACATTCACCCCTCGTGTTCCTGCGAAAACACGAGCGGGAACGATACGCAAAGCACCTGAAACGTTCCCGCTCTGAGCGGAATAGTGCACGCAATGACCCGCAGTGTCAAAGCATGCTATGGTAGGCCTGTGAAAAACTTTTGGGATACATTGCCGAAGTCTTTTTTCGCGCTCGCGCCGCTTGAGGATGTGACGGATGCGGCATTCCGGCAGCTGATCGCGGAATACGGAAAGCCGCATGTCATATTCACCGAGTTCACCTCGGCGGATGGATTGTTGCTTGCGGACGAACGCGGACAAAAACAATTACGGCGCAAACTGCTCTTTAGTGATATCGAACGACCGATCGTCGCTCAATTGTTCACAGCTTCTCCCGAGCGGATGGAGAAGGCTTCGAAACTTGTCGCCGGGCTCGGGTTCGACGGACTCGATATCAATATGGGTTGTCCGGTCAACGAAGTGGTACGCCAGCAATGCGGTGCCGCACTGATACAGGACCCGAGGCGTGCCCGCGAGCTGATTCGAGCCGCACAGAACGGGTTCGGCGGGCCTGTTTCCGTCAAAACGCGTATCGGCTATAACGCCGACGAGATTGAAACATGGGTACCCGAGCTTCTCGCCGAGGATCTTTCTGCGCTTACATTGCATGCTCGAACACGCAGGGAGATGTCGGACGTACCCGCGCATTGGGATCGCGTGGCCCGCGCCGTGGAGATCCGTAACGACCTGAAGTCGAGCGCTTTGATCGTCGGTAACGGCGACGTGAAAGACCTGAACGACGCGCGGGAAAAAGCTGCGCAGACGAATTGCGATGGGGTAATGCTCGGTCGCGCGATCTTCGGCAACCCGTGGCTGTTTTCGAATAGAGAAGATGAGCGATCGCCGCGCGAACGCATCGAGGCGCTCATGCGTCACCTCGATCTCTTCGACGAACTTCTGAAAGACACGACGAACTTCGCCGTAATGAAAAAGCATTTCAAGTCCTACATTTCCGGTTGGGACGGAGCAAAGGAGTTGCGCATACGACTAATGGACACCGAGAATGCGGATGAAGCGAGGAATGTCTGCGGTTCTTCACCGGCGCTTCACGGGGAAAGCGTGAAGATTCGCGGATGAAAAAACAACGAAGCTCGGGACGCAGAAAATCTCAAAGTTCGAAGAGCGACAGGCAGATCGAAAGCATGATCGGGGCCGCGATCGACGCCATCGTCGAGCTCGGGCACGCGGCGGAGGATATCAAAAGCTCGTTGAAGCACGCACAGGCGGCACAGAAAAAGGCGAAACCGCTTACAGACCCGGTAAAGAGAACCGGCCAAAAGGCGTTACGGGCTATCCGCAGACGGTAACGGTATACTGGAAGTAGACGTGAAAGGGTCGCACTGGAGGAGGAGCACGATGCCTTCTTACCCGAAGGTGATAACGATCGAAGACGAAGCTGAACTGAAGGTCCTCGGCACATTTGCGTGGGAGCCGGTCGCGGTCAAATACAAGGCGGCGGGCCGCAATGAGGTCATGGGTATGGCCCCTCTCGATATCATGCGGATGATACACTGCATGATGTCAAAAAGAGGTGCCACCTTAGGCAAGGTCGCGCGTCAACTGGGTCGCGATGACTCGATGATCGGCACCGCGTATCGCACGTACGATCGGCTGCTGAAGCAGACGTCGCCGACTATCCGCGCGATGTTCGACGTTCAAATTCCACCGGCTCATCATCTGACCTTGGACGACGCGCGGTATATTCTGCGTGCCGCCCCTGCGGATCGTGAACAGGTCGCAACCGAATTCTTCTTGGGCCGGCAGCATGGCAACGGAAGGCTTCGAATGGCGACGAATATCGATTCGAGCGAGTGGTAACCCCGGGGTATGTCCGGATCTCGTGTTCTGTTATGGGCCGGCAGAACGTTCTGCCGGCCTGAATCTTTTTTATGTATACTGCTCCTTATGGCAAAGGAGCGGCATGCGACCTTATACCGCGAATACCGACCGCAAACGTTCGATGAGGTGCGCGGGCAGGAGCAGGTGACCGGGACGCTTGAAAAAGCGATCAAGAACAACAAGATCGCGCATGCGTATCTTTTTGCGGGCTCGCGTGGTACCGGTAAAACCTCGGTTGCGAGAATTCTGGCTAAAGCGCTCGGCGTGTCCGACAAAGATCTCTACGAGATCGACGCGGCTTCCAACACGGGGGTCGACAATATCCGTGAATTGCGCGAAGGCGTGCAGACCTCGCCGTTCGATTCGCCCTACAGGTTCTACATAATCGACGAAGCGCACATGCTCTCCCGGCAGGCGTGGAACGCGCTTCTGAAGACGTTGGAAGAACCGCCCCCGCACGTTATCTTCGTGCTCGCGACGACCGAACGCGATAAGGTTCCCGACACCATCCAGTCACGCTGTGAGGTGTACACGTTCAAGCAACCGACCCGCGAAATCCTCACGCAAGCGGCCGCGGATGTCGCCAAAAAGGAAGGCTACTCGCTTGAACGGTCGGCTGCGGAATTGATCGCGCTTCTTGCGGAAGGTTCGTTCCGCGACGCACTTTCGATCTTGCAGAAAGTGCTTGCGGTCTCGACCGATAAAAAGATCGACGTTGCCGAAGTTGAGATCGTTTCCGGTGCGCCGCGCGGGGAACTCGTACGGGCCCTGCTCGCCGGTATCGCAAAAAAAGACCCCGATGTTGCGCTCAAGGCCGTTCAGGAAGCCGTGTCGCAGAACCTCGATATGCGCACGCTCGCAAAACTCCTTATCCACCGAATGCGCGTGGTGCTCCTCATGCGGTATGCGCCGGCAACGGCGGGAGAACTTTCCAAAGAACTCTCCGGCGACGATCTCGCGGTCGCCAAAGAACTTTCGAAGGAGCGGGGCGTGAACTCCGATACGCTGCGCGTGCTCCTCGAAGCGTACGCGACAATGGCCTATGCGGCGGTGCCTCACTTGCCGCTCGAGCTCGCGGTTATCGACATTTGCGAGAAAAAGGATTTGGAATTGAAGGGGAAGTAAGGCAAGATTGCTTTGTTTGGGGGATCGTCTAATGGTAGGACAGCAGCCTTTGGAGCTGTGAATCATGGTTCGAGTCCATGTCCCCCAGTCCGTTATGATAGGCTTGTGAATATGGACGAGTCAGGCAGACATCTAAATCCGACAAGAAAGCCTTTAGATACTACTGAAAGTACTGAAATGCAAGAACTTGGTCTGGAAACATCCATGACTGGAGTTCTTGATTTTTCAGATCGCTTAACTCGCCAGCGTAACGCGGAGTATCTTCGAACGAATGGACTTCGCATAGCTCACTTGGGAGTCGGAGGTGGTGAAATGGTAGATACCGTCGAACGGGTAAAGCCTGAAGAAAGAATGCGAGAAATCCTTCCGACCGTAGCCGCAAAGATTGCATTACGAGTCTTCACCGTATTACAAGGCCTTGAAGACAAAAGTCAGATCATCGAAGCGCTTAGAAATAAATTTCCCGAAAGCGGTTGCAGCTATTGTGGACATATACCTTGTCAATGTGCGGTCGCCAGACCTGAAGAGAAGATCGGCGCGCGATCGTCAGAAGAGCAAAAAGATTGGACGATTAAACAATGGCAGACTCATCTTAAAAGGGTTTATGGCGAGAATAATTCAAAACAGGGTCTGCGCTTTATTATTGGGAGACTTATGTCCGAAATAGAAGAAGCAACGGCGGCAGAGATGCAAATGGAAATGTCGTCTTCACCTGAAGATGTTCAACGCTTCAGACAAGAAACCATTAGCGAACTCGCTGACTCCTTTGCGTGGGCTATCGCTGTATGCAACGAACTAAGTGTTGATTTAGATAAAGCTTTCGTAGATAGGTATGGAAAAGGGTGCCCCAATTGCGGCCAGATCCCTTGTCAGTGTGGGCCCTTTACGTTCGTGCAGGAGCGGAAGGATAAACGTACTATAGATGCACTCAAAAAATAACGATCATCAGTTGACGCCCTCTTCGCAACGTTGCAAAAAGGTTCCAACGTCGTACACGACCCCCAGTCCGACTTTTTGATACTTGATATCAAGGGCCCTTCTCGATATCCGCATGATGTATAATTGTGTGATATTCGATAACGCTAAACATGTATGGGCATTGAAAGTTCTCCCAAGAAAATACCGTTATCGAAGGACGAGGCTCAAAAGGAGGCTGGAATGCTAAGGGCACAGATGGATATGATCCCCGCAACCGGAAAAATTGCGACAACTGAATCCGAGAAGACAAATAAAGATATTCTTCGATATCAAGAAGCTGGTCGGAATGCAACGCGAGAAGACTATGATCAAGCTCTTGCTGCCCTCGAAGAGTTAAAAGTGTTTGCTGAGCAAGAACCCGCAACGACCAAGGTGCTTGGTGTTTTTGCTCGTCTATCCGTAAACGCTGCCGAATTAGTCTCGTATGTTGTCAAAGAGAGTATGCTCACTTCAACTCCTGAATGGCACGACAAGCGTTATTGGGGCACTGATGACGAACGCGCAGCCGCTATTAAAGACGCGGAACAGCGCAAATCAGAGGACAAAACAAAACAGCAGAATTTCGATGCACTATTCGTCGACCGCCTGAATGCGTTAAGGGCCGCTGCTGAAAACCCATCATATAAACTGCGCAAGCTAGAGAAAGAAGGTGAACAGTTCGATACCTAATCGTTGACAATCTTTCCGCCTCGTTCCGAAAAGGTTCCAACGTCGTACACGACCCCCAGTCAACAGTTTTTAATCGTAAGAAATAAGCCGCTCGACTTTGAGCGGCCATACGAAGCTAAAATCGACGCGGTTGTTTTTTTCTGCTCAAACTGAAACGGAGACAAATGCACTCGGGTGGTTTTGTTCTCCACGTGGACACTGACGACAACAACACCAATAAAAGTCTCTTTGATCGTGACCGAAGCGATACTTGAACCGGTTGTCGTCATCGGCGGTCAGTTCACACACGGTCTGATGCACAGGACAGATTCCGTGCGTTTGGTTGAACCAAGAGTCGGTCATGGTCGTTCTCCTCGATCATCGACGCTGGCGGGATTAAATCATGTAAATTACTCCTTGCCAAATTTGCTCTACCCAGAAGAATCTAGACTCAGCTTAGTCGACGATCTCAGTGTCACGATGCAAAAAAGGTTCCAACGTCGTACACGACACCCAGTCCAGGTTCTAACAGAGTTGACTTGAGAGATTGCGTGTAGTATAACCGCAGCCAGTTGATAGTTAACGGGCTTTTGCCCCCGCAAATACCTCCCGGCGACATGCGGAGGCTACGAGGTAACACAGTGGCGAATAAGAACCTTCGCTCAAGCGAGGTGGCTACTGCCGCCACTTTGAGGCGGAAGCAGCAAGGACAGCGGTTGGAGTTCGCTCGGCTCGCGGTGTATCGCAAAACCAAGGACCCGAATTTCAAGACCGCGTCGTCAGCGGCAATGAAGCTCGAAATCGCAGGTCCGACGTACCTCGCTCACGAAAACGGTACACGGCAAATCCGCGATCACATTGCCGAGTATTACGGGCGGGCTTACGGCGTGAGTGCGGACTGGATTCTCTTCGGAACCGGAATCGGGCCGGATTCAGAAGGCGGAGGACTGTCCATCGAGCCGCAACCTCGGTCCGACGACAAGAGCAATGCCAGCCTCCCAGGCGAGGTTGCCGCAGTGCTGGCTAAGGCGGAGGCAGCTGCTCCTGAACTCAGTCCGGCGGCGAGAGCAATGATTGTCGCAGGCCTTATCCGTACGTTAGGTCTGCTATCGCCTGATGCGTTATCCAAACGCTAGGTTTGCTGCCGCCGGCAACCTCAACACCAAGCCACCCCGACACTACGGGGTGGCCGCTTCTTTTTGCAAAAAGGTTCCAACGTCGTACACGACCCCCAGCAAGTAAATTTTAAGTGGTAAGCTAATATTTATTAGTCTAAGCATGTATATAAGAGAATATGTTAGCCATTAATTACGTAGCAGTTTTGGTGGCAGCTGTCGCTGCTTTTATCATCGGGTTTTTAATGCATGGGCCTGTCGCCGGAAAACTGTGGATGCGTCTGGCAAATGTCCACATGACCGGAAACGAAAAGATGTCTGACATGTACGGAAAGATGATCTGGAATTTCGTCTCAAATCTCGTCACTGCGTATGCGCTAGCGGTCGTGTACCTATTTGCCTCTACCTCGTCGACCTTTGGCGGCCCGTCTATCTGGGTCGGGCTCATATGCGGGTTTCTGGCCTGGCTCGGATTCTTAGCTACCTCGAGTTCAATAGAAGTGATTTG
>Ga0210396_10004793_pt1 | contig 13171 bp, 12 predicted proteins | sample IncBWH17OmetaG_FD_155466 | JGI IMG/M metagenome (GOLD analysis project Ga0210396, IMG submission 155466) | Forest soil microbial communities from Barre Woods Harvard Forest LTER site, Petersham, Massachusetts, United States - Inc-BW-H-17-O ...
AATAGAGACAATTGTCAAGACCTTGTCCCAGTTATAGGGACGAGCTATTGCGCAAGCGAAATGCTGACCGCGCTGGGGCTTCCGTGGCGGGCAGCCCCACGTCGCGGGACCGTTCCCGGAATAGACTGCAATGAACGGCAGCGGAGCCGGTGACCATCATAAGCAGCCCCTCCATTCTACGCTTCCTCAGATCAGGCTAATCAGGCTAACGTCCACGCCTATAACAAGGATTTTCGCCATGCCCACCAACCGCGTCTACAACATCGCCGTCATCCCTGGCGACGGCATCGGCAAGGAGACGGTGCCCGAGGGCGTGCGCGTCATCGAGACCGCGGCCAAAAAGTTCGGCTTCGAGTTGCGCCAGGATCACTTCGACTTCGCCTCGTACGACTATTACGCCAAGCACGAGCGCATGATGCCGGAGGACTGGAAAGAGAAAATCGGCCGCCACGATGCGATTTTCTTCGGCGCGGTCGGCTGGCCGGCGAAAATCCCCGACCACATTTCGCTGTGGGGCTCGCTGATCCAGTTCCGCCGCGAGTTCGATCAATACGTCAATCTGCGCCCGGTGCGGCTGATGCCCGGCGTGCCGTGCCCGCTCGCCAACAGAAAACCCGGCGACATCGATTTCTGGGTGGTGCGCGAGAACACCGAGGGCGAATATTCCTCGATCGGCGGCCGCATCTTTCCCGGCACCGAGCGCGAAGTGGTGATGCAGGAAACCGTGTTCACCCGCATCGGCGTCGACCGGGTGCTGAAATTCTCCTTCGAGCTGGCGCGCAAGACGCCGAAGAAGCATTTGACCTCGGCGACCAAGTCGAACGGCATCGCCATCACCATGCCGTACTGGGACGAGCGCGTCGAAGCCATGGCCAAGAATTATCCCGACATCAAGTGGGACAAGTACCACATCGATATTCTCTCGGCGCTGTTCGTGCTCAAGCCGGATAAATTCAACGTGGTAGTGGCGTCGAACCTGTTCGGCGACATTCTGTCCGACCTCGGGCCGGCCTGCACCGGCACCATCGGCATCGCGCCGTCCGGCAATATCAATCCCGAGCGCAAGTTTCCTTCGGTGTTCGAGCCGGTGCACGGCTCGGCGCCGGATATCGCGGGGCAGGGCATTGCCAATCCGATCGGCCAGATCTGGTCGGGCGCCATGATGCTCGAGCATCTCGGCGAGGCCGAAGCCGCCGCCGCCATCGTCAAGGCGATCGAGAAGGTGCTGGCAGAGCCAAAGCTGCGCACGCGCGACCTCGGCGGCGCGGCCGACACGGTTGCTTGCGGCAAGGCGGTGGCGGAGGCGCTGGCTTAGGCAGGGATCAGGGATCAGGTAACAGGTATCAAGCAGCAAGGATCAGGTTTTCAGGAAACAAATGCCTGATTCCTGATGCCCGAATCCTCATCCCTGACATCCGGCACCAGATCGTGCAGTTTTGGCGCCACATGCTCCATGAACAGGCGCAACGAGCGGAACACTTTTTCGCGCGTCGCCCATTTCTTGCCGGTCACGATCAAGAGCGTGCCGAAGCCGCCGGCCGCCTCGTAGAAGTCGCGCAGCTCTTTCGCCACACTGTCCGGATCGCCGAGATGGTAGACGCCGGCCTCGGCGAGCTGGTCGAAGGTGACCTCGTCGCCCTTGAGCCCGATGTCGTAGTTCGACTTGATCAGCCGGATCAGCCCGCGTTTCATCTGAAACCCGAGCTCGTAATTGATGTCGGCGCGCAGGTCGTCCATCGCTTCGCGGCGCGAATCGGCGAGATAGACGTAGCGCGCCACGGTGACGTCGTTCAGCGGCGTCTTGCGGCCCGCGGCCTTGGCGGCGCGCGCATAGCGATTGGCCTTGTCCCGGATCGATCCGGCCGGCTCGAGTTGTGCGCGCAACAGCGCGTAGCCGCGGGCGCCGGCGATATCGATCATCGCCTCGGTGTCGGTCGCCGTCGCCATCGGCATGTGCGGTGGATTGAGCGGCTGCGGCGTGGCGACGATGCTCTTGCCCTTCCAGTATTTGCCGTCCCAATCGAACGGCTCCGGCGCGGTCCAGCATTTGAGGATCAGGTCGAGGGATTCGCGCAGGCGCCCGTGGCGGTCGTCATGGCTGAGCCCGCGCTCGCCCGCGAACAGCGGATTTGGGAAGCCCGAGCCGAAGCCGAAGATGAAACGGTTGCCGCCGACCACGTGATCGGTCACCGCCGCCTGAATCGCGGTATCGACCGGATGGGCGAGGTGGATGAGCTTGACGGCCGCGCCCATGCGGATGCGCTTGGTCAGCGCCGCCGCCTTGCACATCAACAGCTCCGGCACCGGCAAGGTGTCGACCTTGCCGATATAGACCGGCTCGCCGTGATGCTCGCTGATATAGGCGTCGCGAAAGCCAAGCTGGTCCGCCAGCACGATCTCGGCGAGGTCTTCTTCGTAGGTCTCCGACGCGGTGGTGTGGGGACGAAAGCCGTTCGAGAAAATTCCGAATTCCATTTCCAATCCTCAATGAAGGGCGGCAACTTACGATCCTGACCGCGGCTTGACAACGCTTGGGCGGTTGCGCGTGTCTGCCGGTCGAGGATAGACGTGTCGATATCAGAACTGATATAACTCGGCAATGAAACGGCAACGCTTCCGCAGCGTGTGGGACGCCATCGAATCTTCGCCGGCGCAAGCCGCCAATATGAAGGCGCGCAGCGAGATGATGTTGGCGATTCGCGATACGGTGGCATCGTGGGAAACGACGCAGGCTGCCGCCGCCAAGCGCCTTGGGCTGACGCAACCAAGAATGAATGACTTGGTGCGCGGCCGCATCAACAAATTCAGTCTCGACGCGCTGATCAATCTGGCAGCGCGGGCCGGGCTTTCCATCCGCGTTGAAGTCGTCCGACCTGCGGCGTAGGAAGAGCGATGTCGGAGCTGCGCATTTACGGCATCGCCCGCACCCGCGCCTACCGGGCGTTGTGGATGGCGATGGAGCTCGGGCTCGATTACGAGCACCTGCCGATCGAGATCGGCGATGCCGGCGCGCGGTCGCCTGAATTTTTGGCGATCAATCCCAACGGCCGGCTGCCGGTCATCGTCGACGATGGCTTTGTGCTGTTCGAGTCGCTGGCGATCACGCTCTATCTCGCCAAGAAGCATTCTGCCGGAAAACTCTATCCCGGCACGCTGGAAGGCGAGGCGAGGGCTTGGCAGTGGAGCTTCTGGGCGATCGCCGAGGTCGATCGCGGCGTCAATATCTGGTCGCTGCACGCGGTGCGCCTGCCGCCCGAAGAGCGCAATGCCGCGCTGCGCGAGGAGGCGCTGAGAGTGATCGCCGCGCCGTTTCGGGTGCTCGACGCGGCTTTGGCCAAGACGCCGTATCTCCTCGGCAACGATTTCACCGTGGCCGATCTCAATGTTGCCGCCGTCATCAGCCGCGCCGTCGACATGGATTTGTCGGCTGTGCCGAACCTGAAGGCTTGGCTGACGCGCTGCCTTGATCGGCCGGCGGCGCAGGCGTCACTCGCGCTGAAAGCCAAAGCCGACAACGAGACGCCGCCGGAGGTGACCCGGCGCATTGCCCGGATCAATCGCCTGTGAGCCAACAACCCGGCCCGTTCAACCTCGGTCAGTCCATGAACGAGGCTCTGGCGCTGCACCGCCAGGGCCGGCTGCGCGACGCCGAGAAGATTTACGCCCGCGTGCTCAAGGCGGCGCCTGATCATTTCGACGCGCTCAACCTGCTCGGCACCATCAAGGCGCAGCTCGGCCGCATCGGTGAAGCGCATCGCCTGCTCAGCGCCGCGGTCAAGCTCAATCCGCGCGCGCCGCAAGGTTGGGCCAATCTCGGCCAGGTGCTGCATGCGCTCAAGCAGGATCAGGACGCGCTCGGCTGCTTCGACAAGGCGCTGGCGCTTGCGCCTGACGACATCGGCATTCTCACCAATCGCGCCAACGCGCTGCTGAGTCTTAACCGCACCGAGGAAGCGCTCGCCGCGTTCCGCGAGATTTTGGCGCGGGTGCCGCAGCATCCGGAGGCGCGGCTCAACAGCGGCATCGCGCACGCGGCGCTGGGCGCGCTCGACGAGGCGGTCGCTGAATTCGATCATGCGCTGACATTGGCGCCGGGCCATCCGGCCGCGCATTTCAACCGCGGCGTCGCGCTCTACGATCTCGGCCGCTATGCCGACGCGGTCGCCGCCCACGACAACGCGCTCGCCGCGGCGCCGGATCACGCCGGCGCGCTGCTCAATCGCGGCCGCGCTCTCGCCGCGCTCAACCGCTTCGACGACGCGATTGCCAGCTACGGCAGGGCGCACGCGCTGCGCAAGGACGACGCCGACGTCCATTTCATGGAATCGCTAGCGCTGCTCACCCTCGGCGACTATCGCCGCGGCTTTGAAAAATACGAATGGCGTTGGCGCAGAAGCGGTATGCCGGAGCAGAAGAGCCGCGGCCGGCCGTTGTGGCTCGGCGATTATCCGCTGGCGCGCAAGACCGTGCTCCTCCATGCCGAGCAGGGTTTTGGCGATACCATCCAGTTCGCGCGCTACGTGCCGCTCTTGGCCGCGAACGGCGCCAAGGTGGTGCTCGAAGTGCAGCCGGAATTGACGGCGCTGATGGCGCGGCTCGAAGGCGCCGCAACCGTCATCGCGCGCGGGGCAGCGCCGCCGCAACAATTCGACGTGCATTGTCCGCTGGGCTCTTTACCGCTCGCGTTCAAGACCGAGCCGGCGACGGTGCCGGCGGATATTCCTTATTTGTCGGCCGACGACGAACACCTGCAAAAATGGTCGGCGCGAATCGGCGCGCTGCAACGGCCGCGCATCGCGCTCGCCTGGGCCGGCAATCCAAGCCACCTCAACGATCGCAATCGCTCGATCGCCTTTGCCAAGGTCGCGCCCTTGTTGTCCATTCCCGCGCGGTTCGTGAGCATCCAGCGCGACGTTCGCGGCGAAGATACGAATGCGTTAGCCGGCGAAAGCCGCGTGACCAATGTCGGCGCCGAGCTTGAAAACTTTGCCGACACCGCGGCCGTGATCGCGCTGTGCGATCTCGTGATCGCGGTCGACACCGCGGTGGCGCACCTGGCCGGCGCCATGGGCCGGCCGCTGTGGATGCTGCTGCCATTCGCGCCCGATTGGCGCTGGACGCTCGATGGCGACACCAGCCCCTGGTATCCGACCGCGCGCTTGTTCCGGCAGATCGCGCTCGGCGATTGGGATGGCGTGATCGCGCGCGTCGGCGACGAGCTCAAGCGCTTCGTGACGTCGGCGGCTTAGAAGCTTGTGGCGCTATTTCCCGGAACGCATCGGGAGCACCCGCACCGCGGTGTCAATGAAGTCCTGGAATCCGGGGCGCGCGGCGTCACTGCCATAGTGGAAGTCGAAAACAAGGACCGAGCCGGGGGCGCCGCTGCGGGCTTGCGAGGTCCACAGACGGGTACAGGTCAGAGAAATCGCCTTCGTCAAATGGACTTCATCCGCAACAGCCGCGGCAACCCAGCCGGGAAAATGTTGAAGCGCGATTGTTGCCCGGGTTGCACCGCCGTGCGGGCTGCCAGACTTACCAACCATTCGAGCCCGATGGGTTTGACTCACAGCCCGCGACCTTGCTACAAAACGAAAAGGGCGGCCGGAAATTGTTTTTAGGACTGTCGAATTGTCCAAATAGGCACTCGCAGATCAAGCGCAGGCCTATCGAGGGGGACGGGTGTTCAAGGGCATTTCTTTCATTGCATTGCTGTCGTTATGCCTCTCATTGACCGGTTGCGGCGGCGGCCTTGTCGGCGTCGCGGTCAGCGCCGCCGGACGATCCGCTGGCACCGGCGATGATTATGCGTCGTGGAAGTCCACGATGCCGGCAATTCCACCGGGAACCGGCCGCCTCGTCGTCTATATCCCGAACCGCGCATCGGGAATAAGCGCGTTCGAGATCGGCGCCGGCGGAAGGCAGATGTTCGGCGTCGACAAGGATGTCTGCGACGTGATCGGCGGCGCGTTCATGTACGTCGACGTGCCGGCCGGCGATCACGACGTGAGCGTGAACGACATGCAGATGCTGTTCGGCCGGTTCAGGCGCGGCAAGTACACGATGAAAATGAAAATCACCGACGGGCGCGTCACCTATTTGCGCTTCGATGCCGCGACCGAAGACGCCGGTACGACGCCGCGCGTGGTTGATGCGGCGACCGCCGAGGCGGAAATGGCAAAATTGCCGCTCGACACCCACTTCGTGTCGTTTGAATGCAAGAAGGACGCGGCGCAAGAACGCGGGACGTAAACCCGCTCCCGACGCTGCGGCTTAGGAGCGACATGGGGATTTGAGAATGAAGGGTCTGACGCGCGTTTTGCTCGCCGTGAGCCTGATTTGCCTTTCCGGTGCATGGAACGTCTGGGCGCAAGTCGCTCCCAAGCCGCGGCCCGAATCCGCCGTCAAGAAGCCGCCTGAAGCGCCAAGGCACGGCATTCCGATCATCGTTCGCGGCGCCACGGAAGCGAAGCAGGTCGAAGCGTCGCTGGTGCTCGCCATCTCGTTGACGTTCGGCGGCACGCAAGGTGGCATCACCCAGCCAAGCGTCGATGTCATCGACCCGGCAACCGGAAACGTGATCGAACACGGCTTTTCGAAGCTGACTGGAGTTTCAGGCATAGCCGCCACCGCTTCAGGGCCGGTGACGCTGCCGTTCTCGTCGATGTACAGGAAGAAGGGCGAGCCGCTTCGGGTCTACTTCAAGCTTGGCAAAGGCGATCTGCAATTGTGGTGGCCTGCCCAGCCGAAGCCTGCAACCAAAAATCAGAATACCCTCGTGCAGCTGAGCGACGCGTGGCTGGCATCCTCCACCGAACAGGCGCCGACGCCGGATCATCCTGCCGGCGGTCTGATGATCTCGGCGCCGAAGCCGAACGGGCCGCCATTGGCGTTCTATCTTGATTTTACCGAAGTGAAGACTCTGATGCCGGGACCGTCGGTCAAGGCCATGGGCACCGAGTGAGACGAGACGGTCGACCGGAATCATCATTTTTTCAAGCGTCTGGGGAATGCAATGAAGAATCTTGGAATTGTAGGAGCGCTCGCGCTCGCTCTCACCGCTTGCGCGTCGCAAAGCGGCCCGCCAAAGCCGGTCGCCGAAGAATCTTTGAGTTGCGAACAGCTGAAGGCGGTCATTGTGCAGGCGAAAACGAACGCTGCCAATGCCGATGCAGCCAAAGGCAACTCCGCCGCAGGATATATCGCTGCGATCCTCATCCCTGGCGCCGCGGGTAACATGATCGCCGGTAACCAGGCCAGTGCCGATACAGTGGCCGATAATGCCAAGGCGCGGGTCGATAAGCTCGAGGCTATTTCCCGCCAGAAGAATTGCCGCGGCTGACGCCGGCTTTAGGCCGCCGTCGCTGCCTCGGACATAGCAGTTTCCGCTGTAACGGATTTTCGATGCTCGAAATCATCATAATGATCGGCGTGATGGGCTGGTTCTGGCGAACCGCGAGAAGCGATGGTGCAGGTCCCGGATATGGTGTCATTTGGGTGATCGCTGGCGGATTGAGCTATTTCCTGCCGGCAAACCTGTTCGCCATCGCCATCTATCCCGCGCTGGCAAAATCTTTCGTCACGTCGCAAAATTATTTTTTCCTCGCCCTCCTGGGCATAGTCCTGAGCGTCGGCATTGGCGCCGCTTGCTGCTTCCTTGCGCGGAAAGTGTTGCTCGCGCAAATCGCCGCCGCACGAATGGTGGACGCGCCAACGAGCACTTCGGCGGATAAATATTACGGTCTCCTCGCGCGCACCGTTGTCGGGCTCGACGACGATACCCCGCAAGGCCGTCGTGAGCTGTACGAGCGCGCGCGCGGCGCGCTGCACAGGCAACTTCGCGCTCAGTCACCACCGCTCGGTGAAGCGGAGATCAGGCACGAGCGCGAGGCGCTTGAGGCGGCGATCCGCAAGTTGGACATAGAGCCGCTCCGGCCGGCCGCCCGAACAAGCGGGATCGACGATCGTGCGAAGCCGCCTGTCGCCGCGGGCAGACAGCCGGCAGCGGCGCCGAGCCGCAGCTTTGCCGAACGCGACAATGTCGGCACGCGTTATGAAACGCAGGATCGCGTGCAGAATTTCTGGGCTCCGTACCTCCTCGGCCGGCCCAAATTTCCCTTCGTCTTTTACGATATGCCGAGCAAGCAGAATGCATTGGACGCGATGCTTGCGCTGCCGCCGATCAAGCTGGCCTCCGACAGCGGCAAGCTGATCAGCACCGAGGTCTTGCAATTCGGCGTCTATCCCAATGCGTCGAGCGGAACTGCTGCGACGTGGGGCTTCTTTCTTGCCGGAGAGCGGATCACCCCGGCACTCTATGAGGCGGCCGTTGCAAGCTGCAGGAAATATCATGGGACGAATCCTCGCGTCAGCGATCCACCGGGAGCCGCTGCCGTCGTTTCCAAATCGTCGCCGCCGAGCGCCGCGTCAGTGACGTTCGACTGGGAAGAGAGGGTCGACATGCTCAAGCAGATGAAGGCCCGCGGCATATCGATTGTCGGAAGCGAAAATCTGCCGCCGCAAATCGCGTTAAAGCGGCATTACAAGGCACCGAACAGGGATGCGGCTTTGGCCTTCCTCAAAGCAAACCCGGTGGACAAGCCGTTCTATTATCTCGTCGTCCACACCCCAGAAGGCGCTTTCGGCCGCGATAAGGACGGCATCTTCGATCAACCCGATTAGGGTGGAGGAACCTGCCGGGCCACGGCCGCGCGCTGGGTTACGCCGCCTCGACCTTGATGCCGGCCTGCTCGCAGGAATTTGCCACGTCGCAGACCGTGGCGCGCTGCATGTCGCGTTTCCAGCGCAGGTCGTCGAACTCGGTGCCGCGGTGCATGGTGCAGCGGTCGTCCCAGATGACGAGATCGTGCACCCGCCAACGGTGGGTGTAGACGAATTGCCGTTGCGTGGCATGCGCGAGGAGTTCTTCGATCAGCGCACGGCCGTCGGCTTCGGGCATGCCAAAGATCCGTCCGGCGTGCGACGCCAGATAGAGCGATTTGCGGCCGGATTCCGGTAACGTGCGCACCAGCACCTGCGGTACCGGCGGCAAGCCCTGGCGTTCCTCGTCGCTGAAATTGGTAAAGCCGAGGCGGGCGCGCGAATTGAAGATCGAATGTTCCGCGACAAGGCCGTCGAGGCGGCGCTTCATGTCTTCGGGCAGCGCATCATAGGCCGCCCGCTCATCGGCAAATTCCGTGTGGCCGCCGATCGTCGGTATCGAGCGCGCATAGAGCAGAGATGCCAGCGCCGGCAGCCGCTTGAACGACGAGTCGGTGTGCCACAGCCGGTTGCCCATCTGGAACATGCGCTGCCGGGAATCCTTGCCCCATACCTGGTTTTCCGGGTCGAGGTTGGAAACGTCGGCGAATTCCTTGCGCACGCGGAGCTTGGCGTCCTTGCGATGCAGCGCGATCGTGGTCTCGAGCGGCCCGAAATACCGGGCGAAGTCGAGATGCTGGTCCTGCGACAGCCGCTGATCGGGAAAGATCAGCACCGCATATTTGGCAAACGCGTCCTTGATCGCCTGCAGGTCTGACGGCGCGAGCGGTGCCGACAGATCGACGTCGCCGATCTCGGCGGCAAAATTTAGCGTGACCGGACAGACGGTTATGGTCATGGTCGTGCCTCTCGGCTTCGAGAATTTGGCCGGATTGAATCACAATGGCCGAGCCCTTGCAATTGAGCCGTGTCGGCAGGGCCGGATAGGGGCGAGTCTAGGCGGCTTTGGTCCTTTGGCTGAGCAGCTTGGCGCGAGACGATCTGAGATGCGCGCGCACGTCGTCGAGGTGGGATTTTATCGAGAAAAACAAGTCCGAGTGTTGCATTGGGACTCCCAGCGAATGGATTTGCCTGTCGACAGCCTCCAGCTCGGTTTCGAGCGCCGACGCCTCTACGGGGAAGCGCATTGTTGCACTCTTGCTTCGATGGCCCGAAGCCGGCGGTACATGGAGCCCAGTCGATATTGTACGAGCGATTTGAATAGCTTTGGCGCGAAACTGAATAATGAAGGTCGCTGCGAACCAGAATAGCGTTGGTGGTTGCGAATAGCACAATGTCGCTGGCCGGAATTTTCTTCTCGTAATCGATTGCTCCCCGCGGCAATGTTAATCGCACCAGAAACGGAAAAATCCGGGTGAGGGCCTCCGCGTCCGTGACGCTCATGATCCGAATACGAGAATCTCGCAGCAGGGTTTGAAGGATCGGTGCATCCGAGGAGAGGCCGAGAATCGTGGCGTCGATTTTGTCATCATTGAGTGCATTCGCGGCGGCCTGACCTGTCAACGGCGATAACGTCGAGTTTTCCGAAGAGATGCCGCTTATTGCGAGCACTTTTTCGGAAACGACCCGGCCGGCAGCGCCTACCGGCCCCACGGCGATGCGTTTGCCCTTGAGTTCCGTCAAGTCGTTCATCACTTCAGTCGCACGATAAAAGATGCAAAAGATTTGATAATTGATGCGTCCCAACGACAACAGCCCAGGCGCTTGCTCGCTGTCCACGATCCCGCCCTGCACGAAGGCGGCCGAGACGCCGGAATTTTTATTCTGCAACAGGGTGACGTTCTCCACGCCACCAGAAGTAATGCGAGGCTCCAACTTGACGTGGGAGCGTGCGAGTATGTTTTTATACTGTTCGGCTATTAACCCGTAGGAGCCACCTTTGAAACCTACGGCTATTGCAATCGTCGACGGCGGTGCGGGAAAAAAATAGATCAACAAGAGCGATGCGATGCCCACGATGCACAGGATCGCGGCCGATCCTTTGAACAAATGCCAACGAGTAAATCCGAGCATAGATTTTCCTTCACCGGATTGTGTCTTTCAACCGCTTCCGGTGAGCGCTCTTTGCGAGCCTTGAGAGGAGAGCCGTTGGCTCCGATCACAGAGTATTTTTGATTGTTCTTGAAACGGATCATAGCCGATGAGGAGACCTCATAGATACGGCAATCTTGGCCGTACCGTACGGCAAGCGGAGGTGTTGCCTCGCTCTCGGCGCTCAATGTGGGATTAGAAGACGAATCTCGTCGGCCACTACCGATAGGTCCCTCAAGACCTAGGCCGTTGCGGCCGCGGTCACGATCATCCGCTCCTGCCGCCGGGTTGGACCGCCGGCCAGGATCTGGACGACACCGGCGGCAAACCCGATCAGCGTGCCGATCTGCCACGCGTGGTCATAGGAGCCGAAAATGTCGAAGATCAACCCGCCGCCCCAGGCTCCGAGCGACGACCCTGCCTGGTGCACGACGAAGGACAGGCCGAGCAGCGTCGCCATATAGCGGGTGCCAAAAATCTCGGCGACCAGACCGCCGATGAGCGGCGCCAGGCCGGGCCACCACAGCATGCCCATCGCCGCGGCGAACAGCAGCGTGCTTGTCGGCGTGGGCGGCATTATGAAATAGACGGCGAACATGATCGAACGCAGGATGTAGAGCAGCCCGAGGAGGATGTGCTTCGGATATCTGCCGCCGAGCCATCCGGTCAGCAATGAGCCGATGGAGCTCACGCCGCCGATCACGGCAAGCGCTTCCGCGCTCAGCATCGGGTCCTGACCGCAGATCGCCAGATAGGCCGGCAAATGCGTGGTCAGGAAGACGAGATTGAGACCGCAGACGAAATAAGCCCCCGACATCACGAGAAACGGCCGGTTCCGCACCGCCTGGCCGAGCACCTCGCGCATGGAGGTCGTTGCGCTGCTGTGCCCTGGAAACTTGTCGGCGCCGCCGGCCCAATAGGCAGCGGGCAGCATCGCGACCGCCATAGCCACGAAAAGGAGCACTCCGATCTGCCACGGCTCGCGCGCGAGCACGGCCTGGGTGGCGAGCGGCACCACCAGCGTACCGAGAGATCCGGCCGCGGAGACGACGCCGAGCATCTGGCTGCGCCGCGCCGGCGAAACCGCGCGCACGCATGCGGTCATTGCCAATGATGTCGCGGTGCATGACAAAGCCACGCCCATCAGGCCGCCGGAGATGATCAGCGCAAGCGCGCCTTGGGCCGCGGCCATGACGCCCAAGCCAATGACGTAGATCGCCGCGCCCGCCATCATCGTGATGCGCAGACCGAAGCGATCGGCGATCGCGCCGACCAGCGCCTGCGAAAGGCCCCAGACAATATTCTGGACCGCCAGCGCCAGCGTAAAATCGGCCGCCGTCACCGCGAGATCGCGCGTGACCGGCGCCAGAAACAGTCCGAAACTCTGGCGTATCCCCATGCCCAGCGTGAGCAGCAGGGCCGTTCCAATCAAGATCAGCCGAGCTTGGCTGCTACTCGGGGCAATCGTTCGTGACATTCCGGCAGCTATCCTAAGGGGATGAGACAGAGCGTGCGCGAGGTGGTGAAGCTAGCTTTTCTTCGGCGACCAGCCATAGGCCTTGGCGCACGCGCCGCTCATCAACATCGTCCGCTCGCTGTCGCTCAGGCGGTCGGTCTTCAAGAACGGCACGACGCCCTGCTCGTAGCTGACGACTGCGGACGCGCGAGTCCAGTCCGTGCCCCACAGGCAGCGGTCGAAACCCCAGGCCTCGAACACGCGGGCGAGCGGATCCCAGATGTCCGGGAAGGGATACGGTTCTTTGGACAGCGTGCAGGCGCCGCTGACCTTGATCACCGCGTTCGGGCGCTTGGCGAGCTCCAGTACCTTCGGCAGGTCGGCCCAGGGCTGCGGCGGAGCGGGCGGCGTGCGCGGCTGCAGGATGCCCAGATGGTCGATGATGAATCGCGCATCGGGGTGGCGATCGATCAGCGCCGTACCGTCGTCCAGGTTGCCCCAGCACAGAATGTTGACCGGAATGTCGTAGCGAACGGCGGCACGCAGGATGCGGTCGAGACCGGGGTCGTTGGGATCGCGCTTAGCCTCCTTGGTCAGCATGATACGGATGCCGACCGCGCCCGGCGTCTTCTTCCAGTCGGCGATGACGTCGGCCACGGCAGGATCGTCCGGGTCGACCGGCTTGACGATGCCGAAACGGCCGGGATGGGCGCGTTGAACTTCGACCGCATAACTGGCGTCGTAGCGGTACATGGAAAAGGCCGAGATGAAGATCGCGCCGTCGACGCCGACCTTGGCCATCGCTTCAACCATCTCGTCGCCGGTCACGCGAGGGGGCCAGTTCGGCACGGTGTGCCAGGGCCGCTTCGGCGTGTTCGCCTCATAGGCATGGACCTGCGAATCGAT
>Ga0210396_10004794_pt1 | contig 13171 bp, 15 predicted proteins | sample IncBWH17OmetaG_FD_155466 | JGI IMG/M metagenome (GOLD analysis project Ga0210396, IMG submission 155466) | Forest soil microbial communities from Barre Woods Harvard Forest LTER site, Petersham, Massachusetts, United States - Inc-BW-H-17-O ...
GATGGCTTTCGAGGCCGCGACGCTTGAAGTGACAGGGGTGCGCATCGACCCGGATAACAAGCGTGGCCTTGTGCTGCTGCGCTTTGGGCCTAAGGGCCAACCACGCTATATCCCCGTTCGTCGCGAATTCGGGGTCTGGAAGGTTTACTCGATCACCGACGACAGCCCACTTCCGTAACTAGGGCCATCGCGTCCCCGGGCCCGGCATTGAGAGGCGCCTGTCGGCCAGTCACCGAACCAGGGGTCCCAGATGGTCTGATGGCGTTCGTATTTCTGGACTGCTCGATTGTGAGGCGCGCTACGGTGAGCAGATGCACTACAAGCGCGTCATTCCCTGTCTGGACGTAGACGGTGGCCGTGTCGTAAAGGGCGTCGAATTCCTCGACATCCGCGATGCAGGGGATCCCGTCGAGCTTGCCGCCCACTACGACCGTGAGGGCGCGGACGAGCTAGTGTTCCTCGACATCACCGCCACCCACGAGCGGCGGGAGACGATCGTCAAGCTCGCGCGCAGTACCGCTGATGACGTGTTCGTGCCGTTCACGATCGGCGGTGGCATCCGCTCCGTGGCCGACGCTCAGGCAGTGCTCGACGCTGGCGCCGACAAGGTGTCAGTGAACTCCGCCGCGCTTGCGCGCCCCGAGCTGATCGACGAGCTCGCCGCCGTTTTCGGCGCGCAATGTGTGGTGCTGGCGATCGACGCGAAGGCTGTTCCCTCCGAGAACGGGGAGCGCTGGGAGGCCTATGTGGCCGGTGGACGCACAGCCACAGGACGAGATGCTGTGGCGTGGGCGCGCGAGGGCTCAGACCGCGGAGCGGGGGAGATCCTGCTGACAAGCATGGACCGCGACGGCACCAGCGACGGCTATGACCTACCCCTTACAGCAGCCGTGAGCGCGGCGGTCGAGGTGCCAGTGATCGCCTCGGGCGGGGCGGGGGAGCTGCAACATCTCGTCGAGGCCCTGCAGGCCGGCGCCGACGCGGTGTTGTGCGCATCGATCTTTCACTACAACAGACACACGGTCGCGCAAGCGAAGGCGCACCTGGCACAGGCAGGGATTGCCGTACGCATCGACTGAGACGGAAGGAAAGCGATCCCACGGTAGTCACTACCAGGGAGCGGCCCATGACGATGAGCGACAATCACACGGGCGTAGAGGGACAGCGGCGAATCGGCGCGCCCACAAGCCACGGCTCGACGGTGCTCGAGCGTCTGGGTCAGCTGCCCGGGGCCAGCGAGCTGCTCGAGCTCGCACGGACGCACAGCACCACCCACAGCGCCAGGATCGACCTGGTCGGCGGTGCGGTGCGCGATCTGATGCTCGGGATCCGCCCACGCGAGCTCGACGTGCGGGTCGACTCGGATGTCGAGCAGTTGGCCAGCGAGCTCGCCTTGGGACTCAACGGAAAGCTCACGCTCCACGAGCGCTTCGGCACCGCATCCGTGCAGGGTGTCTACGCAAGCATCGACCTGGCGAGGATCCGGGCGGAGAGCTACGCCTGCCCCGGCGCGCTCCCAGAGGTCCGTCCAGGGTCTCCAGAGCAGGATCTGGAGCGCCGCGACTTCACCACCAACGCGATCGCGCTGGTGCTCGCCGGCAACGACGCCGGACAGCTCCAGGCACCGGAAGGGGCGCTCGAGGATCTGGCTGCACACCGTCTGCGGGTGCTGCACGACGCAAGCTTCCTCGACGATCCCACTCGCATCCTGCGACTCGCACGCTACGCCCTGCGGCTGGGCTTCGAAGTCGAGCCGGGCACCGCCGCACTTGCATCCGCCGCGATCGACGTTGGCGCTCTGAAAACGGTCTCCGGTCAACGGCTCGGCGCCGAGCTGCGACTCGCCTTTGCGGAGCCCGATCCCGTGGCGCTCCTCGGCGAGCTCGACCGCATGGGCGTGCTCGCATCCTGGGAGCCAGGTCTCAGCTTCGACGAGCACATGGTGCGCACCGCGCTTGAGATCATGCCCGAGGACGGCTCCACGCAGGTGCTGCTCGCTGCATCGCTGCTGCTCGAGCTCTCCAGAAGCCTCGACGACGAGCAGACCGAGCCGGCGATGCGCGGGTTCCTGCACGACCTCCAGCTGCCCGCCGGCGACGGCGACCGCGCGTTCGGTGTGGCGGTGAGCGCATCCTTTGCCGGCGACCACGTCGGCGGCGCCGACACCACGGTCGACCTGCTCGAGCTCACGATCGGCACTCCCGTCGAGTCGCTGGCGCTCGCCGGAGCCCTGCGCGAGATCGAGGACGGGCCCGGTTCCTATGGGCGGCGGATCGTCGAGGAATGGCTTAGAGAGCAGCGACACGTGGCGCTGCAGGTCACCGGAGACGATCTGATCGCAGCAGGAGTGCCCGAGGGTCCCGAGGTCGGAGTACGCCTGGAAGAGTCCTACCGGCTACTGCTCGAAGAACGGATCGAGCCAGGCCGCGAGGCCGAGTTGCGCGCCGCGCTCGAAGCAAGGGTATGAGCACCGAGCTGCACGAGCAGCACGAGCTGTACGAGCTGTACGAGTTGCCGGGAGGCGGCCGCGCGCTGTTCACGGGTCAGGCCCACGGCAACCTCTCCAGCGTCGGCGGCAGGCACGCCGAGCACGGGCTGCAGGCACGCGAACGTCTGCGCGAGGCGATCGGCGTGCGGGGCCTCGTGCGTGGCTACCAGGTGCACGGAACCGTCGTGGGACGAGTGCTTCCCGACGGCGAGCGACCCGGCCCCCCCGATGTCGAGCGGCCCGGTGCTCCAGACCGTCTCCCCGATCTCGGGCGGCTTCGCCGCCCAGATGGCAGGCGACCTGGCCTCCCAGACGGCGGGCGCGCCGACCTACCAAACGCGTTCGAGCAGGAGGACGGTGCCCAGCAACCTGCCACTGAGGCTGACGGACATGCAGTCGCGGCCCCCGACCTCGCGGCGATGGTGCTCACCGCCGACTGCATTCCGGTGGTGCTCGGAGCCCAGGGCGCCGTGGCGGCCCTCCACGCGGGCTGGCGCGGCCTTGCGGGCGGGGTGCTCGAGGAGGGTGTCCGCGCGCTACGTGAAGTCGGCGGGGAAGGGGAGACCCTGGCACTGATCGGGCCATGCGCCGGCGCCTGTTGCTATGAGGTCGGCGAGGAGGTTCACGCCGCCTTCGACGGCGCCCACCGCAACGGCCGCCTGATCGACCTGCGCGCGATCGCCCGCGAACGGCTGCTCGCAGCCGGCGTCGAGCAGGTGCGCGACGTGGCAGCCTGCACGATCTGCGATGAGCGCTACTTCTCCCACCGCCGCGAAGGCGCACGCGCCGGGCGTCAGGCCGGTTTGGCTTGGATCGTCAGGTGAGCGGCCACGATGCCCGATGAGGCGCACCAGCCCGATGCCCACGTGCGTGCCTATGTCGATGCCCACAATCGTGGTCGGAGATAGATGGCGCGGCTGATCGATGGCCTTCAGCTCGAGCGGGTCCACGGCAACCTGGAGCAGATCCGCGCCGAGATCGCAGCCGCAGCCCGGCAATCCGGGCGTGATTCGGCCGAGGTGAGGATCCTTGCCGCTGGCAAGTACGTCGCTTGCGACGAGCTCCCGGTGCTCGCAAGCGCTGGGATCACGCTCGTCGGAGAGAATCGCGCTCAGGATCTGCAGGAGAAGGTCGCCGCCCACGGCGACCTGTTCGACTGGGATTTCATCGGCACGCTCCAGAGCAAACACGTGCGCGCGATCGTCCCGCACGTGCGGATGATCCATTCGCTCGCAAGCGACTCCGCATTGCGTGAGCTCGAGCGCCACCTCGAGCGTGCCCGGCCCGGGCTGAGGGTGCTGATCGAGGTCAACCTCGCCGCCGATCCCAGCAAGGGAGGCATCGCCCCCGATCAGCTGGACGCGTTCATCGCGCGCTCGCCGCTGCCCGTGGCAGGCCTGATGACGATGCCGCCTCTGGCCGGCGACCCCGAGCAGAGCCGTCCCTGGTTTCGCCGGCTGCGCGAGCTGGCCCACGCTCGCGGTTTGCCCGAGCTGTCGATGGGCACCACCCAGGACTTCGCCGTGGCGGTGCAGGAGGGCGCCACGATCGTGCGGATCGGCACGCGGTTGTACGATTAGTGCAGGAGAGAGCGGGGCCTGTTCCCCGGCCGTCCCGTGACGGATGCTCGGCACGAGCAGGGAAACGTCCGCTTTCACCGAAAACGCCCTCTACAAATGGCATTCCGCGACTCCTGGCACCGCGCTCTCGTGTACTTCGGCTTGGCCGAGGAGTATCACGACGACTACGACGAGGATCCTCCCGAGGAGGAGATCGCCGACCGCTACCGCGAGCGCCCCAACGTGCGGCGGCTGTCTCCGCGCCGCCGGCGCGACGAGTTCGACGAGATCTTCCCCGAGGACGAGCCCCGCGGACGTCCCACCACCACCCTGCGCCCAGTCGGCCGCGCCAACGGCGACGTGCGGGTGCACCTGGTGATCCCCAAGTCGTTCAACGACGCCCAGCAGATCGCCGACAAGTTCAAGGACTCGATCCCCGTGATCCTCAACCTGCAGGGCGCCGACACAGACCTGTCAAAGCGCCTGATCGACTTCGCCAGCGGTCTCACCTACGCGCTCGACGGCGGCATGCAGCGGATCGCCGACAAGGTGTTCATGCTCACGCCTCGCAACGTCGAGATCTCAGCCGAGGAGCGAGCACGTTTGATCGAAAAGGGCTTCTTCAACCAATCCTGACCGGCCGAGCGGGCCGGTAGCCTGAGGCGCTTATGAACATCGGTCTGATCGGTTGCGGAAACATGGCTCGCGCGATGGCCCGCGGCTGGGGTCGCCCCGTGCTCTGCTTCGATCCCATCGCCGAGCGCGCCCAGGCGCTCGCACAGGAAACCGGGGGACAGGCGCTTGCCTCGAACGTCGCCCTGGCCGAGCGTGCCGACCTGGTGGTCCTCTGCCACAAGCCGGCTCAGCTGGAGAGCGTCGCACAGGAGCTCGCCCCGGTGGCAAAAGCCGTCGCCTCGATCCTCGCAGCCACACCGCTGTCCGCGCTGCGAAGCGCCTACCCGGGCATTCCCGTCTACCGCTTCCTGCCCTCCCTGCCCGCGGAGGTCCGCCGCGGAGCGATCGTGCAGGCCGTCGATCCACAGCAGCCACCCTCAGAGGACGCAGCCCTCGACACCGCCGTGCCCGAGCTGTTCGCCGAGCTCGGCACGCTCGTCCCCCTCGCCGATTCGCTGATCGACGTCGCCATGGGCCTGATGTCCTGTGCGCCCGCCTACATCGCGTTGGTCGCAGAGGCCCAGATCGACGCAGGCGTCCGGCGTGGCATCCCACCCGCCCAGGCCGCGGCGCTGGTCACCGAGACGCTGGCCGGCACCGCGGAGCTGCTGCGCGAGCGCGACCACGACACGCTTGCCGTGCGCCGCGAGGTCACCTCCCCGGGTGGCACCACCGCCCGGGGCCTCGCCGCCCTGGAGCGAGGGGGTCTGCGAGCCGCGTTCAGCGACGCCCTCGACGCCGTGCTCGGAGAGGGCACCCAGCGATGATCTGCCGTTTCGCAGACCGGTGCCCGCGGCCTGTGGAAGCCCCACCTTGGGAGCCATGTCCATGACGCTCCTGCTTGCCAGCGTTCGCACCGAAATCGCCGGTTATCTATCGACCCTGATCTACGTCTACACGCTGCTGATCGTGCTCTACATCGTCACCCAGCTGCTGTTCGCGTTCGGCGTGCGACCGCCCTACTCGCGCGCCTCCGATGCCGTGCTCACGTTCCTGCGCGACGTCTGCGAGCCCTACCTGCGTATCTTCCGGCGTATCCTCCCGATGGCCGGCGCGTTCGACTTCAGCCCGATCGTGGCGATCCTCGTGCTGTCGCTCGTCAACAGCCTGATCGTCAACCGCCTGATCCACGGTTGAGCCGGCTCGCAACCCCAGGCGCCCGGCGGCGGGCCGCCCTCTCATTTCTGTGGACCCTGCTCGTGATGGCGATCGTGGTGGCGCTCGACCAGCTCTCAAAGGCGGCCGTACGCAAATCGATCGTGCCCGGTGAAACACGGGGCGTGCTGCCGGGCCTGCAGCTGGTGAACACCCGCAACCAGGGAGTCGCCTTCGGCTTCCTGCCAGGTCGCCACGTGGCCGTCACCGTGCTCGTCGGCGCGGCCCTGCTCGTGCTCGTCGTGTACTTCGTACGCCACTACGACAAGCCTCTGATCTGGCTGCCCACAGGAATGCTGCTCGGCGGAGCTCTCGGCAACATCCTCGACCGCCTACGCGCCGGCTCCGTCACCGACTTCGTCAAGCTCCCGCTCGGCTGGCCCCCGTTCAATCTCGCCGACGCATCGATCACGCTCGGCGTGCTGCTGCTGCTGTTCGTGATCGAGGGCTCCCCACCTCAGCCCGAGCCCGCCGGTCGCTGACCGCGCCCGTGCTATCCCGCTCTATGGATGCCACTCCAAATGGAGACCGGCGCCGACAGCAGGGCTACCAGACCCAGGCGACAATGTCTCCCAAAAACACCCCCGACCCCGACTTGAGCATCGTGTGGCGGGACCAGCACCTGCTCGTGGTCGACAAGCCCGCGGGCCTCGTCGTGCATCCCGCCCGCGGGCATCGCGAGGGCACCCTCTCCCAGCTGCTCTCAGGGACCGCTGCCGGCGGGGAGCCCGAGCGCGCGGGGATCGTCCACAGACTCGACCGCGACACCTCCGGCCTGCTCGTGGTGGCCTGCACCGAGGATGCCCACCGACTGCTGCAGCAGGCATTGCGCGAACGCCTAATCGAGCGCGAATACCTGGCGCTCGTTGAAGGGCTCCCGCCCGCGCGCACCGGCACGATCGAGGCGCCGATCGGGCGCCATCCCCGCATCCGCACCCGCATGGCGGTCGGCGGCACCGCCAGCCGCGAAGCCCGCACCCACTTCACGCTCGAGCGATCCCTGCCGGGAGTGTCGCTGCTGCGCCTGCGACTCGACACAGGGCGCACCCATCAGATCCGCGTCCACCTGCAAGCGATCGGCCACCCCGTGTGTGGCGATCCCGAGTACGGCACCCCCGGCACGCTCGGCCTTCAGCGCCAGTTCCTGCACGCCACCCGTCTCGCCTTTCCCCACCCAATCACCGGAGAGCCCGTCGAGGTCCACTCACCGCTTCCCGCCGACCTGTCTGACGCGCTCCAGCGCGCCGAAGCCGAGGCTCCTCGCTAGAGCGCCGGTCTCGCGAGAGCTGCCATTGGGATATCCTGAGCGCTTCCTAGCAAACCAAACTCAACGCCGTGCGACTGCGCAACGCGGCCCTGCCCGAGCAGACACCTCCGAAATGTGTCCCTCGGGTCCGCGACGCACCGCCCGGATTCAGTCAGATGACATAAGGGAGTAACCGTGAGCCAAGTAGGAATCGCGGATCTGCTGGAGGCCGGAGTCCACTTCGGTCACCAGACACGCCGCTGGAACCCAAAGATGCGCCGCTTCATCCATGGCGAGCGCAACGGCATCTACATCATCGACCTGCTGAAGACCGCCGTTCTGCTGCAGCAGGCCCAGGAAGTGGCAGCCCAGATCGCCCACCGTGGCGGCACCGTGCTGTTCGTCGGCACCAAGAAGCAGGCCCGCGATGCAATCAAGGAGGTCGCCGAGGCCGCCGACATGCCCTACGTCAACAACCGTTGGCTGGGTGGCCTGCTCACAAACTTCCAGACCATCAACCAGCGCATCCGCCGCCTGCACGATCTCGAACGCTATGAGACCGAGGGCCAGCTCGCGCTGCTCCCGACCCGCGAGCGCATGGCCGCCCAGGCCGATCTCGCGAAGCTCAGGTCCAACCTCGGCGGCGTCAAGAACATGCAGCGCACCCCCAACGCACTGTTCGTGATCGACCTCAAAACAGAGGCGATCGCCGTGCGCGAAGCCCAGCGCCTGCGCATCCCGATCATCGGGCTGGTCGACACCAACTGCGACCCCGACGGGATCGACTATGTGATTCCCGGCAACGACGACGCCATGCGCTCCTGTGCGCTGATCGCCAAAGCGATCGGCGACGTTGTCGCCCAGGGCCATGCCGTATTCCGCGCCGAGGAGGAGAAGGCCCGTGCGGAACGCGCCGAGCAGGCCAAGCGCGAGGCCGAGGAGCGCGCCCGTCGCGAGGCCGAGGAACAGGCCAAGCGCGAGGCCGAGGAACAGGCCGCCAAGGAGGCAGCCGAGAAGCAGGCCGCCGCAGCGGCAGCAGCTGCCCAGGCAGCCGCACCTCCCGCGGAGGCGCCGGCCACGCCTGTCGCAGCTTCAACGCAGGCCACACCTGCGCAACCAGCACCGGCGGCACCTGCGCAGACAGCACCGACGGCAGCTCCTGCGCAAGCCACACCTGCGGCAACTCCGCCGCAGGCTGCACCGCCGCAGGCCGCGCCTCCGGCGCCGCAGACGGCATCCACTCAGGCCCCGTCGGCAGCGCCTGCCCAAGCGGCCGAGGCTCCCGTGGAGCCGGCAGCAGCGAAGTCCCCACCGCCTGCAGCTCCCGCCGAGCCGGCCGCTGAGGCAGCTGGCGAGAAGGCACCGGAGGCATCTGCAGCACAGGAGAGTGCATCGTGAGCGCAACCGAGATATCCGCCAAGGACGTGAAGGCCCTGCGCGATCGCACGGGCGCGGGCATGATGGACTGCAAGAAGGCGCTCGCCGAGGCCGAGAACAACATCGAGAAGGCGATCGAGATCCTGCGCCTGAAGCAGGGCAAGAAGATCCAGGATCTCGGTGAGCGCACCGCCACCGAGGGCACCATCCAGGCTTACATTCACGCGGGCGCCAAGGTGGGAGTGCTGATCGAGGTTGACTGCAACACAGACTTCGTGGCCAACAACGAGGACTTCGTGACCTTCGCCAAGGACGTGGCCATGCAGATCGCCGCAACCCCCACGGTCGGCTATGTCAGCCGCGAGGATGTTCCCGAGGACGCCCGCGAGGCCGAGGCTCGGATCTACGAGCAGGAGGCCGCCGAGAAGCCCGAGAACGTGCGCGAGAAGATCGTCGCCGGCAAGCTCGACGCCTGGTACCGGACGATCGTGTTGCTCGAGCAGGAGATGCACAATCCCAAGTTCGACGGCAAGACCGTGCAGCAGCTGCGCGACGAGCTCACCGTAAAGACAGGCGAGAACGTCGTGATTCGTCGCTTCGTCCGTTTCGCAGTCGGCCAGTAGGCCGGCGGTATGAGCGGATAGGCTCTCGCGTCGATGGGCGCTCCAGCCTTCAAACGCATACTGCTCAAGCTCTCCGGCGAGGCCCTGATGGGCGCGCTCGACTACGGCACCGACCCCGAGCGGGTGGCGGCCGTGGCGCGTCAGGTCTCGGCGGTGCGCGACCAGGGCGTCGAGGTCGCGATCGTGGTGGGCGCCGGCAACATCTACCGTGGCATGAAGGGCGCAGCCGACGGCATGGATCGCTCGACCGCCGACTACATGGGGATGCTCGCCACCGTCCTCAACGCGCTTCCGCTGCAGGACGCCCTCGAGAAGAGCGGCACCAATACGCGCGTGCAATCGGCGCTCGGGATCTCCGAGGTCGCCGAGCCCTACATCCGCCGGCGCGCCATGCGTCACCTGGAGAAGGGTCGCGTGGTGATCTTCGCGGCCGGCACCGGAAACCCGTTCTTCACCACCGACACGGCCGCGGCGCTGCGGGCATCGGAGATCCACGCCGAGATCATCCTGATGGCAAAGAACGGCGTGGAAGGCGTCTACAGCGCCGATCCCGCGGTCGATCCGAGCGCCCAGTTCATCCCCCAGATCACCCACATGGAAGCGATCGAGCGCCGTCTGAGAGTGATGGACTCCACGGCGCTTGCCCTCTGCATGGAGAACTCGATGCCGATCAACGTGTTCAATATGGACGACGAGACCAACATTGCGCGGATAATCTCCGGCGCGCGCGTGGGGACGCTCGTGAGCGCATGACTACCAGGAGAGGAGTCGACCGTGGCCGCTGAGATGATCGATGCACTGCTCGAGGACGCAAGCGAGCGGATGTCCAAGTCGGTGGAGTCAAGCCAGCACGAGTTCTCGACGGTCAGAACCGGCCGTGCCAGCCCGGCGCTCGTCGATCGCGTGGTCGTCGACTACTACGGCGCCCAGACACCGCTCAACCAGCTCGCCACCATCTCCGCCCCGGAGGCGCGCCTGATCACCGTCCAGCCCTACGACAAGTCCTCGATCAAGACGATCGAGAAGGCCATCAACGAGTCCGACGTCGGTCTGAACCCCTCCAACGACGGCAACCTGATTCGCCTTGCGGTACCCGAGCTCACTGAGGAGCGTCGCCGGGACCTCGTGAAGGTCGTGCGCAACCTCGCTGAGGACGGACGTGTCGCGATCCGCAACATTCGCCGCGACACCATGCACCAGCTACGCGAACTGAAGTCCGAAGGCGAGGCCGGCTCCGACGACGAGCATCGCGCCGAGGTCGAGCTGCAGAAGCTCACCGACGGGCGGATCTCAGACCTCGACGCGGTGTTGAAGGCCAAGGAAGAAGAGATTCTCGAGGTTTGACCCCGATGGGCATCGCCCCAGACGCCCGCTACGTCGCGATCATCACCGACGGCAACGGCCGCTGGGCGCGGGCACACGGCCTGCCTGTCAACGAGGGTCACAACGCCGGTGCGGACAACGTGAAGGCGCGCCTGCGCGACGCCGCGGAGTTCGGGATCAAGGAGCTCACCGTCTACTCGTTCTCCACCGAGAACTGGTCCCGCCCCCCCGAGGAGGTCCAGGGGCTGATGGAGATGTTCGCCAGGCGCATCTCCGAGGAGACCCCCGAGCTTCACGCCGAGGGTGTGCGCATGCGCTTCATCGGGCGCCGCGAGGATGTCGCCCCCGAGCTGATCGAGCGCATGAGCTGGGCTGAAGGGCTCACCGACGCCAACACCCGCATCACGCTGTTCGTCGCATTCAACTACGGCGGCCGCGCGGAGATCATCGACGCCGCCCGTGCCTTTCAGGGCGGCGACGAAGCGGACTTCCGCAAGCTGCTCTATGCCCCCGAGATGCACGATCCCGACCTGATCATCCGCACCAGCGGCGAGCGCCGGCTGTCCAACTATCTGCTGTGGCAGTCCGCCTATTCTGAGCTCGTGTTCCGTGAGGAGCTGTGGCCCGACTTCTCCCGAGAAGCGCTCCAGCAGTCCCTTGCAGAGTTCTCAGAGCGACGCCGACGGTTCGGTGGCCGCTAGGACCATGTCCGAGTCCGGCGTCTCCGACCACAGTGGACTGGCCCGTCGCGCAGGAGGCTCGGACGTCGGCTCGCGCACCCTGTTCGCGCTGCCCCTGATCGCGCTCGCCCTGTTCCTGGTGATCGAGGGAGGTGTGATCTTCGCCGCCGGTGTGTTCGTGATCGGCTGCATCTGCCTGCACGAGCTCTACGGAATGTACGAGCGGGCCCATCCCGTTCGCCTGGCGGGCTTCCTGGCGCTCGCCGCGCTGCTGGCGGCGGCGCTGTACGGAGGACAGCAGCAGGTGCTGCTCGCGGCCACCGCGGCGCTGCCGATGCTGTTCGGGCTGACGCTCGCCCAGCGCCATCCGAGCGTGGGAGGAATGGCGCTGACGCTGCTCGGGATCTACTGGATCGGCTTCGCACTGGCCCACGCCGTGCTGCTGCGCGAGCTGCCCCACGGCGAGGCGATCGTGATCGACGTGCTCGTCGGCACCTTCCTCGGTGACACCGGCGCCTATCTCGGCGGACGGCTGTTCGGACGCCGCCCGCTCGCGCCACAGATATCACCGAACAAGACGTTGGAGGGCCTGGCGATCGGCATGGTCTGCACCGTGCTCAGCGTGTGGTTCGCCGGGCGCTACCAGGACTGGCTGCCGGGCGCCCACGCGCTTGTTCTCGGCCTCGGTGTGGCCGTGTTCGCGCCGATCGGCGACCTATTCGAGTCGTTCGTCAAGCGCCAGGCCGGCACCAAGGACACCGGTACGCTCCTTGGCGCTCACGGCGGTGTGCTCGACCGGCTCGACGCGGTGCTGTTCACCGCCGTGGTCGGCTACTACATATGGTTGGCCTATGTCTAGGTTGGCCTATGTCTACGTTGGCCTATGTCTAGGTTTCCTTATGTCCAAGCGCCGGTTGGCCCATGTCTAAGCGCCTGCTGATCCTCGGCTCCACCGGCTCGGTCGGCACGCAGGCGCTCGACGTGCTGGAGCGCAGCAGCGAGCTCGAGTTGGTGGGGCTCTCGGCTGAGCGCTCCTGGGAGGCGCTGGTCGAACAGGCTCGCGCCCACGGTGTCAAGCGGATCGCACTCGCCGACGAGCGGGCCGCACAGCTCGCCGCCGATGCCTGGCCGGAGGGCGAAGTCCTGGCTGGCGCGGAGGGGCTGGTGCGACTCGTCGTTGAGTCCGGCGCGGAGCTGGTGCTCAACGCGCTGGTCGGCTCCGCCGGCCTCGGTCCCACGGTGGCCACGCTCGGAGAGGGCATCGACCTTGCGCTTGCCAACAAGGAGTCGCTGGTGGTAGGAGGCGAGCTGGTGGTGGCGCTCGCGGAAGCCACCGGCGCGCAGATCGTGCCGGTCGACTCCGAGCACACAGCGCTCCACCAGCTGCTCTCAGGCCAGCCGCCGGGAGCGGTGGAGCGGCTCACGATCACCGCCAGCGGTGGACCGTTCCGCGGCCGCTCGCGCGAGCAGCTTGCCGGAGTGAGCGTCGAGCAGGCGCTGAACCATCCGACCTGGGCGATGGGGGGCAAGATCACGATCGACTCCGCGACCCTCATGAACAAGGGCCTCGAGCTGATGGAGGCCCACCACCTGTTCGGCACGCCCTACGAGCACATCGACGTGGTGGTCCACCCGCAGTCGCTGATCCACGGGCTGATCCAGCTCGCGGACGGCGCGATGCTCGCCCACGTCGGGCCGAAGGACATGCGCATCGCCATCTCCTATGCCCTCCATGGCGCGGCAAGCGTCAAGCTGCCGATCGCGCCCCTGGACCTCGTCGAGATCGGCACGCTCACCTTCGAGGCCGTCGATCTCCAAGCGTTCCCCTGTCTGCGCCTCGCGCGCGAGGCAGCCCACGCGGGCGGCACCGCCCCGTGCGTGCTCAACGCCGCCAACGAGATCGCCGTGCACGCCTTCCTGGAGGGACGCCTCCCGTTCGTCGGGATAGCGGAGGTGATCGATCGCACCCTCGCCGAGCTCGGCAGCTCGCCGATCAGAGCGTTCGAGTCGCTATACGAGGCCGACCATGAGGCCCGCACGGTGGC
>Ga0210396_10004796_pt1 | contig 13170 bp, 11 predicted proteins | sample IncBWH17OmetaG_FD_155466 | JGI IMG/M metagenome (GOLD analysis project Ga0210396, IMG submission 155466) | Forest soil microbial communities from Barre Woods Harvard Forest LTER site, Petersham, Massachusetts, United States - Inc-BW-H-17-O ...
ATATTCTGCTGGAGAATCAGTTCCGGATCCTCCGCCACCGAGATGAAGAAGCCCATGAAAGACCGCACTACTCTCGACAATCGTTGCCACATAAACCCTCCTTGATCAGGAACGCTGCGCTGTCTTCGATGGGGGCGGCGGCGCATTCACATCGCCCGTCGTAATAGGATTCTCGCTGACAAAATATCCAACCGCTTCGGCGATCTTTTTTTCTTCCTGCTGTTTCTTCAACCGCCAGCCGGTAAAGCGTTCTTTCTCCCGCGAAATGGCTTCGTTATTGCTTTGAATCTTCGCTCTCTGCTCGGTCACGTATTTATCGATCTGCGCTTGAATCTCTGTGTTTTCTTTTGTTTTGCGTGTTTCCAGTTCTTCGGCGGCGCGTTGCTGCAAGCGTTCGTAGGTGTCGAGCGCGCGGTCGCGGCGGATCGCATCCTGAATGACATCTTTAACATCGACGCCCGCGGCATCGAGGGCGACCAGGACCGAAGACCGCTTCACATCCGAAGGCAACGTGCGAATGCGTTCGCTCTCCAGCATTTGCGAAATCTTGAGGATCGAATATCCCTGCGGCGCCGGTGGAATCTCCGCCGCCTTATAAATTTCGTCGAAAGACGTTGGATCGGAGACGGGCGTCGTGAATTTCGGCTCCGCAGCTATGGTTGAAGCGATCTCCGCCACGCTTTGAGCCGCACTTTTCGTGTTCGCGGGGACGGTCGCCGTTTTCGACGGACCCTGCTCCGTGCTCGTGTCCTGATCGACGGAAACGATGTAGTTGTACCACTTCTTCGACATTTGGCCTCCCGCGTAGCGGATGTCACGGGGACGGACACACCCACTCAAGACTACCTTGCGGCTCTGGGGACTAATTCTCCCACAATTTCAGCTTATCCTTATCCTGACGGCTGGTGATCCTCTTTAAGACTTAGCCATTGTGGCACCTATTCACTGTACCGACGACTTCTGCGCAAGAACAATTTATCGGACGGATGGGAGATGTGCAATTCAGTTAGAATGGGCACCTTTACTGTTCAAATTGAATGCATTTTTGAACAACACGAGGTTACAAACCAGATTGTGGCTGCCGACGACGTCTCTTCGATAGTGAGCCGGGTTGTAGAAACCAAGGCCGAATACGACATTCGCCTGCTGGCCCAACAACTGGGAACAAACTATCGCTCGTTGATGTATTGGCTGAGAGGCGACCGTCCTCTTCCCGCGCATTTGCTGCCGCAAATTTGCGTTCTTCTCGGTAACTATGAGGCCCTTGATTTGCTGGAGCGTCAGGCGGGAAGAGTGGCGTTCAAACTTCCCGACCCGAAGCTGCCACTGGAGAAAGAATTGGTCGCGGTCTCGCGCCTGATCCGCGATGTCGGAGGAGCCCTGGAGAGCGTTGCTGAAACTTTGGCCGATGGCGTGGTCGAAGAAAGCGAATTGCGGACTACGATTCCCAAGCTGGAAGCTGTGATTCAGGAATGCGCATCGCTGAAGTACTTGTTGGAGGATCTTTCCAAGAAGAGGAAGAAGAAAACAAAGAGTTAGACCTCAGTTATCGCTTCGCCCGAGCAGTGCGCGGCATTGGCGCGCGATCTGGGCTTCCTCTTGTGCGGCGACAATCTGAATCTTGTCGGATGTGAGACCCAGGGAGTCGAGCCCTTGCGTGGCTTCAGTCCGAATGCGCTCGCTGTGCTCTCCGATGCCTCCCGTGAAAACGAGTAGATCGATGCCGCCGAGCAGCGCAACATATGCGCCGATCATTTTGCGTACGGAAATGGCAAAGGCATCCAGGGCAAGCGCGGCCTGAGGGTCATTTGCGTTAGCTCGTTCTTCCAGCACCTTTACGTTGCTTTCGCCTCCGTTGCCGGCAGAAGACAGTGCGAACAGTCCACTTTGACGATTAAGCAGATCTTCCAGTTTGTCGGCGTCAAGCTTCTCGTTGCGAATGAGGTAGATGAGGACGCCCGGATCGAGATCGCCGCTGCGCGTCCCCATCGGGATGCCGCCGGTGGGAGTGAAGCCCATCGTGGTATCGATCGAAGTTCCATTGCGAAGGGCGCAAAGGCTCGCTCCGTTGCCCAGGTGCGCGAAGATCGCCCGCTGCGGAAGTCGGGCTCCGAAATGGTGTACCAGCGATTCGTAGGATAGCCCATGAAAACCGTAGCGGCGAACACCCGCTTCGAAATAGCGCGCCGGAATTGGCAAATGCGACGCCACTTCCGGCATGGTTTTGTGGAACGCATCGTCGAAGCAGGCGAAGTGACGGGCTGAGGGAAAGATCGATTGCGCCGCAGCGATAAGTTTTAACGCTTGCGGGATGTGCAGCGGGGCAAAATGTGTGGCTGCGCTTAAATGTTCCAATACTTGCGGCGTAATGAGTTGGTGCGTCCGAAGATTGGGGCCGCCGTGAACGACGCGATGACCCACAGCGACGGGCGAGGAGTGAATGTGCTCTCGCATTGCGGTGGCAAGAGCCGTCAGAGCATCGCCTTGTGATTCAAGAATACGGTCGCGCGTGATGAGCGAAGTTCCGTTGGCAGAGCGAATGTGCAAGCTGCCGTTGGCGCGTCCTATACCTTCCGCACTTCCGGAGAGTACCGGCTCTTCGTCACTAGATACATCACTGCCGCGGCGATAGACGCCAAACTTCAGCGACGACGAGCCGCTGTTGAGCGCAAGGATCAAATCGTCTTTTGCGACTGGGTTCTCCGCCATACCTAGCCCGGCCATTTCCAGTTGCGAATTTCTTCTTTATCGATGCCCTCGGTGTGAGCGTAGTTGATGCTTTCGATGATCTGACCTTTCAGCCATTCCTTTACGTGCGCGCCAGAGGGATGCAGTCGCGGCACACGGTCGATGACATCGATTGCCAGGTCGAAGCGATCCACCTGATTGAGAATGGCGAGTTCAAGCGGCGTGTTGATGTTGCCTTTTTCCTTGTAGCCGCGAACATGAATGTTGTCGTGGTTCGTTCGGCGATAACTGAGTTTGTGAATGAGAGAGGCGTAAGAGTGAAAGTTGAAGATGACCGGTTTGTTGGCGGTGAACAGCGAGTCGAAGTCGCGGTCGGAGAGTCCGTGCGGATGCTCAGTTTCCGGCATCAGGCGAAACAGATCGACCACGTTGACGAAGCGAATCTTCAAATCGGGAAATCGCTCTTTGAGAATTGCTACCGCGGCCAGCGATTCCATGGTCGCGATGTCACCGGCGCAGGCCATTACGACGTCGGGTTCAGTGCCATCGTCGGTCGAAGCCCAATCCCAGATGCCGATGCCTTTTGTGCAGTGTGTCACAGCTTCGTCCATGTTCAGGTACTGCAAATGCTCCTGCTTATCCGCGACAATCACGTTGACGTAGTCGCGGGAGCGCAGGCAGTGATCGGCTGTGCTCAGGAGACAGTTCGCGTCCGGCGGCAAGTAAATGCGAACCACATCGGGACTCTTATTCGTGACAACGTCCAGAAACCCCGGATCTTGATGAGTGAAGCCGTTGTGATCCTGCCGCCAGACCAGCGACGTGATGAGAATATTGATCGACGATATGGGCGCGCGCCAGTCGAGTTCTTTCTTCGATTTCTCCAGCCACTTGGCATGCTGGTTGAACATGGAATCGATGATGTGGATGAAAGCTTCGTAGCTGGAGAAAAAGCCGTGGCGTCCGGTAAGAACATAGCCTTCGAACCAGCCTTCGAGCGTGTGCTCGCTCAGCATCTCCATTACCCGGCCAGAAACGTCGAGCTCGCCACCATCGGCATCTTCCGGTTTGTATTCGGCCAGCCACGTCTTCTTCGACGCGGCGTAAATTGCGGTGAGTTTGTTGGAAGCGGTCTCATCCGGGCCGAAGACGCGGAAGGAATTCATATTGCGGCGCATTACCTCGGCCAGGAACTGTCCCAGCACTTCGGTTGGCGCGGTATAGGTTGCGCCTGGAGCTTTTATCTTGACGGCATAGTCGCGAAAGTCCGGCACCTCCAGCGTTTTGCGCAGCAGGCCTCCGTTGGCGTGCGGGTTCGCCGAGATTCTTCGTTCGCCCGCAGGCGCAAGCTCCTGCAATTCCGGGATGAGTGTTCCTTGGGCGTCGAAAAGCTCTTCGGGTTTGTAGCTGCGAAACCACTCTTCGACGATTTTGAGGTGACCCTTATTCGTAGCGGGATCGACCACAGGGACTTGATGCGCGCGCCAGAAATCTTCCACCTTGTGGCCGTCCACTTCTTTAGGCCCGGTCCAACCTTTAGGCGAGCGAAGCACAATCATGGGCCAGCGCGGACGGGCCGTATCGCCAGTCGACCGCGCGCGTTGCTGAATGGAGCGGATTTCCAAAATGCATTGCTCGAGTGTCGCAGCCATCTTCTGGTGCATCGTCGCAGGATCGCTGCCTTCCACGAAATATGGTTTATGACCGTATCCGGCGAGCAGCGATATCAATTCTTCCTCCGGGATGCGGGCGAGGATGGTGGGATTCGCGATCTTGTAGCCGTTCAGATGCAGTATCGGCAACACCGCGCCGTCGCGAATCGGATTAAGGAATTTGTTCGAATGCCAGGAGGTGGCAAGCGGGCCGGTTTCCGCTTCCCCATCCCCGACTGCGACCGCAACAATCAGGTCCGGATTGTCGAATGCGGCGCCGTAGCCGTGCGAAATCGAATATCCCAGTTCGCCGCCTTCGTGAATCGAACCCGGCGTTTCCGGCGTGCAGTGCGAGCCGATTCCTCCGGGAAATGAAAATTGCCGAAAGAACTTGAGCATGCCCGCTTCGTCGCGGCTCTTATCAGGATAAATTTCCGAGTAGTGACCTTCGAGATAGCAATTGGCCAAAGTGGCCGGCGCGCCATGACCGGGACCGGAGATATAAATGACGTTCAAATCATATTTCTTGATGACCCGATTCAGGTGGACCCAAATCAAGGATTGGCCCGGATCGGAGCCCCAATGGCCAAGCAGCCGATTCTTGATCTGCTCCGGCTTCAGTGGCTCGCGCAGAAGAGGATTCGCGCGAAGATAAATCATGCCCGCCGAAAGATAATTGCAAGCCCGCCAGTAGGCATCGATCTTTCGCAGTTCGTCGGGCGAAAGAGTCGCCACAGGTTCCGTTGTACTGGTCATGGTGTTCTCCAAGGAGATTCCGGAAATTTGAGCATCGTTCTTGGATGAATGCAGCGGGCCAGCCGATGCTCATTTACAGCCTAATCCCTTCCAGAGGGAAACATTTTGAAGAATGCGTTAAAAAAACGTCCCCTGAAGCCATGGTTGTCTCCCGACTACCCGAAAGTTGCAAAGCTTCTCTACTACAGCGACAATCGTTGACGTGAAACGAGACTTCCCGCCGCCCGTCTTGAAAGACATAACTTGTCAGCTGGGAGATCCTTTTACGCCGGGCACTCTGGCCGTCGTAAGCCTGGGCAATCCGAAGGCAAAGTTCTGGGGAATGGTTCTGGCGTCCGCGCCCACAGGTTTAAGCCTGTGCGGCGTAGACCTGGCCTCTTTAGAAGATCTTGCCGCCATGGTGAAAGACGGCGAGCCCTGTACCCCGGCAATTGTCTTCTTTCCCATGCACCGCGTGGAGCGCATGGAACTCGATTTGCGCTGCGGCCGGGTTCCGTCGCTGGCCGAGCGTCTGTTCGCCACCACCGGATTGCGCGCCTCAATGTGGTTTTTGCCATCCACGGTGATGGAAGCGCCGCCGGTCAAGAAAGTTCGTGGAATGAGGTTGCGCCCCATCGGTGAGACGCCGTGAAGTTCTCTCAAATCCTCACGGCGCCGAACCAGCTCACGCTGCTGCGCATGATTTTCGTTCCCTTCATCGTGATCCACCTGGTCGAGGGCCGATATTTGTGGGCGCTGATCGTTTTCGTCATCGCCGGCTTCAGTGACGGGCTGGATGGATTGCTGGCCCGACGGCTTCACCAGCAAACTCTGCTGGGGCAGTATCTCGATCCTATTGCCGACAAGCTCTTGTTGAGCACGATGTTCCTGGTGCTTTCGATTCTGCACAAGATTCAATGGAAGTTCACGGTGCTGGTTTTCAGCCGCGACATTTCCATTCTCGCCGCCAGCGCGGTGCTGTTTGCAATCGCCGGATTGCGGAATTTTCGTCCCAGCATTTTCGGCAAAGCCAATACTTTTTCGCAGATCGCCGCCGTCTTCTTTGTCCTGTTGCTCGAAGTGCGGCCCGTGCGCTGGGTGTGGATCGCTCGCACCACATTCCTGCGGGCGACCTTCGCCTTTACGATCATTTCCGCGCTGCATTACGTATTTCTGGTGCAACATCGCATGCGTGCGAATGTCCACGAGTTACCATCAGCCACACCCATTCGTGAGCGAAAAATTTGACGCTTTCTGCCGCACGCACCTTAGAATCGTAGCTTCGCTCTTCTAGTCGTCTAAAGTCCGTCGTCTAAAGTCCAACTATGGCGCTTCGTCTTTACAACACCATGTCCTCGCAGGTCGAGGACTTCCATCCTCTGCGCGACAACGAAGTCCGAATGTACGCCTGCGGTCCAACCGTTTACGACTATGGACACATTGGCAACTTCCGGACGTTTGTTGCCGTCGATCTGTTGCGCCGTTTCTTGCGGCAAAGCGGGTACAGCGTCCACCATGTCATGAACATCACCGACGTGGACGACAAGATCATCCGCAACTCCGCCCGCGACGGCGTGAGCGTCAACGAATACACGGCGAAGTTCGAGAAGGCATTTCTCGAAGATTGCTCGCTGATCGGCATCGAGGAACCAACGCTGGTGCGCGCCACCGAGCATATTCAGCAGATGGCGGAGTTCGTGGCCAGGTTGGTGGAAAAAGATATTGCGTACCGCACCGAAGACGGCTCGTATTACTTTCGCATCGCGAAGTTTCCGCGGTACGGCAAACTTTCCAAGAAGGATTTCAGCGGCATGCAGGATGGTGCGCGGGTGGATGTGGACGAATATGACAAAGACAGCGCCCGCGATTTCGCCTTGTGGAAAGCTCCGAAACCCGGTGAAGCTTCTTGGGACACGGTGATCGGCCCTGGCCGTCCGGGCTGGCATCTCGAGTGTTCGGTGATGTCGATGAAAGAACTGGGGGAGAGTTTCGACCTTCATGCTGGAGGCGAAGATCTGATTTTCCCGCATCACGAAAACGAAATCGCGCAATCGGAATCGCTCACCGGCAAGACTTTTGCTCGCTTCTGGTTTCACGCCCGCTTTCTGCTGGTGGAAGGCGAGAAGATGTCCAAGAGGCTGGGAAACTTTTTTACGCTGCGCGATCTTGTGTTGAAGGGACACAAACCGTCATCGATTCGCTATCTGCTGACGTCGGTGCCCTATCGCCATCAGCTGAACTTTACTTTCGACGGGCTGAAGCAGGCGGCGGTTTCGGTTGAGCGTCTGCGCAATTTCCGCCTGCGCTTGACTGCGGGAAGCTTTCCAGAAGGCACAACCAGCGAAATGCAGGCGCTCGCCACGCAGACCGCTGACCAAATGCGATCCGCACTTGAAGACGATTTGAATACCGCGCAAGCGCAGGCTGCGATCTTCGAAATGGTGCGGCAGGCCAACGCCGCGTTCGATACGGGTAACGTGAAGAAGAATGACATCCCTCTACTACTGGGCGTGATCGACAAGTTCGATGAAATTTTCGCGGTGCTCGCCGATGACGACGCTCCGAAGATGAAGCAGGTCTTCGATTGGGCGCCAACCGAAGGACGCGACAAGGATATCAGCGATGAACTGCGAAATGCGGTGAAGTCGGGTCAACTATCGGACGCGGACATTGAGAAAAAGATTGCTGAAATGAAGGCCGCTCGAGCCGCCAGAGACTTCAAGGCGTCTGACGCGTTGCGGGCGGAACTCACCGCCGCCGGAATCATTGTGGAGATCACGAAAGACGGCATACGCTGGCGCAGAAATTGACCTCCATGAATGTTAAGCTGAGAGCTGAAGGCTGATAGCTGACAGCTCCTCTTGTGAAATCCCTCGACGAATATCTTCGCGATGCCGAACAAGCTCACGGTCATCTTTGCGCCGGTCAGGTGCTCGGCGTGCGGCTGGCGATGTTGGGTCTGGAGAAACTCGGCATTGACGATCCACGCGGCAAAGACCGCAAACGCCTTGTCACCTTCGTGGAAATTGACCGTTGCGCGACGGATGCAGTTGCAGTCGTCACCGGATGCCGATTAGGCAAGCGCGCGTTGAAGTTTCGCGATTGGGGCAAAGTTGCCGCGACGTTCATTGATGTCAGCACCGGCAAAGCTATTCGTATTGCTGCCAAAGAATCTTCCAAGGCACTGGCGCGCCAGATGCATCCGGAAATCGACGACAAAAACCAGCAGCAGATGCTGGTCTATCGCGAAATCTCCGACGCCGATCTCTTCACAGAGCAGTGGGTGAAAGTCGAGCTACCGCCGGAGGAGTTTCCAGGATACAAAGGGGAACGAGTCGTGTGTGAGGAATGCGGCGAAGGCATAAACTTCCGCCGCGAGGTTCGCACGAACGGAAAAATTCTTTGCCACGCGTGTGCTGGAGAATGCTACTACACGCCAGCGTGAAGAAATCTAAGCCGCTTGCTCGTACGCATGCGCCACGCGCAGAATCGTAGCCTCATCAAAATGCCTTCCCAGGATCTGCAAGCCAATGGGCAGCTTTTCTTTTGTCTCGCCGCAAGGCACTGAAATTCCAGGAATACCGACGAGGTCTGCCGTCACCGTGTAGATGTCGGCTAAATACATAGCCAGCGGATCATTCGATTTCTCACCCAGCCTAAAAGCGGCGGTCGGCGCGGTGGGCGTTACAATCGCATCCACCGTGCGAAATGCCTCTTTGAAATCCTGCGCCAGCAAAGTTCGTACCTTCTGCGCCTTCAGGTAATACGCATCGTAGTAGCCGGCGCTGAGCGCGTAGGTACCCAGCATAATGCGCCGTTTCACTTCCGCGCCAAAGCCTTCGTCGCGAGTTCGCCGGTACATCTCCGAAAGCGTCTTCACGCCGTTGGTGCGGTGACCATAGCGCACGCCGTCATAGCGAGCCAGGTTCGCCGAAGCCTCGGCGGTCGCGATCAAGTAATAAGTTGGAATCGCATAACGCGTGTGCGGCAGCGATACGGGAATAATTTCGTAGCCGAGGTTCTTCAGCTTATCAATCGCCGATTCGACTGACTGGCGAATTTCCTCGTCGAGTCCTTCGCCGAAATATTCTTTCGCAACACCGAGCTTCAAACCGCGGACGGGCTTGTCCAGTTCCGCAACGTAATCCGGCACCGGTACGTCGGCTGAAGTCGCATCCATGGGATCGCGTCCGGCAATGGTGCGGAGTAGGAGCGCTGCATCGCGCACATTGTTGGTCAGTGGCCCAATGTGATCAAGCGACGAAGCGAACGCGATCAGCCCATAGCGCGACACACGCCCATAGGTCGGCATCAATCCGACCACACCGCAGAACGATGCCGGCTGCCGAATCGATCCGCCAGTGTCGGAACCCAGCGCGGCCACGGCCATGTTCGCCGCCACCGCTGCCGCCGATCCTCCCGATGAGCCTCCGGGAACACGGGTCCGATCACGCGGATTACGAACGGGATGAAATCCGGAATTCTCATTGGACGAACCCATCGCGAACTCGTCGCAGTTGGTTTTGCCCAGGACAACTGCTCCCGCCGCTTCAAGACGTGCGACCGCCGTACAGTCATAAGGAGGAATGAAATTGTCTAGCGCCTTCGAACCCGCAGTGGTGCGAACACCGCGCGTAACTATCACATCTTTAATAGCGATGGGCGCTCCACCCAGCGGCGGCAATGGCTTGCCTTCGGCGGCCATGCGGTCGATACGATCCGCCTGTTCGAGCGCCCGCTCTTTCGACAGAGTCAAAAACGCGCCGATCTGCTCATCTTCCCTCTGGATGCGTGCGTAGTGTTCCTCAGTCAGAGCAAAAGCCGTCGTCTTGCGCTCCTGAATGGCGTTGCGGACTTGATCAATTGTGAGTTGAGAATCCATGATGGAAGGCTGGCTGGGCTATCTTTCGATTACCTTCGGAACCCGGAAAAAAGTTCCATCCGCGTCCGGCGCATTCGACAGCGCCACGTCATGAGGCAATGACGGACGGAGTCCTTCTAGGATATCTTCGCGGCCGGCATCGCCGAAGCCTTCGTTTTCGCCGGCAGAAACCTGCGCCATCGGTCGAACATTCGATGTGTCCAGCTCGTTAAGCAGATCGACGTAGTCGAGAATCGAATTCAGATCGCGCAGCATGCCGTCGCGCTCCTGCGGCGTAAGCTCAAGATTGGCCAACTCGGCCACGTAGGCGACGTCTTTTTCACTGACCTTCATCGCTTTGCCGGGGGCGTGCCCGCCTGGATCACAAATTCGATTCTATCTACTGGTTGCGCAACATATCGATTCATCGCGGCTACGTAACGCGGCGCCAGAGCTTGCAGTTCGCGCTTCCAGCCAGCATCGGCAACGGTCACTCGCAGAATCCCGCCGGCAAAGCTTTCGGCGCAAGTGCGCTCGGCTACTGCCGATCCGCAGACCATCGGCCATGCCGACAACGCCGCTTCCGCGGGCGGCAAATGCCGAAGCGACGCTGCGACGATTTTCTCTAAGCCTGTGCTTGCCGGCTGCAATCTATTCGCTCCCGCGTCCCCGATGCATAACGAAAACCGATTTTAGCATTCAACTTGGCCTGGCCTTCCCGCCGTTCTATTCTCAAGCCGGGAACTGTTGCCTTACGAATTCCAGAGCCGCCTCACGCGAGGCGAACCGGCCCTCGAGCTGGCCATCCTCAACCGCGTCCAGAATTTCACGGAACCTCGGTCCGGGCGAATGGCCCGCGGCAATCAGGTCGTCTCCATTCAGCAGGGGAGCGGGACGCAGCACTTCCGCGGGAATCGCCGCCAACTTCTCTTGGACGAACTCGTACGTGCTGAGATTGCCGTGACTGGCCAGCGAATCTGCGCGGTGCAGGGCCAGGTGCTCGTCAAACAAAGGCATGCGCAAGAATTTCTTCAATGTCGATTCCTTCATGCGTCCGATATGGCCGAAGCGCATGTGGTTATCTACGAGTGCCAGAATCTGTTGTGTCTCGCTGCCAGAAAAGCGTAACCGTCGGCAAATTTCTTCCGCGATCTTTACTCCGACGTTTACATGGTCGTCGAAGCGAATGCGGTCCGGTGCCACGCGAAATGTGGCGGGCTTGCCTACATCGTGCAGAAGCGCACCCCAGGCCAGAGTAGGCGGACATGGCTGGGGCAAATGATCGAGCAGAAGCAACGTATGCACAAACACGTCGCCCTCAGGATGAAACTGCGGCGGCTGCGCCACTCCTTTCATGGCTGAGATTTCCGGCAACACTTCTTTGAGCAGACCGCCTTCATCCAGCAACTCAAAAGCGCGCCGCGGATGCGTTTCCGTCAACATCCGCGTAAGTTCATCGCGCACTCGCTCGCGCGAGACGACGTGAATCTCCCGCGCCAATTTCTGAATTGCGGCGAATGTTGCGCTTTCGATCGTGTATTCAAAGCGCGCAGCAAAGCGTACCGCCCGCAACATGCGCAACTTGTCTTCGGCAAAGCGCCGCTCTGGGTCGCCGATGGCTCGAATGATTCCAGCTTTCAGATCCTTCTGCCCGCCGAAAAAATCGAGCACCTCACCGCTGATCGGATCGAGCAACATGCCGTTGATTGTGAAATCTCGGCGTGCCACGTCTTCGTGTGGATCCTGACTAAATCGCACCTGATCGGGATGGCGGCCGTCGGTATAACCGATATCACTGCGGAAGGTCGCAACTTCCACTTCGTGCGCAGAACGCACTCCGGAGTTAGCGGACTCGTCCGGATGTTCGTCCCTAGGAATCGGAACCAGAACCACACCAAACTGCACGCCCACCGCATAGGTCTCGGGAAACATCGACATCACCAGATCGGGAGTCGCGCCGGTGGCCACGTCGTAGTCTTTGGGAACCCTACCCAGCAAGAGATCGCGCACGCATCCTCCGACCAGATAGGCTTGAAATCCATTCTGGCGCAGAGTGCGAACGATTGATGTGGCGAATTCTTTCACTCTCACACCATCATAACTCTCACTTTCCTCGAGTCTCTTGCTGCTGGGTCACCGGCGGCCGGCTCCATGCTTGCATGCACAAACAGAAAGCTTGAGACTACAGATGCATGCCTGACGCCTACATTCTCGGCATTGAGAGTTCCTGCGACGAGACCGCCGCCGCCGTGGTGCGGTCAGGTGCGCACGTCATCTCGAATATCGTTGCTTCGCAGATCGCAACTCATCAACCCTATGGTGGAGTTGTGCCCGAGCTGGCATCGCGCGAACATTTGCGAGCCATCGTTCCCGTTGTGCGAACGGCGTTGGTGGAAGCGAAACAGACTTATGCCTCTATCGATGCCATCGCGGTCACGCAAGGCCCTGGGCTTGCCGGAGCGCTTTTGGTGGGCATCAGTTACGCCAAAGCTCTGGCCTTCGCGCTCGACAAGCCGCTGATCGCGGTTAATCATCTCGAAGGCCACATTCACTCGGTGTTACTCGAAGGGCGCGAGAAAGGCAATCACGATGTGCAGTTCCCCGTGCTGGCGCTCGTCGTCTCCGGAGGTCACACACACCTTTATCTCGCCCAACTCCACGACGAAACCTGGACGTACGACAACATCGGCCACACGCGTGACGATGCCGCCGGAGAAGCTTTCGACAAAGTTGCGAAACTGCTGGGTCTCGGATATCCCGGAGGCCCGATCATCGACCGCCTCGCTGTCCATGGCGATCCGTCGTCGGTAAAGTTTTCCTCAGCACAGATCAAGCATCGGGATCGGCGCGGCAAGACCGATGCGGAATCTGCGCATACGGTCATCGATGGGCCGCGATTTGATTTCTCCTACAGCGGAATCAAGACGGCGGTCTTGCGCTATGTTGAAATGCAGGCAATGAAGGCGGCAATTGAGGCCCGCCGCCACGCCCTGCTCTCAATTACTAAACCAGACTTGAAGGATTACCTTGCGCTTTGCGACCAGCAAACTCTGGATCTGGTGGCGTCGTTTCAGAACGCGATGGTCCATGATCTGGTGAGCAGAACTCTGACGGCAGCACGAGAAAATGATGTTGCGACGCTATTTGTTACCGGTGGAGTAGCCGCGAATCATGAACTGCGGAAGACATTCGAGCGAGAGGCCGCGAACGAAGGCCTGGCTGTTTTTTTCCCTT
>Ga0210396_10004798_pt1 | contig 13167 bp, 8 predicted proteins | sample IncBWH17OmetaG_FD_155466 | JGI IMG/M metagenome (GOLD analysis project Ga0210396, IMG submission 155466) | Forest soil microbial communities from Barre Woods Harvard Forest LTER site, Petersham, Massachusetts, United States - Inc-BW-H-17-O ...
CCGCTCGTTCAATGGCTTCCGAGCGCGAGGCCACCCCCAGCTTCTGGTAGACCGACCGCAGGTGGGCCTTGACTGTGTTGCGCGAGACGAAGAGAGTGGCGGCGATCTGCAGATACGTGCTGGTGGGCAGAAGCTTCAGGATCCGAAGCTCGGCCGCGGTCAGCGATCCTGCGGGCACGCCATGCGATTGTGCGGTGCCTGGCTGCGTGGCGCGCACCTCCAGGGCCGCGACGATCAGCCGCTCGACGAACGGCTCCGGCCGCATATCCGCCGAATGCTCAACCAGGTAGGCCGTCACCTGGGGCGCGGTTGTGACGATCGTGTTGAGGAATGGCCCGTGGCGGGCTGTTTGCAGTACGCCGCCGACGATGCCAGCGGCCGCAGGGTCGCTGCGCTCGATCGCGGCGGCGGCCAGGAGTATCTGGCGTACCAGCGCGGCTCGCGGTGTCACATCCTTCTGCGGTAGCGCCATCAGGTATTCCAGCGCGGCCCGGTGATCTCCAGTGGCGAGAGCGATTCTGGCCAGCAGCAGGTCCCGGCGGGCGGCGGGCAGCCCGCCTGCCAGCTCGGCCGGGGTGTGCAGGTCGCCGAGCGAAAGGCGGAGCAGGGCCTCCAGTTCGTCGGCCCGGGCGAGGAGCACGGACCTGGTCCCGGCCAGGACGAGGCGGGCCGTCTCGACAGTCGTGAGCGCGTCGTGGATCTGCCCGCGGGCGGCCCAGATCGCGGCCCGGTCGAGCAGCGCGAGGAACTCGAAGGCGGGCCGCCCGCGCTCGGCTATCGACAGCGCGCGCTCGGTGAGCTGCTCTGCTGTGCCGAGGTCCCGCCGCTCCAGCGCAGTACCCGCCAAAGCGCGCAGGTAGTCGATGGTGAAGGGGTGCTGCCCGAATCCCAGCCGCCTCGCGGCCGCGTCAGCCGCCCTGGCGGCCTCGGCGGCCTCGGCGATGCGGCCAGCGTCGAACCAGGCGAGCGCTTGCGCCCCGCGCACCAGCACCAGCTTGACCGGTTCGGCGAGCGAGGGCATCGCACAGGCGCCGGCCGCCTCGCGCTCGACCGCCCCGAAGTCCTCCAGCCATGTGTAGACCCGCAGCAGGATCATCGGCACGGCGGCGTTCCACTCATCCGCGACCACGGTCCGCTCCTCGATGTCCCGCGCGACCAGGGCCTGGCGCAACGCTTCGCCCACCTCGCCGGTCAGCGCATGGCGCAGCGACCGCATCGCCGCGAGCCGGGCCGCCAGCCGCGAATCGGGCGGGATCGGCGGCTGGGTGCGCTCAAGCAGGTCCAGGTACTCCCCGCCGCGAACCCAGTCACCCCACAGCAGCAGGTCCGCCGCCAGCGCCAGCAGCCGATCCGGGGCGCCCGTCAGCAGCGACGGGTCAACCGTGCTGAGGTCCAGCGCCGCCGGCACCGCCGGGTCGTACAGGAAATCGGTGATAACCCGGTCCTGCAGCAGGGCCAGCGCCCGGTCGGCCCGCCGCGCGGCCAGGAAGTGGCGGGTCGCCCGCCGCGTATCGCCCGTGGACTCCAGCCATTCCGCCGCCCGCAGCTGCAGCCCGAGCTCTCGCGCCTGGTCAGTGGCACGCAGCTCGGCGCGCAGCATCTCACCCACGAGATGGTGGTACCGGTAGGCCGTCCGGTCATCATCGAGCGCCACCATGAACAGGTTCGCCGCGTCGATGCCGCGCAGCAGCGCCGCCGCGTCCCGCCTGCCGGTCACCGCAGCGCAAGCCTCAGCGGTCAGCTCGTCCAGAACAGAGGTATCAAGCATGAAGGCCGCTACCTCCGGTGGCTGCTGCTGGAGAACCTCGGAGATGAAGTACTCCGCGATCGCGTGGCTACGGACATTCAGCGCCCGCGCTGCCGCCGCCGGATCTTTGGTACCGCGCAGCGTCAGCGCGGCCATCTGGACAGCGGCGGCCCAGCCCTCGCTACGCTGGTGCAGGATGGCCAGCTCATCTGGGGCGACTTCCACGCCGAAGTTCGCCAGCAGGGCACAGCTCTCGGCAAGCGACAGATACAGGTCGCGGTCACGCAGCTCGCACAGCTCACCCGACAGGCGCAGCCGGTGCAGCCGCAGCGGCGGATCAGCGCGGCCGGCCAGCACTAGCTGCGCGGTCTTGGCCGGCCAGCGCTCCACCAGATCGGTCATGGCCCGAGCGGCTGTAACCGCGGCGGTGTGGAAGTCGTCCACGACGATCGCCGATCCAGCGGGCAGCTTGGCAGCGTCGTTCGCGATTGAGGCGGTGACATCGGCCGACATCGCGGCGTCCATCGCCAGCAGTTCGCCGGCATCGGCGCCAAACCCCGGCGCCACCGCCCGGGGCGCCTCGATGAAAGCCGCCCAAAACCGGACCGGATCCGCATCAGCCTCATCACAGGACAACCACGACGTCACGGCCGGCTGCCGGCCCGCCGCCCAGCTCGACAACAGCACGCTCTTGCCGGCACCGGCCGACCCCACTACCACCGTCAGCCGCTGGCTGGCTCCCGCCGCCAGCCGCCCATGCAGCGCCGACCGCGTGACAAGCGTCGTAGGCAGGATCGTCGGGCGGAACTTCGCCTGCGCGAACCGCGCACTCTGCGGGGCATCCGGCCCCATCGCCGAGCGCTGTGCCACCACGTCCCCGCAGTCCCGCCCGCCGCCAATGCGCAAGCCTAGGTTCGCTACTTTCCCGATCATAGGCAGCAGCATGATCGCAATCCAGACCGCTCGTGGCCGCGCCCGGGCAGCACGGCACCGCGACCTCCCCGGATACCGCCGCAGCGCCCGCTGGCCCCGACCGGCACCAGCCCACCCGCCCGTGCGCTCTAACCCTTCAGAGGGTGATGACGTCCACAGGGCTACAGGGCATGCTCACACCATCCGTCAAGGTCTGTCGACTGCGAGGCGCGAACCGGTGCAACCACAAACGTATGAGATCACTTTCGCAGGTCAGGCAGGTGCCTTGCTGCGCGCAGAGTTCGACGACTGCGACATCAGCGTGGGCCCCGGCACGACAACCTTGCGAGCCGAGCTCCCAGACCAGGGCGGCCTCCAGGGACTCCTGCAGCGGATCGCCGGCCTCAGACTCGAACTGATCCACCTGCAGCTGGTGGCACCACCCCCCGAATGACCGATCCCGCAAACCAGGTGTACCCGGTTCATCCGCGAGTGGCCAGCACCCAGCGGGACTTCTGCCTGCACCCACCGATGCAGGACGGTTGCGTAGCCAGTCACAGCTGGCCCACCCCTGTGACACGCTCCGGCCAGCTGCTGCGGCAGCATCTCGTCGCATGACCGGTGGCACACCACCCCGGGAAAGGGTGATACGCCAAATGCTGTGGGCGGTGCCTGGTCACGGCCAGCCTGCCAGCCGCCGCGTCCAACTACCACGACGTCCGGGGACGGCGGCAACGCCGCCGTTGTAGAGCGTCCAAGGCGGCCGACATGCCCGCCGTATCACCAGGCATGGATGCCGTGGCGAGGACAGGCCCGAAGTTGTCCGCCGGTCCACCTGATCTCGTTTCACCCTCGTTTGGGTAAGGACGCGGGCCGCGGTGCCTGATTAGGTTCCGGGAGGAGCTTTAACCATACGCAGGAGGTTCTCGTGGCTGATCGTGGCCGGACGAGTTTGCCAATCCCCGACCGGGCGCCGGCCGGGCTTACGACATACGACGCGCGGGACCCGGATACGGAGTTCCCGCCGATCCAGCCGCTGCGTCCTCCCGCGGGCGCGCCGAATGTGCTGCTGATCCTGCTGGATGACGCGGGCTATGGCGCGATGGGCACGTTCGGCGGGCCGACGTCGACGCCTACCGCGGATCGCCTCGCAGCGGGCGGGCTCACGTACAACAGGTTTCATGTCACCGCGCTGTGCGCGCCGTCGCGGCAGTGCCTGCTGACCGGCCGTAACCACCACGCGGTCGGGATGGGCACGATCACTGAGCTCGCGACCTCGGCGCCGGGTTACAGCTCGCTCCGCCCGAACAGCGCGGCGCCGCTGGCGCAGATCCTCACGCTCAACGGGTACTCGACTGCGCAGATCGGGAAGTGCCATGAGGTGCCGGTGTGGGAGACGAGCCAGCTCGGGCCGTTCAGCCAGTGGCCGACCGGCGGGGGCGGGTTCGAGTACTTCTACGGCTTCCTCGGAGCCGAGACCAACTGGTACCTGCCGGACCTGTACCAGGGCACGACGCCGGTCGAACAGCCCAAGACACCCGAGGAGGGCTACCACTTCGACGAGGACATCGCCGATCACGCCATCGAATGGGTGCGCCAGCAGAAGGCGCTCATGCCGGACAAGCCGTTCTTCCTCTACTACGCGCCGGCGGGCACGCATGCGCCGCACTCGTGCAGCAAGCAGTGGTCGGACCGGTACAAGGGCCGCTTCGACACCGGCTGGGACGCGCTACGCGAGGAGATCTTCGCCCGCCAAAAGCAGCTGGGCGTCATCCCCCAAGACGCCGAGCTGACGGCCCGCCCCGAAGCGATCTCAGCGTGGGCGGCGGTCCCCGACGACCTCAAGCCCGTGCTCGCCCGGCAGATGGAGGTCTACGCCGGGTTCATGGACCACTGCGACTTCCAGATCGGGCGGGTGATCGATGCGATCGAGGAGCTGGGGATCCTCGACGACACGCTGATCATCTTCATCAACGGCGACAACGGCGCATCCGCCGAGGCGGGCCCCAACGGGACGTTCAACTGGATGATCCCGCTCAACGGCGCCGCAGCACTGGAGACCGCCGAGTTCATGGCGTCACGGATTGACAAGTTCGGCACTCCCGAGGCGCTCAACCACTTCGCGGTCGGATGGGCCTGGGCGATGGACACCCCTTACCAGTGGACCAAGCAGATCGCCTCCCACTGGGGCGGCACCCGCCAGGAGGCGATCGTGCACTGGCCCAGCGGGTTCAGCGGGCGCGGCGAGATGCGCACCCAGTTCACTCACCTGGTCGACGTCGCGGCCACGATCCTGGATGCGGCCGGGATCCCCGAGCCGGACTTCGTCAACGGCGTCCAGCAGATGCCGCTGCACGGCAAGAGCCTGGTCCCGTCGTTCCGTGACGCGAACACGCCGGAGCACCGCCAGACCCAGTACTTCGAGATGCTCGTCAACCGCGGCATCTACCACAAGGGCTGGACCGCCTGCACCATCCATTCCATCCCCTGGGTCATGACCGGTCAGCTGCCCGCCCTCGACGACGACGTCTGGGAGCTGTACGCCCCCGACGACTGGTCCCAGGCACGCGACCTGTCCAAGCAGATGCCGGACAAGCTGCACGAGCTGCAGCGCCTGTTCCTCATCGAGGCGGTCAAGTACAACGTGCTGCCGCTGGACGACCGCAAGGCGGAACGGTTCAATCCCGAGATCGCGGGCCGGCCACAGCTGATCCGCGGCAACACCCAGATGCTGTTCTCCGGGATGCGCGGCCTCGCCGAGAACATCGTCCTGAACGTCAAGAACAAATCCTCCGCCGTCACCGCGCAGATCGTGGTGCCCGGCGGCGGCGCGCAAGGCGTCATCATCGCCCAGGGCGGTGCGTTCGGCGGCTGGAGCCTTTACGCCAGGGACGGCCGGCCCGTCTACTGCTACAACCTGTTCGGAATCCAGCGCTTCAAGATCGAAGGCGACCGCCCGATCCCGCCCGGGGAACACCAGGTCCGGATGGAGTTCGCCTATGACGGCGGCGGCCTCGGCCAAGGCGGCACCGTCACGCTCTACGTCGACGGTCAACAGGTCGGCCAGGGACGGGTCGAGCGGACCCAGCCGATGGTCTTCTCGTCAGATGACAAGACCGATGTCGGCACCGACCTGGGCACCCGCGTCAGCGACGACTACGGACCCGGAGATCCGAAGTTCAACGGCCGCATCGAATGGGTCCAGATCGATCTCGGCAAAGACGCGGACGACCATGACCACCTCATCACAGCCGAGGAACGCTGGCAGCTCGCCGTGGCCCGGGAGTAACGGCAAGACAACGACACCCGGCCAATGAGTTCCCATCTGCAGGGTTCCGGTCTCGCCTGAGATTCAGATGAGAACGACGCCACTTGCGGGCCGCCACCGGCGGCCTCACCATCGCGTGGGTGAGGCGGTTCTATGACGCTCACCTGATCCTTGTGAGTAGGGACACAGACCTGGGAAAGGGATGATGACCATGGCCAGCGAGTTCCGGGGCACCATCAATGCCGACATCCGGGATTCGGTTCCGGACTGGACGCCGTTCGAGCCGCCCGGGGCGCCCGATGGGGCCCCCAGCGTGGTCTACATCGTTTTCGATGACGTCGGATTTTCCGCGATGGGCTGCTACGGCGGGCCGGTCGAGACACCGAACATTGACCGGCTGGCCGCCGACGGCGTGCGGTACACCCAGTGGCATACCACGGCGCTGTGCTCGCCGACCCGCTCGTGCCTGCTGACCGGCCGCAACCACACCCGCAACTCGATGGCCTGCATCACCGAGGCCGCGTCGGGGTTCCCGAACGCCAGCGGCCTGGTCCCGCCGGAGAACGGCATGCTGCCGGAGATCCTCGGCGGCGCCGGGTGGAACACCTACATGGTCGGCAAGTGGCACCTGTGCCCGGAGGCGGAGATGAACCTGGCCTCGACCCAGCGCAGCTGGCCGACCGGCCGCGGGTTCGAGCGGTTCTACGGGTTCCTGGGCGCCGAGACCAACCAGTGGTACCCCGAGCTGGTGTACGACAACCACCCTGTCGACCAGCCGAAGACACCGGAGGAGGGCTACCACTTCACCGACGACATCACCGACAAGGCGATCGAGTTCATCAAGGACGCCAAGATGATCGCGCCGGACAAGCCGTTCTTCCTGTATTACGCGCCGGGTGCCTGCCACTCCCCGCACCATGCCCCGAGGGACTGGATCGACCGGTACGCCGGGAAGTTCGACATGGGCTACGAGGCGCTCCGCGAGCAGACCCTGGCCCGGCAGAAGCAGCTGGGGATCGTCCCGCCGGACACCGAGCTGCCCCCCATCAACCCGCTCGGCACGCCCCAGACCCGGACCGGCCCGGAGGGCCAGCCGTTCCCGCCGCTGGATTACACCAAGCCGTGGGATTCGCTGTCGGAGGATGAGAAGCGGCTGTTCCGCCGGATGGCGGAGGTCTACGCCGGGTTCCTGGCGCACACGGACTACCACATCGGGCGGCTGCTGGACTACCTGGAGGAAAGCGGGCAGCGGGACAACACGCTGATCATCTTGGTGTCTGACAACGGCGCCAGCGGCGAGGGCGGCCCGGACGGGTCGGTCAACGAGATGAAGTTCGCCAACGGCATCCCCGACGACATGGCCGAGAACCTGGCCAAGATCGACGAGCTCGGCGGGCCCAGGACCTACAGCCACTACACCAACGGCTGGGCGATGGCGTTCAACACGCCGTTCAAGATGTGGAAGCGGTATGAGTTCAACGGCGGCAGCTGCGACCCCTGCATCATCTCCTGGCCCGCGGGCATCAAGGCCAGAGGCGAGCTGCGGACCCAGTACCACCACGCGATCGACCTGGTCCCCACCGTGCTGGACGCTCTCGGCGTGGAGCCGCCGGAGACCATCGACGGCCACGTGCAGAGCCGGTTCGACGGCGTCAGCATGCGCTACAGCTTCCACGACCCCGCCGCCCCGTCCGCGCGCAGCACCCAGTTCTACTCGATGCTCGGCTCGCGGGCGATCTGGCATGAGGGCTGGAAGGCCGTCACCACCCACCCGGCGCTGAGCGGGTGGAGCCACTTCAACGACGACACCTGGGAGCTGTACCACACCGACCTGGACCGCGCCGAGCTGCACGACCTGGCCGCCGAGCACCCCGGAAAGCTGCGGGAACTGGTGAACCTGTGGTTCGCCGAGGCCGGAGCCAACCAGGCGTTCCCGCTGGATGACCGCAATGTGCTGGAGCTGCTCACCACCCCCCGGCCCAGGCTGTCCCCGCCGCGGAACCGGTACATCTACTACCCCGACACAGCCGACGTCCCCGAATCACAATCGGTCAACATCCGCAACCGGTCCTACACCATCGGCGCGCAGGTCGACATCCCTGACGGCGGCGCCGAGGGCGTGCTGTTCGCGCACGGCTCCCGGTTCGGCGGCCACGCCCTGTACATCAAGGACAACCGGCTCCACTACGCGTACAACTTCGTCGGCAGCTTCGAGCAGAAGATCGCGGCCACCGAAGACGTGCCTTCCGGCACCAACCTGCTCCTGTCGGCGTCCTTCGACAAGGACGGCGAGGACCCCCCTGGCGTCGCCACCGGGCTCCTGGCCCTGTACCACGCGGACAAGAAGGTCGCAGAAGCCAGGATCAAAACCCAGCCCGGCAAGTTCATGATCGGAGAGGAAGGCCTCTGCGTCGGACGTGACAGCGGGGAGCCCGTCACCGACGACTACCCCGGCACGCCGCCCTACCGTTTCGCGGGCGGGACGATCAAGCGCGTCGCGGTCGACGTCAGCGGCGAGCCCTACACCGACCTCGAACGCGAGGCCCAGGCCATGCTCATCCGCGAGTAGCAGCTGGCGAAACCGCCGCTACCATGCCGGGCCGCGACGGACGACCACGCGCCCCCGCCGCTGATCGGCGCCCGGGTGGCTGCGCTGGCTGATGCGCATCGTGGCGCAATCGCCGGAGACCGGATGAAACGCTCAAGCCAGGGCCACGCCGCAGCCTCGTTGATCCGCCATCGGCGGGATAGCCGATCCCCGGCGACGATTTCTGACGGGCTCGGAGGACTTCTATCCGGAAGAGCGTCCAGTCCACTGGGTGGCCGTGAACGGCTTCTGGACCGGCGAGCACCAGGTCACAGCCACCGCGTTCCGGCGCTTGCCCGCCATACGGGCATGCGACCGTGGCCGAACGGCCGCTCGGTCCAGCTGGCTCCCCAAACGACCTGGCCGGACTTCTCCTGCCGTCATGCCCATGCCGGACAGGACCACCGCGACACCCCGAATATCCGTTATGGACGTCAACAATCCTGTCTATCCCGAGGACCGGCAAGCGCATAATGACGCGTCGGCGCGCGGCTATTAGGGGGTTGCCGGGGCCTCTCAGTCCCGGTATGGCCTATTGGATGGTCGCCTGCACTGTATATTTATTCATCGTCACCCTCGGGGTCAATGTCCGCTTCTGCCGCAGACCGGGTCGAACGCCCACCGCCGCGGCGCCATAGCTTGACCTTGGGCCGTGACCGATGGCAGCCGCGGGCGGGCTGGGCATGCGGAGGGTCGTCCTCGTTGTCATCCTTGGTTCAGATGACATAGACTCGTACAGGAATCCTGTACGAGTGAGGTGAGGCTCGAGTGGCCGCAGTCAGCATCAGCCACGCCCGCGAGAATCTGTTCCCGCTGGTGCGGCAGGTCAACGAAGACCATGTCGTCATCGAGATCGTGGCGCGCAACGGCGGCAATGCGGTCCTGATGTCTGCCGAAGATTACGAGTCGCTTCAGGAGACGCTCTACCTGTTCTCCACGCGCGCCAACGCTGTCCATATCCTGCGCGGGCTGGCCGAGGCGCGTGACGGCGCCGCCCAGCCGACCGAACTGGAGGCGCTGGCCGCCCGGTTCGGTGTGCAGGCAGACGGGTGAAACTGTCCATCACCTCGGGTGCCCTCGAAGACCTTGAGGCCTGGTCAACGACCAACCCCAAAGTGCTCTCCAAGATCATCAGGCTGATAGCAGAGACGACACGCACGCCGCGGACCGGTACAGGCAAGCCGGAACGCCTCAAGCACCTGGGCGGCGAGGTCTGGTCACGTCGGATAACCGAGAAGGACCGGCTCGTGTACGACATCCAGTCCGACGTGGTAACCATCATCGCCTGCCGTTTCCACTACGACGACCACTGACACCGGACCTCGTGTCATAGGGACGAGCCCAGAGTCGGGTGTTCTGCTCGTCCGGCGTGGCTTAGGCCCAGCCAGCAACGATGGCCACCTGGCCTGATCGGCAGGGGGCGCCGTAGAGGGCGGGCAGGCTATTCGCCTGCCGTGACATTAGGCCGGGTCGGAATGATCGCGGTGGCATCTCGATGGTCCCCGCTGAGCGTGCCAAGCCGGAGACAGTCTCCTAATTCAGGCTGCAACGCGAGGTGCTCTGACCAGCAACGATGCGGCAAAACCGCAGGAGCCTGGCTCCCCTTGTGGTTCTAAGCGGTAGACAAGATTTCGAAAAATGGCGTGGGCCGTACTGGATTTGAACCAGTGACCTCTTCCGTGTCAGGGAAGCGCTCTCCCGCTGAGCTAACGGCCCGAGTACCTCGCCGAGATGCTACCAGAGCCAGAACGCCTCCGCGCGCCGCCAACGGCCACGCTAACCCCGCGAGCCCAGCCAAGACGCCCCAAGCCGATGATTCCCGCCTCGCCAGACGGTCCCAACACCACAAGAAGACCTGGAGGAGGAACCATGACCGGCCCCGAGCCGAAGTCCGCGGAGCTGATCGCCGCAGACGCCACCATTGCCCTGCCCTGGCAGACCGTCCGCGACGCTCTAGCCGACGTCCGCATGTACTGGCTGGCCACCACCCATCCGACCGGCCGCCCCCACGTGCGTCCCGTCCTGGCCGTATGGGCCGACGGCCTGCTTTACACCACGTCCACCACAGCGGCGCAGAAGGGCCGGAACCTGGCCGCCGACCCGCACTGCACCGTCACCGCCCGGACCGACACCATGGACATCGTCCTCGAAGGTGCCGCGGCCAAGGTGACCAGCCACGACACCCTGCGCAAGGTCGCGGAGGCGTACCGCGCCAAGTACGACTGGCCCGTCACCGTGACCGACGGCGGCTTCGACGCCCCCTACGGCGCACCCACGGCCGGCCCGCCGCCGTACCAGCCGTTCGAGATCACCCCCGCGACGGTCTTCGGCTTCGGTACCGCCGACGAATTCGCCGGCCGCGCTACCCGCTTCGCCTTCTAAAGCTTCTGAAGTCGCGCGCAAAGCCGAAAGCCACGGACCGCCGCGAAAGCAACGAGAAAACCCCACTCGAATCCGCCACGGCCGTGTAAGACCCGCCGCGCCTAATCCAGCATCTCCGGCAGCCCGAACGCCCTCATCGTGTCGTTGTCGACAAACCGGGTAATCGCCGAGATCCGGTCTCCTTCGAGGGTCAGCACGATCATCCCGTGGCCGCCGAACACCGGGTCGCCCTCGTCCTGCACATAGAACCCGTAGGCCGGCTGCCCGTTCGCCCGGGTAGGTATCAGCTGGTACCGCCGCGGCCCGCGCCAGGCGGCGACGTCCCGCAGGAACCGGGCGATCGCCACCGGGCCCTGATACTCCAGCGTCACCGGCGGCATGGTGAACCACGCATCGTCGGTCAGCAGCGACACCACGCCGTCCACATCTCCGCCCGCAAACGCCGCCGCGAAGCGCGAGGCCACCTCCCGCTCCTTCAAAGACCGCGGCAGCGGCGCACGCTCCCGGTCCGGCCCAGGCAGCGAACGCTCCATGGTGGCTCGCGCCCGCTGCAGCGCGCTGTTCACCGAAGCCTCGCTGACCTCGAGCATGTCCGCCGCCTCCGAAGACCGGAAGCCGAGCACGTCCCGGAGTACCAGCGCCGCACGCTGCCGCGGCGGCAGTTTCTGCACCGCCGCGACGAACGCCAGCGCGATCGTCTCCTTGGCCTCGTATCGCGCCTCCGGGCCGGCGACCAGATCCGGCACCTGGTCCAGCAACGCATCCGGGAACGGCGAAAGCCACAACGGCTCGCCGTGGCGAGTGGGCTCGGACGCCCACGAAGGCGCGGCCGGCACCGGCCGCGGCCGCCGGGCGCTGGCCCGCAGCGCGTTCAGGCACCGGTTGGTGGCGATCCGGTACAGCCAGGTACGCAGCGACGCGCGCTCCTCGAAGCCACCCAACCCGCGCCAAGCGGCCAGCAGCGTCTCCTGCAGCACGTCTTCGGCGTCCTGCACCGAGCCGAGAATCCGGTAGCAGTGCAGCCGCAGCTCACCCAGAAACGGGACGGTCAGCTCACCGAACGCCCGGTCATCTCCCGCCCGCGCTCTGTCCAGCACCGTATCCATCGCGGCCACCACTCCTTCCACCCGTACGGACCCCCATCGTGCCCGAAAGTCATCGCTCAGCTTGCGCCGGCGCCGGTGTCTGAACCAGTAACGCACCAGTACTCGAAGACCAGGAGATAACCATGTACCAGCGCCTCATCCGTTACCGGACCAAGCCCGACCAGGCCGACGTCAACATCAAGCTCGTCGAGGCGGTGTACGCCGAGTTGCACCGCACCCAGCCCGACGGCGTGAGCTACGCTACGTTCCGCCTAAATGACCAGGTGACATTCGTACACGTCGTCCAGGTCCGGCAGGAGCCAAGCCCGCTGCTCGCCGTCAAGGCGTTCGGGGAGTTCCAGGCCGACATCGCCGGCCGCGTCGACCAGCCGCCCTTCCAGGAGGAACTCACCGAGGTCGGCTCCTACCGCTTCTTCGCCAGCTAGCCCATCGCGCACGGAGCCCTCCGCCACCCCCGGGGGCTCCGTCAGCGCTTGAGCGGGATCCAGGTTCCATGGTCGCTGAGCCGGAGCTGCGCGCCCAGGCCAGCGTCGTCGAAGCCGCGGACGATGCCATCGCGGCCTTCGCTGAAATGGGCCCAGCCGTCGTAGTGGGCCGGGATGACCGTCACAGGCCCCAGGATCGCGGCCGCGGCTGCCGCGCGGATGCCGTCCAGGCTCAACGCGCGGTCGCGGAACTTGCCCGGGACGCGGGCGGCGCCGGCGTGCAGCACGGCCGCGTCGATGCTGGGAATGCGCCGGGAGATCTCGGCCACGGTGCGGATGGAGGCGTTGTCACCGCTGACGTAGACGGTGGGCAGATCCTGACCGGCCAGCACGAAGCCGACGACCTCGCAGTTGACGAAGCCATCGGCGTCACGCTCCCCGTCCTCGGGGCCGTGGACGGCCGGGACCGCGGTCACGGTCAGCGAGCCGCCGTCCGGCCGGTCTACGGCGTGGCTGGTCCAGGGGGCGAGGCCGATTGCCGGGTCGCCAAGGCGTCCGGCTCCGCTGCGGGTAGTCAGCACCAGCGGCGCCGCCAGGGCCAGGGCCCGGCCCCGGTCGTCGAGGTTGTCCGGGTGGTTGTCGTGGCTGATCAGTACCAGGTCCACCGGCCCGAGCTCGTCGGGCTCGACCGCCGGACCAGCGGTCTTGGTGAGGTACCCGTGCGGACCAGGCGCGTCGAA
>Ga0210396_10004800_pt1 | contig 13160 bp, 12 predicted proteins | sample IncBWH17OmetaG_FD_155466 | JGI IMG/M metagenome (GOLD analysis project Ga0210396, IMG submission 155466) | Forest soil microbial communities from Barre Woods Harvard Forest LTER site, Petersham, Massachusetts, United States - Inc-BW-H-17-O ...
GATCAACGGCAGAGCCACCATGTCGCCGGGTGGGATCAGTGCCTTGCCCGGACTGCGGAATTGGAAGCAGACGCCGCGATTCATATGAGCGAAAGCCTTCATTGCCTCGACCGAGTTCGAAACCAGCCGGGGATCGAGATCGAAGGAGGCGAGTGCCAGCACCTGTTCGATGAGACCGCGTCCGGCCAAGGTTGTGTCGGCCAGCGCCAGCGGAAATGCCAGGCAATCGCGCAGATGCAGCTCATCGCGACTGGCGAGCGGGTGATCAGGAACCACCATGGCACACAGCGCCTGCCGCGCCATGGCGACGATGGCGACGTCTTTCTTTCGCGGCACGTCATGCGTCAAAATGAGATCAACTTGATCTGCGGCCAGGGCCTCGACCAGTTCTTCGGGGGCGCCGATCCGGACGTGGAAGCGAACGTAGGGATGGGTTGCCTGGAATTCGGTGATGGCGGAAGGCAGCAATTCGCCAGCCACGGATTCCGCGGCAGCCACGCTCACTTGCCCGCGCACGAGGCCGCGCAGCTGCTCAATCCGCGATTCGACCGCCTTCAATTCCGAGATCACCAAACGGGCATAGACCAGAAAAGCCTCGCCGGCCGAAGTCACGCGAACGCCTCGCGGCAGGCGCTCGAACAAGGACGCTCCGAGGTCGATCTCGAGGTCAAGGACTTGCCGGTTCAAAGCCGATGAGGCGACATTGAGGGCCTCGGCGGCTTTCCGGATGGATCCGTAGCGGGCAACAGCATCAACATAAGTCAGCACCCGCGGTGGACGCAGCCGGTTGCGTGATTTCGTCTTGGCGCGATCGGCCGTGCGCAACGGCGGTTCGGCCTGTCGTCGTCCAGGCTTTTTGGCCGCCTTCTTTTTTCGCATTTCCGGCGTCTCCCTCGGTCCTTTGCCGTCGTCATCAGCAAGGGCCGTGCCGCCAAAAAACTCCATGAAACGACGGGTTTGGCCCCGTATCTGCCGCGGGATCAGGCAGGACTTCCGGAAAGTGATCTCTTTTTACGCACGCTGCAGCCTGATTTTGCTTCTAGCGGCGCTCGCTGGAAAGGGATGATCTTTCGGGCTTCCGGTCATCCCTTGGAGGGCAGCGATCATGTTTTACCGTCTCGTTACGTCGATCGTTGCGGCGGTCTTGAGTGGAATGCTGACCGCCGCCCATGCCGAAGAATCGGTGACGCTGAGATTGAAATGGTTCCACCAGGCGCAGTTTGCCGGCTTCTACGTCGCCAAGGAAAAGGACTTCTATAAATCCGCCGGTTTGAACGTCGACATCCAGCCCGGCGGTCCGGATTTTCCCGCGATCCAGATGGTGACGGGTGGCAACGAGCAGTTCGGCGTGACCGGCGCCGACCAAATCCTGATCGCGCGCAGCAAAGGCGTTCCCATTGTGGCGCTCGCGGTCATCTTCCGCCGAAATCCCTTTGTTCTGTTTTCGCTGGCAAAGTCCGGGATCAAGGCACCGACCGACTATGTCGGAAAAAACATTGGGGTAAAGATAGGCGGTAACGAGGAGCTGATCTATCGTGCCGTGCTTGCCAAGGCCGGCGTCGACAAAACCAAGCTGAACGAGATTCCGGTGAAGTTCGACATCACCCCGCTGCTTGCCGGCGCGGTCGATGTGTGGCCGGGATACCTCATCAACGAGGTTCTCGCCGCAAAGGAAAAGGGCTTTGACGTTAGCGTCGTGTCGCCGCCGGATTATGGCATCGATCTGTATGCCGACACCTTGTTCACGACCGAGAAGATGCTCAAGGAGAAGCCGGATATCGTCCGCAAATTTGTTGCTGCCACCCTGAAGGGCTGGACGGGTGCCATTGCGGCACCTGAAGAGGCCGCGCAGATCACGGTCAAGTACGGGTCCAAACTGACGTACGATCACGAGCTGGCGATGATGAAGGCAAGCCTGCCGCTGCTGAAACCTGACGCCCAGCCGGTTGGCTGGATGGAAGCGGCAAACTGGAGCGCCACGCAAAAACTGCTGGTCGACGCAGGCTTCCAGAAGATGCCGGTCGATATCGACAAGGCCTTCACGGTCGAATTTCTCAAATGAATGCGATCGCGCCTGCGAAGCAGTTGGAGGCGACAACGCTGTTCCGGCCCGAGGCTCTGGTAACCATCGAAAACCTCCAGGTTCGCTTCGGCGACGTGGTCGCTGTCGAGAGCCTCGACTTCACCGTGCGGCGCGGTGAATTTGTCTCGCTGCTCGGACCCAGCGGCTGCGGCAAGTCGACCTTGCTGAGGACCATCGCGCGATTGGTTCCTGTCGCAAGCGGTAAGGTCGTGCTGCGCGATCCCAACCTGCGTATCGGCTTTATGTTTCAAAAGCCGTTGCTGCTGCCGTGGCGGACGACGCTGGATAACGTGCTGTTGCCGGTGGAAATACAACTTGGCGGCAACGTGGTCGATCAAACCGATCAGGTCCGAGCCCGCCGGATGCTCGATATGGTTCAGCTTGGCGACTTCGTCGATGCCTATCCTCACCAGCTCTCGGGCGGAATGCAGCAACGCGCCGCGCTTGCACGGGCACTGATGAGCGATCCCGACATCCTCTTGCTCGATGAACCCTTCGGCGCGCTCGATGAGCTGACGCGCGAAGTTCTCAACGAAGAACTGATTCGCATCTGGCAAAGCAATGCCACGAGATTGCAGACCATCATTATGGTCACCCATTCCATACCAGAGGCGGTGACCATGTCGGATCGGGTGATCGTATTGACCGACCGACCGGCACGACTCGTCGAAGATGTCGAGGTCGGATGTCCGCGACCTCGCACGCCGGACGACCCGGAAGCGGTTTCCGTAATGAAACATATCCGGACGATGGTGAGAGGCCGCCGATGACATCCCGTGTTCAGGCACCTCTGATATTCGGGCTACTCGTCCTGGCCGCCTGGCAGGCGATCGTCATGGTGGGCGATATCCCGGAATATCTCTTGCCGGCGCCGAGTGCCATTGCCGCCAATGTCGATCGTACCCTCGCCGTCCAGCTCGCGGTAACGTTCGTCGAAGCGCTGATCGGTTTTCTGATCGCCAGCGTGCTGGCATTCGGCTCCGCAATCATGTTCGTTCGATTCGCAACGCTTGAGGAGGGGCTGTTTCCGATCGCGATTGCAGTCAAGACCACGCCGATTGTTGCGGTCGCACCGCTGCTGGTGATCTGGCTGGGAACTGGATGGTGGTCCAAGATTGTCGCAGTGATCCTGATTTGTTTCTTTCCGGTGCTGGTGAACGCGGTCAAAGGCCTCAAAGCCGCGGACGCGGAATATCGTGAGCTGTTCCAGACGCTGGGCGCCACCCGGGCACAGGAATTCCGCAAACTGCGGATCCCCTATTGTCTTCCGTATTTGTTCTCGGCGCTGAAGATATCATCCTCGCTCGCCATCGTCGGCGCCATCGTCGGCGAGTTCGTCGGCGCCACGCAGGGGCTCGGCTATCTCATCATGGTTTCGTCGGCGCATCTCGAAACCGCGACGCTGTTCGCTGCGATCGCTGCGGCGGCGCTGGCAGGAATCACACTGTTCTACGTCATCGGATGGACGGAGGAACGAGTCATCTTCTGGCATAGCGGGAATATGGACTGACCATGCGCACCACGACCGTCGACGTCATTCAGATTCCGACCAAAGGTCCCGGCGATGTCTCGGGTCTGATCAACCTGATCGAGGCCGGCAAGATTGTGCCCGCATCGATCCTGGCAATTCTGGGAAAGACAGAAGGCAATGGCGGTGTAAATGACTTCACCCGAGAATATGCCGTGTCGGCTCTGAGCTTCGCGCTCGCGCCTTATGTTGGCCTGTCTCCACATGATGTCGAACAAAAGATCGCCTTCGTGATGTCAGGCGGCACGGAAGGCGTCCTCAGTCCGCATATCACCGTGTTCGCGCGTACGGTGATAGAGGGTCGCTCTGCCACGGGCATTGCCGGCAAGCGCTTGAGTATCGGCATTGCGCAGACCCGCGACTTCCTGCCGGAGGAGCTCGGCCGCTGCGCGCAGATCGACGAGACCGCAAGGGCCGTCCATGTAGCGATGGCAGATGCCGGCATCGAAGACCCGCAAGACGTGCATTTTGTGCAAATCAAATGTCCGCTGCTGACCAGCGACCGCATTGAAGCTGCCCACGCGAGGGGGCAAAAGGTTGTAACCACCAGCGCGTACGGGTCGATGGGTTACTCACGGGGCGCATCGGCGCTCGGCGTCGCCTCGGCGCTCGGCGAAATCGATTGCGACATCCGCGATGAGCACATTCTGAAGAACTGGGAGCTGTTTTCGTCTGTGGCCTCCACCTCATCTGGCATCGAGCTCATACACAACGTGGTGATTGTCCTTGGCAATTCGAACAGGTCGGCGAGCCCCTTTATCATCGGGCATGGCGTGATGCGTGACTCTATTGATTCCGTTGCGGTGATCGAGGCGCTGAAGAGCGTAGGGCTCGGCTTCGGAGAGATATTCGATTCAGCTGCGCAAAGCCGTCTGGTCAATATTTTCGCCAAGGCGGAAGCATCTCCTGACGGAAGCGTGCGCGGATTTCGTCACACTATGCTGGACGACTCCGACATCGGCGCCACCCGACATGCCCGCGCCGCGGTCGGCGGACTGATCGGCGGCCTCGCCGGTACCGGTGCCGTCTATGTTTCCGGGGGTGCGGAGCATCAAGGGCCGCCGGGCGGAGGGCCCGTGGCGGTAATTTCTCGTCAATGACGCTCCAGAGGTGTGACAGCAACTAGCCCCCGGGATTGTCCGCCAATCCCGTCGACGCCAGTTAAGTCAGACCTACATCGACACAATTTTCGAAAACCGGTGAGCGCTTCAAGGAGCCCCCCGAAACGAAGCTCGAGCCGAGGCGTTCAAATCCTTGTTTCGACATGGCGGGGTCGCGCGCCCATAGGCCAGCATCGAGATAGCGTTGCAGAGAACGAACGAGTAGTTCCTGCGGTACATGGGAAAAAAAGGAAGCGACGACCTCAGCGAGCTCCTTTCCGCTGTGGGCGTAGAGCCACTGCTGCATCTTTGCAAGTGCGTGGGTCACTGCGACGAATGCATCACGGTGTGCCGCGACTTTGCTCCGGGTCGCGATAAAGGCAGTGTAGACGGTTGGCCCGCGTGAACTGGCTGCATACAGTATTTCGCCGGCTCGATCTATTTCGGCCTGTGAAGCAAATGGCTCGAACGCTTGCATCACATCAAGCTGCTTCCCGCGCAGCGCCGCGTAATTATTCGGCATTGTTCGATCGGAAATTCTCGTGATCATCGCAGGATCAATCCCGGCTTCGCGCAAGTCGTGCTGCAGGCACATCCAGGGTGTCGGCACCTCCGAGACAGCAGCAAAACGCAGCTGCGCAAGGTCCGAAAGCTTAAATCGCTTGGAATTGCCAATCAGAAAAAACGGGTCCCGAGATACAACCTCGCCAAAGCAGACCAAGGGACTTTGATCGTCCCGATCGTGCGCAGTCATCACGCGCATCGGACCGCCCCAGGTCAGATCAATCGTGCCATTAGCAAGATGGGCAATTGCATCGCCCGGTGCATCGCTAGAGATCAATTCGACATCGACTCCCTCGTTCGCGTAGAAGCCAAGCGCATAAGTAGCGTAGTACGGCGCATAGAACACCGCCCGAAAGTTCTCCATGAGTCTGATCTTCACGTCGGTCTCCAAAAGGCGGTCGGTTACGGGGCGCTGGCGATTAATTTTTTTGGCTTTCGCGGTACAAGAGACGCGGCCTCATTAGCCTGCATCAGACGTCAGGCGTCTATTTCATCAATTGCCGTCATTTCAAATCTATTCCATCCAGGCCGGAGGACTTGATCGGTCCGGCCCACTTGGCGATTTCGCCGGTAACGAACCGGGCGAGATAGGCCGATGATCGCCGCTCGTCAGCGACGAGATCAATGCCGTTTTCCTTGAAGCGTTTTTGCACCGTCGGATTGTTCATGGCCGCGATAGTGGTGTCGTGCAGCCTTTGGACAATAAATGCTGGCGTGTTCCGGGGCAGGAAAAATGCGCTCCAGTTGGACGCCTCGAAATCCGTCAATCCCTGCTCATGCGCCGACGCCAGATTTGGCAAACTCGCCGAGCGCCCGTGGCTCAGTATGGCAATCGGCTTGATCGCGCCGCTTTCAATTTGAGGAATCGCGGTCGGTGTATCGATGCACAGATAGTCGACTCGCCGGGCTACCAGATCCTGCATCGCCGGCGCGCCGCCACGATATGGGACATGGGTGACATCGACGCCGATTCGCGCGTTGATCAATGCGCAGCCGAGATGGGTGGCGGAGCCTGCGCCTGCCGAAGCAAATCGCATGGTCTTTTGGTTGGCCTTCGCGTAGGCGATGAATTCCTGCAAATTGTTTGCGGGCAAGTCCTTGCGCGCCACCATCACCAGCGACAGATCCGCGACCAGCACGACTGGAGTGAAATCAGTTATCGAATTGTAAAATGGATTCTTATAGAGCGTTTGGCTGACGGCGTGCGTGCCGACGTTGCCGAGCACGAATTGATATCCGTCTGGCGCCGACTTGGCGACCCGAGCGGTGCCGATCATGCCACCGGCCCCTCCGACGTTCTCGACAATCACCTGCTGCTGCAAGGCGTCGCTCAAGGCAGATTGCAGAATGCGCGCAACCGCGTCCATCGGACCACCCGTCGCGAACGGTACCACCATCGTTAGCGGCCGGCTCGGCCAGGTTTCGGCTTTGATCGGTGTAGCGAAGATTGCAAGCAGCGCAATCAGGACAAGCCGAAGCATTCTTGGCTCCCGTGGTGTAACCCCGCGGCTTTGTGTGGATTTAGTTGATTGAGATATCGGTCTCAAGTGCGATCTTGCCGTATCTGGAGATTTCGCCTTGAATGAATTTCACGTAGCCGTCGTTGCGCAGTGGCGTGCTGATAATCCCAAACGATTGCAATCTATCCAGAAACGTCGGGTCAGTGTTGATTTTCGCGAGTTCAGCACTCAAGCGGTCGACCACATCGCTGGAAAGACCGGCTGGTCCCGACAACCCAAACCACAGGCCGCCGAGAACGGTCGGGTAACCTGCTTCCGCCATCGTCGGGACGTCAGGCAACTTCGGCGAGCGGGCGGTGCTCATCGCCGCCAGAGGTCGGATCGTGCCGGCCTGAATGTTGGACAGTTGCGACGGAAGTCCGTCGAGGATGACTTGAATCTGGCCCGAGACCAGGTCGATCATGACCGGACCCGTGCCTTTGTATGGCACGTGGACCATATGGACTTTGGACGCGGCCTTGAACATCTCGCCCCAGAATTGGCCCGGGCTGCCGACTCCCGACGATCCATAGTTCAATTGGTCTTGATTGCGCTTGGCGTAATCGACAAGTTCGGCGAGCGACTTCGGCGGAAGCGCGGCATTTATGCTCAAGACCGCGGGAGCGGTCGCAATTAGCCCAATGTGTGTGAAATCCTTGATCGGGTCGTAGGGCATGGCCTTGAATGCAGCCGGCGCGGTACCGTGGGTCGTGCTCGATGAAAGCAGGAGCGTGTAACCGTCGGGCGCGGCGCGAGCGACAGCCGCGGCTGCGATGGTACCCGAGGCGCCGCCGCGATTGTCCACGATGACCTTTTCTCCGAGCGCATTGGACAATCGGTCCGCAATGAGTCTTCCCACAAAGTCGCCCGCGCCGCCGACAGACACGGGAACAATCAATGTCAGGTAACGTTTGGGATAAGGCGCTGCGAGCGCGAGGTTGGACGTTGCAGGCAGTGTGATGATCCAGGCCAACAGCAGCGTCAGAATTCTCACATCGGATCTCCTCGTTGGTAGCCAAACCTTGGCTTGTGATTGTGCCGCTTCTTGACCAGGACAATTGTCGGTCTGCTTTCCTTCGCACCGAGGGTTCGCCCCAGCCGGCCGACGTGTCGGTCTACGGCGAGTGAATTATCGAAGCGACGGACGCGTCTCGATCTCACTCAACCGCGAATTCAGACGACCGCTTGGGAGCGGAAATTCCGAACATCGGCTGCGTCCGGTACGGGCGTGCTACGAAATCGCCATGATCTCAAGCTCTTGACCGGGTGTGCCGACTACATCCCCAACAGCTTTGCCCATCAGAGACCGTGCCACCGGGGATACGAAGGAAATAGAACCGGCCTTAGGGTCCGCTTCGTCCTCTCCGACGATGCGGTATTTCTGTACGCGCCCATCATCGCGCCTGAAGGTCACCGTGCTCCCAAAGGCAACGATATCGGTTGACGCAGGATGGGCGATGACCTGAGCCGACCGAACTCTGGCCGCAAAGTAGCGCACATCACGCAAGGGGCTTGCTGCCTGCCGCCGCCGTTCATTTACGTCTTCGATCTTCTGCGCCGTCTCAAACGCCTCGCGAGCCTGGTGGAGCTGAAGTTCCAGAGCCTTTAATCCTGCTTCCGTAACAAGATTAGGATGAGGCGAAACCGGGCGGTCGGGCAGCAGAGTCTCCGACGCAGTTTCCGCACTGTCTTCCTTGGTGAAAGCAACGCTCAAGCTCAGGCTCCTTTTAAGTGAGATATGGCCAAGCCGCTTCGTTAGCGCCACCCCAAGGCGGGAGCGACGTGGGTCAGAATCGCTTCGATCACATGCGCGTTGTAGGCTACGCCCAATTGGTTGGGGACGGTCAGCAGCAGCGTGTCGGCCTCGGTGATGGCTTCGTCCTGCCTGAGCTGCTCGATGAGTACATGCGGCTCGGCAGCATAGCCGCGGCCGAAGATCGCCCGAGTCCTCTCGTCGATGAATCCGATCTGGTCATCATCTTCGCGTCCGCGCCCGAAATAGGTGCGATCACGATCGTCCATCAGCGCGAAGATGCTGCGACTGACTGAGACCCGCGGCTCGCGAGCGTGGCCTGCCTCCTTCCAGGCGGCGCGGTAGGCCCGGATCTGGGCCGCCTGCTGCACATGAAAAGCCTCGCCTGTTTCGTCGTTCTTGAGTGTCGAGCTCTGCAGGTTCATCCCGAGTTTTGCTGCCCAGATCGCCGTGGCGTTCGAGCCGGCGCCCCACCAAATCCGGTCGCGCAGGCCATCAGAATGGGGTTCCAGGCGCAGCAGCCCGGGCGGATTTGGAAACATCGGTCGTGGATTCGGCTGGGCGAAGCCCTCGCCACGGAGCAGGTCGAAGAAGACCTCCGCATGACGCCGCCCCATGTCGGCGTCATTCTGGCCCTCGGCCGACTGATAACCGAAATATCGCCAGCCATCGATCACCTGCTCGGGCGATCCTCTGCTGATGCCCAGCTGCAGACGCCGGCCGGCTATGAGATCGGCCGCACCGGCGTCCTCGGCCATGTAGAACGGGTTCTCGTAACGCATGTCGATCACCGCCGTGCCAATCTCGATGCGGCTGGTCTTTGCGCCGACGGCCGCCAGGAGCGGGAAGGGCGAGGCAAGCTGGCGGGCGAAGTGATGGACCCGAAAATAGGCCCCGTCCGCGCCCAATTCCTCAGCGGCAACGGCCAGGTCGATGGATTGCAGGAGTGTGTCTGCCGCCGAGCGGGTCTGTGATTGCGACGAGGGCGTCCAGTGCCCGAATGAGAGGAAGCCGATCTTCTTCATGTGGGCAATCTATTACTATCCGGGTTGGTTTGTGTTTACTTATTGATCCTTTAATCCAAACCGATGACGACGTCTTTAGCGGAACGTAAAGGTCCCGGCAGTCGCATCGCCACGCTTCCCCGACGCACCGTCAATTGACAACAATAGTCCAGATCGGATTACCTTGAGGGAACGACGTCCCACAACGCGCAAGGGAGGGTTCATGCCCCAAGCCGTCATGCCTCAAGCCTCGGCCTATGTCCCCCATGGGGTTATTCCGGCGGTGTTGCTGCCATTCGACAACGACCTTGCCATTGATGAAACAAGCTTTCGCAAGCACCTGCGCGACGTCAGCGCTACCCCAGGCGTTTCTGCCATCACTGTCAATGCGCATTCGACCGAGGTGGCCTCCTGCACGTCAGACGAACAACGCCGCGTGCTCGACATTGCAAGGGACGAAGTCGGCGAGCGCATACCGATTGTCAACGGTATATGGGCCGATGGCAGTCTGGAGGCTGCGCGCATCGCCCGCATGGCCGCGCAAGGCGGGGCGTCGGCGCTGCTGGTGTTTCCTCCCGCCCCCTTCACGCTTGGCCAATCTCCGGAGATGGCGCTGGCGCACTTCAAGCGTATCGCTGACGCCAGCGACCTGCCGCTGATCGTGTTTCAATATCCGCTGGCCACCGGACAAGGCTATCCGATGGATACGCTGCTGCGCCTGTGTCACGAGGTGCCGTCGATACGCGCCATCAAGGACTGGATCGGCAATGTGCCTCACCATGAATGGCACATCCGCACGCTGCAGAACTTGCCGCGGCCCGTGAACGTATTGACGACGCATAGTGCGTGGCTGTTTTCTTCGCTGGTGCTCGGCTGCAACGGATTGCTGTCCGGCAGCGGCAGCGTCATCCCCGATCTGCAAGCGCAACTATTCCAGGCCGTCCAGACCGATAATCTTGCGGAAGCCCGGCGCCTGAACGATCGCATCGAACCGCTGGCCCGCTGTTTCTACGCGGAGCCGTGGGCCAATATGCATAACCGCATGAAGGAAGCGCTGGTGCTGCTTGGGAGGCTACCGCGCGCCGTCGTGCGACCGCCGCTCGTCAAGCTTGGCAGCGCCGAAGTCGCGCGGGTGCGGCAGGCGTTGGTGGAATCCGGCCTGATCGACAGGATGGCCAACAGCACTGCCGCTTAGGTAGTGCCATTGTAAAACGCCCAAAACGGGCTCGCACGGGGAGGGGTGACAATGTTTAATCGAGGAAGCTCGCTTGGGCGCGCGCTGGAGACATTTTGGCTGCTGGTTTCATTGCTGGGCGTTGCGGTTATTCCCGCCCGGGCGCAGAACGCTCCGTCACCCGCTACGACAGTAAAGCTTGGCATCGTCAGCTTCCTGACCGGACCCGCCGCCGCGCCGTTCGGCATCCCCGGACGCAACGGCGCCGAGGTCATGATCGAGGCCATGAACGCCGGAAAGGTGCCGGCGCCCTTCAACAAGGTCGGGTTCGGCGGCAGTAACGTCGAGGCAAAGTATATCGATGAAACGGGTTCCGCAGCCAACGTCGTCACCGAATTCCGTAACCTCGTGCAGCGCGATCAGGTGGATGCCGTCATCGGCTATGTCTCCTCGGGCAACTGCCTTGCGGTCACACCGGTCGCGGAGGAGCTGAAAGCGATCACCGTATTCTACGATTGCGGAACGCCTCGCATCTTCGAGGAAAAGCCGCGCGCCTATGTATTCCGCGTCAGCCCGCAATCGACCATGGATAACGTCGCCGCCGCGCGCTACTTGCTGGCCAAAAAGCCGGATGTCACGAGCTATTCCGGCATCAACCAGAACTATGCCTGGGGCCAGGACTCCTGGCGGGACTTCACCGGCACGATGCAGGTGCTTGCGCCGAAAGTGACCGTGGACAAGTCGCTTTTTCCAAAACTGTTTGCAGGCGAATACGGCGCGGAAATTTCGACGCTGCTGACGTCAAGGTCGCAGGTGCTGCATACGAGCTTCTATGATGGCGATCTCGAAGCCTTTCTCTATCAGGAACAGGCGCGCGCGCTGGACAAGCGCATGACGATTCTTGCTACGACCGCCGAAGCCGCGATGTGGCGCCTGCGCGACAAGATGCCCGATGGCACCCTCATCGGCGCCCGCGGTCCGAACGGTCCGCTCGCGCCCGACACCGAGTTCAACCGCTGGTTCAAGAGGATCTATACCGACCGCTACAACATCCCGCCGACCTATCCCGCCTATCAAATGGCGATGTCGCTGCTCGGCCTGAAACTGGCCTACGAAAAGGCCAAAAAAGGCGACGCCAAGCCGACCTCCGACGAAGTGGCGGCTGCGTTCAAGGGCATCGAATTCGAAAGCCCCTCGGGTATGGTCAAGCTCGCCATCGGCGACGGGCACCAGGGCATCACGGAGACGGCTTACGGCACCTATCGCTTCAACAAGGAGAAGAACGAGCCCGAAATCGTCGACATCATGCGCTTTCCCGCCGAGTGCGTGAACCCGCCGGCAGGCGTCACTGCCGATGACTGGATCAAGGACGGCATGAAAGGTGCGAAGTGCTGAGAAACATCCGGCCAGCCTGTCGTCGCTGGGCGAACCACGTCCCCGCGAGGGCTGATTTTCCGGTCAGGAAATTTCGGTGCTGACCACTTTCTCCATTCTGATCGACGGGTTGGTCTACGCGGCCTACCTGTTCATCGTTGCTGTCGGGTTGACGCTGATCTTCGGTGTAATGAAGATACTGAATGTCGCCCATGGCTCGTTTTACACGTTCGGTGCCTATGGTGCTGCGACCGCCATCGGCATCTATTTCGATCGTGGCCTGCCTGCTGCCGGCGGATTTCTGCTGATGGCTGTTTCCGCCATGGTCCTTGGGCTCGCGATCGGGCTCATTCTCGAGCGCTGCGTCATACGATTGGTATATGGCAGGGACGAAGTGGTGATGGTGCTGGTGACCTACGCCGCTTTCCTGATCCTCGAAGACGTGGTGATCCTGGTTTGGGGACCGGGTTCCTACGCGACATATCAGCCGCTGCTCGCCGCCGGCAATACGGAAGTAGGTGAACTCATATTGTCGAACTACGATCTCGGTCTGATCGTGGTTGCGGCATTGCTCGCCGCGGCATCCTACTGGGCGCTGAAATTCACCCGCTACGGACGACTGCTGACCGCGGTGATTTTCGATCGCGAAACCGCTGCCGCGTTCGGCATCAATGTCACGGCGGTTTATACCATAACATTCGTGATCGGCGCGATGCTCGGTGCGCTGGGCGGGGCGATCATGGCGCCGAAGATCGCGGTGACGCTCGGCATCGGCGTCGAAGTGATCGTGCTCGCCTTCGCCGTAGTGGCCATTGGCGGCATGGGATCGATCGAAGGCGCGCTGATCGGGGCGTTGATCGTCGGGATATGCCGCGCTGCCGCAGTGCATCTGGTGCCGCAACTAGAACTATTCGTTATTTATGGCGTCATGGCGCTCGTGCTGATGATCCGGCCTTACGGCCTGTTCGTGCGCGCCCAACCGAGAAGAATCTGAGATGGCGCAGCGCGGCCGGATCGCAGCAGGTTCGGCCGTGCTGGTGGCCGCCGCAGCAGCATTGGTGCTGCCCGACTGGATTATCTC
>Ga0210396_10004802_pt1 | contig 13159 bp, 12 predicted proteins | sample IncBWH17OmetaG_FD_155466 | JGI IMG/M metagenome (GOLD analysis project Ga0210396, IMG submission 155466) | Forest soil microbial communities from Barre Woods Harvard Forest LTER site, Petersham, Massachusetts, United States - Inc-BW-H-17-O ...
GCGGCTCAGAGGGTACGTCGATGACGTCCCGAAACCGATGGTGCAAATTGGGACGCGTCCGCTGCTCTGGCACCTGATGAAGTATTATGCGCATTTCGGTCACAAAGATTTTGTCCTTTGTCTGGGCTATAAAGGAAATGTCATTAAGGATTATTTTTTGAAGTATGATGAGTCGGTGTCAAACGATTTTGTCTGGTCGCAGGGTGGTAAAAAGATCGACTTCATCAATCGTGACATCGATGATTGGACGATTACTTTCGTCGAAACTGGTGCCAATTCCAACATCGGCGAGCGGCTTAAGGCGGTTGAACCGCACCTGAAAAACGAAGAGATGTTTCTGGCCAACTACAGTGACGGCCTAAGCGACCTGAACCTCCCGGCGATGATCGACGAGTTCCGCAACAGCGACGCGGTGGGCTCATTACTCCTGGTAAAGCCGACAGCAAGTTTCGACCTTGTTGGAGTCTCGCCTGAAGGTAGAGTTGATCGGGTGTCGGCCCTTACTCAGTCGGACGTCTGGATCAACGGAGGCTTCTTCGTCTTTCGGAACGAAATCTTCCGCTACATTCATCCTGGGGACGAGTTGGTGCGGGAACCGTTTCGGCGGCTCATCGAAAAAAGAGCCTTGTTGGGACACAAATGCAAGAACTTCTGGCAGTGCATGGACACCTTCAAGGACAAGCAAACCCTTGAGGAACTGAACCAGGGTGACGCTCCCTGGAAGGTTTGGAAACAAACCGCAAAGCCGTCTACGAAAATACTGGCTAGCGCATGATCCATCTGAAACTGGATCGAGAAGCCACAAATGCGCTTCAGATATTATGCCTAGGTTGTCATTCCGACGATATCGAGATTGGCTGCGGTGGCGCAATCCTAAGGCTATCGTCGGAGCACCCAAACTGTGTGTTCCACTGGGTCGTTTTCAGCGCGATCGGTGAGCGCGCTACTGAGGCGCAACACGCAGCAACTCAGTTCGTTAGCCCGCCGCGCCTGCGTGGCCCGATCCTGAAAACGTTCCGAGACGGCTTTATGCCTTATGACGGAGCCGAGATCAAAACGGTTTTCGAGGAATTGAAGCAGACAATTTCGCCGGATCTCATCTTCACGCACAATCGCAAGGATGCGCACCAGGACCATCGTCTGATTTCTGATTTGACCTGGAACACATTTCGGAACCATCTGATTCTGGAGTACGAGATTCCAAAATATGATGGCGACATGGGACGGCCCAGCGTTTTCATTCCGCTTCCATCAGAGGTGTATGAAAAGAAGGTTCGTTTGATAATGGATGCATTCCGGTCGCAGTCCAACAAGCACTGGTTCAGGCCGGAAACCTTCCTCTCGCTTATGCGACTACGGGGAATGGAATGCAACGCTTCGAGCGGCTATGCTGAAGCTTTCTACGGCCGCAAGCTGGTGCTCTAAATTCAATGACCGATAAAGTGCGGTGAAAGAGTTGCCGGAGAAGACGCTTCTCGGCAATCCTGTTCGATAGCCTCAATTCGACGATCGGCTTAATCGCAGCGCTGTCGCGGATGCCAACTGATCCTCAGGCCTTCGGGTGCTGCGATTTAGCGAGCTATTCTGCGATCGTGGCACTGACTGTGCCCACGGCGATTGCTTTTGGCCCTTTTTCAAATGGTCTGATTGTCGTCAAAACACCAAAACCTAGCGTCAGGCTAGGCGCATCCTTATTTGACGTCTCCATAGAAAATCTCTTCGTTTGGCGAAATATACGCCTTTGAAAAGTCTGATAGGGTGCCGTAAGCAATGAGTCACTCCGTTGATGTCGTGGCTTCTCAGGCACTTTCGGAATTCCAAGAACAGCATAGCTTCACGAGTGGCCTCGCAAGTGGAGGAAAGCAGGCGCTTTTCAGGGGAGGCCAAGTGTGTGTCCTCAAGAAATCCTTCGATTGCCGCCAACAGCGGCTCAAAGTGGACCTCGGTTCTCGTCGTCGGCGACTTCGTTCCGCTCGTTTGGCTGTACTGGAACGAGTAATGGTAATAGGGTTTCGACAACAATATTACGTTCGCACCTCGCGCATAGCATTTTAAAAGAAAGACCAAATCTTCGCCGTGGCGTAGTGTTTCCGGATATTTTATGTTGTTAGATGCCAACCAGCTGCGCCTGATGACCGGTTTCAAATATCCGAATTGAAAGAATGTATCCGACTGGTTGTTCCGCAAGAACTCTGAAAACGGAAGGGTCGCGATATCGCTTCTGTTCTGGTCAAATGCATAAAAAGCGGTGCGCCGCGAGATCGGATCAATGACGAAAAGATTATCCAGGACTATATCCGCCCCGTTTTTAGCGCCGGCGCTCGTCAAGACCTCGAGCCGATTTGGGCTGTAGCGATCGTCTGCATCGAGCAGCGCAATCCAATCGCCTTCCGCGACTGCGAGCGCCGCGTTTCTGGCGCCGGCGGGTCCCGAATTAACCGGGAGATCGATGACCTTGACGCGCTTGTCGGCCGCCGCGAGCGAACGGACGGTGCGCAGCGTATCATCCTGCGAAGCATCGTTGACGAAGATGATCTCCCAATCATTGAGCGTTTGCGCGGCGACCGACCGATATGCATCGGTTATAAAATCCGCCGCGTTGTAGGCGGGGATGATGACGGACACGCCGGGCATTAATGCGTCATCGTCGGAATGAACGATTTCCCTCTTCCTCTTCTAATCGAGGAGGCAGCGTAGGGCGAACGTTGGTTATGCTCGGTCATCTGTTCCTCCGGGTGCAGAAGGGGGCTATCGGCAAGCAAAATGCAATCGCAATCCAGAACGAGACCCTGAGGGGCGCTGTGGGACGCGACGCGATTTGGGCTTAAGGCCAATAACCAAGACGGAAAATCGGCGACAAATCCCCCGGCCAAAGTGGCGACGTGTCATCAATCGGTTATGGAACTTTCTTCGGTATCCGGGTACGTAATCGCGAGAGCGTGCCCCGACGACGACGGAATATACCTGAAACAGTGTAGCGTTTAGCCGATAGTTTTTGCTTAGGCAGGCGCTGGCGGGCGACCAAGCGAAATGCTCAAGGCGGTCGTTGCAAAAAAACAATAGTGCGACAAGAAGCATCAGGGCTGGATAGCTTTCGGCGCCATTTGTATTCGTTTTTGTGCTTAACTCTCGGTCAATAACCCTAATAAAGGTGATATATATCAATGTTATTTCGCTTGTACTAACAAAGTATCTCGCATGGAGCCGAGGCGACCGCAGCAGCCGTGAACTGACGTCACCGAGTAAGTATGAGTGTCATGTCGCGAGTAATCGATACCAACCATCCTCAAGAAGCCGACCTTCCCCGCTTCGGCGCAGCGGCGGTTCAGCGCTCCAGTCCTCTCAATAGAATTCTCTACAAGATCGTCGCCCAAGAGTTCGTCGCTATCTTCCTTGCGGCCACCTGTGGCATTGCCCTGTACTACTGGGGCGCGCTTGGATTTCAGGTTCCTGCCGCGCTGTGGGTTCCATTCGCGACGACCATCGCCACACTCGTTGTGCTCTTTTCGCTTGGCTTTCGCCATTATCCTCAAATCCAAACGAAACGAAAGCGATGGTATGTAACGGTTGGAGTCGGAGCTGTCGGCGCTGGCTTTTCGGTATTTTTGACCCTTCTATTTTTGCTGAAGATCTCGGACGAATATTCGCGCGGGGCATTTTTCTTTCAGCTTCTCGCCGTGGGCGCGGTGATAACGGCGGTACGAGCGATCACACATGATAAACTACGCGCTTCGATCGCCAGGAATGAAGTTGAGGCCCGGCGCGTCATCCTGGTCGGCCGCGAATCGGATTGTCTCCATATAGCAAACAAAATTACGAAATCGGGACTTCGCATCCAAAAAATAATCCCATTTCCGGCCGCCGTTACGACACAGGGTGATGAAACGAACCCGGTCGTGAGCTGTCCAAAGGACAGCGTGTTTCGAGAGATTGTTCAGCAATGCCGACCCTTGTGTCCAGATGATATTCTTATCCTGGCAAATGAAAATGATGTCGCCAATGTTGAGCGGATTGCGCGCGTACTGTCTGTATTGCCCGCCTCGCTACATATGATGCCAATCGGGCTGGAAAATATATTGGCAACATCCAAATTCTCCGAAATTGGGCTTCTTCCCACGATTCAATTGTTGCAGCAGCCACTGACGTTATTTGACCGATTTATTAAGCGGGCGCTCGACATGATCGTGGCGGCGATCGGCTTGGTCCTGCTATGCCCGCTTTTTTTGCTGGTTATGACAGTGATCAAATTGGAATCGCGGGGCCCGGCTGTTTTCCGACAGTCGCGTCACGGTTTTAACAATGAAACGATACGGGTTTTCAAATTCCGAACCATGCGCACAGTGGAAGACGGCGAACACTTCACTCAGGCGGTGAAAAACGATCCTCGCGTGACAGTGTTTGGCGCTATTTTGCGCAAAACGAATATCGACGAACTGCCGCAGCTCGTAAATGTCTTGCTGGGCGAGATGTCGTTAGTTGGTCCTCGGCCGCACCCGATAGCGCTCAACTTGAAGTACGAGGACAAGTTAGCGCCGCTGTTTCGGCGTCATAACGTCAAACCCGGAATCACCGGTTGGGCGCAGGTTAATGGCTGCCGCGGCGAGACCGATACGGTCGAAAAGATGCAGCAACGCTTGATATGTGATTTGTATTATATCGATCACTGGTCGTTTCTGTTTGATATTCAAATCATCATGATGACGTTACTTTCAAAAAAGGCGTACTCCAATGCTTATTGAAAGCGTCAAATCCGGCGATCAAAAGTAGGTATCGGGCCAAAGGGCTTAGCTATTCCGGCTGGATATCGACCATGATTTCTGTGATCGTTCCGACCGTGCGTCGCCCGTTATTGGTGATGCGGGCCGTGAATAGCGTGCTGGCGCAGTCGGTGACGGACATTGAGGTGGTGGTCGTCGTCGACGGGCCAGACCCTGAGACGATGCATCTGCTTGGCGCCGTCTCCGATGAGCGATTGCGCTTGATCCAGAATCCGCAGTCGCTGGGCGGCGCAGAAGCGCGCAATGTCGGCATCAAGGCGGCGCGTGGCGAATGGATTGCGTTTCTGGACGACGACGACGAATGGCTTAAGGACAAGCTCAAATTGCAGTTGGCGGCTGTGGGCTTCGACGATCAATGCGTTATCGTGTCGTGCCTGAGTTACGTTGCGACTTCCTTGAAGCGCTATGTTTGGCCCCGCCGCGTCTACGATAACGCTTCACCGCTCGGCGAATATTTGTTCGATCGACGCTCGTGGTTTCGTGGCGACGTTATGCTGCAATGCTCCTCACTTTTAATGCCACGGCGGCTTGGCCTGGAGTTATTATTTGGCCCAATCCATGACGATTGGGACATGCTTTTGCGTGCGGTGGGGACCAAGGGAATCAAAATCGTCACGGTAAAGAGTCCTCTGGTTATCCACTATACCGAGGATGGCCGGGAATCGCTCGGCGCAAGCTTTGATTGGAATAAGTCGCTGCTGTGGGCCAAGGCCAACCGTCTGCTCATCGGCCCTCGCGCGTATGCTGGATTTTGCCTGACGATCATATCCCCGCAAGCGGCGAAGGCCGCCGATTATTCGGCGTTCTTCATTCTACTTTACCAAGCGTTTCGTCACGGCGCACCGCGGCCAATCCATTTGGCGCTTTATCTCGCAATTTGGCTCATCCCCATGAACCGGCGACAAAAGCTGCGAAGCATATGGCACCAGTCGCCGCAATCACGCAGCGCTTAGTTTGTGCAAGCCGCAGCCTGCGCCTTTTACCATGAAGCGCCAAGGTTCGAGGCAAGCTTGTGCGGACCTAAGACGGATGGGCTCCGATCATATCGAAAATCGGGCTGTAATTTGATTCGCTTTTATCGCTGACTCTTCGTCGTGAAATTTCCAAACCGCAGCAAATACTCAGCACGTTGAAAACGACCCATTCGATGTTTTGATTCTGCGCCAGTGTGGATTCTGTTATGCCAGAAAGGTTGATCGCAAGGAAGAAAACGAGCGAATACACCCCAAGTGTATATCGACCAGTTAAAAGACATCGGATGGCGCGCCAAATCGAAACAGCGATGAACGTTACGACAGCCGCCAATCCGACGATACCCAATCCGAGTGTCACCTCGAGCAAAGCGTTGTGAGCTTCCGGTACCGTCCAACCAACCGCGTCCGATATGGCAAGCGTAAGATCATCTTTTGGCAGCCACATCGCGGAATAGCCCCAACCCAGTAGCGGCCTTTCCCAAATAAGGCGGAGTACTATGTCCCAAAGCTGCGTCCGACCGGTGAGGGTCGGATCGCTGCCTAGAAGGCCCAATACCGACGTCGGATAAGCCCAAAAGATAAGGCCGACGGTCGTGGCAACGACGACAAGCATCGCCAGTCCAACGCCAAAATATTGGTGTGCCCGTCGCAGCAGCAGAAAAGCGATCGTACCAAGGAAATAGATGGCGGTGAGAACCATTGCGGTGCCCGAGCGCGCCAGGGCAATCAGCGCAACGCAGCCGCAAAGCACAAGAATATGCCAGACGGCCTGCCAGAATGACCGAAGCTTTGTGGCGGTTAGGATGTAAAGCTCGGCGAGCACCCCAACGGACATCACGTGACCTAAAACATTTTTATGCGCGAACACCCCCATCCATGATCCGGCAATATCGTTGATACCCTCAACCGGCCAGGGCGACGGCTGGTGAATGGCATCGGTCGGAAAAGCAGCAACGAATAAAAATGAGAACACTACGGAAATTGCAATTCCGTACGATACAATTTTCATGATTTCGTCGACGTCAAATCGCGTGGCTAAATAAAAAGCGGTCAGGACCGTTGAAAAATAGGTGACGTCGCGGCGAAAGGTGACGTCGGGATGAATCGACCAAGTCGTAGATAAAAACATAAGCACCATCAATGCGATAGCAACTCGGTTGCCATTTACCGTGCGAATGACCTGACGGTATTGCAGTAGGCAAAGTGGGGCGATGCAAACGATGTTCAAGAAAACCGCTAGAGTATTCAAGATATTGCTGGCTTGAGAATCAGACGAACCAATATCCGATACAAACTTGGTCAAGACCGGAGAGGAAACAAAAGCGCCCTGCTGCACGACGACGGCGAAGACGGCAGCTAGCCGGCTAATTCGCTGGAACCCCGAGGGCTGTTCAGGGGAATCCAAAAATTTCATTTTAAGAATCGTTGACGCGGGCACTTGAGTGCGGGAGGGCGCGTGTGAATGGATCAATCCACCTGCCATTGTCGCAGCCTTAGAACGGAAGACATTTACCACCTTAGTAGCATCGATTCCTTCGCATGGCATAGTGCGTCTGTTGGAAATCAGGCGCCGAAATGCGGCGTTGTTTCCCAATGGTTGGTCTTTCAATCGTTTAGATTAACGACGATTTGTGCCGAAGAATTACTCATGGCATGAGATCTTGGATGTTCCGCTGGCGCGCGAACCCTTCCCCCAGCATGAACGCTCGGCAGGGGCGCTCTTACACGAGTGAAAGCGCTCGTTTGTCGCAGCCACGCGAACTCATAAATCAATAATGTCGGCTAGCTAGAATTACGGGACGATTTCAATTGAGATCGAACGGTTATCAACGGTACTTTCTGACCGTCTTGGGGCGAGGTGAAATAAGATGAAGTTGTGGCGACTGCTCAATTCGTCTCCGACGATTTGGCTCACGCTAGACAGGGTAATGCAGCAATTAGTCTGGCTGGCCCTGTTTTTCATTTTGGCTCCCATCCTCGGTCCAAAGCCCTATGGTCTCGTGGCGATTGTCATGGCCTTTATCGGGCTTTGTGAAACGGTTCTTGTCGGCGCCTTTGTCGAGTCATTGATAACTATCCCAAGCGTTTCCGAGAGCCATCTGAAAACCACCAATCTGGTGGTTTCGATTATCGGTATTGCTATGGGCGGCCTTGCCTTCGTTGCGGCCGACCCCATGGCGACCTTTTTTTCGTCTCCCGATCTGGCGCCGCTGTTTCGCGCGCTGGCGCCGTTACCTGCAATTTCGGCTTTGACCGTAACTCCAATTGCGGTTCTGTTTCGACAGATGCGTTTTCGCGCGCTTGCGCTGCGCTCTATCAGCGGATTGCTAGGAGGCGGCGTCGTTGCAGTCATCCTTGCCTGGAACGGGGCCGGCGTGTGGGCGCTGGTAGCGCAAGTGCTCAGCCAACGCTGCATCGAACTTACAATGTTGTGGGCGTCTGCTAACACGCGATTAGGATTCTCATGGTCGCGTTCGGATTTTCGCGAGATGCGTGGTTACACCGTCAGTTTTGGAGTGTCGAAAAGCATGGCCTGGCTGAGCGGACAAATTCCGCGAGTTATCTTAGGTTGGTATTTGGGGCCTACCGAACTCGGATTCTTTGCGCTCGCTGGCCGTTTTGTGGACGCGGTTCTCAGGGTTTTTATTTTGCCGCAAACAACGGTTGCTCGACTCGCGCTACGCCGCTTCGCTGACGAACCGTCGGGCCTCGACGAGGCGCTCCAAACGGTCATTCGCCAAATCACGATAATAGCTTTCCCGATCTGTTGTGGTTTGGCTGCGATAACGCCGACATTGTTTATGGCGCTTCTGGATGCCCGGTGGACGGCGGGAATTGTCGCTGCTCAGATCCTGGTCCTGACCGCGATCCCTGCGACAACGTACTATTGCTTCAGTGCCGTGGTCCAGGCCCTCCGGCAACCGCACTTGGAGTCGCAAGTTGGTGTGGCGACGAATGTGTTCACGGCCTTAGTGGTGATAGTCGCAGCGCCACACGGTCTCTATGTCACGTGCGCAGCGATGCTCGCTCAATGGATCGTAATGTTGCCAGTCCCGCTCATTATGTTGTGGCGACTGGCCAGAATACCGCCAACCAACGTGATTTGGCCGCAAATTCCCATTCTCTGCGCCGCAGCCTTCATGGGCTGGATCGTTGTCTTGTCTGCGCCGATAATGCAAAGCATGTTTGGTAGTCGATTGAGCCTGCCGATCCTGATTGTGATCGGTGTTGGGACCTACCTGCCGCTCGCGCTACTTGTAGCGCCCGACGTCGTAAAAGGCCTGCTCAAAAGCGCCTTCGAAGCAAGGCATCCCAATGCCGGAGTGGCCTAAACGCAGGCGCTGACCGTGCTTGGCAAAAGTCCATTGATTGAAGCCAAGGTGATGTGGCTTAAAATCTTACTGACGGCGCTCGATTACGAAGTATCTAAACTTCGCTAGCGCGATCGGGTGGGTTCGCAGCTTTTCCAATGGACGGTTTAGGGTCGGAAAGCGAACTCCGTTTTTTCCAAACGACAACGGCTGGAACGCCCATCACTGTGACATCGGAAGGGACATTTTTTATCACCAGCGAATTGGCGGCAATCGTCGCATTGTCTCCGATCCTCACCTTGCCGACGACCTTGGCTCCGGCATAAATCGTGACGTTGTCTCCGATGGTCGGCCTGCCTCCCTCGATCGCGTCGACGGCTCCAATCGTGACTTGATGGTAAATCCGGCAATTCTTGCCAATGCTGTCGGCCCTAATAAGAGTGCCGTTGCCGTGCATAATAAAGAAGCCGGGGCCCACTTTCATCTTCGAGTACATCTCCAATGACGACAGGGGTCGGCACAAGAATGAAAGCAGCATTCCCGGTTTCCCGGTTCGGAAGTAAAAGACATTCCGAAATTCGGGTACCCACGTCATAAAACTTACAAACTGGGGTATTCGCTGAAACAAGCTCTCTGCCTGTGGCGCTCGGAGTGATCCACCCAGCTGCCAGGTCCACGCCTGCGCCAACTGATCCATGTCGGCCCACAGAAGTTCCCGGTTCCGGGAAAGCAGCATTAATACGACGAGCGGCGCTAATCGGATGCCGCTCAGAGCGGTAATGATGTGCTTAACGATGTTGATCATGATGGAGGCTGTCTGTGCTGTCGCCGACTAGATTTTGCTGGAACCGTCCGCGTAGTTCCTATCAGACGATCGTGCGTTACCTTTGCGGCCGGCTCATTTAACGTTAAGACCAAGAGGCCAAATAACCCATTGCACTCGCCGCCCGCCTAAAGAAATATGCTATCCGACTGGTTGAGCCAGTCATTCAATTTCATGACAACAAGACGGTAGCTCGTTGCCGCTTCACGAAGGCCTCGATAGTGACGGAATGCCACAATTCAGTAATCCATTTGAGTTGCGGGGCACCGTCGTGGTTACCGGTGGCACCCGCGGGATCGGGCGAGCGATCTCCAGCCAGTTTAGTCGCGCTGGCGCGCGCGTCATTGCAAACTATCTGCGGGATGATAAGGCCGCGCTCGCATTAAAGGCCGTTGCTGAGCAGGAAGGTCTGCCGATAGAGATCTTACGGGCGGATCTTACGACCCCCGCTGGTCAGCAGCAGATTGCGGCAAGCGTCATCGCTGCGAACGAGCCATTTTGCGGCCTAGTTCATTGCGCCGCTACAGGCGTCCACAAAAGTATCGATTCGCTCACGGGTCGTCACTTGGACTGGACATTTGCCTTAAATGTTCGAGCCTTTTTCGAGCTGGTCAAACTGCTGCTGCCACAATTTGACCGCCACTCTAGCGTTCTGGCGATCAGCTCAATGGGTGCAACTCATGCGCTTCCACATTACACGGCCGTTGGTGCCTCGAAAGGCGCGCTCGAGGCTCTCGTTCGCCATCTCGCAGCAGAGCTCGCACCGCGCGGCATCAGAGCCAATGTGCTAACGCCGGGGGCGGTTGCGACCGATGTTTGGAAGGCTATTCCCGATGCGGAGGCACGTTTGGCAGAAGCGGTGCGACGCTCTCCGATCGGGCGGTTGGTGACGGTTGAGGAAGTGGCGCTTTGTGCGCAATTCTTATGTTCTGCTGCCGCTTCTGGTATTAACGGACAAGCTCTAATGGTCGATGGCGGTACCACAATCTTGGCCTGATGGCCCGAAAAGGAAAAGCAACCGACGGCAGTGCGAAACTGGTGAAACTGGCGTTTGTAAAAGGGAACTGACTTATGGACAGCGTGTTGGCGAGAGTATCAAAGACTTTTCACTCCACATTCGAAACCGATCCGCAGTTGATCACCCTGGACACCGTCCCGGGCGACATACCGGCGTGGGATTCCATGGGTCATGTCAGTTTGGCCAGCGGCCTCGAGCAAGAGTTTAACGTGAACCTGGACGTTGATGATCTGATGGCCATGGAGAACGTACGAGAGATTGTCAGAGTTCTGAACGAGAAGCTCGAAAGGAAGTGAGATGAGCCGCTCGCCGGAGTGGAACTTTGCCGCACGTCTGGTTGGTCGGCTAAGTGACGGCTCCGACCTGATCGATGCCGCCACTGGGGAGGTCGTCGCTGCGGCAGACGTGCCCGGAAGGGTGGCGAGCTTCGCTGCCGGCTTCGCGTCTCTCGGACTTAAGCCCAACGATCGCATCCTAATCAGTTGCGACATAAACCCGGCGAGCACGCTGGCGTATTTGGGCGCGATGTATGCGGGACTGACAGTCGTGCCGATCAATGATCGCGGATTGTCGACGTCCGGAGAAGCGATCTTCAAGCTGACAGGGGCTCGCGCTCTGTGGAGCGACCGGGCTTCACAATGCGAGTGGGCCAAGCGCCACGGGTTGCTCCACATCCGAGGTAGCTTTGATGCGCAAGTTGGACGCTCGGTAGTTCCCGCGCCGCGTCATGACGATGACTTGGCAGCCTTGATGCCGACCTCGGGCTCTACCGGCGTGCCGCGGCTCGTCAGGGTCAGTCACGGCAACCTGACAGCTAACACCGAGGCCATCATCCGCAGCCAGCACCTGAAGTCTGACGAACGTGCAATGCTAATTTTGCCGTTGAGCTACTGCTTCGGGGCAAGCGTGGTGCACACCCACCTCTATCAGGGTGGCGGTGTCGTTTACGACTCGCGCTTCATGTTTCCTGACAAGGTTTTGCACGCCATCGAACGTTACGGGTGTACTTCGTTCGCGGGCGTGCCGACTGTCTACAACATTCTACTGCGCCGATCCAACATTCGGTCTATTTCGCTTTCCTCTTTGCGACGCTTTCTACAAGCCGGAGGAAGGCTGGCGCCTCAGCATATACAGGAAATGCGCGAAATCGTGCCGCAAGCCGAGTTTTTCGTGATGTATGGTCAGACCGAGGCAACGTCACGGATCTCCTGCTTGCCTCCGGATCGACTTAACGAAAAGCTTGGGAGTGTCGGGCTGCCTCTCGACAATATACAGGTCCGGATCGTCGACGAGAACGGAAGAGATCTGGCGGCCGGTGAAATCGGAGAGATCTGGGTCCACGGCAAATCGATTTGCGGCGGTTATTTCGAGGAGCCGGAAGAGACGGCGCGCAAGTTACGCAATGGATGGCTGGCGACCGGAGACCTAGCGTCTCGCGATAAGGATGGCTTTCTCTGGATTTCCGGGCGCAAGAGTGAGTTCATCAAAATGCGCGGTATCCGCGTGAGCTTCGCCGAGATTGAGACACGGGTTGCCGCCGCACCCGGGGTCAGCGAATGCGCAGCTGCCGCGGTAGAACACGCCGAGGCCGGTGAGGCGGTGGCGCTCTACGTCGTTGCCGAACCCGGCGCGCAGGATGTCATCGCTTCGATACGCCGCAATATGCCTCCCGAATGGGTTTGTGATTCCGTGAGCCTAGTTGCGGAATTGCCCCGGAATTTTCACGGTAAACTCATGCGCTCCCATCTTCCTGGCATCGCCGGTGGTCAAGCCAGTACGGACAAAAACGCATCCAGCGTTGCGCGCCCAGGACAAATCGCGTGAACGAGCTCCTTTCCGACATCTACCGGAGGCTTGACGGTCTGTTGGCGGGGCCGGCTTTCAAACTTGAGCCTGGACAGCATCGCGACGGGTTGCTGCCGTTGCTTCAGGCCGAACTGTCGTACGCCGCACAATGTAACGCGGGTTTGCGGCGACACTTCGAAGCGTGGCCTATCGACTATCGTAAGGCGACAACGATTGCCGATCTTCCCTTTCTGCCAGTTGGCGTCTTCAAGGCCACTCCGCCGCTTGCCTTGGTCGACCCGGACAAAATTACCCGGACCTTGGCATCGAGTGCGACGACCGGCCAAACGCCGAGTCGCGTCGTGCTAGACGCTGAGACGTCGAAGCGGATGACCAAAGGCGTCATGACCATCATCCGGGATTTTATCGGTCCGATGCGCCGTCCCTACCTCGTGATCGATACGCCCGAG